>Ga0209782_1000310_pt1 | contig 19959 bp, 12 predicted proteins | sample WorMetmaBAHAMAS1_FD_187390 | JGI IMG/M metagenome (GOLD analysis project Ga0209782, IMG submission 187390) | Marine gutless worms symbiont microbial communities from Max Planck institute for Marine Microbiology, Germany - Inanidrilus... | ecosystem: Host-associated > Annelida > Digestive system...
CGCGTGAATGGATGTTTCAAGCCAAACGTTTTTAAGAGGCCTATAGGCCTATTAAAACTTAATACCACGAAAACTAGGCCTACTCCACCAATTCCAGCCAAATTTTGCACAGCAATAAAGACCACCAAGTGCTATTTGTGGGCCATACAAATTCTTGCCCCACAAATCCAAGATGCTAAACGGTCGCCCTTGTTAAAAAATCATTCCGTTGCTATCTCAGCAACGGTTTGACCGATTTCCACACGATTTGGCATGATGACAAGGATTGGCCTCTGCACCATAGGCCCTACTGACAATTAACGAATTCGAAATTCTGAGAATACAAGATGACCGACAGCAGTTGTCGTTACAATTGAAACATTCTGTTTGACCGTTTTTGACGAAATGTGGTTCAAATGGCATGTTTTTGCAGCCTTTGGTGCCTCTTGTTGGTCTCGTTGATACTGTCACCGATGTGGTGGTTAATCCCCAAACTGCTATATTGATCCATGGCTAGGCGACGAGCCGACGATGGTAGTACAGATGCGGAGTATAATGAGTATATGATACCTACACCGTGTAGTAAGTGGAGACATTCTTACCCCCTGAGCCAAATTGGACGCAAATTGTGTCCACTTCCCTCCTGTAGACGCCCCTGGATTAGGGATAAGGTTAAGGTTAGTGTTATGGACAGGGTTGGTGTTTGGGTTAGTGATGGTATATTGGTACATTTTACTTTTTTTACACTAGCTACCCGTAGAAGCCCGCATTTTACCCATAGCCATCATCTGCGGTCCGATCAAACACCGCATTGGATGCATTTGGCGAATCGAACGCATCTCCTACTAAAGTATAAAATACGTCTATAAAATGTCCCACAATATGTGCCAAGCTTGTAACTATACAGAGCTATAGTAGGCCTGCGCGACGTTTGCAGTTAGACATCACAGTGCGATGCTTTCACATCAGACGCATCCGATGTCATGGACAGCCCTTGACATGCATCAGCGAAGCAGATCTTTCCGTCTTTTGTTTGATATTTTTGACTGATATTTTTGTACCTATTGCTGAAGTATACATGCACTTGATCCGGCACTGCTGTGTCTACTTTGTTAAAGGTCCGATGCGTTGCCGCAGCGTTTGATGCGTCCGATGCGGTGTTTCATCGCACCCCATCAGCTGTGCAGCTAGCGCGTCCCAGAAACAGTGCTCAACGTGGACTGGTGGCCGTATAATTACCGCAAACAAGCAGACAGGACATACTGGGGAGGGTGCTGTAAATGAATGACAAATAAAGATAAGGGCTGAAAATGATGGGACAACTGTTATAAAAAATATCTGGTCTGGAAATTTACTAAATAAAAAAGTGATGGGCCGTGTATATGCTGTTAATCTTCAAAACATAAGGCCTTTAGAGAGGGTCTTACTAAAAGCCGACCGCACAGTCTGGATGACTACGGACCATGATAATTACGACTGCCAGGCGCTAATTAGCTCTCACGATAACAGTCTGTTGGGGCATTATGACTGCACAGCCTGACTGCACAGATGAGTATGATTATGATGTATGCCGTTAACTGTATGTATATGCATCGCCAAAAGAAATAGATTAGAAGATCAAATTGAAATTTCAGTAAAGTAAAAGGAACATTGTGCACCAGCGAAAGTATATCGTGTAGTAGTCATTTATAAATACAAACAGAAATTAGGTAACGTAAATAAACCAGTAGTAATTTCGCCATCATATGTAAATGAAATAAAATGAAAATTGAAAGAATATCAAAAGTAAGTTGGAGTTAGCTTTACTTTCAGCTTGGCAACGCAAATGCATAATTAGGTGCCTGACTCAATATGCTCAAAAGGAAATCGAAATTCCTACAATGTCGTATGCACAACGCCGGCAGATAAACTGCAGATATACCTTGTCACTGTACTCGACATACAACGACAAAGACATGTTCACACAATTCTGATGGAGCCAGGAATGGACTGTGCGGTCATGCGTAGATGGTTAGTAGGTTTATGGGGTACCCAATATGTGTGTGGTCGTAATTAGCTGGACGTCTGTGCAGTTGTTGGTCGTAGTGGTCTACACTATGCAGTCGTGAGCGTGCAGTCATGATTGAGACTGTGTGGTCGGCTTTGACTGAGACCATTTTGCAACAGTCTACGGCCAACTTGACATTGATGTAAAAAGTCAAAGGCATGGGTCTGCAATTTGCATGTCGATACAACTGCAGTGCAGTGGCATTCTACTGTTGTTTTTATTTGTTATTTTGGATTTAAATTTTAATTAAGTTAAAAATTTTATATGTTGTCAGTGTACTGGCAGCTGTGTCTTGTCTGATAGGTCTGGTCATGCTTGTCCACCGGAAGCAGTGTCGTTGATGATGTATCGGTAAAAATGCATCCAACAATGGGTTTTCCGTTGTGTCTGATGCTCAACGACAGTGTCGAATAACTCGTTTATGATGAACATTGGAAAAAAATTAATATAATGCATGCAACATTTGTGTCCTGGCTGAAGAGTCAGCAGGCTGATATAAATGCCTATGCGCCGTGCCGATAGGCATAGTAATTGTTGGGCAAGGCCACGATGGCTTGCTAACATATGAGAGATGTTTACTCAGTTGCCTACGCGCTGTGTCGGTAGGCTGTTACGTGATGCTAATGAAACAAAACTGACACGGCCTGCTTGGCGTGTCAGACGTTACGTATGTAGCTTAGCTGTATGCAGTTCCACTAAGCTACGTGTATAGACATGGCCCGTTTGGCATGTCTGCCTTAGTCTGTCTGTAGTGGCAGCAGGCTTGATAAACATGCAGTTGGCAGCCGTTGTCGACTGTGGCTGGTGTATCAGCATAGAGCTGGTGCGTACCTGTGCATTGTTACATTCATGTCTTACTGTGATAAATACAGGAGAAGTTGAAAAACGTATTTTGTCCATGGTGTGTGAGTCTAGCAGTTACAACATTATTAACATTATTTTATTATACACCTTAACTTACATACATACCAGTATCATATGGTACAGGAGAATTAAGCAATGCTCCGTTTGTCTGTCCCATGCATCCAGCTCAGCAACAGTGCATTCTACGGCTATGATTAATATACACTGTTTCAAAAAAATAGACCTCTGCTATATTTTCAAATAATCTCAACAAATATTGGTCAGTATTTAGAATTATCAGTAGACTGTAAAGACAGAATCTGCAAAGGGTATCCAGATTCCAGAGTTTACATACATAGGTGAAAATTTTTGCCAAAACACGGTGTCAACTTAGGTTAATTTTATAGCAGCCATTTTACCCTGTGAGATGGTTACACCATCATTACGCCACCATTGAACTGCTATTGTTTACCTACTTTGTACCCTCTGTAATTTCTTTCTTTTTTGTAAATATATTACCATCAAGGAACTAATGTGGTTCTGTTGAAACCCCATTTCTACACAGTACTAACATAAACCAAGTACATTATAGTCTTTTATTAACTATACTGTTTTTGGCTGTAGAGCTTGTTTTTGATCTTGTATATCTATACCTCGCTTAGTCTGTTAATTGTAAATGTTGTGATTGGATGTGCAGAAAGGTGCAAATGCATTTCCGCCAAAGGCTGTTCCAGTTGCAGCTGCTGCTGAAAGTAGTGATGAAGACTCGTCAGAGGAAGGCGAGGTATTTCTGTGTACATTCATGACTTGTCTTCTTTAGCATAGTCTGAACTAAAACTGCCCTGCAGTTTAGGAGCACATCGCTTTGTATGATTCGCTGATTTTACTTGCCAATATCTTTTTGCAACTATCTGTTGTTTGCATGTGTGCAATGCATCGACAGAAACCTAGGCGGCTGCAGTAGGCAGGTGTTGTTCGTTATCAGATCCATAACTGTATTTAAGAACAGTTACATTGCATTTTCACTTATGATTGGAAACATCATGACTGCCAGTAGTGTTGATTGACGCTGTCACAGTGGTGTTCTTCGTACCTGTGGACCTCAGTATATACGCCACCAATCTACCATGTATCATGTCGCCAGCAGCAGGCACATCCAGTCCACATGTAGCACTAGTATGCTGAACAAGAAGCTCTGCTATGGCAGAGGGACTGCACGATGCGCTTGTCAGTATAGACCAGAGTCCCGGACCTATCGTGTGGCATTATTTGCGTGATCCTACGTTTAGCCGTTTTGATACAATACCGAAGTGTGACAGACACACACACAGACAGACAGACACACGACGACGGCATATACCGTGCTTAGCATAGCGTCGCGCGGTAAAAATGATAGAAGCTTAAACCATGACATCACAGGTGATGGCCAGTGGCTGTTTATGACTGATACTCATGTAAGGCAACACTTAACAGACCAATAGACGTACATGTATACAAAGGTAAACGATTCTGGTACACTCTGGTTTCTCAGACAGATAGCTGTAACATCTAGCATACGATGCCATTATTATCTGCCAGGCCGGCGGTTACTTTCCCAGCTTAAGAGCGTCACATTTGTCAGCTGGTACCGTTTATACTGCTGGTGAACAGAGGTGTGTATGCGGATGATTTGCATGTGGGCGGCTAGACAGTTGAACCTGTGAGCTCTAGATCGCTCGTCCAGTAAACACATATTGCACCACAATGCCTACATATCGCCGACATCGTGACGTACTGTATTGTGTTGTAGTGCAGAAAGTTTTGACGTCTCAGGCATTGGCTGTAGGCCTATGACATGGAAATTTGGGAATTGGTTTCTAGCCACTTTTAGCAGTCTAAAAGCCAGTTTTCTAAAAACAAATTAATGTGTATATCCTGTGAGTTTCAGTTCCTTGTCACACATACCAAATGCTTGAAAATGAACTGTCAAAAGTCTGTCATACTGCGTTAACTGGGGATTTTACATTTATTTTTGTTGTCCTTATCACTACAATGAATATGTAAATGTAATAGTTTACATTAATTTCATTAATTGACAGCATTGACGTTCAGTATTTGGTTTTTCACTGCCGCATATTGGTCTGAATTATCTTTAATTGATATCCCATAAATAAACTTGTTACGAGTGTATTTTTAGTGTTGGTTTCTTCGTAGTTCCGTGAAAACCAAATGTTGAGTGGTTGACTGTATACAGACGAAGTTGCCGGTGAGTGCTGGTGCCGTCAAACCGGCAGAATTTCAGAAGACGATGGAGAGTGAGTCAGACGAGGAGCTGGACTCTGAAGACCTCGATGAATCTGATAGTGGTTACGTTTTGTATTCAGTGTTATTATTATTATTATTTTTATTATTTTTTTTGGAGGGGGGCTTAGAAATTACAAGATAAAGTAGCAAAAAAAATTGAGCCAGTCGGCAGTCACGTATTGCCTTTATTGCTCTGTTGTCAGCGGTTACTAAATTTCATTAATGAAGTTATAAAGTGACTAGTTAACCTATTTAACAGACGTTGTTGGTTGGTGTAGATGAGATGAAACCAGGTCAGCAAGGTGCAGATGTTAGTGAAAGTGACGATGAAGATGAGGACGATGATGAAGATGACAGTGAAGGAGATGAGAATGAGATGGAGATGTCAGCAGCAGCAGCAGCAGCAGTGAGTAAGGGAAATGTGAATGCTGCAAGATTACAGCAGGACGATGATGATGATGACGACGACAGTGATGATGATGAAGATGACAACGATGATGATGATGGTGGCGAGGAAGAAGGGAATGATAGTGAGATGGACGATGATGAGAATGATGATGATGAGGCGGAAGAGTCAGACGAAGATGATGATAATGATGATGAGGAAGATGAAGAAGACAGTCCTGGGAACAAGCGCAAGCTGCCAACGGCCGCCGCTGCTGTACCGGCAAAGAAGTCGAAAACTGAAACGCCAACAGGTTATCTATACTTACGGTGCATTTTATACTTGACTAGAACTATGACGCTCACAGGGTTTGGCTGTTGCGGTCGCTGTGTGTGAGTGTATGGAGCTGGAAAGATGAGTCACTGCAGCAAGCTTGGTAGACTTTAGTCTGCTGTCAGTATAAGACGCCGCATGATTGCCTATAGCTTGAGCTGGATCACACCTGTAGGCCTAACATCTTAACGAGCACACATTGGGCCGGTCAGTGGGCACTGCTGCCATTTATCAAAGCGTCTAGCTGTCTTTATCATGCCTTTAGAATGGACCTGTTAATTCTGTTTTCAGATGCATTGATAGAAGTTCTTAACACATTACTAATGTGCTGACGTAGCTTACATTGTCACTGTTATAATTTGAATAAAACTATTTTAATATGAGGTAGATTAAAAGTCTGATGGCTTCCACACGGGCATGGAATGACCTACCAAAACTCGTTCGGAACACGCCTTCTCTTCCTGTTTTCTACTGAGAACTGAAGACATTTCTGTTCCGGTCGTCCTTTCCTGATGCGATCCGACAATGAACTGTGCTTTGAACGCCCGTCACTCAATGCTGTTATATTACCATGTACTGGCTGCTACAAACCATTTCTGTTAATACTCTACGGTGGTCTTGCAGCAGCAGTGCGATAATGCCAGCTTATTAATATTCATTTCTACTACTATTACTACTGCTACTACCATGAAAGCTGAGTTGTTGTATGTTCCTGTTGGCTTGAGAGAACTGGAGAAGTATGAGAAGAAAACTGAGAATGTCCAAGAAAGTCCGGGAAACATATAAGAAAAAGGCAGTTAAATCCAAGTGTCTAGCCTGTGGCAGCCGCTGAAAATGGACCGGTTTACCAAAGATGAAAAGTGGATAGTAGTTGTGATTATTTAAGCCACATTGCATGAGGTGCGTGAACAAATTTGTTTGCAGGCAAGGAGTTGTTTGTTCGCGGCTTTTCACAAGACATTGCAGATGAGAAGATAAAGAAGTTCTTTAGCAAAAACGGCATTGCTGTGGCACATGTGAAGAGAATACAAGGCAAACAGTAAGTTGTATGATTGCATTTGTGTACTAGACAGAACTGAAGAATTATTATGAGTACGAGTAGAAGCAAATGCATGGATATATATTTTTTGCATCAAACCTGGTTATTTCATGTGCTCTGCGACTGCTGTGTCCGAGTGCGTAGTAAACGCCAGGAACATCAAACGTTGAGTCTAGTTGTTTGCTCTGCTGATGTGACGTGCAGATTGTAAACTCCATTGCTCATCAACAGTAACTATCTTGAAAAATTACTCTGTGGTTTACACTGTTGTTGTCTTTTTACTGTAGATTACTAAATAATACACACAGTTAACTTTTGCATGTTTTGATTCATGAATACTGCTATGTACCATAGAGTGCCGAAAGAGTTTCTGTGATAATCGATATTCAGTTATGGTGATGATTTTTTAAAATTATTTTTTGTTACAATTTTGCTTGGTAGGTGATGTCATCATTTTAAAAGTGTATTATGCATTTAGTAGCATTGTGTACCACCTAATGTATAATGTTAAAACAAGTTATGCAATTTTGCGTTAGAGATATACAGGTACCATATCAAGTTTGGTTATGTGAATTAGGGTTAATTTTACTGTTAATATTTTCTATGTAGAATCAGATAATTTTGCTTTTCACTGCTGAGGGTGAGTACTTTAGTTATTGAGTGGTAATATACAGATAATTGTAACATTAGATTTTTGCTATTCATGAGCCGCCATCTGTGTGTGTCATTACATGTTCATACTTGAAGTATTAGGTTGTATTTGTTTATTCTCCTAAGTTTATTGGCCGTATTTCACAAAAATTGGGCTTAGCAGTTCCCAAGGTGCCTTTCTGTTGTCACCCAGGGGAGTCACCCACTGGACCTCATATTTACTTCATCTGTTGATTAGCGAATGAACCGATGTCACTGTTTGACAGCTGCGAGGAACATTTGGAGAAATCATAGAGAGTAAATAAGCATTACATGCTATAAATAGTGACCACTTCTCTGGAAAACTTGGAAATGTCAAGGAATTTTGTGATTGTCAGGGAGTTGGCCTTTTGTCGGGGGAATGTCGGAAAAATCTTGTCAGGGAAAACTGTTTTTAAAGAACAAATCGTATTCACCAGCATTAGTTGGTAGAATACTTACTTACTTACTCACAGAATGATAGCAAATTAGTAGGTGCATCAGGTTTTTCGTAATAATAGGTTTTTTGAAGGCACTGTTATGTTTGGGGTTGGGGCAGGTATGTGCAGCATGGGTAGGAGTGCCGCGAAAAGTTGAGGAAATGTTAGGGAGTTTTACATTGCCTGAAGATAAGTCACCCTGGCTGTATCATGCAGGTTGATGTATGCAACCATACTGTACACTAACATGACGAAAAATAATGGAATATAAAATATAATAGTGGACAAAGTGAGTGGTGTTAGCAATTGCCAGAGACTTTGGTTCATACAATAGCTGATAATTAATATATACCCATTGCTAGGAAGGTATTGAATATGAATATTTGTATAACATGCGCAAAATGTAGTCAGTATCATTGAGGAAAGTTGTCTTCATAATCGACGATCTGTTGTGTTGGCAGGTTGTGAGCTGGTATGGTAGTTTATTACTGTCACGTAGGCAGGGCTGCAATACGTGGTTAATTCTGTGAAAACATCATCGGGTTGGAACATTGCGAGTCTCATTTGCAAGTTGAATGACATTGCAGGTTCTGCTTTGTGGAGCTGGTGAATGCCGGAGACGTGCAGAAGGCGGTTCAGCTGTCAGGTCAGGAGTTCAAAGGCAACACTCTAACAGTTGCCGTTTCACAGAAAAAGTCACAGCCGGAAACTCCCGGTAAGAAGCAAGAGAAGAGCGGCAAGACTGCTAAAGCCGGAGTCCAGCAGCACACTGATAAAGGTAGACTAAATGTATGTTATACAACTGTCTCGAGTGGTATAAGTGAGTGTTAACAAATTTATACCACGATAGACAGTTTTATAACACACTTATTCCACCGTCGCACGAGTCGCCAGCGTTAGGCCTACGAATTTCACGCTTGAGTGGATCCGTGAGTTAACACTACGTTATACCATGCCAGACATCCATTGTAGACATAGGAGGCACGAGTGCGACGGTGGAATAAATTATGCAAATAGCCTCTGTTTGAGTCGAGTGGCACATATACCTTAGCACAGTCAGTAAAGCAAATCTCCAGTTTTTCAAAAATACTAGAGATTGGCTTAGTCGCATTTCGATACCAGTTTTGAATAGCATATATTTGTGCTGGTGAATAAATGTTGGATTTTTGTGTTGTTGACTTGTGAATATTTAAACAGTTTGCCAGTATCCGTTCAAATTGCTACAGCACTTATTAGCTTTTTCCGCATATTGACTTTTCTACTTTGCCATTTCTGCAGAGCACACGGTCGTGATCCGTAGACTGATGGATAGACAGGGTGACCCACGCCACATTACCTCTTATCAATAGTCTGCTTCGCTGACAGATAACACCACAAACCCCCACCACTCAGTTTTTTACAGGCCAAATGCCCTTCCTGCCACCCAACCAACAGCATCAAAGCACTGAAGGCAAATCTTGGATTAAAGGACGTAAAATAAGCATGTTGTTTTATTGAGAATAATTTCTGTTGTAGTTTTTTATGACTAGTCTTATGACGTGATTGCGTGTTTAGAAGACAACAAGACGACTATTTTTGTGAAGAATTTAGCGTGGGCGACCGATGAGGATGCATTGAAAGAATTGTTCTCTGGTTGCAAGAATGTTCGTTTGCCAAAAAGGCCTGATGGCTCAAGTCGAGGGTAATTACCTATGGTTTGCAGATATTAAGAATGAGCATGCATTATGATAGTTTATCGGTTTTTAGCGCGAGATGAAATATATGCAACAGCGCTAAACCACCAACCACCGTTGTGCATGTATGTTTGTTGCACAGGTTTGCATTTGTCGAGTTTGACACGGAAGAAGCTGCGTCGGCAGCGATGGAGGAACACAACAACGAGGAAGTCGATGGTCGCGAGCTGCACATTAGTCCCGCCAGTGCTGGTGGCAAGTCAACACAGGACAAGTTTTCAAGTTTGTATTAGTTTATATTCACTATACTAGAGTTAGAACGATCCACAAAGATACTGGACCGAACCGATTCAGTACTGTTAATTTCGTGTCGCCTGGACTGGCCAAGTCAGTACCTGGTCCAGTAGTAACGAGCGGCAATGACATATGCCATGTTTTCTGCAGCTGATAATGATAGTTAATTGGTTATCCGATCCTGCAATGGTGTGACTGATCGCATTGGCAGTAATTCATCTAGGTATTGATCAAATTCAGCATATAGAGCAACCATCCATGTTGATAACAACGAGCCAATGTCAAAGGAGAAATGCTGCAAACACTGATTACTTGTACTGTTGGACCGATCTACAAAAATAGACTGGCACTGATTTGATCTACTGTGATACGGATGTGGTTCAGAATCAGTACCAAGATCTGTTCTAACCCACTTACTGTACTGGGTTGTATTGTCTGATATGTGTTATATGTACACTTGTAAAAATGTAAATGGGATGTGTCATTGTATAGTCACTGCTCTACAGTTCATGACTCTGCGTAAGCTGTAATGAACTTACTTTTGTCCTATGTGGCTTCAGCTCAAGGACGTTAAACACCAACTAACTAGCTAATTTCAGGGCTATAATGTGCCCTTGACTCATTTGTTGATTTTGGCCCTATACAGATCATTAATCCTTAATTTAATTCTTTTTCCTTGCTTATTTTTTCTTACTTTTATACTTTTTTATCGTTGTATTTGAGAATAGGCCCACTCTGTTTCCAGGACGGATGTCGTAAGACAAATGTCATCGATGCAGTAACTTTGCTGATCATGTCTGTTTTTACCATAGTAACTACCATAATTTGAAGCTGTGTTCAGATTATTGTTTGAATCATTATAGCATGTTGGAAACAAGAACTGGTTTCAGTGAATTAATCTCTTGGCTGTGGTTGGCTGTGATGACGATAGTTATCCCTGTCATAGTCACAACGTCGTTGATGAAAACATTATCTCTGAGCCATTAAGCACAGCCATATACCTCGCACATCTAAACATAACCGTGTGACCTGTTGTCTTTTAGTTCATAGCTGTTTTTATAACATGCAACAACCTTCTTACTGGCATTTTAGCTCTATAAGAAATGTATTTCAGAGTTGTGTCAATACCAATGACCTCAAGTTACCTTCAAGGTCACTTTTGCTGTTCGAAACTTTTCCAACTCTTACAGCTTGTAACATGTTTTCATGTAAATCAGAAAGTGCACCGGTTGTAATTTCAACTGTTGTTTTTTTGAAACTGAAGCAAGGTTACAGACACAGTCACATTCGCTGTGTAAGTGGTAACATCTCAGAAACAGTGCAACACGAAGAAGTTGTAGCTGCATGCCATCAGCAGGAAGTGATATGTGGCATATTAAATAGCTGTTCAAGTTATTATTAGGGTTATTCAGTACACCATTTTCCTGTTGCAGTAGGATTTTTCATACAGTTGTGTAGCAGTTGACAGTATTTCAACTAACATACCATGTCGGATAGTCCGTCTATGTCGTGGCTGAGCCTGTTGTACCTATCAGTAAGCCTGTGTCATGCAGCATTATTGTTTACCTTTGTGTTACTTGTAGTTTTAATCAATTTTCTGCAATTGCGGTTTATATCTCATTTTAGTTCCGCTTTAAGCATTGATATTTGACATATTACTATCGTCGTGGTGTCCATTGTGAATGTGCACTGTGCAGGAGGCCCGAGTGCCGAGACTAAAACGCTTATTGTCAGAAATCTTTCGTACGACACAACTGAAGAGAGCCTGAAGCTTTTGTTTGACGATGCTCTCAACTGTCGGTTGTTGACACACGCCGATTCTGGCAAGTCAAAGGGGTTAGTAGTTTTTGTTCATCGCTTTGTTTGCAGCGTGACCCCAATCACCGGGAAAACCCGGGAAAGTCGGGGAATTACAAAGTGGTGGGGGAAAACGAAAAAGTCGGGCGAACTGAAATCAGTTTCGTCGTTCAGTTAAACTATCAATGACACAAATACTGTTATCAGTTAGATATCTGTAAATAGTGCATTAAGTGTTGGATCTTGTAAACACAGTGTCTACCTGGCCTGTTTTTAATTAACGTGAAGCAACGACTGTTGACCGTCACATTAATTGATGAATCTTTGCCTTCCCTACTGGAAAAGTCCACAAATCTCATGTGCTGTGGAAAGTTGCAAACGCTTTGGAAGTATGGGCAATGATGACGTAAAGTTATCCCTGTCAGATGTACTGTTGAAATCTGAGTACTGAGCTCATGCTGCCATTGTGACTTCGTTAATCAACCATTTGTTGCCCACCAAAACTCTGAAAACATAATTGTGTCATAGGAAGCTCTGATTTATCCGTTTGTTGTCCATCAGGTTTTGTATAAAGGAAGGGGAACTTTAAAGAAACTAAACTGCTGTAATATGCATTGTAATTGGTCGTTGGTTGTTTATTTTGCATGGCTTTTAAGCAAAAACACTTCTATATTTATCTCACATTAATTACTCTGGTACATTATTTTGCTACATAAACAGAAGTGGCAGAAGCACGAAAAAGCAAACATTTCAGCATTACTTTGGTGATAAGTACTATAATAGCTGTTGGTTGTAGTGTGTGATTAAATTGTTTGTGTTGAAATGTTTGCTGTGCTGTGTAATGGCTCATTTGCAGTTTGCTAGTACCATAGTTAAATTTTGACATAATGATTAAGCAAAAAATTATGAATATGCTAAAAAGTTATGTGGTCATGTTGGAACTGTACATTAACTGCAACTGATCAGTCATGACCAGTTATGCACAGGATTATCAGCTTTCGCTTAAAAACATGCAGTTTATATGTGCTTCATTGTTATTTGTGTCATTGTAATGATTCATAGACTTACGTGTGCGACAAACTTTGTTTGCGTCAGGTTTGCATTTGCTGAGTTTGAGTCGGTCGATGATGCCAAGAAAGCCGTTGAAAGCATTAATGGAAAGACATTCGAAGGACGACAGATCAGAGTTGACTTTGCACACGAAAAAGGCTCCGGTGAGAAATCTGCATAACTGTCCAACATTCTATTAGTTGTGATGAGGATTAACTGACTTATTGCCATATTTTGTGGATTATTCATGACAAAAAGATTTAAATATGTAAGTTGCTAATAATCCTGTGTATAACTGGTCAGTTACAGTTAATGCTGTATGGCCCAGTGTGCCTGAGAAGAACTAAGGTTAAGGTCTAGTTGCTGGTACTGGCATCATGGTAGGCATTAGTAGACCCAAGAGTCTGGTTGTAAAGTCCACTCCAGTTCGAGTCAAGTCGGATTTTATAGGCGCTGTTGACCTACCTTCACAATGAGCTGGCTCAGTCGACGTGGTCGAGTTGGCAGTTGAATGAGAAATAAACCAATTTGCAAATGCAGAATACAAATTGCCGTGTGTTTCTAACAAATATTATAGGAACACAGACAAATAACTACTGACTAGGCCTACGGATTGTCTCCTCGCAGCACTGAGCAGACAGAATGCTGATACGATATCACATCATTTGTGATGGCACTCTTCAATGTTTCAAGTAGGGATGCACCTATTGTCTAATTTTGTTAATGTGTATACACAAAATCCGGAAACGTTTACTAGTTAACATTAAAACGGCAGCCCATAACAAATCAAATGTTGTTGTCACTTAGTCAGCAGCCTTCTGTGATGTGAGCTTAGCACTTTCCAGCCTTCAATTACATAAATTATCACTTAATTTTGCGACGAGCTGCGAAAATTAGACGTTGTGCTATTGTCCGCTTTAGCTGATTGTACATTTCTTAGCATCAGATTTCATCATTACCGTTAGTTTTATTTATGCTAGCGTTTAATTTGGTAAACGTTTACACCATAGTTATTGAGAGCATGTGTATACGAGTGTATTCCTATTGGCAAGTAAGGATGTAAGTCGTTCCAAGTCAAAGTATTATGAAGTCCGTTCAGGTCGTTAGGTTTTGGCTAAGTCAGCTAGTCACTTTAACCTGAAGTCACATTTCTTTATAGTCGTGACTGTCAGATGTAGGCATCAGAGAGCTGGAGTAAAGGCAGCAGAGCAGGCCACTAGTTAAGGCTAGTGCTATGCTTTGACACTGATGGGTTGGTGGCCGGAAGGACATCTGGCCCCATAAAAAGACCTTATTCCACTACACACCTGGATTCTTTTTTGACTTCGGCACTATATAAGTTGATTACTTACTTACTTCACCACACCAGTTCTCTTATGAAACATATGGAGGAGGAGAACTCGATGAGGAACTGGCTGACCCAGATTCACCTGGAAAATGGCTTTGAAATAAAGTAATAGTAGTTGACGGCTTGACATAATGGAAGCATCATTTATCATAGGAACAAAGTTACTCTACATTTAGAACTGGTATGGGCAACTGTCTTTAGGCAGGTATACCACCTTGGTATATAACTAGGTCAACTCAGCCTTGCTTTGTTCTGGGGTCACTAAATCGAGTATCAGCTATAATAGGGCCCGTCAGTAAATAAAGAATATTTATCCCAGATCCGATTTTACTCGATATTTAGTGAACTTTCGGTGTTAAGCAATACGGTTGTAATCATAACAGTTTGCGTGAAACTTGCAAATTCTATACTTTTAGTCACAAATAAAAGTTCAGAGTGGGCTGAATTATCGAGGTACTATTTATGCATGTTGTTTTGTAAGGTAATTTTTAATTATTGAAGACTAATATAGAAAAAGTTGTGTATTTACGCCTGTACTAAGCTTACCGTTTTCACCGGAAACAGAAATAACATAGAGATATTCTTATATAACTGACGCGCCCTATTGGCTGGTGGGAATGTCATATCTGCCATGTGGCAGGTAACACTGTGTGATCCCATGTGGCATGTGAGTTCTCCTCATTCTCTTATCGCATGGTGTAAACTGCTATACGCATTTACCTTTACCTTTAGTGCGGTACTAGGTCGTTCTGCTGATTCTGGACTTATGTCACGTTAATGAAAACTCCTTTACTTGCTAACTAACTAGTGGTGGTGTTCGACGTATAGTGGCAGTAGTTTGTTGTGATGTGTACAGGAGGAGATGGTAGGCGAGGTCGCGGTGGTTTCAGAGGTGGTCGTGGTGATTTCAGGGGTGGCCGTGGTGGTGGTCGTGGTGGCGGACATTTTCGCGGCGGCGGTCGTGGTGGTGGCAGTGATGGGAAATTCCGCGGCGGTCGAGGAGGCAGAGGTTTACTTAGCTGTGTTTATAGAGTGTGCCAATAAAGAACAATTCCCTAGAAAAAATATATTTGAGCAAAGGTAGCACGGATTTGAGCCAAACTTTCAGCAAAATTGTATGTAAGTACTCACACAACATACCCTACAAATTTTGTTGATACAATTGATATAATTCAATACATACAGCAGTTTTAACTTATAATATTCAGTTTTTCAAGTAAACATGCTGTTGCACATTGTTTACAAAATAATAAATCAAACTTTGCCCAGCTTTCCGACAACGGTTCAGACATTTCAATGAATAATGTCGTCTGCCTATTGCTTACTCAGTTTAAACAGCTCCACCAGCTGCAGCAGTAACAATGCACAACTAAGGTCTGTTGCAGAATGACATAGTTGCCTCAATATCAGTGAACTTTTGCCACAATCATTCCTTATCGTCAGTAAAACCACCATGCCTTAACACTGCCACCAGTCTCTCAGCTCAGCGTGGTTGGTCGGCTTTGGTGTGAATCTCAAAAGGGTTCCAACATTGCACCTCATACATGATAATTTATTGGCATATCAGTCTGGTGCATATTTTTAATTTTTACATTGAAATCCCAGTTTACAGAGGTAATGAATTTTTCGTATGCAATTGTTTTTTATGGGCACACACCAGTCGTTTATATTAATGACATAATTCAACATCTTTGCCAAAAATTACCAAAATCGACTGATGTGAGTTGAAGTTATAGTGTGCACTGTCAGTGTCATTTTTTATACACAGAGTATGTACTGTGCTAGCATAGCATCACCTGGAAAAGAAATGTGCAGCCCTAATGAATATGCAGTGCTACTGCTATACAGTTGATTTTTTAACTGATATCGTTGCAGCACTCTGAGAAACGGTTCCATTACGCATTTGATGCGTTTGTTGTGTTTTTTCAGGTGGACGAGGCCGAGGTCGGGGAGGCTTCAAGTCTAAAGAATGAAGGGACATTTTTATCAAGTTGCTGCGCGAAACAAACTAATTACTAATGGATTATGGTCAACACAGTATTGACAGCGTTGAACAGTGTCCTTAGTGCATTGTGCCTGACAGTGAATAGATGTATTTGAGACAGGTAATTTGACAGAAGGACTGAGCAGATTTTATCGCTGTTACAGCCAGATGTTAGTGCAGATATGAGAGCCAAGTGTTTTTCATGCATATGGTTTTGTTGTGTGGTTCAGTCGTTATGTCACTAAATCTACAGCTGCAGGGAACAGTATGCAATGAAGTTTTTTATAGTCATGTAATCAGGTCTGGAAGGTCAAGAAAGTGGCATGTGTTTACACGTGCATAGGTAACTGGTGCTGTTGTCATGATCGTTACTTATGTAAATTATTATACACTGTGAACCAAAACAACATGACACTAGACTTTTGCCGGTAACTTCGCCAAATGCTAACAGATTTTCAAAATTCCTCCAGTGATAGATTCATTGGTGTAATTTGCAGTAAATTTATTTTTTTTTTAATATTCCACCACACATTAAAAGCGGAGCTACACTACTTTGTGAAATCTCTTGTGTTCAAAAATTGCCATACTTAATGACTGAGTACAACAAACTGCGTGTAAGACTTGACCACTCAGAGAAAGTTGTAGACAAATAATTGTCAGTTTGCTATTTGTTGATGCTGAAGTTAAAATATAATCTGCTTAGTAACATAACAAAAGCAAAACAAGTTTCTGTTCGTCATAGGTAAGTTATCTAGCCGGTTTTTTATCTTTGAGCACAATCATTGCAAGGCAATCACCTTTTTGCCTGTAACTTTGCCAAGCATTCACCGATTTTAACATTTATTCACTACCAAACTTAGGGATAAATACATAGTTAAGTAATAGCTAAGTATCCCGCCACACCTTAAACGTGCAGGTACACTACCTAGTGATTTATCACTTATCAAAACAATTGTTTCAGACTGTCAGTATTTTCAGACCTTAATATTTTGCAAGGTAGTGTAGCTATGCCTTTAAGATGTGGTGGGATATTTAAAAATAACTATTGCAAATTTACTAATGAATCTATCGGTGCAAGAATTTTGAAAATCTGTTAGCATTTGGCAAAGTTACGGACAAAAGTCTGGTGTCCTGTTTTTTTTGGTTCACAGTGTATATATAGTTACTGCCGTCGTATCGACGTTGTGGAGAACCCAGACGAATAACTTGCCATGAAGTGACTATTGCGGATGACATACTGACCATTTTCCTTGAATAAGACAAGATATTGTGGAACACACGTTTGACTGATTGTTTGGTTGCATATTGGATTTACAGATAGGATATTGAAAAATTAGCATTTATTTGTTTGGGACAGACTCATATGGCCCAAGGAACTTGTCTATTAGATGGGTTCCAGGTTCTGCATGAGATGGGGCATCTCTCGAGAGAGGACGGGCATGTGCTGTGCCATCCCATTGTAACGTACTTCTGTACAAGTGAATTGTGCATTGTTTGTTTGCCCAGCACCCACAGAGGACAAGTGCAATTGCTGCCACAAGGGGTGAGAATATATGTAAGTCAATTTGTATGACTGCAAAGGTGGCAGTGATCAGCAATGCGACCCTTTTTGTGATCATTTTGGACATTTTAAAAAACTTTGTTGTTTATAGTGTTTTACGAGTATGACATCGTTAAGAATGATGGTGATGATGCTTGCATAAGACTTGGCATGAGATTATTTGGACTGGAATTTAGAATGATATTGAGCATACTATATTGCATAGATGTAAAAATGTTGGGAAAAATGAAAAATGTGGTAAAACTTTGTAATTGTCTGAATTTACATCCGGGCTCTAGGAGGAATGAAATCTGGGGTCTCCATTTTAAGTAGCTCAACTGTCTCACGAGCCCTATGACGTGACGTTACGTTACCGCATATTGGGCGGTAACGTAACGTGGATAAATTCAGCACCGTTTCACACAGCAATATCTCAGGCTTAACCATGCCAATTTTTAGCCACTTTTGGTACGGGTTCCCGTAATTATGAATCACCGTGTATATTGCATAGATGTAAAAATGTTGGGAAAAATGTTAAAAATGTGTTAAAACTTTAAAAACTTGATAAAAAGCATTTATTTGATGCCAAGGAATGGAGACACTGCGTAGGTGACTTGGAAAGGTGTGAAATAAGTAAAATAATGACTACATGTATCTGTTTTGGATGTATGACTGAAAGAAGGCAAAGCAGTGTAGCATATGACAATTAAACTACTAGCTTGAGTTACTACCTACTGTTTTCATAATAAAATTGTTGAAAATAAAACATGTAAAAAAAGTTTTTACATCTATGCTACAATGTCATTAATGTGCAATTAATCACATATGCAAAGTTACTTAAATGCAAGAAACGATCATCTGTCTCACGTAAATTATACTTACATGTAATTGGATTAAAAAAAATAGTCATGCATTAAATAAATTTGTATCTGCATTTTTATGACATTATATTTTTTAACAAGGGTGGATTCATGTCTGATTTCACTGGCTGTATTATTATGTTCTAAGGTTGTGATTTCATGCTGTGTTTATGATTAGCAACATGCATATAGTCCATAATATGTCATACGTTAATGAAATTTTCATTAGGCGAGATACATGTGGAGTACAGTACACGTATGAAGTTCCATTTGCTTGTTACGAATATTAATATTTGTAGTACTCTAGCAGTGGCTAGTGTAGCGCGATATGACCCTTCCCCTCTTCCCAGCATGCATCGTGACCACAATGCACTTCCGTCATAGACAGACGGACACTGACATCGTAGCATAAGTGCGAGATGTATATATTACATCTCGCGCTAAAAATGTCAAATATATTACAAGGTAGTCTAGCAACAAGTCGTCCACTCGTTAGTCCATTTGACTTTGGTCATCGTTTGGCGAAGATATGGGTAAGAGATCACCTTTTTGACTAGTCGTCGTCAACGCTACCTGTTTACGATACCATACCAGCCAGAGACAACGAAATGTGTACCTGCTGCGATAATGTTAATGCACGTCAACACATACTGTGGACCGTGTTTACGGGTAGTGTGCATGTGCGCAACCGCTGCTGAAAAGTTGGAAGAAAGTACCACACGTTGGGCGGGTGTGGATTGCCTTCCGTTTCCTGCTTTCCCTTCTTACTGTTGTAAGGCAAATGCCTTACCGCTGATTTCAGTCTCTTTCTGCAGATCCATCTCTTTAAATCCAGAAGCTTCCTCTGCGGGTTAATGAAAAGTAGTGCCTCTGTGTATAGGTGCATCAACCACAACATTGAAGTTATACGTCCAGCCCAACGAAAAAAATGACAAGTCACAAAAGTTGGAGGGTCCCCAGGTTCTCCAAAGTTCGAGAGGACGGGTGCCGTAGGGTGGTTGCGCTTGTTTACGTAGTGTAGGTTCTTTTACACTGGATGAGGTAGTGTGCGACGCCGGATCTGGTGTGTTTAAGAACCAATGTCTACTTGTTTCACGCCGTCGTGCGAATTGTCGAGCCTCGCGGCGAGAAGCTCTTGTGAAGAAGAACTGCTATAGGCAGATGAACTTGCACATGTACGACCGGAATCGCAGTCTTCGTCCGGTACATCATGTCAGATAGGCCTATACACTGTCTCAAAAAAAACGACAATGACGTTCTACGCTATAACTTCAATGCACATCAACCGATTTTGATAATTTTTGGCAGAGATATTGCTGAATGAATATGCTATTAAACGGTAATTTGTTATCCCACCTCTCCTAACTAATGTCTCTGCACTACCTTGGGAATCAA
>Ga0209782_1000311_pt1 | contig 19949 bp, 10 predicted proteins | sample WorMetmaBAHAMAS1_FD_187390 | JGI IMG/M metagenome (GOLD analysis project Ga0209782, IMG submission 187390) | Marine gutless worms symbiont microbial communities from Max Planck institute for Marine Microbiology, Germany - Inanidrilus... | ecosystem: Host-associated > Annelida > Digestive system...
TGCGCCAATGCATTTCCGTCACAGACAGACGGACAGACAGACGGACACTGACATCGTAGCATAAGCGCGAGATGTATATATTACATCTCGCGCTAAAAAGATGGGACAGACAAACACTGCAGACTGACGGACAGGGCCGAGATGTTGGGACGTATGATGTAGGCTACTCTTTCGTTCCAGACTTGGATCACTGATCGTGTCAACTTCGTGGGCTAGAAATCTCTTTTGACCGATTTTAAAATATTTGGGGATCCTACATGTATATCGCCCTAAGTAGGCGACTATGAGGCGGCGCCGTCAGTCAGTCACATTTTCAACAACTGGCGTGCGACTTCAGACAAGTATAGGCCCTATATCTGCTAACGCCGATGGACCGCGCGACGCTGCCTTACGCAAAATCAACAATATCGTGCACACTGAGTATGATTATCAGGCAATGAGCGTCGGTCGATAGCAAATTGCTAAACAGACAGACAAACGATAATGCTTAAACTCCACTTGGTCGATTTGTTGTCGATATATTATACAAGCAAGTTTGCAACAAATGCAGTGACAAATCGAACTGATGGAGCCTTAGTGTATAGCAGCACTAGCGTCGACCGTCCGAAGTGTGACAAACAGGTCCGTCATCAACCGCATCGTTGATCTCAGTCAACGGCGTGCCGTGGCGAAATTTTTCTAAGTCTACAGTTGCGCATGCAAAAATGGGTCTCGTGAGCCAAACCACACCCCTTTCAAAGGTGATTTGTCATCCCTTTGGCAAGACGATATAATCTCCCTATGTACCCCAAATTTGACAGCTCGAGCTTCAGCCATTCCTGAAATATGGATGATCCCTTTCGAATTTTATCGTGATCTGTGGGACCAGAAAACTATACTTCCTGCGTTATTGTGTGACGTTATTAACGTGATTTTACGTTTTGATGCAATACTGGAGTGTCCGAGTGTGACAGACTCACAGACAGACACACAACGACGGCATATACCGCGCAAGCATAACGTTGCGCGGTAAAAATTTAGCAAATATTTAACGACGTACTTTACAACAAGCTCAGCCTGCTCAGCAAATGCTGAAATAGCGGGACATGCACAGGTAGCTTGTAGCCTACGTACTGTCTTAGATTATTGCCGCCGTACTTCAAATTAACACATTTTCCATACCCCGCTAGTATGAGTATGAGATGGTCTCCTAGTTTCATAGATCGTACAGCCCTAATGATACATTTTTTGCTGTTACATTTCTATGCTGGTTAGTTTGTTTATGTTTACTTTTTTTATTGAGTTTGAGATTTATTAACATGTGTATAAACAGATGAATTGCATAGCTTGCAATTTGCGAAACGCGTGTTACGTATTATTTTGCTGTAACTGAGGCATAATTTAGTCTTTTTCAAGTTTATAGCGATTATTGATGTCAGTATTGAAACTCACGTGGAACGTGATAATAGTACCAATTGTGTGGCCTTCTATTCTTTTTTTACACACTTATTCTATGAAAAATTATGCTTCTATTGGTACCAAATTTGCTTTTATATACATTTTGTCCCGGTATGATACTATTACTAGTCAGCTATTCAGCTATTCATAGCAGTGTTTGAGTGTGGACATTTGTCTTGGCATTTGCTAAGACATAGGTGTCAAGACACGAACGAGCCAATACATGTAGGATAAGATTAAGACAATATGGGACTGAGACACAACTAGATTATGGTTCTGGAATAAAATGAACAGTTTACTTGACATAAATGTTGAAAAAAAACATTACCTTAAGTTATTATTTGATGAATGTGGATTTATAATAAACGATCAATATTCCACGATTTTTACCGTGCGACGCCATGCTAAGCGCGGTATATGCCGTCATCGTGTCCGTCTGTGTGTGTGTGTCCGTCACACTCCGGTATTGTATCGTCTCCTTTCATATCTTCGTAGTGAGTAAACGTAGAGAATTCATATTTGGTGTACAGGTTGATTGTAGCTAGTTCCAGCCAACGGACGACAATCCGTCCGTGAAAGGGGCGTGGTTATGTCACGTGACACGTTTTAAATTTTGGGTGCCCCATCCATATCTCAGGAATGGCTGAAGCTAGAGCTCACAAATTTTTTTATAAAGGGAGACTATATCAAGTCTTCTCAAAGGGATGACAAATCACCCCTAAAAGGGGCGTGGTTTTGCTCACATGACCAATTTTTGTCTGCGCAACTGTGGACTTAGAAAAAATTTTCGCCACTGCACGCTGCTAGCTGGGATCAATATGATCGACCATGGACCACTGTTTGTCTCACCTTCGAAGGTCGACACTAGTGCTGCGATACACTAAGGCATAAGCTCCATCGGTTCGATTTGTCACCATACATGTTCCAAAGTTCGTTGTATAACGTATAGACAACAAATCGACCAAGTGGAGTTTGAGCATTATTGTTCAAATATGTGATAATAACTGACATTTCTCGGTCTCTAGCAATTTGCTATCAACCGACGCTCGTTGCCTGGTAACTATACCGGGCAGTGCGATATGGTCGATTTTGCATTAAACAGTGTCGCGACGTCCATCAGCGTTAGCAGATATACTTGTTTGTAGTTACCGTTGATGTTGATTCAAAGACAATTGTTAGACTGTAGACCAGTGTGAATGGAAAGTTTATGTATGCTATTACCAGCCTGGTGAGAGTTGCTCATAGGGGGAAGATGTCTGGGGGTAGATGAGCAAGAGAGAAGTGAGTTCATGCCGTAGTGTCCCGGTGATGCTGGCATCAGTGGCGGGATGGGAGAAGCAGAGCATGGTGGAACTGCAGGATAACGGACATCCAGTAACTGTTGAATATCAGTCATGCCGCATGGAAGTCACTACTTGTGTTTGAACAGTTATGTCAGTGTGAGACGTGAAGTCAGGTAATTGACAGGCCATTTTGGAGACAATTGACTACAAGTCATTTGCACCGGTTACATGGCCTTTGATGTGTGGCCCTGATTGGTCGTAACTGTTCAGTTAATCATGCAGTTTTCAGTGCTGAGTCGGTGATACTAATCGAAGCCAAACTGGGCTAATGTAACTGCTGCACGGCAGCTGCCTGTGTCTACTTGTTATTATCCATTGGTTGCCTTTTATCCATGACAGTTTGAATATTGATAGTCATGTCTGAACATTCAAAATTGCTATTTTGATTATGACTCGATTCTGTGAAGAAAGTCAATTTTTAAAAAATTGTCACAGTTACCTTAAAGATTGTTTGTTAGCATGTCATAGTATGTTGTCTTGTTCTGTGCAGCTGTTGGTCGCATTCATAATATACAGAAAAAGTGTCATTTGTCACATGCATGCACACTGCATTGTTTAGTTGATGCAAAGAATTGATTAAAATGCCAGGAAAGAGAAGTAGTCAAGGGAGTTCTTTACTAGGTACTAGTATGCAACATTGTGCTTTGTATTGGATATTCCTTGTTGTGTCGGGATTATTATTATTGAGTATTGACGTTTATTTCTCAGGCAAGCAAGAGTGTTTAATGGGGTCCTGTTTAATCTATGCCCATTAGTGGCATTGGCAGTAGTGGTAGTTAAGTGCCAGAATTATGCGATTTATTTACAGCTTGACCTTACTGCCACCCAAAAACTACTGCTGACACTCTTAAATACAACTTAAGATTGCTGTGTTTTGCCATGTACCTCAGTAATTTAGATTATACGTAATCCAAGGATTTTTTATTAACTCCTTCTGTGCTCAGTGTGGTACCTTCAGTGCTTTGATACTGTTGGCGATAGGAAGGGTATATGATTTGTAAAAAAAACTAAAAAAATGAGTGGTGGGGTGCTGGTATGGTTATCTGTCTGCAGCGAGGTGCAGACTTGCATATAACCCTGCTAATGTCACTGCCACTCACTATCTCTTGTTCAGTAAAATTTAGATTGGTTTTACCTTTCTGGTACTGGCTCACCCTGGTAGTCCCAGTTTTGTTGTTGTATGTAGACTATACATGTTATATAAAGATTAAATGTGTGTATTTAAATTTTAAAAATAAAACAACATAAAAATAGTATGGTGCAAATTGCTGTTTGATGTGTCGTAGATAAATTGATTGCTTTGACTTTTGCCCAAACGCAGGAACAACGGCAACAGCCCATTCAACAAACAGTAAAAACCTCTAGAAATGGCACATAAAAGAAAACATAAAGTGAACAAATGACAGTCTTACGAATACAGAAAGGCTAATTAATGATAGCAGTATATTTTCAGGATGGAAATTGAAATATATTATGTTGGGAAATGGTTGACTGAATAAATTAAATGCTAAGTCTGTCGTTTAAACAGCAACATTTTGTTAAAGCTGTTAATTGGTGGCAGTTCCTATAAGGATATCGGAGTCTTTTCTGCTGCCGACTCACATGCTGCGTTTGTGTGACAGGAGTGCCAACAGTGTGTAGGCGTCAGACTGACACACTAAGTGTTGCACAGCTGTGGAGTGGCATCGAGCATGTCCGTGAAACGCGACAAGTTGCCAACTATGAACGCCTTTCACGCTACATGCTGCGAGAGCATGATGTGTTGGAACGCGAGACAGCTCAGCTGCTGCGATTTGCGGCCAAAGAACGATTAATTGATAGATACCATTCTGTGAGCCACAAAGGCAGCCATGTTGGCACAGAGCAGAATGGCTATCGGATTCCTGATCTTGAAGTTGATGTCGTACGTTTTTCTTAATTTCTTTAACTTTATGCACAGCTGCTACTTCTGTAGAAATTGTTTTTTTTTATTTTTCTTCCTGCACCTGCTTTGGAATGGAACAGATGGAGGAATTATAATACAATGAGTTATTAGCTGTATGTCACGGTCTCTGTGTATGGTTGAGTGAAGTATAATGAACATTAGCATAGATGATGGATTTGTTTTGCAATTTAGGTTTTTTTTGGAGAAGCTGTGACTAGGTATTTAAAGTGATTTGCTGTCACCCAGGTCCTTAGATTTTCTGTTGTGGCTAGTGCAGTTAATTGTTACCAAGAAGTGCACTTGTCAAAAATTGCAAAAAATTCCGATTTTGGACATATCTTGAGCTCTTGAATAAAGAATGCATGAAATAATTAAAAGATGTGTTATTGTTTCTTTAAAAGTTGATAATTGTGGTGTCTGCAGAAAGTCGGCAGTCATGACTGGTATTGTTTTGAGTGTCATCGTGGTGGATCGGTGGTTGATTGCTCCAGATGTTGGCGAGTTTATCATCCAGAGTGTTTTCCTGCTGCAGACTGCATTAAAAAAGCCGTTTTTACGTGTCCCATTTGCCAGGTTTGTTGCCAGAACACAGCTTTGGTAGACATGATTACTGATAACAGCTCTTGTTATGACAAATTATTCTAGACTCAGACTTGAGGTTTTCTGGAATTGGACTACTGTAAATTAGTTTACTGAATTACTTCTTTTGCTGGACTAACTGCATCTGAGAAAATACCCGTAGACAGAACTGAGACTGTGCATGAGTCTTTCTTTGTTAGTTAGCAAAAACTGACTGAAATTCAAACTTTTGTTTCTTTTTTTACTGTTTGTGAATCGGTCTTAGGAATAAGACAAGTGCTCATCTTGAGAACTGTCTAAAAATCGTCATAAAACCATCTGTGAATCGGGCCCCTGGTCCCATTGTTCTAAAGGTACTTTTTTGGAGAACCCAGCCTCCGCTGAGTAATTACAGAGAAGTTATAACCAAAAATTGAAAGTGGTAGACATGCATCTATTTACTTGGTGCTAGTTTTTGTTACATTTTTTGTTAGACATTTTTTTATTGTTAGACATTTGTTTTGAACGTGTTTGTAGCAAGAACGATCGTTGAAAATGCCGTCAAAGGAGTTAAATCGTTACTTGGGTTTTGTAATTGAACGCATGAAAGAAAAGGTATGTGCTAGAGTGCTGCAGTAACTTTACTGTGTGAATTTTCAAGTTCAAATTATTGTAGTGAAGTTTTCTCGCGTTATATATGTTACGATACGATGTGGTATATTTACGTTTGCTAAAAAGTTGACTGTTTTATCAGCCTGTTTGATTTAGCTGTTACGGTTGTTGTTAACGTGAACAGACCGAGGCACTGTACCAGCTTCAAGGAAGCACCGAGGACCAGCTGAAGATGCGTTTCTTTGTTCATCACAACATGGACTTAGAGATGATGGAACTGAAGACGTCGACTAGTCGCTACAAGTCACTGGAGGAGATGCGCAGTGATGCAGCCACTGTTTTTCACAACGTGATGCTTTGTTTTGACGGTTTGTGTTTACAGTGTTTGCCGAGTCAGATCTAACGAATCAATCACTGAAAATGGTATTGCAATAGATTGCTTATTGATTCGGCTTGTTGATTATTCTGACAGTTTACAGATTGTGACATGCATTGATCTGTTACGGCTTCTTTCTCGATGTGTGAAGTGCAGGTTTGAATAACATTAATGCACTTATCAGGTGATATGGCCTTGTGATATAATGGACTCATAGGTCGCGGGTTTGACTCTCAGCCATTTTCACTATGAGGTAATGATCTCGTGCAAGTTGTTCACACGTATGCATCTGTCATCAGGCAGTAGAAATTGGTACTGGTCAGAGGTTAGTGATACGCTATGGCTGGGAAGGTAAACAGAGGTCTGCCATTGCACTGGCCGTGTGTCACAGAACAAGTTTGTTCAAATTTTCAAACTAAGGTCCGGTTTTTCCACAGCAAATTAATCTCCCGCTAATTTAATCCGGCATTAAATCCGGCAGATAATGATCAATTTACTCGTTTAGGACGATTTAATTGACGAACTGCCGGTGTAAAAACGACATCTGAGTAAATTGATCATTATCTGCCGGATTTAATGCCGGATTAAATTAACGGGAGATTAATTTGCTGTGGAAAACCGGACCTTAGTGGTTTATCTAGTCTACATACAGGCTCAAGGCATAGGTAAGTGAGATGAGCACCTCATCTACACTCTCCGTGGGTTATGGTGCTCTAGTTTACTTTTAACAATTTAGATGCCTGTTAATTAATGATGGTTTAAAAAATAGCGATATTACAAGTGTTACTAGCACACTCGCATAAGTGTGATAGGGTTATGATTAATTAATGCATTTGCATATTAGCTACTATCATCTTGTTGGTCAGTAATCACTGATATGCTAAAAGCACAGCGAATATTGATGAACTAACTGTGACCATACCCTAATCCTCACCTTGATGACCCAACTAAGTACTGACCAAATCCAATCATGAACCCAAATTTTTCCACGTTTGGCACAAACAATACACCATGCACACGAACAAAGTATGGTGATCGTAGTTTTGCTGTGTGTGGACCTTGTGTGTGGAACAGTCTTCCTGATGAACTGAGATCAACTGACATCACTCTGACTACGTTATTAACAAACAAACTGAAGATGTTATTATTTAACATGTAACTGTTCTTTGGCACATTTGTGGCATACTGCAAAACTGCACTCTATAAATGTACTTAATAATAATAATAATAATAAAATAATAATAATTCACAACTGGAAGTAGTTGGTTAGCAGGTCATGTCGAAGTAATTGATTTCCTATGATTTGAAGGCTGATTGCAGTTCATAGCATGATGCATTAATTATTAGTCATAACAGTCTATCAGCGTATGCCTCGTTTGCATATTGTACTCCAGGTAAAAATATTAGTAGTAGTAGTAGTTGTTTTAACAGTAGATGACTGATTTGTCGACGGTGTGTGCTGTTGTAGCGTCTAGCACTGTAGCAGAGATGGCCAAAACAATGCTTACTGACTGCGATTATGAAGTAAGTTGTAAGCTATATCCACCATAACTCTTATACTAGTTAAACTGGTGCATCAGTTACTGTTGGTTAAACTGTTGGTTCAGGTTTAAGAAAGTGTCGTCTGCATCTTTCTTAGATTAACTTGGACCGGTTTGATCGTGTTTTTGCATCGTTTTTAGTTTGTAGCCTACACCTTGAATTTTATCAGCTGTTGTGAGTTTGGTTGTCGGCATCAGTGCGACTGATTGCCTGAAAAGATGTTGCTCTGAGAGGACCTGTTATATGTCAAGTTGGACATTAAACTTGCTCAGTAGTGATGAAACATAGCTTGCATATATCATTCTTACAAACACATTTCAGAAGCCATATGCCTCGGTATGACATCTCAACTGCGCAGCTCCACAGATACAGTCACCATAACTGGTTCTACCTACCAGTCAGTGAGGAGATAAGTTCCCTCGGTGTGACCATCGACCGGCGGTTGACCTTCGAAAGCCACATATCAGCAGTAGTCAAGTCCTGCAATTACCATCTATGGGCTTTACAGCATATTCGTCATCTCCTGCCTTTCTCCACTGCTCAAACGTTAGCTTGCAGCCTTATACTGTCGCGATTAGACTACTGTAATGCTGTGCTCTACGGCTGTTCTGCATATGCCATTGGTCGACTACAGCACGTTGAGAACTATGCAGCATGTGTTGTTACACAGTCAAACCGGTGCACATGCACCATCACAACTGCTACTATAGTCGTTGCACTGGCTTCCAGTGCAGCAGCGGCTTGTCTACAAGATGGCACTCATCACATACAAAGTCATAACTACATCAACTCCATCATACCTCAATGATCTACTGGCTGTTCACATCCCTGCTGGACCAACTCGCCGTTCATCTACACGTCCCCAGCTTATCCAGGATCTGTAATACGGGCAACTGGTGCATTATAAATGTGTTCATTATTATTATTATTATTATTATTTGTAAAGAGCCAAAAATCGTTAAATAAATCTGAGGTGCTCACACAGGATGACTACAGTACAAAAGCGAATAGGAGAGATGGAATTTTGGTCATGTTTAAACATTAATACTTTATCTGTAGAGTCACCAGTGTCTCCGTCTCTAATATCCCTACCATTTGACACTGGATATCCTTCCTTTACAATTCTCCCAGTTTATCATGACTTCTTACAGGCACTGCTACTGCTGCGTTATGCTAGATTATGCTGGCTTGCATACTATGTCGCTTGGTTTTCATTTATGTTTTTATAATTATCTATTAATTATTGTTAAACTATCTATGAAATTAATCAGATAGACATAAGTATGTCAAGTAAATTTACACCACTATACGAGCCTACTAGTAATTGCTGAGACTAACTTACGTGGCACTGCTTTATGTTGAGCCTGTCAGTGTGCTGGCGGTACATTAGCAACGTGCTTTTAGTTAATTTGCTTTAGCATTTTTTTAAGGTTGGCGACATAAGGCGATGTTATTTTTTGTCCAGTTGGCTCAGATACGGCTGTGTCGTGATTGTTACTGGAATTCCAACACAAAACCGGAGAGTTGGTTTTCACTGCCATGTGTAAGTCTGTTGCTCCGTCATTAGCTATATTATTATCGACCGCGTAGCTGGGGAGATAATACGTTTGGTAGCGTCTGTGTGTGTGTGTGTCCGTCCGTTTGTCTGTGGGCGCTCTCCTGTTTGAACCGTTTGACCTTGATTTTTGGCATGATGGTCGACCTTGATCTTGGCTAGCCTTGGATTGTAGGTCAAGGTCGTAGGTCAAAGGTCAAGGTCAAACAGTGAAAATTGTTTACGCTCTCCCATTTGAACCAGTGGTGCAGAGCAGGTCGATATTAGGACTCGGCTTGCCGAGTTCAGCCAGTGGTAATTGCAAATAACTATTACCAGTCTATTGGAATTGTCTGTTTGTCAGTAATCAGGGGGCGTTCAATGTGTCGCGCGAAAGCGGTCGATCAGCTTTAATTCACGAGATTGTGTTCATTACAAAAGAGCTGTATGTAAGATCTACTCAGAGAATTGTTAGGATTACAATAACCCAGAATGGTGATATGAATGCTAAACTTAGATGTTTTGGACAGGTTAAAAATATCTGGTAAAAAGTTGTACAGTAATGGAGGTAAAAGGCATCCTAACGAGTGAGTGGTGAGTTATTTTGGTAACTAATGGCTTGTCCATCATGCATTGAGAGAATCCATTATTATGTGCTTATTTATCACAGAGTCGGCCTCATGAATTGGTATATGCCAAGGTGACAGGGTATCCGTATTGGCCTGCCAAGGTGATGGAAATGAGGCCTGATGGATGCGATGTTCGATTTTTTGGACCTGGTCATCACCGGTATGATAATATGACTAGTGTTGCTGATGTTACTATGATTCTGTAGATCTTATCGGTCATTTTTTCAGATTGATGGTACCGATGAGGGAGCTTGGTACTGGCATCGGAAAGTAGGCATGAAAGGACCAATGCCCCTTCCATGAGAAGTTCAGTAGCGGATGAACATAGGATGAGGCCTGTTCACTGGTGATATTGGTACTTTGACACTGTCGTGTTGATGACAAGAAGGACATCTTGCCAATATAAATAAAACCTGTGCCAAAGGTTTTTGTGTGGAACATAATTGACTGAGTTAAGGTTTAATGTCCAACTAGAAATTAAATAGGTCATATCATAGATGCTCTTTGCAGCCAATCTCTTGGTGTTTATTTGGTATGCATTTCCTAGGGGACACATTGTTTCATGTATTACAGTAGGAAAGAAAATATTATGCTTATTATTCTGGAAATCTAATCAGTAGATATGGTTGCAGCATTCATCCCTGCTGAATAGTTTTCAAAAATTTTCCAATAGCTTTTTCAATAGTGCCACTTACAACCAATAAACAAAGAAATCAGACATAACTTCATGGCACAGGTAGCATCTGATATGTCTGCAGCACATTCAGAATTCACTTGCTAGAGTTGTAATGCACTATCATTGTTAGCTATACTGCAACAACTTTTTTGGCTTCTTTTTTCATAGCGCTAAGTTTATCTAGCATCTCACATCTATAAGGTCTTGAATACTAGCACCCCGTCATGTCTTTGCAGAACTTAGCAGTTTTTGGTATTTTCTGTGAATACATAGTCATAATTTTTATTATGTTTTTTTTCTATTAGTTTTCTTATTTCTTTCACTGATATATGTGGTTTGGTATCTCACTCTTTTTGTATTGCAACAGTTTGAAATTTATTTTCTTCCTCTGTTTTCAGTGTCTCTAAAGTAACCCATCTGTATCTAGTGCGACATAAAACTTTAGCTCAATCAATAAACCTTTTCCTGTTCATGTATTTCAAACCCTTGATTCAATTCATCAGCATTTTAAAACCCATTTATTTCAGTCTGCTTTCAACACCCCATCACCTAAGCCAGCACTGTAGATTTATTTACACTTTTTAGTGATTATGGCACTTATATAAATGCTTTTGCTTATTTATTTACTGTCATGTCCAATAAATATTGTTGTCATTGTTCAGTATGTAATTGTCTGTTAAGAGCTGTTGTTAATCCTACGTCAATGAAGCCGATAACAGAAGTTCCCGATGCCGGTGATCTGAAGAATGCACCGAGCAAAATATATGCCGAGGCCATGAAGGAACTGGCCCTTTATCAACGGCTATCAAAACCACAAAGTGAATCATCAAAGTTGCAGCCAGCTTTGCAGCCATATTTGCTAGATCGTGAGGCATGTGTCCCTTTCTATGTTTAGTTTCTTTTCCTTGTTTTTTTATGACAGTGCAGTAAATTAAGCTGAAATCTCTGGCAGCTTTTGGGCGCATTATAAATATCTCAGTATCGTATCGTAACAATGGACATACAACAATTTACGGTGTGTACAAAGTCTGACAATAGCGTAAACATTTTAAAATTTAACGTAAATTTTAGTGGCATTCTTTAACTGCTGGCATATTCTAGCCAACTTTCTCCATCCATAGTTCAATAAAGGAGTACTAGCGGCATTGAGTAGAAAACCAAATGCATTGAAGCACGTATGTGTTGAGTTGCAAACTACCACCACACCGCTGCCTCAGTTGTTTTAACAGACATTTTCCCGGTGAATCTGGGTTAGCCAGTTCTTATCGGTTTTCTTCCTCCACTTGAACCTGAAGAGAACCTCTGCACCCAAGTGTCACAGGTTTAGTTACGGAACAGTGTCACCGAGCCGCAGGTATCAGACCGTCAACTGGAAAATATTCACCCACTAACGTCATTATTTCTTCTGTAAAGCAGAAATTTGACATATATACTGCTTTTTGTTTATGCATTATTATTTGTGTACTTTGTGATTTTTTTTAGTGTTTTAGCCTTATTAGTTGGGCAGCAGAAAGAGCAAAATTTCCTGTAAAAGCTTCTCTACTTATTCCTGAAGATTATTTTTTGAACCCAGCTTGGACTGACTTTGAAAAAAAAAAGTTACATAAGCAGAAATTTGAGTGCAGGTGTGTGTATGTTACTTGTGATCAATGATTTATTTAATATTGTTGTTATATCTGCTGTGCACAGGTTGCAGAGGAAAGCAAAGCTTTTGTTAGTAAACGTCGGCGCAGTATTCCTAAACGATATTTGGTTAGTTTGTGTATGTTGTGGACCATGTTAATTGTGTAGTATTATTTTTGTCATTTATGAAGTATGTGTTAATCATTGCTTGTTATCAAACCTTAGTCAGGATGTTTGAGTAGTGTTGCGAGATTCTGGACATTTTCAGGCAGAAACGTTGCACTTAGTTTTGGCTGTGTTGCCAGTTATCTTTGGCAAGCAGGGTGGCCAGTCTTAGAAGGTTTACTCATTTACTGTAGAGTTTTATCCTAACTGCATGGACTTTATCTACCGTACAGAGTTTGAATGAGTAAAAATCCTGTTTTGGCAGCTGTAACGCATGCTGTTTTCGAGTTAAGAGAGCTGACAGACAGACAGACAAACAAACAGACATACTTATCACAATACTTCACACCCCTTATGGGGACAAAGTAAATATAGTTTCTGCAAAGTATTTTGCTAGGTATATAGTGTAGAGTGTAGTAACAACGGTGATGAATGAATTACCTGTGGATGGCTTTCTGCAGCAGCTGTGGCAGAGAACATCAGGGTTCCATTCCATGTCTCCTATTGGCCCATTCCCTCCTCCAGAATATAAGGGCTAGAACCACCCATGCTGCCATCTTTTTTTAAGAAACACACCTCAGTATTGTCTTGGTATTTATGTTCTTGATAGTTTTATTAGTGCCGCAACTCTTTCCCTGTCCGTCATCATCGGTACAATGCGCAAAATAGTCCTCCATTTATAGGCTATTATGGAGGTCACTCGTGGAAACAGCAATGTCCATTGGACAGGCCACATGATCATGATAATTTAAGCCTATATACTAATATTAATATTATTTATCTCAAATACCTGTGCGTATAACGTCATCATTGAGATCCTATTATGGATGTTATAAATGACGCAGTTACATCTCCGCACAAAATACAGGGAAAATTTTCAATGGTCGGTGGCACTGCTCTACGGCCCGTATATACGGGTAATGTGTACCGGGCTTTAGTGAGATTGTTGATGCAATTTTATGTATATATTATCTGTACCAGTCAGAGTCAAGTTTGTGTGAGGAGAAGCCAGCAGTGCGATTGAGCTCAACTTCAAGTCTTCATAACAGAATCAGCAAAGCAGGCCAATCTAAGGTTTCCATAGCATTATAGTGTAGATTACTGTGACATGCTTGTAAAGGATCAGCTATTTGCTGTTTTATGATGGCAGAACGTTTCGTCCTATTTGCTATTTGTGTTCCATTCTGTGCAGCTGTAAGTTACACTGATGCTGCAGGTTGGTGTGCAAAGTCTGTATCTTGCACGACGGATGAGGAAGATTCGTGGTGCCAGTCTTCGTCATAAATCACCTGCAAAAATTCCTTTACAGGTGCTGACTGTTAACTGAATCAGATTATGTTTATTATATTGCTTAAAAATTGATCAATTTTCAGTCAACACGGAACTAAAGATTGCCATAGAGGAGTGGTTGAGGGACATTTTATTTATAGGAATAGAAAAGTTGTAAAATCGTTTAGAACTGTGCATTAGTGTAAGCAGTAATTATGTGTATATTTAGAAATAAGTAGTTGACTGGTGGAGTGTGTTCAAATGATTGTATGTCAGGCACAACACTTACATCACTTCACTTTCATCTGTAAAAGATCGTTAACAAAATGTAACCCAACCAACAATGGCTGAAACACTTATTCAGTTTTGAATAACCATCTTTTGCAACAGTTTTTAGAGTCGAGCTTGTTCACTAATGTAAGTTCATGATACACTAACACTGTGCGAATGATTACGGTTATCTTGCAAGATGTATCTGAGTACAACAGCAACAAGTAATGTTTCATCGAAATCGGCGACAACTTGAATGATGGTAAGATCATCGCATTGATAAAACCTCTGATGAACTCTGTGACATACAGATGCTTCTGTTAGATACTGTACTGAATCCCAATCATGTGTGAATTGCATGAACGTCCTGGCTAGCACAACTGCCTGGTAGATGACCACCAAAGCATCGTCAGTCATTTGTTGACAACATAGAATCTTGAGATCGTGATTGACTGTGCATATTTAATGATAACTATACTGATTGATAGTTCTGATGTAGCTAAGTTCTGGTAACTCTGGAGGATGACGTTGAAAGTTTTTTCAGAATCTACTGAAAATTATTAATGCCAATATTTGGCTGTGTTGAGCTTTATGTTGTTTGTGTGCAATGCGGTAATGTTTAGAATCTATAGAGTGAACGATGCTGGCCAGTATGACTATTTGTGTCACCAGCGTACTTTATAGACAGTTGCCTGGAGTAATAGTGTTTAGGTCAGCAGCATTGATGATATAGGCCAGACGGTACACTCTTGTATAATGCTGGCTGAGGTAGCGAGCATGAGGATGTTAAACAGCTGTATGTGCTGAATTCTTGTGTCTGTCAACTGCATCTGTTTTTTTGCGTTGTTTCTGTTCACCTTTGGTTTAAGCCATACGCTGCATAATTGCTGCAGTATTTGTGTATGTTAAGAATGTTGGTAAAGCGAGTGTTGTGGCTGTATGAAGGTGGTAAAACGGAGCCGAGGCCGCCCGAGACGCCATGAAAACAAAACCGTCAAGGTATGGCTTTCTTCTTACTTGTGATCGGTGATTTACTTGTTATGTAGTTATTGCTAATGCAGACATCTTGCAGAGGACGATGTTTCTGTTGTTTGTAAACACTGATGCAGCATTACTAAATGATATTTAGTTAACTTTGTTTGATTGTTCGTCTTGTATTGGTGAAGTATTACATCAGTGACTGATGATGTTGAGTATTTATCTTTGCTGTTGTCACCACTTAGTTATAATTTGCAGTCGAGTTTTGAGAATATGAGCATTTCTTGCGGATAAAGTATCATTCGGTTTTCATTTTTGCACTCAGTCTGTGAAGTTGATTTTCTGTTTTCAGAAATATTCTGTTGATACTGCTGTAATGTCCACACATGAGCACTATGGAATTTGCTTTAAATAAGTAAGTAAGTAAGTAAGTTCTTTAATTAAAAACACTGATGCAGCATTACTAAATGATATTTAGTTAACTTTATTTATTTAACTTTATTTAGTTAACAAATGCAAGTATCTAGTCATGCTCGGATAGTTATGTGAGTTTGTGTTGTTGCAATTATGTGTATATGTTATGTGTAACAGACAGAGCCAAGTTTGTGTGAGGAGAAGCCAGCAACGCGAATGAGTTCGTCACCAAGTCTTCGCATCAGAATCAACAAAGTGGGTCAATCTGAGGTTGCTTTATAGTTTCGAATTTGGTTTCTGAAAGTAGCTGGACATGCTCAGACAGTTATGTGAGTTTTTTGTTGTTGCAATTTTGTGTATACGTTGTGTGTAACAGACGGAATTGAGTTCATGTGAGGAGAAGCCAGCAACACGATTGAGCTCTGCTTCAGGTGTCCTTCGTAACCGAATCCGCAGAGCAGGCCAATCTAAGGTTGCTGTAGTCCAAGCATTATAGCTTACATTTCTGTGATATGCTCGTGGAGGATCTGTTATTTGCTGTTTACGATCGCAGTTTAGTTCAGCTGTTTGTGTCCCATTCTATGCAGCCGTAGCTTGCACTGATGCTGCAGGTTGGTGTGCAAAGCCTGTATCTTGCACGACGGATGAAGAAGATTCGTGGTGCCAGTCTCGGTTTTAAATCAGCGGCAAAAATTCCTTCACAGGTAGTACGGCATAGTTTAAGCAGTATCGTTACGGGTAAAGACTACAAGAGGGCCTAGCAGTGGCTAGCATAGCGCGAGATGTTTTTGTTTAGATTACCCCTCCCCGTGCAGTAAATTTGGATCGGAATTTGAAAACTAAATTAGCTATAATGCACCAATGCACTTCTGTCACAGACATACGGACACTGACATCGTAGCATAAGCGCGAGATGTATATATTACATCTCGGGCAAATAAGTAATTGTGAATGTCAGTCAGCTGTCGATATTTGTTGGCTGCTGAATGATTCTGCATCAGGACAAATACCAAAGTTTGTCTGATTCCTGACATAAAGCAGCTGCATATAATAGTGATTATATTGAGCAGTAAGTGCACTCACAGTTACTGGAGTGTGTTTAAATACATATAGATCTGCGATAAAACTGCCACTTATTGTCTGCAGTTTTAAATGTGGACTTGTGATGTCTGTTAACTGCACGTCTCTTTGCACTCTGTTGTACTTAAGCTGTTAACTGCATACTTGCAGCAGAGTGTTGGTGTTGCCAGAGCTTTCAATTAGAAAAGTTGAGTCAACTATGGTTTTGGCATTGTGTCGTATGAGGTCATCACGTGTGCCATGAGCCAAACCAGGGACGCCATTTTTGTTCCAACTTTATTATGGAAACCGTTGACAACAAGTACATTTCACGCATTAACTTACGATCTAGTTTATCCAGAACTATCTGAAAATTTTTCCCAGGAAGTAGCATGATATCTCTTTCCAAAATAAATTCAGATTTGAAGCATTATTTCGTTAAATGAGTGCATAATAACAGTTATTCTGCTGAGAACAGGAAATTGTGAAAAATTGGCACAAACATGGCACCATACGTGCCATATAGTGACGTCACGGCACAGCTGCAGGCAGACCAGGTTAGCGGCCTGCATGGCGTAACTTTTCTAATTGAGAGCTCTGTATGATGTTGGTTGCTGTGGCTGTATGAAGGTGGTAAAACGGGGTCCTGGCCGTCCAAAGGGGCCGGGCCGACCAAAATGCCATGAAAACAGCGCCGTTCAGGTAGAGCTGACATGTGCCGTTTGTGAACCGCTACTCTGTGCCAAGCTGCAGGTCGTCGGAGATGAACTGCGCATGGACACAGATCAGCAGCTGCATGAGCTGAGGAAACGAGTTTGTACAAATCACTGTTCACTACTGAGTGAGTGAGTGATTGGGTAATTTCTTAACGGCACATCAGCTACTGAGAGTAGTACAATAAACAATCATTTTTACAGTCCACCTGTGTTCGCTAGCACCTGCAGTAAAAAGCTGAAGGATTTTGTTGAAGGAAAGTCTGACTGTTTGCATGCCTTTGCTAATATTTGGATTAAAGAGTCGCAAGTGCTGGACATCGTCTCCATGCTGTCTCCAATTATTGCTTACTATCTGACAATATATAACTAGAATTTTCTACCAGATATTGTGTGATTAAATTATCGGAATCAGCACAAAATGGTGTAATGTCATGGGAAGGTTTATGTCACGTACACAGAGCTGTCGTGAGTTATCGATTAATTGGAGATTAGTGGCTAATTTCTCCTTGCCAACTAATCAACTAAACTCAAAATTCGTTGATTAGATTTTTTTCCAAATAATCCTCAATTAATTGAGTAATTATTAATTATGGTGACTGAGAAGTTTAGATTTTTGTTGTTTTTAAATGTTTTTTTTTGTTTTGCGACTAGCAGTTACATGATGAGTATGAGTTGGACAAGCAACAAGCAATGGATCGTATTGCGTCCGAGGTTCAGCGGAGTATAGTAAACATGCGAAACTGCATTGAACGCACCTGTGAGCAATGGCGAGATGAGCTGATACAGAAGTTGGAAGTGGAACAGAAGGAAAGGCTTTCGGCACTGAAACGACATCAGTGGGTCTGTATTGTTTTGTTGTTAATTTGCAGCTGATAGATTACTAATGCAGTACATGTACACTTTAATTACATTTTTACTGTGTATAATTGTTTTCCTTTATTCAATATCTTGCAAGAACTATATTGGATGACTACTGTATTGGATGACTAGATGTACCTGTCAGAGTGAATGCCTATTGTGATACTATTCATCTCTAATAAGCAGTCTGGCTTCTTATTTTTTTACCCAGTTGATAATGATATTAAAACATCACACTTTGGTCCTCCATTTTACAGACTCAGAGTCTGGTGCAATTGCCATATGTATGAACATCGTATTACGAGAAATGGATAGATGTAGTATATAAAGTGGTATAGGCATAGACGTATTAATAGACATTTATGAACACATCAAGCATGTAAATATCTGCGTTATTTTGTTGTTTGATTTTATGTGTTGTTTTACTTGATCTGGCAGTGTGCAAACTGTGAGAATGAAGCGAAGTTGTACTGCTGTTGGTCGACGAGCTACTGTTCCGTCCTGTGCCAGAAAAAACATTGGGACAGCGAGCACTCCTTACACTGTCGTCACAAACCGCATAGCATTACTTCCACTGTAACTGCGCAAGACTGTTGCTGATTGACGTTCGGTGTATTTTTACATGTCGCTGATTTTAAGATTGAATTTTAATTTGATGATATATTGGTCAGTATTCCTGTAACAAATGTATTACTTTTCTGATGTGGTAATCATAGTACTAGTAGCAAGCTTGATAGCTTGGAGTAGATCTATGGATGCATAATGCATTGCAGTATGGGCTCAAAGAAGCGATCTGGTGAGTAACGATGAATTACAGCACAGTTAACATAACTGTTTGCTCGTGAACATCATGGAATCTATAAATTCTGATTTTGGAGGGATCGTGTTGCCCAAACTGTATGTCTCCCTGTCACTTTATGTACAAAGATATATCATTGTGATGTTGAATAGCCCCTGAAATGATTCCTGTCACCCAAAATTGTACCGTTTGAGCTGTGTGCTCCATTCAAGCATGAAATTACCACATATTTTGGAATCTTCGGAGCCTGTAAACCCTGCACAGAAATTTGGAAATTGTTCTCAGCTATGTGCACTGACACCAAATCACATCTATTATTCTGTTGTTTCAAAACTGGCCAAAATCCATGCAGAATGAGTGGCCAAAAGGCCGAATTGCATTGGTGACAGAAAAACAAAACACATTTGGCACCGTTTGGTAGAACCCGTGGGCGATTTCCCCCATATTGTTTACGTGATATCCCACTTGATCCCTCAGTTTCATTCCAAGTTTTGTCCAAATCAGTTCAGCATTGTGAGAATTATAACTGAAAAACTTTTGCCTTCAGATCTCTGAGCCTACAATAATAACAAATAGTGCTGGTTACTGTTAGTCATATTCACCTCCAAAGCAGCAACCTTATGGTGGAATGCAGGTGCATATAAACTGTCTTAGTTGAAATTATTTAAATGCAGCAGGAGGAACAGGACTACATATTATTTTTACTAGTCTAGTCCTTCACAAGTTTTAACAAAATATGCATCCTAGTTCCTGCAGTAGAACAGTTTTAGCAGCAGTGCTGAGAGTGCGTTGTCAGTATGAATCACAACTGAATGATTATTGGCTGTTTATAAAGCAGTCAAGTGAGTGATGAAATAAGTCGATTGCATATGTGAACATGGAATATACTTTGTCTAGTATAGTACAGCTGTGAATTAAGAAACTTTCTGATATTTGTTTAATGAAATGCATCAGCTGACTGTATACAGCTAGTTACTGTGTGCAATTTGTAATCGTGCTGACCTGAAAGCTTGTGTCAGCGTTTGTTCTGTCGCGGTTGGATTATTGTAACGTCGCACTCGCCGGCCTTCCAACCGCGACACTGGCGCCACTGCAGAGGGTGCTCCATGCCGCTGCTCGTCTGGTTGTCGGCCTACGGCCCCACGACCACGTATCACAGGCCCTCCG
>Ga0209782_1000312_pt1 | contig 19943 bp, 9 predicted proteins | sample WorMetmaBAHAMAS1_FD_187390 | JGI IMG/M metagenome (GOLD analysis project Ga0209782, IMG submission 187390) | Marine gutless worms symbiont microbial communities from Max Planck institute for Marine Microbiology, Germany - Inanidrilus... | ecosystem: Host-associated > Annelida > Digestive system >...
CCCTCCGCCTACCCATACCCCTCCCCCAACAGCGGTGGGCTGTGCGATCAGCCTTGAGCTGATTTTAGTAACTGTGAGTTGACGGCACTTATAAAATGCGATTTGACTCGACAAGTTGACTTGTAAACTTAAAAAACCCAACTCTCAGGTCAGGTGACGAGTAGAACCAATCAAAGCTGTCATGCTAGACAGTACTGTACAATTCTAGTGATGCCTAAGTGTCTGAGTGTGTTAATTTAGCAAATGTTAACATTAGGCTAGATTAAAAGCCTTTGAAACGGTGTCCTCTTAGAATCAAGACTCTTGAGTGATTGTGTATGTTTTTTTGTTTTTATATTTAATTGCTGTTGGTAATTTTGTATTGCTGACAGGAACCAGTATGTTGAAATAATGGAATCAGATCACACTGCTAAACTTCCATGCGATGCAGTGACTTCAGATATCTCTGAGAAGCCTGTAAACATTAATATGTCCTCAGCTGCTGATGCTGGGACTGTCAAGTTAGAATACCGTGCCACAGCCTTTGCAGCTGAGATAGAGACAAATGGTAAATGCCAAGAGCAACTAGAAATGATGGTTGTTAAAGATGGTGTATCGCATGTACGCAGTACTAAAGACTTTGCCGAAGTGTTGAGTCTTGGCTGTAACTGCCGGCAACAGTCAACATTGAGGGGAGATGTAGTCATGGTGGTAATGCTGCTGTCCAATATGTTGAACTATATGGATAGATTCACAATTGTTGGTACGTATAATGTTGCTGTTTTTCTTAATTATATATTATTCTGCACAGTGGATCAGAACTGCTCACATCTGTATCAAGTTCAGTGATAACCGGCAATCTGCTACTGACTGTTGCTGAAAGATGAGCTATACGACTGACTTCTTGTCTGCTACGACTCATGGTGTAATGCCTCTGCAGCACAATTAACACTAGATGTATAGAGTTCACTACATGTGCACATGGAGTTGCTTTTGTTAAAATTGCACAGTGTTGAGATATCGTCAGTTTGGGAGTTGCACATTAATTGCCTACATTCTGGTTTATTTTTTCTGTTACTGTTGAATGCAGTAGACTAGTTGGTAACCGATCAGCTTTTATATGTAATTTTAAACAGTCCATTTAATGTTTAAAAAAAAATATATTGTGGGATGATATATTGCTCAGTGCTGGTGATTTGTATGTTACAGGTGTTCTAAAAGAGTTTCAGGAATACTATAAGATCACTAATGCACAAGTTGGCCTAATGCAGACTGCCTTCATTGTTGCATATATGCTGTTCTCGCTGGCATTTGGTTATATTGGTGATCGATTTAACCGTAAAATTATTATCAGTATTGGAATCTTTGGCTGGTCTGCTGTGATGTTATTCTCATCTTTTGTTGGTCCCAATGTAAGTTTGATTTTTTATTTTGTTTTGTGTGTTTGTAAGTGTAGTTTAGTCACATTATTATGTAGTAGATTGGCTGTTGTATACTGTGCAGTTCCCCCTCCACAGTCTACTCAGCTTATTAGCAGTTGCTGAATTATCTGGAGGTTTGCCGTCAGTAGGGTGACGTAGAGCGTGAGCCCATAATGGGTATCTAGTCCAATTTGGATTGGACAGCATTAAGAGCCACAAAAGAACCAGGAGGGGCCAGAACTTGGCTATGACTGTATGTCGAGCACTGCTTATGTGGTGACCCATTCTAGCTACCATGAGTTTGCCACTACAGTGTTTTTTTGCATGTTGCTTATTTTTATCAAGCACTTCACGTCAGTCAGTCACTTTATGTGATGTATCTCAGCCAATATAACATTCCGTATGCTTTGGCATACCCTAGGCTCCGACAGAGGCTTATCCTTAAAAATTTTCATGGGCAGAAACCCAAATGTGACAAATTTTTGTGGCACATTTCATCTGCATAATACTTGAAATAAACACTCTTAGCTGTAATAAATGCATCCTACAACCACAGATCAATAATCCAATTTAAAGGTAGTTTGTTATGAAAATATCTTCTAGTATATTGGCAACAATTCCCTACATTAAGCTTATTTAAAAACTTGCTGTCTGACAATAAATAATCTAAAGAACTGATTAGATTACAATACTTGATGCAGTCAGTATACACTATAATATCATAGTAGGGTGCACTTCACTTCTGCACCTTTTGTTTAGCCCCCTCGGCAAACTTGCTGACCGGGCTATATATTATAGATTTATTATCGTGGCATAGTATGGCCTATGCATTATTGTTTGACATTCTTAGTTAAGTTAAAAGGCAATCAGTTAAATAAGCCTAATGGCTTTTCTGGTAGCCTGTCACCATTAGTCATATCTGTAATGTTTATTTATTCCCTTTAAGGCAAATAAATATGATGATGATTATGGCAGCTTATGGTACATTATTGATATATTATTTACTAAAAGATCTATCAGTGCTATGACATCATTGCTGGGATAACAGGAAGAGAATAAGGCTTGTAAACACCTGCTTCAGTTATCTTCAACGGTACTGTTTTAGTGCCGAGCCACTAACATATTTTGATTACATGGCTTTTTGTTCCAGATCATCTAGTAGTAAAATTCGGAAAAGAAGGCCAATTAATCGGAATATACTAGTTGCAGCACTTTCCAAAATATGAGTTGTTTTATTGACAGAAGTTGCCAGAAATAGTGGTAAACTGAATATTTTATAATCTAGACAACCTCTCTCTCAGCGCTGCTGGTTTTGGATATCCATTAAAGATGTTTCTTTTTCAATATATTAATTATGCAGTGCGCAGAGGGGATATTCGATTATCGAATCTGGATTCAGATTCATAGTGAATCCATATTCGGATTCACTTGGCAAATCGAATAGCTTTTCAGCAGTAAACAAACAATGGTGACATACTATGACATCACTGTTGTTTGCTTATGTTGTTTCGGAACTGTTTTGCACATTTTAATTCTTTACAACGAAGTTGCTGTTTTTTTCAGTGATTATTGCCATAAATGCCTTTACTAAATCATTTATTTGAGTTTATAATCATTAACACTCATCGCTGACATCATGTCGCAAGTGAAACAGGATTCAAGCAGTATTCACCGAACCTGAATCTCGATTCAGGTTCAGTAATCGAATGCAGTTATTCACTGATCCAAATCCAGACTCATATGAATCTGAATTTGATAATCAAATATCCCCTAAGTAATACTGGCATTGTTCATTAGATTAATTTAGCTTTGTTATTAATATTTCTGCATTACTAAGATTGTAGTATTTTTAGAGAGTTGTGACATACAGCGGTGTGCCAAAAGTTAATGAACAAATATGGCGTCGCACTTGTTTGCGAACCAGCAGTTTTCACAGAAAATTGCTGTAATTTTTTAAAAATCGGAACTTTGACCTATTAATATTTGGTGATGTTGCCCATTACTCTCAACACTGACAAAATACGTCGCGGAATTGAAAAGTGTAGACTTTGTATGTAATCCACGGGTAGTTTTTCCAATACGTGTCGAATAGTGAGTTTCAAACTTGCTTCATCGGTTACATCTTCCACATTGCGCTGCAGTTCTCTTTTAAGTCTGTGCCAAACGTTTTCGATTATATTCAAATCAGATGACTCTGCTGGCCATGTGAGTGTCTTAATTTTGTTCTTACATCTGTATTCCATCACAGAACGAGCCCTATGTACTGGAGCGTTATCGTCTTGAAAGAAGTAGTTGTTTTGAGGAAAATGTCGAGCAACAGCAGGCCATAAATTGTGTTCTAAAATCTCTTCATACTTCTCGGCATTGATATTACTGTTCACAAATGCCAACGTCCCGACACCATTGAAGGTAATGCACCCCCAGAGCATAACACCAAACTTCTTCCGGACAGGAGGTGCCGTACATGCAGGCAGCCACTCTTCACCAGCCCTTCTCCAGACATAGACTCGATTATTCTGATCCACTTCTATCTTTGACTCATCACTAAAGGTAACTCTGTCCCAGTAACCGTTATCCTCTACACCAAGCCAATCTGTTTCTTTTGTTCTGGTGTCTAATCCTAACCGCCTTGCTAACAACACATCTGTGGTAGCCTTCCTCGAAGAGTACTCGTTGCACAGTATGCCGTGAAATGAGTCTGTTCCTTTGCTGGTTGACTGTGTTAGTTAAATCAGATAATGGAGTAGAGCGGTTGTTGTTTTTAACTTGCCGAAGCAACCATCGTCGGTTCCTAACATTCAACAGGCTGGGTCGTCCACTTTTAGGCTTGTTCTCTACATTGCCATGGTTATCATGTCTTTGAATTATGCAGCAGATGGTACTGCGATTTACATTAAATAACTTGGCTATCTCCGTTTGTTTTACTTTTTGTTCATGTAGCTGAACAATTACATTTTTTCTGATCAACTGTTAGTAAGAAAACTTATCTTACAAACGCTACTGATTGGTGATTTTCTAAATTATAACTATTTACACAAAAACCAAACGATACAGGATTTAAAGACATCACATCGTGCAAGGCCATTCCAAACAAAATTATAGTTTTATGGCATGCATAATTGCAATGCACAGCTATCACCATAATCACCGCAGTAGCGTTTGTTCGTTAATTTTTGGCACTCCGCTGTACATGTAGTTGTCACAAGTAACTGCATATCATGTCCACTATGCATTGTTGACATTTTATGTGTTGTACAGTTTTTTTCATAAAACTTGCTGTTGTTTTGCAGCACTTTGTGATTTTCATACTGCTCCGGGCAATTGTTGGCATTGGAGAAGCATGTTACTCTACAATTGCTCCAACTATCATTGCTGATCTGTTTGCCGATGACACACGTACAGCAGCAATATCTATATTCTACATTGCCATTCCAGTTGGCAGGTTCATTTTACAATAAAACACTAAAATTTGTGTCATACCATGAAATGTGAAGATAAAGACAAGCTAAACTAGAAGCTAAACACATTCTATTGGTCTCAGAGATGACTCAGTTTCAATGTCTTATACAGTTATGAATCTGTATTTCAATAAAGTTTTAGCATTCAGTATCCTAATACCCATGGCTTTTTAGTATATGCTTAACTTCCCACTTTATCCTTGTTTTTATGCAATACGTGAGAATATATTAACACCTGAGAACTAGTCGGTCATTTTCTGAAACAAACCAATTTGAGTGATGTGGGTTACAGTGCGTTATAAAGTGGTTAGTTTGAGACAGCATATTAACGATACCAGCATTACCATGGTGTGTTGCACAGGCATTATTTTCAAATAGTTTCATGCAGGGTGGCCTGTGTGGCATAACAGTAGAGCATTCGCTCGCGATCTAAAAAGTCGCGGCGCGGGTTCGAATCTTTGCTGGTCCACTTCCAGGTAATAGGCTAGGGCAAGATGCTGACACACATGCCGTTGTCACCAAGCAGTATTATTAGGTACCAGCCAATGGATGATGATGCTCTTCGGCTGGGAAGGTAACTGAGGGTTTGCTAGAAAGTAATCGCAGCCTACTATCTGGTGGATGGCTTAAAAGCAGGGTTGGGTTGTAACGAAGTACTGTTACAGTACTTTGTTACTATTCTGAGTACTTTGTACTTTTAACGAGTTACAGTTTTATCCTGCACTTGTACTTTTACTTACGTTACTTTTTCAAGTTACTTTTTTACTTTGTAACGAGTTACATACTTGATCACAATACCTGCAGGATGATGCATCTGTGCATCATTATGAGCAGATAGTGTAGTGTTTCTTGAGTTGTGACTGCTGATTGGCAGGCCTTAATCCAGTTTACTAGTGTAGCTATAGTAGACACAGTTGTAAACATATAGGATGTATAACATGTATTTATAATGGCCATAAAATGGTTGTAAGTTGTGTTATATATAATCCGGTAGTTCTATACCAAAATAGTGTTGATGGGGTTACGTATCTGCTTTTATGTTAATTTGTTTTTTAGCCCTCTCGGCTAAGTTGCCGACCGGGCTATATATTTTGCTTGCATTAATTTCCTCTTTTTATTTTTTTTTACTCGGAGCAAAGCTATCTCAGTATCTGCTGGACCGATTTTCACGATCTTTTCACCAAATGGAAGGTATTTGCGTGAATGTTTTTGATCAGGTCCAGTTTTTTTCGATTCCTCAAGGAACGATGCCATGGCAACCAATTTTGTGGCAAAATTACATACCCCACTTGCACTTATTGCTCTGGCATTTAGAAATGGAATAACACCATGTATATGCATGATTAAATAGTGCCACTAATGCCACAACATTCTAATAGATGGAAATTACGCTGCAACTCAGTTTCAATTTGTCGGCAACTACTAGAACGATCTTCGGTAGCCTTTCAGCATAAGTAGTCACATGTATGGGGATTACAAAACTGACATAAGTTTTGTGGTAGCCCAATGGACATTGCTATGGTAACCAATTAATTTTGGAGCATTTTGGCAACGTCAAAATCGACCACCTTCATTCGTCACTCTGGCATTCAGAAATGCAAGGGATAATGCTGTGTATATGCATGATTAAATAGCGCCACTAATGCCACTATATCATGTAAAATGTTGGTGAAGATCTGTCCAGTAGTTTCGGCGGGGAAAATTCTATTCGAAATTGCATTGCGTGTTCACGTCGTGGTTTGGCGTATTTCGTCGGATATCTCCGTATTTACTGGACCGATTTTCGCAATCTTTTTCACCATATGAAAGCACTTTATGTGCCGGTGATAGATCTGTACCTTATTTTCCAATTTGTCAAGGACTTTGCCATGGCAACCAAATAATTTTGCCGTAATGAAGGCAAACTGATACTACGTGCATTCTTTGCACATTTGCCAGATGGTATCACGGTTTCGTTTTGCTACTACTTGCTACTAATGCCACTATATCGTGTAAAATTTTAGTGAAGATCGGTCCAGTAGTTTCGGCGGAGTCGGCAAATACTAGACCGATCTTCGTGAGTTTTTCAGCATAAGTATTCACATGTCTGAGGATTACAAAACTGACATAAGTTTTGTGGTAGCCCAATGGACATTGCTATGGTAACCAATTAATTTTGGAGCATTTTGGCAACGTCAAAATTGACCACCTTCACTCGTCGGTCTGGCATTCAGAAATGGAATAGGATAATGCCTTGTATATGCGTGATTAAATAGCGCCACTAATGCCATTATATCGTGTAAAATTTTGGTGAAGATCGATCCAGTAGTTTTGGCGAAGAACGTTCTAATCGAAATTGTGTTACGTGTTCACGTCGTGGTTCGGTGTATTTTGTCGAATATCGCTGGATTTACCGGACCGATTTTCGCAATCTGTGGCGTCGAGCGGCTATACGCTAGGCTTTGCCACGCATTTCTAGTTTCATTGTGTAATACAGTGAAAGCAGCTGATAGAGAGCTTTGTGGCATTCTTGTTTATCATCTTTAAGATTATGGTTTGCCGACTTTAATTTAATGGCTTACAACTTGACAGTGGTTCCACCTATACCTAAGGTCACTATGGAACACTAATAGGAAGTCGTACCTTGCTTGCCATTGGGGTGCTGCTCCATTAACTGGAAGTGCCCAAAATTGTGTTTTGGTACTTTTTGACTACGGCCTTGGACAGATGAATGGCGATGCGGCTGTTACATGCATTTGGGTCTTGTTTTGTTGTCAGTGGCTTAGGCTACATGACCGGTGCGTATGCTGGCTACTTGATGGGCAGTTGGCAGTGGGCACTGAGAGTAAGTGATTGACAGTTTTCTTATTATCATTCACTTTATTTTCTATAGATTGTTACTGAAAAATGTAACTAAACAATGCTGTTGAGTTAAGATGTGGGCAATATTTGTTCACAAATGTATGCATTGTCGTGAGCGTATTTGTGACATCACTTCCAAGTTTCTGCAGCTCTTATTGCTCAGTGACATATAATATTGCCGTTAGGTATAATTTTGTAATTTTGAATATAGCTCATATAAGCTATTAGAAATTTCTATTAGAAATTTTCATGAACTGGATATTGCTCACATATATGTGCACATGCAGACATACATCTCAGTTTATTAAATAACCAGCGAATTTGACTTAGCTAGTTGCCCCTTGATGCTGAGCGGTGACTGATGCAAAGTCCATGTATAGGTGGATGCTGTTCCAGATACTAGCCATGGAAATTGCACGTCGGACACACCATTCTTTACCTGCAAACTGTGACTGTTAAGAGACAGGATGTCAACAGCAGTACTGCATATTTAACAGTGATACAGTTGCTGTGCTTTTGATTGTGTAATTGGAACGGTTGTCCTGCTGTACAGGTTACGCCAGTACTGGGTGCGGTCTGTGTCATACTGACTGTCCTCGTTGTTAAAGAACCGCCAAGAGGTGCATCAGAAGGTGGAACTCATCTGAAAACAACAGCTTGGAAAGAAGATCTTAAATATCTTGTGAAGGAGTAAGTTTATACAGTTAAGATAATGGTGTATTATAATATGATCGTATGGTTGTACTGATAGTATTGTTGGGGACCAATCAATTCACCATTTCACAGTCACGACGTGTTCTGTGGTAATCAGATGTCAAATCTACAGAATGTTTAAAAGTTATGTCTGCAGCCGCTGGTTGAAGACTGCCATTGATAGTGACATTATGATGTCAGATAGCAAGCCGCAGCGATGCTGAAGACATGATTATATTAAATGATTACGATGTCGTAGCTTTTGTCTGTAATGCCACACTTATAGAAAGTTTGATGTATAAAACGTTAAATGATTACACTAAATAAACATGACATTTGGTACTTTTAGCTTGTTTTGAGCATGTATTTGTATTGTTTTACAGCAAAAGCTTTATGTTGTCTTCCGGTGCATTTACCTGTGTTTCTTTTGTGACTGGAGCATTGGCTTTATGGGCGCCATTGTATATCTACAAGTCTTTGCTCGTGCAACCGGTCGATGCTAGTGATGCACAGTAAGTTTCTTGATGTTTTCGTATTTCTGACACCAACCCAAATTGCTTAATAGGTTGACGGAAGGTGTGACTGATGATGATCGTGTTACAAGTTGTAATGCAACACATCGGGTTTTTGATTGGATTATTTTATTATATTTCATGTGACTGTATGCTGAAAGCACCCCTCTAAATGTGTCAAAAAAATGATACCAAACAGTAACTGGCAGTAACCGTGTCATATTTTAACTGATTTTTTTAAATTTTCCATATTTGGTGAAGTTTCAGGTAAGAATATGGTGTATTCCTTTTTATGGGATACTTGTAGGCACTTGCAGGAATTTCCAAGGGAAACCAAAGGTTATAATAGGGTTGCAGATGTGCACTAGTATACTGCATTAGCTATAGCCTAGTGTTATTTTAGTGACTGCTGAGTAGAACAAGCACTGATTGTGTGTGTGTGTGTGTTTTTTGCTGTTGCAGAGTTAGTTTTATATTTGGCATCATAACATGCCTAGCAGGGTTCTCCGGAGTGGCACTGGGCATGTTGGCTGCAAAGAGACTTCGGCCGTTGACGCCTCGTGCAGACCCGCTTGTCTGTGCATTTGGTCTCATTTCTGGAGCTCCATTTCTCTTGTTATCTTTGATTTTGTCAAGATATCATTCTATTATAACTTGGGTTAGTTACGTTTTCTCGTGTATTTTGTACTATATCTGCCATATGTTATGCTGCTGTAATGCTGTTGTGTCAGTAAAATTTAAACGCATAAAATGACCTTGAAATCACTGCATAATATGACTGCATCACATTAGAGAATAAGGTAAACTTTTAAGGTAAACTTTTTTTCTGCTTCAGCTTCAAGTCTACATTTTGGTGAGTTAGTATCACTAAAATAACATATCACTGCTCCTCGTATTTACCGATAGGATTTCCGACAAACTGCAGGTATTGCATTTACTCATATGTTGATTCTAACGTTTTTTGCTTCATATGAGTGACACGTTACACAGATTAAAATTCAGTTTGACATCTGAAAGTGCACCATAGCCTTTTTTGCAATTGCATTGTTTGTCAGAGAGGGCCATAGCACTATGGATAAAAGATAATGGTACACTCATATGTGTAAGGAAGGACCACAGGGCCGGTAATGACCTTTGGCCCACAGCCTGTAGGTGACGTTAGTTATAAAAATAGCTTTAGACTGCTGTTACTTTTAGTCAGCCAGGTCTGCGGTTACCTTCCCAGCTTCAGAATGTCACCACTGATGGCTGGTATGGTACCAATTTTTAGTGTTTGGTAAATTGAGGTACATGTATGAATGACTTTTGTATGACAACATATGGCGAGGTATTTAACCTGTACAGTTTAGGTCACTAGTTCACTGTCCTGTCTATTATGCCAAATCCTTATTAGTAATTATTTACTATAGCATTATATTCATTTTAAGATGTAATGATAATTAACTGGAGATTAAAAGCAGTGCCTCAGAATCATTTTAATACTGTTAGGTTATGCAGAAAATTATGATATTTAATGCATGGAGTTATCTGAAAATAAGACGTATCAGTACATTTTTGCCAGTTTTTTAATACTTCAGAGGCACTGCCTTTGATATTTTGTCGGTGTTTTATGTGAAATGTACCAGATAAGCAGGTGCTTGAAAGCTAATGTTGAGGTGAAGTTACTTCTTTGTGCATTGTTAATATGTTTATTGTATGTGTTTTCTGAAGATATTTATCTACATCGGAGAGACTTTGATCTCGCTGAACTGGGCACTAGTGAATGATATACTGCTGGTAACTATCTAGTGTCTACCTGTTCGCTTTGTAAGGTCCAGTTGCTCCAGTGATACTAAGTTATGTACTGCTAAAATCTCAGTTACGTGCTGTTTAATGTTAAATGTATTGCACGTTTACCACTTAAGCACCAATCTCCAGTTAAGTTAAGCAGCAGTTTGTTGCTACTTAAAAGTTACGTAGTGATTTAAGTTTCTAATGATGTTGTCTTTCAAGCCGTACAGGGTCACCATCTGGGACACCGCTAGCGATGTCGGTGTCGTTATCCACCATGATTTGTCACTGGCGGCCCTTGTTACAACTTTCTGTTTTTCTACTTATAACCAGTTGCACCAGCTCCGACCAATAGTCTATTCACTATTTGAAGTTTGAAATGATGAATTTTAACATTAGATGTGCATCTGAGCACACCTGATGGTGCTACATTGTGAAAATTGTGTTTCAGTATGTTGTCATACCGACGCGTCGGTCGTCAGCATTAGCAATACAGATATTGATGTCCCATGCACTTGGTGATGCTGGAAGCCCATACATTGTTGGCTTGGTAAGTAAGTGTACTTCATTAATGCTGTGGTTTCATGTACAATTATTGCATGCAATTCTGGTGCAGTAATTATAAGTTATTGCACAAGAATTGCATGCAATATATTGCGCATGAAACCATGCCTTAACCAGCTGTTCATTTGATTCACTTCTGTGTCTGCTGTAATGTCATTACATCTGTAGTGTGTTTATTACAAGATAGTGACAGCAGTGGTTTAGAGAGTAATTTTAAAATCTGCCAGATGCTGTAAAGCACACGATGCAGCCGAGCTTCTCTGGTAGGTCGGCAACATAACGTGTATTGTAACAGTGGGTGGTAGGCTTGTAGCAGAGATTAGTCTACTTTTATGTTTATGCGTTGTAGATAGCTGACGGCTTTCTGCAGCACTTTGGTCACAAAGATTTTGTGACAGACTACGCCAGCCTTCAGTTTGCACTGTACATGACGTGCTTTGTGTGTGTCTGCGGTGGCGGCTTCTTCCTTGGCTGTGCAGTCCACGTTGAGCACGACAGAAATGCAGCTAATCTGGCTACTCAAGGTATTGACAGACGGCAACTTTTTTTGGGTTCTAATAAAAAGCAAGTTTGTGTTCTTTATTAAGTTTGCATAATCTGTGCTAAGCTTCCTTTAGTAAAGTGTTAATATGAGCTGTATTGTGTTTTCTTCTTCAGTATCTCTAACACAGTCTTTGTGGCATATGAGACTAAACTCTATACATTCTTGCTCACCATATTTCATTTCAGTAGGTATAATGATGTCATGAATTTCTTGAGCCATTTGCCTGTTAAGATGTCATTATGTAGTTTTTTTAAAATTTATTTACAATAATTTTTGCTTGCTACCCAGAGCCTTTAATGACTCATTTGGGGCATACTATTTATACCCTCAGAATTTCCTGTTTTTATCTCCTTCAGAGCTTGATCAAATCCACTAAATGTCTGGTCCTATATTTTCTTGATCTGGTTCCTCTAAAACTGTTAGTTCATCTGTTGGCTTGTCCTTGTTACTGTACCTTTCTTCTCTGTAATCTTTCAGCTATCCTAAACTTTTGCATTGTCTGTGCTGTTCCATCTTTGTTCTTTATGGCTATTGTTGGTGTCCCATTCCATTTATTATTCGGGATTAATTCCAAAACTCTTCTCTACAGTAAGTCCATGTCCTGTTAGAGGTAGTAAACTCAAAATCCTGGTTTCACTATCAGTTGCTGACTGAAGTGAATTACATATCAGCCTATACTCGTATATAATACAGTACAGTTTTTTATTACTGCAGTTTGGCTAACAATATGTATGGATTCTTGAGGGATTAGTTAAACTTTGTGTTCCAAACATTTCAATTTGAAGTTCACCTCAGACTATCAGACACAGGGTGGCCTGTGTGGCATAATGGTAGAGCATTCGCTTGCAATCCAAAAGGTCACTGGTTCGAATCTCGGCCGGTCTGCTTCCAGGTAACAGCCTTGGACAAACTGCTGACACACATGTGTTTCTGTCACCAAGCAGTATAATTTGGTACCAGCAGATGGGTGGGAAGGTAACCACAGGACTGGTGAAAGTAATGGCAGTCAACGCCGATTGGATAGCTTTGTCACCTGTGGGCTGACTGCCTGTGCACCAGGATCAGCTCCGGGCCCAGTGCTCGCCTCTCTACCTCTTCATGGCACTGAATAGCCTATAATGTGCTGATGTGCCATTAAGTAACTACTCTCTCTCTCCCCCAGTGCTTGATAATGAGTACAGAACTTTGCCTTTTATCAGACTTTTAATTTATATGTCTACACAATAGATAATAGTTTTTTCCACTAAGTTTGTTTGCGCAATCATAATTTTGTGTCAAATGTATTTATATATAATCCAGTTTATCCATATTTGTAGGAATGATGGTTACCACTGAAAGTTCCATTCTGCAGAAGAAACCACCTAATAATGCAGCATCATTACCAGCTGATACAGTAAGCTGATGTATGCAGTGCATTCAGGCCTGCCTCGTATAGCATTTTCGCACTGTTAGTAATTCAACCATGGTTGTGTTCATCAGTGCTGAGAATATATTGCTTTGATACCTGTTAGTTTCACCAACATAGCAGTGTCGTGGTTTTATGTCACAAATATTCTACAGACTGATGACTAATTGCTTCTTTTTATACGTGTATTCCTTTTATATTTTTTGTCGTGCCACTGATTCATGTTCTGTGTTGTGTATTATTTTTAGTTCAGTACAGCAAACTTTACGAGTACAGTACTGTTTGCTGTTTCAGTGGTTTTTATCAGTCCTGTTTAGCCTTATTCTCAATTGTGCATATCTATGGCTTTCATTTTACAGGGCGGTCAGTTTTAACGAAATTGTTTAAATTCTGCTATATTATTTGGTTTGCCTTCTTCAGTGGAATTCATGTACTGAACTGAAACACTGAATTAAATGGCCAGTTGTTCAACAGTGTAAATTGCCAAATCAGTCGGCAGTATTAAATGCATTCTGGAGTTCAAACTGTACCAGTTGTTAATGATATTTAGAGTGTGTTACGACTGCCAATGAGTAGATTCCATATTTCACAATGATGAGAGTTAGCTTTTGAAGAGTTGCTATGAGTATTTTTGATGCAATTCCAATGTGTGTGGTTGTGCGGAGCTGAGCCTGGTAGCCATAGTTTTGGCCTCAGACTCGAGTGTTTGAACTTGGCCTCCAGCATTTGGCCTCATTTAATATCACCATCATATATCATGGCTTTGACATCAAAATTTTGATGTCCAGCAGCTGATAATTTGCATATGCATTACCCGATGTCCGATTTATGTATTCTGTTGTTTGTTTATTATGGTCACACATTCTATGTTCATTGAAAAAAAACTGAAACTGAGACGGTATGACAGACTTGTAGGCTACTTATACTGCAGATTTACAATGAAAATGTTGTAAACTCCAGCAAGTCGTTGTGAAGAGATGCTCAAAAATAAAAACACATATACTATTTCTTTTCCTGAAACAGGCAATAGAACTGCAGCTGTTAAGCTTTGCCTCTGCACTTTATCTTATTTCTTTTTTATTTTGAACTCTGATGTCCAGAGACTGGTTGATGGCAAGTGTTGCATCGGTGCTGCTTTAAAATGCCAGTCTTATCTGTGGGGCACACTCCGCAGTTGTTTTGTAGGAGAATCCACCCTACTTTGCTGTCACATTTGGGATCAAACAGCGACAGAGATTGACGATTGAGTTTATACATAAGGCTGAAAATTTTAGCACTGACAAACACCTTGCTGTTTCCGAGAATGGTAGAATACAAGCATAATAGTCACTCGCAATGGATGGCTAATAGAAAGTCATGCAGTCTGTTGAGTAATGACATTGCAAGTGTCATTGGTATTAATACATCATACGAGAATCATGTCAGCATATTCTGTGTATTTTAGTTAGTGTGTCTGAATGAAGCCTTTAGCTATATATGTGATTATATTATTCTACAGGTGCAGCCATATCCAAAGTTTTTTCATGTTTATGTGTATTAAATTATCCATTACATTGCTCCTGTACTGGCATAAGTCTAACAAAGAACACATTATTCATAATGTTTGTGGCAACGGATCAGAAACCACAAAAATCATGATATTACCCACCATTACATTGCTTGAATATCAGTGTGATGCTGAATAATGTTACTTTTTTATGATTTCTGCAGTTTGTGATCTGTAGCCATTATGAACATTATGGATAAACTGTTTTTGTTTGTATTTATATTTGCTGATATATTACTAAATTTGAGGACTTTCTTGTTTTCTATATTCAGGAAATTTAGAAGGGTAAGTTGAAAATTAGTTGATTTGACAATATCTCAAACATTTTGAAAGTATTTCACTCTACCCTATAACCATATTTATGTATGAAGAGAAATGACAATTTTTCATTTTTACAAATGGTGACTGTCTGCCATCTTGAATTTTTTAAACTCAAAGAATTTTAACAACTGTTAATATTCAGAAGGCCAGAGTACAGTGTACTTTGTGGTCTATTTCATTGTGCAAAATTAGGTTGAGATCTATGCAGTAGTTTTGGTAATGTGATCAGCCATGTTGGTGACCACCCCATGGCCCCTGTCCGTGTGACGGGCCGGAGACACTTTTTGGGACGGGCTCGGGTGTGTGTCCGGGGCTTCTTGCCCATATAACGGACTTTGTTCAACTCCTAATGACTTTCAAACACTGCTGACAAAAAAGCCTACCCATACCCCCCTCCCGCCTACCCATACCCGCCCTCCGGTGGTGGCGGGCTGTGCAATCCAGCATTGAGCTGATTGTAGTTTTTGGTTGAAAGTGCTTATTCATACCGTAAAAAATTGGGTTTTGGGGGAATATGAGAAGTTACTAAACGGTTAGAAGTATCAGCAAAACCCCTAAAGGCCACCCCATTAGTGTACTCACACCAAATATGGCACAGCTGTAGGGGTCACTGACATAATTGTCTACTGTATGCTAAACTTCGTGGCAATCGGTTGAGGGGTGTCACTTTTGTAAGGTTTCGAAATTTGCCTTTTTCTGTTGACAGCCCAGCCACCATTAACACAATGCTGGTGCTAGCACGCAGTATGTGATGTAAGTTGTCATTCTCTATTTTACTGCATATCGATGAATAAGATGTTTATCAGACACACAAGCCAAGAGGAATACTACACTGGTAAGTAGTGCAAGCAGTTGATTAGTGCATCATCGTAGCTCCTCTTACTTTCTACTTTGATGTGTGTGGAGGAAGACAAGCCTGCAGAGAAGATCAGTATATATATTAACTGATCTTTGTCTAAATTTGGTGAATGTTTTGCTTCATTTGGACTGTAGTCAACCAACAAGTTGAAACTATTGGCTAGGCATCATAGAAGAGCATTATAGCTGTACATACAATATCACAGCAATTTTCATAGGTAATCTTGTAACGTTGCTGTAATACATGTAATGTAAGTGTATCATTAAAGGTATATACAAGTTAGTCAAGTTCACTGTCTTCATATCTTGAAATTATTTGTGTGTTGTGTCGTGGAACTTTGTACTTTGTATTAGATGTTGTGTCGGAAAATTTTTAATATGCAGCTAGTGACCGTCCTGTCAAAAAGACAACATCAGAGCGGGATAGCTATGTGGAGGACAAGAAGGAAACTATCAGAATATTTAAATGATGTGTTATTTGCAACTGTCCACACACGAACAGTTACTATATGTGCTTGGCCACACCGAAAAAAAGCACTTATGCAGTACATTTGGTGGATTGCTGTCAAATATTCAATTGGTATAGTCTATATCTTTGTAGTTTATAACTGTCATTTGTCTGTACGTCAGAAACTGTTCCTTATGCATGGTCTCGTGGTATTTCAGTAATGGCACTAACGTAATATATTTCAAGTTGAAACTTGCAGCAGTTTGAACATGGGTTCACTGGTTGTCACATTAAACTTGATTGAGATTTCGATATTAGAAGCTTAGAGATGTGGTTAATCATTTCACATACTATTAATGTGAAAAATTACAAGTTGACATTCAGTGTGCTATAACTTTTTTATTATACTTTTAGAATGATATCTAAAAATTTATATACCGAAGTATCTCGATATCATGATATTATAGAATCATACCTGTGTGAAGTTGGTCATGATGATAGAACACCACCTTATTTTTGGATAGTACTGAAGTCTTGATGTAATCATTTAAGAAATTCACAGATTATAAACATTTGTTGTGATGTCGCACGACAGTTGCCAATTTGCATGTTAGTCAATTCAGGCTGCTATTACCCCATCCCCTCCAAGAGACAGAATCTGAACTGTGATGTTTGTCTGAAGGTTACAAGAGAATCTGCCGGCCCTTTCATACAATAATTGTGTACAGTGATACACACACATGCGAGCAGTTTTTGAATTTGTGTTGGTTTAGGTTTTCTCTATTTTGGTGTTTCTGTTTAGCACTTTGTGGCATTAGCTGAGGCCATGCTTGTGTTCCTTGATTCTGTTGAGTTTTGTTTCTTCAGTACTAGCCAAGAGGTTAGCTGGGAAGAACATTTCTGAAATGAGACTGGACTGTAAAACTTTAACTCAATCATCAGGCTGCTGCTGTGGAATGCGGGTTTCAGGAGGTCAGCGTAAACTAGACACCAAACAATTTTCTGTGAAGATAACTGCAGCTACAGTTGTGTGGCATCAGATTCCAAGTGATATTGACATTTTTATCATGACTGGACGGACCAGATCCCAACTTCTGCTTTGTCACGAGTATCATCACTCACGGCACAGTGGATCAGTCTGTACAACTTAATGAATATTGAACTGAAAAATAAAATAATAAAAGATTAGTTTGCCTCGACTCTTGTTTTGTATCATATTCAAATAGATATCTTCATACATCAATCATATCTCATTCAAATATGCTGCAAAACGGCTTTAAACAAAGTGATTAATTATTGCAGTAGACTAGTGGAAATACCATATTAGACTACCGTAGTTGAAGCACCATATTCTGCTCAGGTAATTCTTCTGTGCCCAATGATATTTTAGTGTTGACACTTGTTACTTTATTGTTTATTTTGTGAAATGCTAATGCGTGCCACATCAACTGCAGATCAAGTATGCTGTCGGGCTGTCATACAACTAAAATATTTTTAGTCAATTAATCGTCGACTAAAGTAATGTTCAGTTTTCTGGAAACGAACGCCATTTTGTCATATCACTGACTGGTTGGTTTCACTTCTTTCATGGAGTTTCGTATTTTGTTGTTGTATAGTAAACCACAGCTATAAAACACACAATTTTTAAAAGATAGGAGCTTGTGACAGACAGACTGACAGATGTCATGTAACCAACATATTTTTACCTGACAACTAAAATATTTTTGTTGATTAATTGTTGTGTTGATTAATAGTGAATTAATTGATTAACTGATGACAGTCCTAGTTTATACAGTAATAAGTTACATATGTAGGTTGTCATAAGTATTTTATTATGCATGGTTTCAGCTGCTGTTAACAGTGCATACTTAGTTTATATTCTTAAGTGAATATGATGCCAAAGACTTCTATATTTAGTTAAAGCATGTGCCTCATTAGCAAACTTATATTTATGTTAGTTATTTATGTTAGCTTTTCATAATTCAGCACAATACGGCCACGCTTATTGCTGAGTGATATAGCAATAAGCTTTCTGTCCGACACTCTGGTATTGTGGTATTATAGCATGCTTTCAGTCATTTTAACACGAGTTTCTACTTTTCTCACTGTAAATAGTTACCTTTAGTGAATCTGTGTCTTCCAGATATTAGACAAAAAAGTAGGAAAAAGATAAATATCTTGTACCAACAATGCTGGTTATTAATATTGTATTGACAGCTTAAAACCTTTATGATGCTTCAGTTGTAAGACATGGCTATGTCACAAGCTTTATTTCATGACGTACTTTCTTCTCATCATTGTGTCTGGTGTGTTATAGCCACCCATAATCTCACTCCACACAACCGTGGCCAGCAACTATCACAATTGTGTGTAGGTTCTCGGTGATGTTCACTGAACTGTAGTGGTCGTGAGTTGATGTGTTTGCAACAGTTGTTGTCCTGTCCACCTTATACACTGAACTGTGTCCATTATTTAGTCCAAACACTCCAAAATGAACACTATTTCGTAGACTTAACATCACATCACATTGATTACTGCTATTTTCAAAGTCTCTGCATCAGAAATGTCTAAATAAACATTAAAATCTACATTAAAATTAGCTTTACTGCACACGTGCATCTTGCAGACTCTTTACTAGACTGATGCTACACTTCATGTGGCCAATAGGCAAGGGCCTTAGCAATTTATCACAGACACTGCTCTTGCCTACACTCATTGTCTCTGCAACTCAGGACACATATTATGGTGGTCAATAAGTACGTTGCAACTATCTTATGCAAATGCATAAAACACTCCATTGTTGTAACCTATACATAAGAGATGAAAACATCTACATATATTGTTGTGGCTGCTCTACTTTCTGTTGTTGCTGCTGTGCAGCCTATTTTTCTACTGTGTAATCTGTGGATGAATTGAAAAAAAACTGTTCACATTCCTGTTTATTTTCTTTTAGCTGACTTCCAATTAGACACTTAATTTACCACTAGATAAATAATGAATACATAAAAGTCACTGCTAGATAACTGGGAGAAATTTTCTCAACAAGAAACATAAGCAGTGTATTATAGGTACCTTCAAATATTCTACAGTCCACAAGATAAACAATGCTTGCAGAAGAGCATCATAACAGGTTAGTGAATTTTGTTCCAATTTTCTGTCATAGAACTACAACAGGTAACAAACGTGACAACACGAAGTTGATTTGCGAGTCTGTCCAGGTAAAAATAACCTACAGTAGGCCAAGACGTTTCTCCATTAAGACATGTGGCTGGCCCATAAGTTCTGCATCCATTGGATCTACAACCATCACATAAGAGTTTAATAAAATTGAAAAATATAAGCAACTATAACAAAACCATGAGCTCAGCAAAAGCTGAGATAGCCGCCTATGACTAAGTGAAATCAAGAATTTGTAATTTGCGGCTGTGAGTGACCTGTAGTCTGTATAGCCCAATCGGCTGTTTTTGAACCGCAGCAAAGCAAATATCTCTTGTTAGTGATTTTATCTCCAGTGAGGCGTATAGCAGAGAGTCTTGTGGGCATGAAGCATCAGCAACGGCGTCGATCTCTCAGGATTATTGGG
>Ga0209782_1000313_pt1 | contig 19898 bp, 14 predicted proteins | sample WorMetmaBAHAMAS1_FD_187390 | JGI IMG/M metagenome (GOLD analysis project Ga0209782, IMG submission 187390) | Marine gutless worms symbiont microbial communities from Max Planck institute for Marine Microbiology, Germany - Inanidrilus... | ecosystem: Host-associated > Annelida > Digestive system...
AACAGATACGTCTTCAGTAAACGTCTGAAAGAGTCAGTGCTGATTGATGGGTCCCTGATGAAATCCGGGAGACTGTTCCAGACTGTCGGGCCAGCGACTGCAAAAGCCCGACCACCATAGGTGTTAAGCCACCATAGGTGTTATCCACGCAGTTGCCAGCCATATGGATCACAAAACTTTCAACTGGACGGCAGCTGGCTAATGGCGGACTCACAGCCCAACTCAGTTGGCTTGGTAAGCATAAAAACACTTGTCAAGCACACGTTTACACAAAGACGTAAAATCGTAGACACTATACTACACAGTAAATCATAAAATTAAGTAATAAAATACATATTCATGCACACAAAACACAATCAGTTGAACGTAAGAAAATAACGAATGAGCAATAAAATGATGTTTGCTAAAATTCATATTTAATGTTTGGTCTGAGTTTTGGCAGCCACCTGGCACTCGAGTCTGCATTCACCAGATGAACTCCTGCAGTGCTCAAAGCACAATGACAGCACCATAAATATCATCCTGGCTATTATTACCGGTATTATTATATTATCGCTGAGATCAAGTCGAAAAGTCGACTCACAAACAGGGCAAGATAGATGTAGTTCAGCGGATACTGTCTGCTGGTATATTTCAGTGCACCGATGAAGATGAGCGACATGATTGCCGCACCAATGAGGATCATAAATCCACTGACAACAAAATCAACAGTATAATCTTGTACACAGCCACTGCTCACAACTCACTAACAACTTACAGTGTCTGTTTCCTACAGAAAGAAGTATCAATGCCAAATGCCAAACCAGCATATTTTCCAGGCTGCTTCAGATCACGCCGCCGGGTCTTACAAAAACAAACCTTTAGTTGGTTGTCTGCCAAGCAGGTTTCTGACAGTCTGCATGCCCTTCGCGTCACAGAACCAACACCATCAATGCACCGAATGGAGACAATAAGGTCGGTTATCCACTATTTAATATTTATATATTTATCAAGAAACCTAAGCTAGTTCAGAACTAATGTTGTATATAATACGCATCACAGCAGTCACAGTGTAAGATGATATGAAAAGATGCTAGCAGTGCAACATCAAAAGAGCACACATACAGCCACGTATGTGACAGGTAGATTCTGACGGGCTGGAAGGTCAAGAAGATGGCAGCCACTGCCGTGGTAATCAGTAACTGAGCACTGACGATGCCATAGACCTTCCTCAGAAATCCTATCAACAACAGACAGCGACAAATCAATCATAGATAGCAAACTTTGACCCCACTGCCGTATTCTGACAAACTCGACCAAACGTTGTAGTTGTCTGACAGCCAGCTGGCACCGCCACCTGATCAATTTCTCCTAAAAGTAACGTCGTGCTCGATTCTGAGCACTGGCACCATGGTGTGAAAATATGACGTTATCTAGAAAACCGGAAAAAAAATTACATATCACAGTTCCGTCAGAGGAAAAACGGCCACAGACAACATACACTACAAATCTGGTGAAGTTGGGACTTGTGGTTTTCAAGTTATGCGAGTGAGCAAACAGACAGACAAACAGAAATATTCATCAAATACTTCACACCTCTACCGAGGACAAAGTTACTAATGCTTCCAAAATCAGTACAACACAATTGCACACAAGAAAATCATATGGCACTGAACTCTTGCTACTTCGTTCGTTCCTTAGGGGTGGTGGTAGGACGTTGGCAGTCTTTTGACATGCCTTCAGCCTACCACCAGCACTGAGGCCTATGAGGCCTAGGCTGGTGAGGCCTAGGCCAGGCCCAGTGTGCTTTTCCCCTCTAACTCTGGGGCTTGTACTGTATATTTATAGAGCCCAGCTTAGCCGGCGGGTTTCTCTGGCAGGGTGCCAACATGCGATCTTCCTATAAGACTGCTGGCCCCTACCATCTGTTATGCACACCGGCGGCTCTCACCACATCCAGATGCCCCTAATCCAGGTGTGGTGGCCTGTCGCATTTGAAAGAGGACACAGGCGAACCCTCTGTACCTGCCTGAAAATTTAATCTTATAGCATGCAGAAACCTGACGTGACATGCCGGCAGCAGCGGGAGGCGAACCCACGCCCTGCCGAACTAGCAAGCCAGGCTCACTGCACTGCAGCTCCGAGAGCGTTAGCCCACTGAGCCACGGAGGCAGGTTAACTCTTGCTATTAATGCTTATCAATTTTTGTTTAACCAGCCTATTTTTCAGAGTTAATCTATGCTGGGTCAGGTCCCCCAAAAAACTTTTAAAAGAACTGAAGCAGGTCTTTTCATATGACAAATGCCCAGATTCCTCGCACAGAATAGAACTTGGTGCACTGATGCCAACAAGAAAAACCACTAGCTCGATAAAGAATTACACATAAATGTCTAATTGGCTCTAAATAGATGACCTCATCCTTTCCCGATAAACTAATTCACTCCTGAGGTAAAGGATGCCAACACTTCATTTTAGCTCTTCATTCTTTGCTATAGCTGACAGAACTGAGTCAGCTGTAATAGCGTGTAACCGCAGTGCTAGATATCACAACTTCGGGAGTATGTCATGTCCAAAACAAATATCAATGTACAACTATCAATATAACAACCACAGCTACATTAGTGAAACTGGGGTAATGAACATCTCACAATTAAACATAATGTACATATTTAGAGTTGTACGGTTATACCTTAAACACGACACACAGACACAAGTGGAGAGAATGGGAGATATAAACAGTCAGTGTAAAAATCAGCCTATCAACAGCATGAAAGCTGAAACAAAGGACTAATTTGAAGCAGAACTAGTAAGGTAAGTAAGGTAACGACAGTGGTTTACAAGTGCAATACTGACCTAGGCGGATGCTGACGACGGAGTCTGACACTTTGTCAGATCCGAAGTTCATGGCGTAGTTGTTGTACCGGTCTGCAAACATTGTCTTTGTTGATGATAGTACTCACAGTTCCAGTTTACTCTGACATACAGACAATTACCCGGAGATGTAATAGAAGCACTTAAAACAACACGTTTAACACATATAACCCAGAAGTGTCACTGATTTTCAACTGTTATCCAAAGCGTAATAGTAGCTTCGGCGTTCGACAACGGATTGGCCGATCGTAAATCCGCTTTCAAAAGATTAAAAGGCAATATTCGGGCTACATCGTGACTTTGAGAGGCTACATAAGAGAGTCAGAGCACAGTTTTAGTATCGGACGGAAGGGTTACTTGGCAATAGTGGGCCTAAGTTATCTTGCGGTAAACAGATTCTACCCCATGCTCTACTGCGTGGATCCCGGCACACCCTGGGATATTTCATGTGCGGTCTTAATAGTTAATTAGCGCTCGATGGTCGTAATTATCATGGTCCATAGTTAGCCATACAAGTACAGCTGCGATTCAGAATAACATTCAGAATCTGTGTTATCCCAGACATAACACAGCCAACTTAAGTAGGCTAGTCCATAGTGGTCCAGACTAAGGGGTAGTTGTGCATCCAGCTTTTAGTGAGACCCTAAGTATCAACTTTATTTCACCATTGAATGATACCTGTGGACAGACAGAAAAAAACAGGCGCAAAAATAGCAAAAACAACTAGAGAAACATGTCATTTTTCGTCAATAACTGACTCCTAACGGAAGGGACACGTCATTATAACCAAAAAAATCAATATGACCGAAACTTCCTTATTCCTCAGTTTTACCAGTCAGTTTACCAGACATGTCTTCCACAGGACCGCAACAGCTTTTGCAGACGGTAGACCAAACCAAATAAACTGAATATTTAGCGTTAGCCAACGCAAGGCGATTTATTCATCAGCTCTCTAACTATAACATGAATTTGATTACTTTGACTAATAATGGTGAAAAACATTCATTACCGATATTTTCCACAATAAAAACACCACAAACGTCAGCGTCACAACGGCAAGTAGGTCAACAATATCAACAGCCTCGGGTACATTGCTTGGGAAACCACAGAACGACGGCGACGATCTTTTTGATGTACAGGTAAACAATAAACACATATTATGTATTGGATGGTTTTATTTTATATTTTAGTTATCACTTTACGCGTAAACTAGGTTATAAATATATAACAAAATTAAGAAGCATCGTAATTCGGAAACAAACGCCGATCTGCCTGATTCCATAAATACAATAAAAACATTGAACTGCCACAATGAAGTCACGTGACTACTATTTGTAAACAATAAAAAATTTCCCGTACGGTAAAAGTCTAAACAACGGCATGAAAGTTGCTGATGTAAGTGTTTGGTTTAATTAGTGTAATTTTTGTTAATGTTACAGTTTATTCTATTAAAGACTTCTTTGAATAGCTGTTGTCACTGATTGTTTTCTGTGAGTTTTTGGGTATATTGAATTGCAGATGCTGTTCAGCTTTGACAAGGTGATGCATTACACATATTTATTACCACTGTATTCAAAACAAGTCAATTACAGATAACAAAAGACTTCTTCCTTTTGAGAGAAGCAGAAGCTTATCGTCTTGGCCTCCTATTGCTAGCACAATGCTGTTAATAAGTTCTGAAATAATGTGTCGGTAAAATGAGCATGTGTTGGTGGAATTGGATAATGAGATAGTATGTGCAAATATTGCAAAATTTGGGGAATGTATTCAAGAATTGTCTACAAAGGCTTTGGGCACAGATGAGTATGACTTTGACAAGTAGTCCAACAAACTCTGGAGCTCAAACCAGCCAGTCTATGGTGTGGCCTCATTCAGTAAGTTACTGTCATTGCTTGTCATCAGTTATTTTTGCAATATGTGGAGCAGCAAAATGGAAAATTATCTCTATGGTTAATTTTTGACTAAACTTTCCACATTATTTTTACAGTCTGTAAAACCTGGTAAGACTTACTGGATAGAAGTGTTCTGTTGACTGTTACAGGCAGTCATTGAATGTGGAGTGAAGATGGTCAAAGTGATCCATTACTCAGCTCTTCTGATGTCAAGCTCAATCTCTAAGCAGGCTGGGAGAGTGTCACTGCGAAAACAAACTGACGGTCTACAAACTGCTCTGTTATTTTGAGCTCAGCATTGCTGTGATGAACAATGAGAGTGATAATGACTCCTTCTCAGTGCAACATGATGAAGCAAGTGATATCAGCATAACGTGTACAAACCACTCACAAGTTGAAGCTGGCTCACACACATTGGTTTCTTCAAGTGAAGAACACTTTGTTGGTAATGGATATATTGGTGATCCGCAGTATATTCCAGAAGCTGTACGCAGCGTTCACTTATCCCTGAGTGTTAGAACGCTGTCGCGACGTCAGACTCTTATCCTGTGCTGTTTAGCATTGGCTGAATTAACGTCAGAGATGTGCCTGTCTATCATGGCTCCATTTTTCCCATCAGAGGCGAGCCAAAAAGGTGTGAGTAATATGTTGTCTGGTTGGATTTTTGCCACATTTGCTCTCGTACAGTTCGCCATTTCTCCACTGTTTGGAAGAATAATTCCGCATTTTGGTTCACGCCTGCTAATTGTCACAGGCCAGTTTCTTGGGGGTGGATGTATTATATTATTTGGCTTCCTGGACCGCATTGGTTCCAGTGATAGTAATGCCATATTTATAGTATACTGTTTCATACTTCGAATAGTGCTTGCCGTTGGATGCACTGCAAGTATGACGTCTGGCTTCGCAATTACTGCCAGTGTCTTTCCGAATCATATTGCAACCATCTTTGGTCTGCTGGAAACTGCCACCGGTCTGGGTATGATGATTGGCCCTGCATTTGGTGGTGTAATGTATCAGTTTGGTGGTTTTACATTGCCATTTGTTGTTCTTGGTACAGTGATGATCTTGACAGTTCCATTACACTTGCTGTGGCTGCCGTCAACCGATGACATCCCTGTCGGCGTTCGGTCAGTTTCCGTGCTTCACATTCTGCAAATTCCGGCGATTGTTGTTGTGTGTCTTGCGGTCATCGTTGCTGCTCTGGTATGGTCCATACTTGATCCCACTCTTGCCCCTCACATTCATTCTTCGGATGACGAAATCAGCTCGTCTGTTCTCGGCCTGCTTTTCCTTTTACTGTCAGCTTTCTATGCTGTCTTCTCGCCAGTGTGGGGATGGCTGGCGGACCACATGAGCAACTGTTTGTTAATGCTTGCAGCTGGATTCCTTCTGTCTGGTGTTGGCCTGTTACTGCTAGGCCCATCCCCATGGCTCAGCTTTATCGGTTATACTGAGAGCGATGAGCCGTTGTGGCTAAACATAATTTCGCTGGTGATTCTCGGCATATCGATAAGCTTGTCGTTAGTGCCAACATTTGACAAAATTCTTGATGCTGTTGAAAAGGCAGGAATTGAGGACAGCTTTGCCATGTACGGTGTTGTTGCCGGCATCTGGAGTAGCTGCTATGCTCTTGGTGATTTTATTGGTCCCGCTCTAGGAGGCTGGCTGATCGACCAGCCAGGTGGTTTTGTCTGGTGCGTTACTTACGTAGCTGTTGTATGTTTTATGATGGCAACAGTCGTAGTTCTGTTGTGGTTTTTCGAGTCACGAGAACACTGCCCGTCTTTCAGTGTCTGTGTAACATGTCTCTTGTGTTTGCCGAAACTTTCCAGAACTTTAGACCAAGCAGTATTGACATCATCAGATATGTACTTCGGCATCGATGAGAGGACTGCATTGCTGGCTCATTCACCATCGGTTACAAATTACATGCTGGTAACAGCAGACCACGTCCGTGAACCGTGAGGAGCAGCGGTTCTGCATACTTGCAGAGTACTGCTACTGTACTTCCTTTTAGTGACAGTTTTCCAGGTTTAAGGCTACTTTCACAGATGGTGATATTATTTTTTACTATTGATGAAATGTGGTTGTTGTGTAGGCCTACATATGCATTGCAATGCACTTTTTTATTACCATTATATTTAGTTAGACATATTTTATATTATCTGATTACATAGTTATAGTTACTTGACATGTGTGTATATTACTACCTTATTCTTGTTTTGTTTATAAAAACTAGTCTATTTATTTTATCATTGTTGCATAATTGTTATTTTATTACTAGCAGACCTTCCAGAATACAGTGGCCGAAAACTAGAGAAATTGCAGAGCCTGATAATATTCCAGGAAGCATACTAGCTGAGTTTGCATTGGTTTTTCATAAAATAAAAAGTGTACAAGTCTCAGCTGCCCAGGATAAGCTGAAGATATCCTTTGTGCCTCAAGCCAGCACCATCCATTCAGTCATTTCGACACAACACTTGCTTGTGATGGACAGACACAGACAGACACATAGCGATAGTATATACTGCACTAATGTGGCTTCACAGTGGTAAGTAAATAATTAGTTGCTTGTTATCTTGTGTTATTTTCAACACTTAGGTTACATAACTTAACGATGATATCTTGCAGTTTGTCATATCTAAAGAATGGCTGAGGCATGTAAGTGCAAAAGAATAATGGCATTTGCATTTTGGGGAAAGATGTCATGGCAAACACTGCAAACAGTAGTTAGTAATTATAATATCCAGAAAGGTCAGTATTGTTCCGCATGCCACTGTGGTTAATGGTGAAGTGATTTGTACATTTCAGCTTTTATGGTTATTTTCTTCGTTAAAGCAATAATTTCGTAATCGTTGATATTTTTGTTTGAGTACATATGTTCTGTTTTAATGTTACCATATCTAGTTCTCATTGTTAATTATTTGAAATCAGACAGACTCTAATGATGCAATGCATCACAGCTGTTTATATATGGTACATACATTTAATGTACAACATAGTCCTATATGTACACTGTGTCTCAAAAAAAGCATATCACTCAGTAACCAGCTTTAACAGTAGTTGTCCAATTCCAGAAATTTTTGGTACAGATATTACTAAAAGAATATGCCATTGAAAGGTGATTTATTTTTCTGTAGTGTACTAACCTTACCTTGGGAAACTTTAAAAACCTGAAATTCAGTGGTAAAAGATAATCTTTTTAAGAATAAACAAAGTAAATTACACTTTATTTGTCCATGAATCTTTTTGGACTCATGAGCTCCCAATAATGGTTCAAAATGCTGTCCATCTGCATGCATGCACAATGTCAGTCACTTTCTCCACTTGTTGATGTCTGCATCAATAATGTTCTGCTGCAGACTGCCAGACGTTAACAAGGCAGTGCAGTGATGCAATTAAATTTATTCCTGTTCTTCCTAATACAGAAATTACAAAATTAAAATAAGGCTTTGAGGCTAAATTCATGATTTTAAGGGTTTTGCAAGGTAAGCTAAGTAGATTAAATGGGTGAGATGAAAAAATAAACCAGCTATTTGTGGCATATTCACCCATTAATATTTGTACCAAAAGTTATTGGAATCGGACAATTACTGTTGAAATTATCGTTGGTGGCTGGGTGGTATACTTTTTTGATACACAGTGTATATACCAGGGTGCATAAAATACATCCCCAGTTCAACAGCAGTGACACTTGGGCAGTTATCATACTGCCACTACTGACTTTTTCCAGCTAGCTCACAAATTGAATTTTAGAATATAATTTCTGCATTTGTGATTTAGTTTGTTATCATACCTATATGTTGCTGCATACCTGTTTTATCTTATCGACTGTGAACGCAATATGTGTTGCATATATTTGTAGAAATGCAGTAGTGCATCAAACACAATGTGATAGTCGGCCGTCATTCACCGACCTTTTGTATATAATTTCAGTGTACTAGAAATACCTCCACAGTAACACAGATATGCTGTCACTGAAGTACTTACGTATGTTTATATGCTGTTTTATTCAAATGAACTGAGTACATTTTATGAGCTGCCTCATCAGCTTATTGAGTTAATTAAATGCAGCATGCCATTTCTATGGGTTTCTTTTATGTCACAGAATCATATGGACTGTTTACATTAACTGCGGGAAATAAATGTATGCTCAAACGCTGATGGAAGACAACTTAATATAGCACTCTTCAACCCGGTGGTTCTCGTGCTTTCGCCGTTTCTGGACCCATGTGCTGGAACTCTCTAATGTCATTCCTAAAATCATCTTTGCTACCTGAACACTTCCGGAGACAACTGAAGATAACACTCGTGGCACATCTGTCGTAATTTATTACAAGACTGCAGTAGATACATCCATATAATAACATTACCATTAATGTACACTAGAAGACACTAAATTTTGTGCTGTAGATTGTTTGTGTTTGTTTTCCTTATCACTTGCTTCCTTTTGCTTCTTGTAATTTGCTTCCTTTTTCTCTTACTTACCGTATATTCTCTTTTCTTATTTATTTCTCTTATCTTTTCCTTCAAGAATAGCCCCACTTCGTTTCCAGGCCAGATGTTGTAAATGTTATAATAAGTAATTGTTTCCTGCCAGATAAAAATGTGTAAAATGCATTTTTCTGGTGATTATGTTTCATTATGATAAGAAAGTAAAACTTGCCAAATGCCAAATGATATGCTATTTCCTTTTTACATTTCACAGCCAATGATTCAGATGTAATTAATCTCAGAAGCCAGACATAAATTTTAAAATAATTCTTCAGAAATTGTCGATTAACTACTAAATTCAGCAGACTATGCGTACCACAAGCATACAAGTGACATGAAGCAGCACACAAAATCTACGTATTAGCAGCTAAAAAAGTTATAAACCTTACATGCAAAAATCACAGTACAGCAAATAAAAACAGTAAATGTTAATTAAAATAGTTATCGGTCTTTAAATGTGAAATGTCCAGTTTTCACACTATTACAGTCAGAATCGTTTACAGAGTTTATTTTCGCTGTGGCCATAGATAATTTTTGGATACTGACAAGTTTCCAATTTTTTCCAATTTCACATAATACAGAGAATACTAAAACAAAAACCAAGTTGTCGCAATATTATATCAACAGAATGTGTAATTATCACTCAGATGTCAGGGAAAAATAAACAAATGGAATGAGATAGTGACCAAATGGAACGAATTAATGACCACGCTTTTCTTGTGTACAGCATAATATACAAACATACATTACTACACCAGTAAGCAGAATGTTTAATCTGTCACAGATACACCAGTTCTTAGTTCTATCAGCTTATGTGCAATTCACTGAATTAAATAATTGACTAAATTAATTAATAACACACTGCCTGCTTCTCACAAGGAGTAAGTTCATCTCACATAGATATCTAACTACATCGGTAACCCGTAGAATTTCTGTCACAAAACTGCATTTGTGAATTTAGAACCGCAGCATCACGTAAGTGATGAAATGTTTCAGCAAGATAAACACTATTCACAACTGGTCACTACAGCATTAAACGGTGCAAATAGAACGGAGCAACACCAGTGACAACATCGAAAGAATTAATGCATAAAAGGCATGTCCACACCGCTATCACACACACACAAAAAAAGTACAAAATAAATGAATTTTAAAGCAGCGCATGGCTAGAGCAAAACTACTTCCGTATTCCGATATTATGCACACGATACTCTACATGTTGCAATTGTCGCACAGTGATCACCTGCAGATGGTACAATATGGACAAATATATCATGCTTTTGGTCATCAAATAGTTTTATAATTTTTTGCAGCAGCAACTGTAGCACAAACTCTGATGAGCCACTGTATTTCACAGATAATAAAAGTACCGCCAGATCATATTTTATTTTCACTGTCAATGCAATAGCATACTTTAATGCCGATCAATTCCATAACATATATATTTCATTTATACATGCTACTTTCTCTGTACACTGTCTCAAAAAACGACACTGATGTAGCACACTATAACTTCAATGCATATCAATGGATTCTGGTAATTTTTGGCAGAGATGTTGCTGAGATAGTACACTAGCGAATGATGATTTGTTATTCCACCTCTCCTATCTAATGTGTCTCTGCACTACCTGGGGAAACATGAACCCTGGAAATTGGGTCTTTTCAGTCATGTTGCATACCAAAAACGACACTGCTTTGACTTGCAATATCTTCACTATTCGTCCACCAATCTAATAATTTTTGGCAGGAAATAGCCACGGAGTTTGTGCCATTATAAGTCTATTTAATTTCTCATGTCTGTTAGATATTATTTCCTTAATTTACTGTGAAATTACAAATGCGAAAACGACACATTCTTGACGTCACTGGTTGTTTGTAAACATGCCGTATACTGAAGAAAGTAAGATTCTCATTAATAATTTGTTCGATTTAAAAGCCCACAATGGTAAGCGTTTAGTCAGAGTTTCCCAGCAAAGGCTTGAACATGACGCAGCACCCACACAGGTGATAACACTGATCTTGTTGACGAACTGGTGTTACACAAAAATGGCCAGGTAAGAAATAATACTTGCACACTGTACTTAATACTACGACCTTGTAGTCTACAAAGAATTATCAACATTGGTTGATAAGTGTTCAAGAAATAGCAAGGCAAAACAGAAAATTTCTATAGCATGACTGAAAAGACCCAATTTCGGGGTTCACGTTTCCCCAGGTAGTGCAGAGACATTAGTAATGAGAGGTGGGATAACAAATCATCATTCGATAGCATACTGATTCGTCAATATATCTGCCAAAAATTATCACAATCGGTTGATGTGTGTTGAAGTTATAGTGTGCAACGTCAGTGTCGTTTTTTTAGACACAGTGTATTTGTCATACAGTAGTTGTCAACACTGATTTACCACAAAAGTATAATGCTCAACATGCGTAAAAACAATAAACATTTCTGCAGAAAAGTTGTTCTTAGCAGCTACAAACATTTACAACACATGTAATCAGAATCGAGACGGTTAGTGCACGAATATTAAAGCCACACAATTCACATTGGAAAGGATTTCTTAGCACAGTATTAAAAAAGAGAAACCAGAAAACCAGACATTCGAAACTGGATGCGGCTTACAATGCTCTCGTTGTTGCAAAGAAATTTGCCTCAAAATTCCTATGTGCTGCAAGCTTCCTAGCAATTCTGAGTATCCTATGACTCGAAAAAACTTCAAAATTTTCTCAACATGGACAGCTGTGAAGATAAAAAACAAACAACAATTGCAAATATGTTTCGTCTGTGAAATAACTATCTATACGTTCAGTGAGGCAGTAATTTCTGCTGGTTTACATGAACATAAGGCAATGATCCTGTGCAACACTGAATAATTTTTCTACCTGCAAATATAATTTGGAAGAGGAGAGTGTGCACGAAGTAGCACTTGATAGGTAAATATTGGCAAAAAAATAACAGTACAGTGCACATCAACAACAGCAACAACTACTAATGTTACTACTACTACTACTACTACAAACAGCTAAAATTAATGCTGTGCCGAAATCACAAGGAAACGAAACGTGTACTTTCAAAAACGTGAGGAATTCTTACTATCGTGTTTGCACCAGGCAAGATAAGTGGCCTCATATGGCCTGCCTCTTTATCATAATAATTACCAGTATTCAATTCATCAATGACTGCCATGTATACTAATCAGCACATAACTCTCGGTAGAAACGTTAAACATTAAGACCTGCCCAACTAAATCCTGAAGTTTCATAAGGAGCCAAACTACACACCCAAACTATGGCTCATGGCACTTGTCGGCAGAATACTAAAAATCAAAAGGTTTAATCTAAAACCCGCCTCAAACCAAGCAATATGGCCAAAATTAGCATCTCTATGGAAGATTATCGATGGTAAAAGGTGAGAGTAAATTAAACATTTAATGGCAATGCTGCATCACTTGAACACGAGTTACAATGTTATGTGATATTTAGAGCAATAACTGAATTCTCAAATTCTGGGACATTAAAACTAGTCCTAATTTTAAAAAAACCTGACATTTTGATATAGTTAACGAATACCGGTATATAGTACACATCAAATATACAACAACCAGTCATCTTGAGTACTTCACTGTCAATATCAGTAAAGTAATATGTAAGTTTTTCACTCTATTGTTCCAAAAAATTTGCAAAACAATCAAGTACAATATGACGTAAAACAAATCATGCAGACAAATGATGTTGACCAATTTATTGTCACATCTGTTTGTACCATTCAGAAATTCACAAGGAACTATTTTTAAACAGCTTATTATCTCTGTTTCACATGACTTAATAAGATCATCTAGATCAATATGGTTATGCACTGGCAATAGAGGCCGCACTAAATGAGCGGCCGGTAAATACATCTGTTAGCAACCACGACAACAATAGGGCTGTTCGGTGTCTATCGTACGTGTGGCATACAGAGGAACTACTTCCAGAATGTGTTTACACCCTATAAACTACAGACAGAATCTACAACATGGACAGATGGACACATCTAACACGAGCTAGGGCTAACAGTTACACCGTCCTCAAGTATGCAGAACGGAGCTACTATTCTCAGTACCAACGTCTTCCACTATCAATTGGTTATGGCACAGCTTTGTTCACAAGATGGAATGAAATGCTTCAGCTTTCAGTGCATGCAGCAATGCTCTGAGTGACAATTTCTATCTTACACTTTAACACGTACGTATTCATGCAGGAAAATTTCAACTCGTAACTTCCCTACAAAGAAAAACCAAGCCGACTCTAAGTAAGAAGCCACGTGAAATGAAAGCAAAGTGTTCGGCACTGTGCTAGTTAGTGGTTTTGTGTGGGTCACACACAGAACAGCCCTAGGATGATGACGACGATGCATCGTAGAAACTGAATAGACGAGCGTGAATGAATGAATGAATGTCCGGCAACGATCGCTCGGCATCTGTGGCCGACGACAGAGAGTGTGACGATAACGCTGATAACAACATCGGTCTAATTATCACCAGTGTCAGCCGGCTTGTCTTCGTCACCCTGCGTATCTGACGTCCACAGCTGACACACGCACACACACACGACATGCCACAACACGTCAACAATGGTCCTGTGAAAAGTTTCATTAAGTGACAAGTAAACTATATCTAATTATAACATAAATAAACAACAGTTTATACAGTTTGCTGTTTTATTGCCAATTTCAGTACTCTTTACAGCCCATCATTATCTTCATGTACCGGTATTCATATAAAACGGTTGAAAATTAAATGCAACTTATATAGCCCTTGGGATAGAAAGGGCCATTATGCATCAGCACATTAAATTCTGCTGAAATTGGTCTATTTTGAGATATCGTCATTTCTTCATTTTCATGATGCCATCCTGGACTTTAGAAATCGCAATAATTTTACTGGCTGATTGGGTTAGAGGGTCAAGATGCATCACTGTGAAAATTTCGTCAAAATTGCCGAGCTTCTAATTTTTAAATTTTGCAAAATAGTGGCCATCTGTCATCTTGGATATGTTTGGGAAACATTTTGGACCACACACAAGGAGTACTTGGTGGTCTCCATAAATGTGCAAAATTTGGTTGTAATCAATGCAGTAGTTTTGTAAATTGTAGTTAATCAAACAATTTATTTAATTACGACTTCTTCATTCAATCTAGTTCTAGTGCTATTATACCTTACTCCAAGAATTAATCTCTCCTTAATCTTTCATATTTACAATATAGTCTTTACCTTAAAGGCGCGATATGACCTAAATTGTGTTAAAAGCGCCGCTAAGCTCCAACCAACCAACCAACCAACCAACCTGTAGCTGCCAGATCAGTTTTCAGCAAGCGCTTGTGTTACTAACTGATGCACTTGGCTCCGCCGAATTAACCTTTGAAAATCGCAATAAGAGTAAACTATGTAAACCTCTGATTGGTCCTGACAGTATGCACAGTTCTGCATCCAAATGAGGAAGGTACATCAAAGGGAGAGGCAGCTAAACAAGGTGTATCCATCTTGTTATCAAACCAATTTTTACTGTTCATCAGCGATGGTCCATCGTATTGCTTAATTAAACGTGTGAGTGTTAATAAATACCGTTAGGTTGTCCCTGAGCAGCTGCATTATAAGCGTGCTGTCCTTGTAAGAATCTTCATTCAGTGTGTCCAACTCAGCTATTGCATCGTCAAAAGCCTGCTCATAACAAACCAATAATGCACAATGGTTAATACAGTAACTAAACACCAATAAATAGGTAAAATGATTCGCAATCACTGACTTTCAGTTTTTATTTAAACGAGCCACAATCGCGCTTCGTGTGATTGTGGCTCATGTATCGCACTTCGCACGTCTGTGTATCGCGCTCTGCAAGATTGTGGCCTCACAATCGCGCGATTGTGGCCTGTGTATCGCGCGCATCGCGCTTGTAACACAGACGCACAACCAAACTGTCCGACTATTATAATATAGATGCTCTTCTCTTAGCAGTTGTACTCCAGGTTCATGTTGGTCCCCAAAAGAGACACTGTGGGGATAACTGAATGGGTACAGCTTCCAACAAACTAGCTATCCTCCTATAACTAAGTATTTAAAATACACCACTAAAAATAATATCAACTTTCTAGCACAGGAATTTCAGTTTACAAGACTAAAACTTATTTAACATATAGGGTCTAGTTAATTAAAAAGATGTCAGACAGTTTCATTTTGACAAATCTTTGCCCCATATCCCTGTTCACAAAATTCTAATCTAAATTTTATAACCATTCTGTTATTTCGTAATAACTAGACAGTCATTAGTGTGTACACTGTGTACACGTTTGCTACTGATGTCATTTTTGGCATTAAAGTAGTGCTGAAAATTCAATACTGCATGTTCAGTGTTTGCAAGGTACAGTAAATTAACAAATGATAGCTGTGGCAAGTGGTCTGCATAATACTGTGTCACAAATTTACTAAACTACAATTCTTCCAGAATTGGTCAATATTTGAGAAGTTATTTCATAAATACTAGCATTAAGTTTTTACTGTAACACAGTCAAATAAAAAATACTGTGATATGAACGCATACTTACTTCAATGCTCTGACACTGCTTAATGGGTGACAGGAATTAGGGATGTTAAAATCAAATTTTTTTGATATTCGATTATCGAAACGAAAAAATCAATTTTTTTAATCGATTATCAAATTTTAAATATTATGGACTCAAGCGTGCATCACTACCACATTGCACGCAAGTACCGGTAAGCGATAAAAACGAATGCGTATGACTTGCTATGCAGAGCGAATCCACATATGTACTGAAGACAAAGGCTCTATATAAACTTGTTAATATTCCATTATATATCTGTTTTTAAAGTGATTTAAAACTCCAAAAAGCGAAAGAAACTTTTTTGTTTACAAACAACAAACTCACGATCACCACTGATCATGTGATCACATTTAAAGCTTCGTTGCGCCCGGTTCCACTGTCGACAAACGTATGTCGCAAGTCCGTATCATATCGTTATATTGCAAGGAAAAGAACTAAGACATTACGGACTTTCGCATTCTTAATTTATTTCGACTAGTATCGGTACCGTCGTGTGCGCAATAACCGCAATGCAGTGCAAGACTCAGAGTTCCAGGTTAATTTTTAAAAAACATGTGACAACGCCATCTTAACTAGTTTATGCTGTTTATAGCACCAATTCCAAAGCGCAAATTCATGTAATTAATGTCAGAATTTATCATTTTAAGCAAACTTATGGCATGAATTGCATAGCATATGCATCGTAGTCCGTCCATCCATCAGTTACAATCGGTCTCGTATTTAAACGGCTAGGCATAGCGTCTTGCAAACTGGTCGTTGTCGCCCAGTGCAATTTCAGTAATGATAATCGATTTTTGGAAAACGAAAACGAGAACAATAAAAAAATTCGATAATCGAAAAATAAATTGATTAACATCCCTAACAGGAACACTATCCAGCCCATAGAAAAACAAATCATGCCTGCAATTTTCCTCAGGAGCAAATGGAGCACAAGGAACAGTAGACAGAATTCCGGATAACCCAAGTTCACCAGGAGAAGGCAATGAATATGTAAATAAAATTCAGTATATAAAAATAACACATCTCAAAACCACTGGCAAATCGATGAACAGTATCCTCATAAAATGACAACTTACTGACCGATACTGCCTGCACATATAAAAAGTGGGCAAGATTATCTTCATAAAGTGCTCATAAAATATCACTCATAGATACGTCAGCTTTTCTAAAACAATGTCAGTTATTACACACCGCGTTGCTCATGCTTTCGATGGTGATAATCAGAAAGAGACCTGTTTAGCAAGCTTGCACGCATTGTCCGGGCTGTTAATGATCTCGTAGTAGAAAACGGAATAGTTGAGCGCAAGACCCAGTCGTATTGGATGCGTTGGTGCCAGCTCTGTCTTGGCGATATCCATGGCTGCTTCGTACGCTTCTTGTGACTTTGACACGACGTCTGTAGAAGTTAACAACACGTGATATAGTGCTATCAGACACCAGGTATCTTGGGCATTAGCACTTCACTGTTGTGTTGAGTTGTGAACTTATCAAATAGTATTACTGCCAGCAACTTAAGGGACCTTCAAGGTGACAAGCAATGCTCACTCTCTACGTAACCTAACCCCGTTTTAAACCATACATTCATTGCATCAACTGTCGTCATCTGAATTGAAGTGGCAAAATATGTTGGTAACAATGAACACTTAACTCTTTACTATTTTTACCATCACTGTTACAAAAAATTATAAACATTTCAGACTATTATTATAAACGGTTGTTATATAACCTAAAACTAACTGAGCAGAATTTGCCGAGAATGTTATGAGGTCAGTGCAACAGCTTAGCTTCTGGTTTCAGCAACAATAATTACCAGATTTGTCAGCTGCAACTTCAGCAAGGTAACGGTAGTAGTCTCCCTTCATCTTCAAATAAAACACCTTGCTCTCTGCATTACTCGCCTTCGGTACCAGATAACTGTCCAGCAAATCCTTCAAAAAATACATGCCAATGGTACAGTATTAATTGTTAACACCGGACGAACTTAATTTTAATCCATCTTTAAAGTAACGAACAACAGATACTGTAGCACAGAAATTACAGTGACAGAATAACTATATCGGTAAACAAAACTGCAGATCTATGTCAGCAGCAGCACTCATCCATGCAAGTAGTCAACTAACACTTCATGAAACAAATTACGTCGTTGACTGATTAAGTTAGGTTTAACGTCCAACTCGACACTAAATAGGTCATATCAGAGACTCTCTTCCCATCCAATTTTTTGGCTATTACAGTGAAAATCAAAATTAAAGCCAGGAGAAAAAAGCACAACAATATAATAAATCTAGGTTAACACAAAACTGCGTATATAAACACTAAATGAACGAACTACAAATCATCAAACACAAAAATAGAACATAAAATAAACCAAGACACATTATAACCAGATTCACTCGCCTTCTATGACATCCATCCTGGAAATACAGCCAAGCTATTCTCAAAGGAAAAGAAAGAAAAGGCAAATAAAAACAAACAATCTATACAGCACCAAAATCTACAATGTCTTCTATGGCACATTAAGCCCTGGTACCTGCACAGGTTAACTAAATTACGTGGCATTAAACACGCTATAAACCCCAATGAAACAGGCAGCACAAATCCATCTCTCCTGACACTATATCTCGCTCACTTGTTGGTGATGTTGAGAGAGCAACATTATTTATCAACACTGAACAGCAATATTATATTTACCATTCAGTCCCACAGCCCATATGACTACTACTACTAGTACTACTACACAGTAAGTTAGTTTATTTGTTTTATAAGAAGCTCTGCTATTGCAGACGCGCGTATCAGTAGAAATCTTGCAACTACGAATCATCCCATGTTGAAAAAGGCTGCGATCAATAAATGACCTTGAAGTATATACACCCAAGGTCATCACAATTGCTGCTTTTAGACAGACTATACCTCACTTCCTGTTAGTGGCCAGTTGTTACAATGTTTCTATGTAGCACTGATTTTAGATACTACCACTTTTGAAGTGAACGTGACTGCCTGTGACCTTGATAACCTGTCCATTTTTTGACAATGAAGCTTAAATCACAAGCCATGTGTGCAAATTAACATGTAAACATATCGCAGTTGAATCGCATTTTATTTATGTTGTACTTTTACAAAGGTTTCAAACAGTAAAAGTGACCTTCAAACTCACTCAAGGTCACTGGCAATCATGCCATGCGATAGGCCATACATGATTTCCTATTTGTCTTTTATTGTAATTATGTCTCTATCTTGCACCATTTCCGAGATATTATCGCTTATTTCCCAAAATTTAAAGACGTCACGTGACCGTGACTACGCCCACTCAAGGGACAGTTTGTAAACCAAATGCTAAATCATCGCATGGCGAACTAGTGTACAAAATTTTAAGTCTCTAGCTTTAGCCATTCTGGAGATATTTGGGGGGGAGGGCTGACAATTTAAATGGGTCACGTGACCATAACCATGCCCCTTTAGAGAAGGTTTGTCATCAGTGGGCCAGAACTAGCTACGATCAAGCTGTCACGCTGAGTAACAAATCTGAAATCTCTATGTTGACCCATTATGAAGATATAAAAGGTGACAAAATGCAGAAATTGGATGGTTTGGGGGGTACGGATCACTCAAGGTCATCGGCAACGTATTTATGTTATAGAGTACATATGACTTTCTATTCGACTATAATAGAAACTATGCATCTACCATATACTTTTTTCGAGTTATTATCGCTTATTTCCCAAAATTTAAAGACATCACGTGACCATGACCACACCCAACCAGGGGACAGTTGTTAATCCCAATGCTAAGTGTACAAAATTTAAAGTCTCTCGCTTTAGCCATTTCAGAGATGTTATAAAGGGGACAAAGAATTTAAATGGGTCACATGACGTAACCACATCCCTTTCAGGGATGGTTTGCCCTCGGTTGGCTGGGACTAGCTACGATCAACCTGTGTACCAAGTTTGAAATCTCTACATTCACCCACTATAAAGATAAGAAATAAAACAAAAAATATAAAAATTTGGCTGGTGTAAGTAAGTAAGTAAGTAAGTTTAATGTTTCAAAAGCAGTCAGAAACCACT
>Ga0209782_1000314_pt1 | contig 19882 bp, 20 predicted proteins | sample WorMetmaBAHAMAS1_FD_187390 | JGI IMG/M metagenome (GOLD analysis project Ga0209782, IMG submission 187390) | Marine gutless worms symbiont microbial communities from Max Planck institute for Marine Microbiology, Germany - Inanidrilus... | ecosystem: Host-associated > Annelida > Digestive system...
TACCGCCCGCTCCGCGACCCTTTTTTCCGCGAACGCGGCGTGCGCCAAAATAAGATTCTTCGACTTCAACCTCACCCGATAGAGGTGATGAAGCGTTACAAACCTGGGCGATCCCGATTCGTAACTTCATGGATAGCTGATTAATCATCGGGCGGCTCCACTCAGCTCGGCGATGTTCGAGGCCGGCAAATCGGGCGCGAAATAGCGTATAATTGCTCTGAATTCAGCTTCTGAAATGTGTGAATGCCTGAAATACCTGTTTTTCCCTGCATAACATAACCTTAGCATACCCTGAAGATGCTAAAGTTATCCACACCCATGCCTTTTCCACTATCCGGGGCTACAAAGGCAAGAGTCTCAAGCGCGTGCGGCCTGGATCGATGGTAACCAATGCACCTTCATCCAACTCAGCGGTCGTTTGCCGTAAGATGTCGATGACCGATTTTCCGATCACATCCGGGCTGACATCCTCAGCGCGGATTTGTACCACGCTGGGCTTGTCGCCATGCGTGGCTGCCAGGATCGCGCTGAAGTCCAAGTCGTGCGTGAATACTACATAACCGTTGGTACGCGCGTAGGCTGTGATTCCCGCGTCCGGGGCGTTGGCCACGCCGAGCGTCGACCAGTGTGCTGCTCCGATACCGGCATCGGTCAGTAGGTTTACCCAGCGCGGCGACAATTTCATATCGACCAGCAGCTTCATGCGCTAATCAGCACGATTTCGCGCTCTTCGGCTCGCCACGAAGCATAGCGGAGTGCTTGCATGATGTTCTCGCGCTCTAAGTAGGGATAGTCGGCGAGGATGTCTTCGACGCTGTGACCTGCGCCGATCTGGCCGACGATCATACCGACCGTGACCCGCATACCACGAATGCACGCCCTGCCGCCCATTACTTCGGGCTGTTAGGTGATGCGATCAAGCGGTCCCATACGTCTTCCTTGCTTGTTCAGAACATCCAATGGAGGCATCAATGATTTCAGTGACCACCTCATTATCGATATTGCACGCTTAACAGGGAAGCGTGCAATGGGAGATCTGACCCCATTCTGTGGAGGGTGTCGCAAAAGCCCAAATCGGGATCAAAATCGGGATCGAAATCGAAATTCCAATTGCGATCCCGATCCCGATTTCGACCCACCCAGGCTCTCCACCGGCTGGTTGGCGTAGGAGATGGGGCCTCAGCAAAATCAGATGAAACGGGATCGTTGGGGCACGGCGTGCCGTGCCCCTTTTGTGGCACCCTCAGAAGGAGAGGGAGTACAGTTCGTGGCGTGTCCAACACACTGCTATTGGCTATGTTCCCACTTAAACCTTAACCGCTACCTCCCGTTCCACTGGTAATTGATTAGCGACCCAGGATCGCGAAGGGCTAGGCGTGATTAGAGATCAGTTGGATACGGATGTGATCATATCTGACGCATGAGGAGTTGAGCATAACGATTTGAAAAGGCGAATCCACAGGCGTATCGTTTCCCGACATGAGCGAAGCGGAACTGTCAGAGCTGAGCATCCAAGATGCTTATCGTACTTGTCATGGAGCTGCGAGAACAAAACGCGCGGCTGGCTGCGGAAATCGCTGCGGCGCCGCCTCGAAGAGAAAGAACGTTCCTCCAAGCGGCAAGCCGTACCTTTCTCCAAGGGTGAGAAGAAAGCGAACCCAAAGAAGCCGGGATGGAAACCCGGCGAGGGTAAGTTCAGCCGCCGCGATCTACCAACCGAAGAAGAAATCACGCACCGAGTCCAAGTGCCGCTGCAAGGGGATCGCTGCCCGTTCTGCGGCAGTTCCAACCTCGGTGAGGCGCGCATTGAGCGCGCCTTCTGCACGGACATCAGCGAGTCACTGAAACCGCAGGTGACCGCGTACTCCCTGGAGGTGCGCAAGTGCCTCAATTGCGGGCGCACGCTCCGCGGGCAACACCCGCAAGTCGATCCGAGCCAACACGGAGCGACGGCGCACCGCGTGGGGAATGGCGTATTCACGCGCCCCCATGCTTTGCACTACGGTATCGGGGTACCGATGCGCAAGGTGCCGACGATCCTGCGCGAGCTGTACGAGTATCCATCACTCAAAGCGCGATCCAGCAAGCGCAACCAAGCGGAGGTTGGGGAGGAATACCAGCAGTTGCGTGCCAGTGTGAAAGACGCCAAGCGGGTGTTTGCCGACGACACCGGCTGGCGCATCAATGGCGAGTCGGCTTACATGATGGGCTTCGACACCGATGAGGCATCGGTCTACCAAATCCGTTTACGTCATCGCCACCAGGGGGTCCGCGAGCTCATCCCATCGGATTATGGCGGCGTGATGCATACCGACCGCGCGCTGACGTGTACGACGCCTGGGCTTTGGAACTGGTGGCCCAACAAAAGTGCTGTTACCACAATCATCCGCTCGATTGACAAGGTGCTCGAAGACAAAGCCGGATCGGCCCGCGTCTTCGGGGAGACGCTCAAAACATTGTTCAAAGATGCCATCATGCTGTGGCAGCGCTATCATGCCGGGGAAGTAGACGACTACACCCGCGAAGCACAGAGCATCACGCAGGCCATTGCCACGGTCCTTGGACGACCCCGACAACCAACGTCTGCTCGACCAAATTGGCTAGCATCACGCCGGGGGCAATCTACCGCGCTTCCTCTACGTAGCGCAGATGCCTGCCTGTCGGCAGACAGGTCCCTGCCTGCTCATCGTCTGCAAGCGAGACGCCTGCGCTACGGCATTCCGTGCTCATCACTCATCACTCGGTAGTGGTGATTTTTGAAGTGATAGGGTAGATGGATTCATCGGTAATCATTCCGATTGCCACCGTTTTTCTCGTTACCTGATTCTAGATTTTAGCCCTCTCTTCCGGAAGAATACGCTTGGTCTGAACGATTGCGTTCATTGATAAAAATAACCAAAGAGTTTTCAATTACGATTATCGAGACTACAGTCTACACCTGTCGCAGGTGTCAGAGCGAAGATCTGGTTAAGAATGGCCCAAATGCGTCCGGTAGCTCGCAATATCACTGTAAAGCCTGTGGTGCCTATGGCGTACTTGAGCGCAAAGAATGCGCGACGGAAGAAAAGAAAGAATTCGTTATAAAAGTTTATCAAGAAAGATCCAGTATGCGCGGGATTGAACGGACGTTTGGGGGCTCGCGCCGAATGGTGAGTGTTCGGTTAAAAGAACGGGCGAATGACCTCCCACCCCTTGAAGAGACGCTACAACCGGTTGATTCCAAAAAGGCGCGTATCAAGCCGTCATTCCGACCGAGCAACATCGCCCTGGGGGTAAAGAAACGGGGGAAACGGCTCATATTGAGCGTTGGAATGATCCCTTCGTAAGACGTTGTCTTTTCCCAAACGGATTAAAATGCATGAGATTGGTTTAAGAATCTTCATACACCGACATAATACCGAATTATTGCCGATTGTTGGCTAGATATCACTTCAAAAAACACCACTACCCTGTATCGTTTTCGTTGGCAGGTGGAGTTGTTCTTCATATGGATCAAACAACACCTGCGCATCAACAAGTCATTCTTCGGTACCTCCGAGAACGCCGTCAAGAACCAGATATGGATCGCCTTGTCGGTCTACGTCCTCGTGGCCATCATCAAAAAGCGCCTTGATATCCGGGCCGATCTCTACACAATCAATCCTACAGATTCTGAGCCTGACCGTATTCGAAAGAACCACGTTAATTCAACTGCTTACAAATGACCCGCACATAACGCAGGATCTCGAAATCCCTAACCAACTGAATCTGCTCGACAATTTAACGGGGCAGTAGTGTCGTGGTTCAAAATCCCGGGAATGATCGCGAAGGCCTCCGCCGCCGCCCGCAGAGTGGCGGCGATATCCTCCTCGCTATGGGCCGCGGAGAGGAAGCCCGCCTCGAAGGCAGAGGGGGCAAGGTAGACTCCCCGCTTCAGCATGGCGTGGAAGAAGGCGCGGAACTGCTCCTGGTTGCAGGCAGTGGCGCCCGCGAAATCGGTTACCCGCTCTGCGTCGGTAAAGAAGATACCGAACATGGCCCCGACCCGGTTGGTGGTCAGGGGTACTCCGGCAGCCGCGGCCTTTTCTTCGAGGCCGGTTACCAGCTTCCCGGTCTTGGCCTCCAGGTCCTGATAAAAGCCCGGCTCGGAGACCAGTTCCAGGGTCTCGAGCCCGGCGGCCATGGCTACCGGGTTGCCGGAGAGGGTGCCGGCCTGGTAGACAGAACCTAAGGGGGAGATCTGCTCCATGACATCCCGCCGGCCACCGAAGGCCCCCACCGGCATGCCACCGCCGATGACTTTACCCAGGGTCGTGAGATCGGGGGCCACCCCGTAGCGTTCCTGGGCCCCGCCGAGCGCGACCCGGAACCCGGTCATGACCTCGTCGAAGATGAGCAAGCCGCCGTATTGGTCGCACAGCGCGCGCAGTCCCTCCAGAAACCCCGATTCCGGGGGGATGCAGCCCATGTTGCCAGCCACGGGCTCGACGATGACACAGGCAATCTCCTCTCCGCTGCGGGCAAAGGTGTCTTCGACCTGATCCAAGTCGTTGTAACGGAGCGTCAGTGTGAGCCCGGCCAGGGCCGCCGGTACGCCGGGCGAGCTGGGCTTGCCCAGGGTCAGGGCGCCGGAACCCGCCTTGACCAGCAGGGAGTCGGAGTGGCCGTGGTAGCAACCCTCGAACTTGACCAGCTTATCCCGCTCCGTATGGCCGCGGGCCAGCCGGATGGCACTCATGGTGGCCTCGGTGCCAGAGCTGACCATGCGCACCAGATCCATGGAAGGCACCAACTCACAGACCTTTTCCGCCATCCGAGTCTCCAGCTCCGTGGGGGCACCGAAGGAAAGGCCCTGGCGAATCCGGTCGGCAACTGCCTTAATCACCTGGGGGTGGGCATGGCCCAGGATCATGGGGCCCCAGGAGCCGACATAATCCAGATAGCGCCTGCCGTCCGCGTCGAACAGGTAGGGGCCGGCGGCGCTTTCGAAGAAGACCGGATCGCCGCCGACACCGTAAAAAGCACGTACCGGCGAATTGACGCCGCCGGGAATATGACGTCGGGCCGCCGCAAACAGGTTATGGGATCGGGTCATGGGTCGCAATCTCCAGCGAGGCTTCGCCTCAGACCGACGAGGCACGAATGTTGGTATGGAAACCGGAAAAGCACGAAAGGATACGAATCCTCATTCGGGTGGATTCGTATTCTTTCGTGCCTTTCGTAAACTCTGTTCCCCGCGCCTGAGGAACATGGATTCATCATTCATCATTCCGAATCGGGTCCGTCAGGAAATCCCAGCTGTGAAAGAGCACACCGAAGGCAGCGGCCGCCGCGTGGATGTCGGAGCGGCCGAAGACGGCCTCGACAGCGGCCACCATATCCGCACCGGCCGCGATCAGTAACCGACCATTCTCGGGGGTAATCCCACCGATGGCAACCAGCGGGATCGCAAGGTGCCGGCGGGCCTGTCGCAGCAGCTCCGACGTGGCCGGGACGGCCAGGGGCTTGGTAGCGGAAGGAAAGAAGCGCCCGAAGGCCACATAGTCGGCGCCGATTGCCTGGGCCTGCAGTGCCCGTTCGAGCCGGTTGTAACAAGAGACGCCGATAATGGTCCCCGGTCCCAGTCGGTTTCTCGCCGCCCGCGGATCGGGATCGTCTTGCCCCAGGTGCACCCCGTCGGCGCCGATCCGCGCCGCCAGCTCCGGGTCATCATTGATAATGAACGGGACGGCGGCGGCGCGGCAGACCGCGAGTAGGGATCGGGCCGTGCTCAAGCGCGCGGCCCGATCGCCGTCCTTGTTCCGGTATTGAATCACCCGTGCACCACCGGCGATGGCCTGCTCCACCTGGGTTGCCAGGGGCGGCACTGGCCTCGGGACCTCGGGGGTGACGGCATAGAGCCCGTACAGCCGGCTCATGGTGGTGGTCCCGAACCGTCGATAGCAAACAGCCGGTTGGGAGTGAGCTGACAGCGGCCGGTGCGCAGGGCGCGGTTCAGGCTCTCCCAGGTGTAGGATTGGGCCTCAGCGACGGCCTCCACGGGGTCCAGACCCCGGACGATGCGGGCTGCGATGGCGCTTGCCAGGGTGCAACCGGAACCGTGGTAGCTGCCATCAAGACACGGCCAGGCCCACTCCCGACGGCTGCCGTCGCGACCATAGAGCCGGTTGATTACCTCATCGTCCGGGGCATGGGTGCCAGTAATCAACACCCAGGGACAACCGGTCTGCAGCAACCGTCGGGCGCAGTCATCCGGCTCCCTGAAACCGCTCAGGAGCCGGGCCTCCGGGAGGTTCGGCGTCACCAGGGTACAGCGTCCGACCAAATTATTGCGCAGCTGATTGACCAGGGCTGCGTCCGCGACCTGACGTCCGGTGCCGGACGCGAGCACCGGGTCTAAGACCCGCGGCAGCTGCGGATGCTCGGCAGCGAGATCGCACAGGACCCGGCTCACCCCTGAGCTGCCGAGCAAACCGATTTTAAGGGCGCCGACCCGGCTGTCGGCGAGCACCCGGCGGCACTGGTCCGCGACTATCCGGGCCGGCTGGGGCCGCAGCCGGATGACACCACAGGTATCCTGATCGGTCAGGCAGCTAATGACACTGCAGGCATGGACCCCGACCGCGCGCGCAGCCTCCGCGTCGGCCTGAATACCTGCTCCACCGCCGGGGTCGTGCCCGCCTACGCAGAGGAGGACGGGTTGGAGATCATCGGGTGCCATCTTGAACAGTAGGGGATATTATCGTAGCGGAACATCCGGGGCGACGAGTTTATAATAAAGCAATCCCTGCCCTTACCTTATCCTGCCCTTACCTTATCCTGCCCTTACCTTATCCTGCCCTTACCTTATCCTGCCCTTACCTTATCCTGCCCTTACCTTATCCTGCCCTTACCTTATCCTGCCCTTACCTTATCCTGCCCTTACCTTATCCTGCCCTTACCTTATCCTGCCCTTACCTTATCCTGCCCTTACCTTATCCTGCCCTTACCTTATCCTGCGGTCGGATCCTGTGCCGGACGCATCAACCTAAGGATCTATCTATGAAGAGCTACATGTGCGTTATTTGCGGCTTCGTCTACGAAGAGAAAAAGGGCTGGCCGGATGACGGTATCCCTCCCGGAACCAGGTGGGAGGACATACGCATGGACTGGAAGTGTCCGGAGTGCAGTGCTACAAAGGAAGACTTCGAAATGATAGAGATATAATCGCGATTAGCGGGCTTCCTGCGCCGATTGGTGCCGTCATGCCCGGAATCTAGGTTAAACTGATAGATGTGTCCAATCCTTGACCGATAAGCCACGATGAGCCGTAATCTCCAGCAAATGGTCAGTCTTGCCCGGCGCTATTGCGAGTTGATCGAAGCGGCCGACGCCGAGGATATATCCTGGCTCAAGGAAGTAGCGGCGCTGTTTCTTAGGCTGCACGCCGCGGTCGATGTCTACGACTACGGTACATACGATGGCAGTGTGGCCCTGGCACTGGATCTGGACGCCTTACAGCCACCTTGTCGAAATCCTGGGCGACCGCGACCCCTACTGGCTGGAGTTCGACCGGGCGGACGATTCCCAGGCGATGACCGGGAGCCTCGCGGACGACTTGACCGACATCTACTGCGAGCTCAAGCATGGCCTGCGCATGGTCGATGAAGACCCCGGACGCTCGCTGAACACCTGGCGGGAAGGTTTTACCCGCCACTGGGGCCAGCACCTGACCGACGCGGAGCGGCATCTTGCGGCATTGGCTACGCAGGGACGCCTGTGATGAAGCCGCGGAATAACCCGCAGGGCGAGCTCAGTCGGGTAGATGGACGTAGGATGCGGTGAGCGCGGTAGATTTCCCCCAGGATAGCACTGCGAGGAGGCGCGAACCGCATCAATGGACGGGCCGGGGAGGCTCTCTCCTGCGTCGGGACAAGTCTCCGACCTCACCGGTACCATTGATGCGGTTCGGTCGTCCCTGACCTCACCAGCATCCTACGGGCTACGCGACGCGGACCTGTCTGCAGGCAAAGGTCCGTCTTAGAAACGGCTGAATTATGCAACGATTGATACATGACCCGAGTGCGGTCCGCAATGACGACTGAGATTGTCGAATCCACACCAACCGCCCTGATTGATCGCCTCGGCCGCCGAATCACCTATCTGCGGGTTTCGGTCACCGACCGCTGTGATTTCCGTTGCGTCTACTGCATGAAGCCGAACCAGCGTTTCGTCCCCCGTAACGGGTTGCTCAGTCTCGAGGAAATCGCGCAGGTAGCCCGGACCTTCGTGGGTCTCGGCGTGCGCAAGATTCGTCTTACCGGCGGTGAGCCCTTGCTGCGCCGGAACGTCCTGTGGCTCATGCGCGAGGTTGCCTCCCTGTCCGGGCTCGACGAGCTGGTAATCACCACCAACGGCTCCCGGCTCGCAGAATTGGCCGAGCAAGTGCGGACCGCAGGCGTCAGGCGTATCAACATCAGCCTGGACAGCCTGCGGCCTGAACGTTTCCGGCGCATCACCCGTAATGGGGATCTCGCCCCCGTGCTGCGCGGTATCGACGTCGCCCTCGCCGCCGGTTTCGAGCGCATTAAACTCAATGTCGTTATCCTCAGGCACCGGAACCACGACGAGATTCCGGACCTGGTACGGTTCGCCGTAAACAAAGGGATCAACATCAGCTTCATTGAGGAGATGCCGGTAGGGCAAATCGGGGAACATGACCGGGCGGAGGTCTTCTATTCGAGCGACAGCATCCGTGCCGATCTGCAGACCTATTTCGAGCTGGTCCCCACCACGGAGACTACGGGTGGCCCGGCGCGTTACTACCGCATCCCGGAGACCGAGACCCGAATCGGTTTTATCTCCCCTCACAGCCACAACTTCTGCGGTGACTGCAACCGAGTACGAGTCACTGCCGAGGGTCAGCTGTTACCCTGCCTGGGGCAGGAACAGGCCTTGGACTTGCGCCGGATCCTGCGTGAGCACCCAGGAGATGAAGCCGAGCTAGGTCGGACCATCCGGGATGCGATGCAGAGCAAACCTAAAGGCCATGAGTTCGGCCTCCAGGCAGACCGCATTCTCGCCCGTCATATGAACGTGACCGGGGGGTGAGCCGAAACCGTTGGTAGTGATGAGTGCGGAATGATGAATCCAAGTTCCGCGGGCACGGGGGATCAGGAACCACGGAAGACACGAGAATTCCTTGATGGCCTCGCATCGTTGACAAAGAACTCGCGCCTCGTTGGTCTGAGGCGAAGCCTCGCCAGGGTATGAATCCACGCCTGAATCCGCTCTACAAAAAATCGCTCATGCTCACCATCGTGCTCGGACCGATGATCTGGCTGGTTTTTACCGAGGATGGACGGCGCCGGACGGATCTGGCAATGCTGTATTTGTTCAGCAAGGGCGAACTCAACCTGACCATCGAGAAGCTGCATTCGGAACTGACGGAGGCGCAGTTCCGGGGATTGTTTCCGGACCTGGAGCTCGTATGTGACGAGGGCGCCAATCCCTTCGGCGATCGGCTGTGTACCGCCGAGATCGGCGCCTTCAACGCGATTCCCTCACGCGCTTTCACTCTGTTCCTACGCGGTGCTGGGCTGAGGGCGGCCAAGCTCAGTTATCGCCGTGTTTACCACGAGACCTTGAAACAACAGCTCACCAGGCGTCTGGGGCGCCCGGATCGACAGTCGCTACAGGGTCCGGTCGGCGTCGAAGGCCCCCTCGCCTGGAAACCGAACGACGGTCTCCTGCTGTTACCCCCCCGGAAACCGACATCGGACGAGGATGCGGCACTGATGTGGTTATCCGAGGCAGCTATTCGGCAACGCCTCCGGGCCGGCGATATGAGAGTGCCTTGAAGAGATTCAAAGTACCCATGGGCACTTTGAAAAATGCGGTTTTCGTCAACGGCATATCCGAATAATCAACGGGTTAGACTCTCTCGATTGTGAAAACATCTATTTTTCAAGGTGCCCTTCAGACAAGAATATTCCTTAATATCCTGGAGAAGTCTTACTGGCATGAGGGATAAATTGATCCATGATTATTTTGGAATGAATTTCGACATTGTACTGGAAAAATAAATTACAAAAACCATCGAGATACTGGGTGAAAAAATGGGACGAATTGTGGTACCGGTAAAAATCACGAATCTCTTCGACGAAGATAAATTCATACAGTGTGAAATGTTCGTCGATACCGAAGCAGGTGCATTGATTCTTCCCAAGGCAAGGAAAGAAAAACTCGGAGATTTCAAACGTTCCGAGCCGGTAGAGCTGCAACTAGCCAATCAAGAGGTTGTGTGTGGTGAAGCCTGTTGGCCGGTCGAAATAAAAATAGATAGTTTCCGCCCGGCTGCAAATGAAGTAATTTCCGTCGATATGGGTTTGAATGAAGATAATGGGTATGAGCCTCTCTTGGGATATGTTATTTTGGAGCAGGCCCAAGTAGCGGTCGATATGCTCGGCCATTCTGGTACCGGTTGTAACTATCCAGCTATCCCATGCGAGGTATCGGAGGGCTCCTCTGGAATGTCAGGACGAGAGACTGAAAAAGATTGGCGGATTGTTTGCGCGGCGTTGAGAGGTAGGAGCGGATCACGGCGAAGGCGTCGACCCTGGTCTCGGAGTGGAAACAACCGGAAACCTTCTGCTTGAGTTGGGCATACGGAGGTCGCATTCGGCCTGATTATTGTCGAAGGGGACGCGCAGATCGGTGATGAAGCGCAGGACCTCATCGCGGTGTTCCCGCAAGCGGTCGATGAGGTTATAGGCGGGGGATCGCTTGACGCGCCCACAGGTACAGGTTCCGCCCACGATGCGGTATTCGGTGACCGCGCGTTGGATCACCACCTCGACCACTTGGCCTCGACCACTTGGCGGCGCTCCGGCAGGGCACCTCAGCGCCAATCTCCGCACAGCAACGCCTGCACGCACAAGTGCCGGTCAGCGGGATGATGACACGCTGGTCAGGGTCCTCGACCAAGCAGCGGGTAACGGCCGCGGCGACCCGCTTGACCTCCCGGCTGGCGCTGCGAACGCGGCGGTGGTTTCCGGAACGGTGGGTCCGAGGAGGGCGGCTTGCTCCACAACCAGTGCACGCAGCCGTCCACACTCCTGGACGGGGCTTTCCGGAGAACGGCTTGAGGCGTGCGGTTCAGGCATGGGATTAGGCTACACAGGTAGCTCCCGCTTTGGCAAGGGGACCTGAATAGTTACGACTCCTTGTTGTAGTGGTAGTTAAAAACGGAAAATAGTATAAAAATACAGCAGGTTACGTGTCAGCTTAATGGTGTTGCGTTCGAACTTGGTGCGAAAACCCAGCGCCTCTCCATTCCGGCTTGGAATGATGGATAGATTCTGCTTGACATATAATCACAAAGGATCCGGCAGATACTAAACGAGGTCATTAGCGTCCGGTTAAATTCGTAAGGGTCTAGATAACTTTAGAGTGGATTTATTCCTTGAGGTGTAAATAAAACGTTTGTCGGGGAACACCATTGAACTTTGCAAGTCTTCGTTTGGCATATGGCCAGAATGATTCAATGCCATTGATACGGCAATTACCGCGGGCAAATACATTCTCGCCATGATGCATTCGGAAATGCTTTTTGTAGCCCATGTCCACCAGCCCATTGTAGCCTCTCCAGCCGTCCGAGTGGATGATGCTGCGAGGGTACCTGGCCCCGGATCGCAGCCTGTAGCTGCTTTTTGGCGGCAGCTGGGACGATCTCGGTATAGATTTTTCCTTGCCGTTCCAGGATCCCGAAGACAATCGTTTTACCGCCTGCTCCACGGCCCTTCCTCCCACGGATACGGCGCGCACCAAAAAGAGAAGGGCGATGAGGCGTCACAAACCTGGGCGACTCCAATTCGTAACTTCAAGAGTAGCTGATTAATCGTCGGGCGGCTTACATCACTCAACTCAGCGATTTTCGAGGCCGGTAAATCAAGCGCAAAAGAGCGTATGATCACTCTGAATTTGGCTTCGGATAAGGTGTGAACGCCTAAAATACCTGTTTCTTCCTTGCATAACATAACCTTAGCATGCAGGTGCAGATGCTAAAGTTATCTAGATCCTCACATATTGTGATGTATGTGTATATACTATCATTAGCGAATGCTAGTTATGCTAGATCAAATGTAATTCTTTCTGCCTTACTAAGTCGAAACGAGGTATCACATCTTATTCCGAGGCTTATTCTTGAAAAGAAACTCGTTGAATAATTTGGCCAACTATTTTCTAACTACACAGTTGTAGCCGAGTCGAGGCTCTATCAATGCTCGATGAGCGCATATCAAAAAAGGGTATTTACGACCTTAAGTTCAAAGTTGGAAAAATACTTGATGCTGCAAGTAAAAGAGAAGTTCCGGAGTGGGATGTTGTCAGGTAAATCAGCAGTTGATAACTGCATTCATCTGACTCACATCTTCGCGAGTAATTGTTCAGGCCCCAACTGTTTTTGCCATCCCTAGTAAAACAGTAGGGAGTCGAACAAGTACAAATAGGGATCATGCCCGCGTTTCACGATGTGAAAAGGAATTCCGTCGAGTGAATGCGAGGGTAGCATAGCATGAATAATGAAGAAACGTAACAAGCGTCTGGTGGCCCTTCTATCCAATCCTAAGGAGGTTCGTTTCGAGGATGCTTGTAGCGCCGAAGCGTTTGGCTTTGTCAAGAAAGGTGGTAAAGGATCGCACTGCACTTATGGCCGAGCCGATGAGTCTATACTTCTCAACTTCCAGAACCGTGATGGGCTGGTCAAACCGTATCAAACTCGACAGTTAATTAAAATGGTTAAGAAATATGGAGATAGTACATAGATATCTTATAGAGATCTTCTGGAATGATGAAGATGAAGGGTTTATCGCGATCGCTCCGGACCTTCCCGGTTGCTCGGCGTTCGGTGAAACTGCCGAAGAGGCATTGCGTGAAATGGAGGCTGCCATGTCAGCCTGGTTGGAGGCCTGTCGTAGAATGGGACGACCCCAGCCGGAAGCAAGGACCAGACCCCAGCAAATGGCCGCGTAGTTCATGTTCTCAATCTAAGAGGGCCAGGCTCAATTCATCTCAGCGATAGACAGATGCCTATCAATGATGGGCACGGCGCGCCGCTGATGAGTCATGCCTTTATCCAGCTTACCTTTGTCCCTGGTTAGGCAGGAGCTTACACCGCCAAAAGATGCGGTTCGGCGGGCATCCCTGCCCCAACTCATCACATCCTACACTTCTGGCACAATCGTAGGGTGCGGTGAGCACAGCGAACCGCACCAAAGGATCTTTGCGTCCTTCGCGCCTTTGCAGTTTAACTGCCGGGTCAAACAAAATGGGTGTCCTTTTATTTTTGGGTCTAGATAACTTTAGCATCTTCACCTGCATGCCAAGGTTATGTTATGCAAGGAAAAAAACAGATATTTTAGGCGTTCACACCTTTCCGAAGCCAAATTCAGAAGTGAATATACGCTCTTTTGCGCTTGATCTACCGGCCTCGAAAATCGCTGAGTTGAGTGATGTAAGCCGCCCTACGATTAATCAGCTACTCTTGAAGTTACGAGTTCGAGCCGCCCAGGTTTGTGACGCCTCATCGCCCTTCTCTGGCGAGGTTGAAGTCGATGAATCCTATTTTGGTGCGCGCCGTGTCCGTGGGAGGAAGGGTCGTGGAGCAGGCGGTAAAACGATTGTCTTCGGGATCCTGGAACGGCAAGGAAAAGTCTACACCGAGATCATCCCAGCTGCCGCCAAAAAGCAGCCACAGGCTGTGATCTGGGGCCAGGTAGCCCTCGACAGCAGCATCCACTCGAACGGCTGGAGAGGCTACAATGGGCTGGTGGACATACCGCCAAGTGTCCGGAGAGTATCCTTTGAGTTTTGGCTCTTTATGGATCCCAGATTGATCGAAGGGGACGGCGGTCCGTGGCACTCTGACTGACGACAGAACAGGCAGTCTTTATCTCAACAACAGCAAGTCATACGATGCCCCTTTGGCTTTCTGAGAAGGCAAATTTGCGCAAAATATCCTACCCGTCTGGAATCCATAAAGAACCTGAGTTTTTTGATGTTGCTTCCCCAAAAGGGTTGCGCTTTCAATTGACGATATACGGAAGTGTCGAGCTTCTTCCTCAGGAAAGTGGTATCACGAAGTGACAATTTCTTCAGCTTCCTAAGAAACTCTTCAGTTTTAATATTCTGAATTCAGACAAAATTACCTCATTTGGCTTTGGCGTCACGAATACCACGCTTTATGCTGATATTTAGTTCGCCGTTATCTCTTATTTCCGCCATCTCTAATTCATCTGCATATTCATGCTCTTCAACATATCGAGGATTACTGTTTCGATAAAATTCGGAATAGGGCGATTGTTATGCTCTGCAAGACCAATGAATTTTCTATATACTTAGTCATCCAGTTCTAATGTGACAACTTTAGGCATCTTTTTTCCCATGCTGAGCTGCAGTATTTACCAATTTCTCTGCTTTGCACCGCATTGCCAACGCTCAAAAACGATTGCTTCTTTATCAAATTCATGAATATCTCTAGTAACGCATCTGAAAATAATGAGTTGAGATCCGCGGACGATTTGTTGCCTCGGTCTCTCCCGGCGAACCAGTCGCTACCTACCAGTCACCAGCTTCCGGCGGCTGGCAGCGGGTGACTGGCGGGCGACTAGTAGCCTATGCCGGATTGGGCATAGGGAAAATTATTCGGTAGTGTTGGGCACGCCCGCCCGCCGTCCTTGGCGGGCTTTGCCCAACCTACGATCCTTGCTTTGAATTCACAGATTTTCACAAATGAGAAACGAAATAATCTGTGAAAATCTGCGTAATCTGCGGATTTATAAGCAGGCCCTGTTCGGCTTTGCGCCCTTTGCGCCCTTTGCTTTGCGGTTCAAACCGTCTTGCGGTCATCCACGGAATCGAGTGCACCCAACCAACCGAAGTCGTCGAGGATCGCATAGACAGCGGGGACCAGGAACAGGGCCGCGAGGGTGGCCGCCGCGAGGCCGAATGCCAGGCTGGCGGCCAGGGGGATGAGGATCTGGGCCTGGAGGCTCTTTTCCAATAGCAGGGGGGTGAGGCCGGCGATGGTGCTGATGGAGGTCAGCAGGATGGACCGAAAGCGTTCCCTTCCTGCCTGTTTGGCCGCCTGGGGCACGGGAATGCCTTGGGCGCGGGCGTCGCGGATGAAGAAGACCAGCAGGATGGAGTCGTTGACGACGACGCCGAACAGGGAGGCCATGCCGACGATGCTGGGCAGGGTCAGATCGAGTCCGAGGGCCAGGTGTCCGAACACGACGCCGATGAGGGCGGTGGGGATGACCAGCATGACGGTGATGGGGGCCAGATAGCCGCGGAACTGCAGGGCCAGCAGCATGTAGACGCCGATCATCCCGAGCAGGATGTTGCGCCCGATGGAGGCGCTGGTTTTGGCCGCTTCTTTGCCTTGCCCCTCTACCTCGAAACGCAGATCCGGGTAGCGTTCGAGCAGGTCCGGTATGAACTCCGAACCGGCCAGGGCCAAAAGTTCCTGGGCGTTTGCCAGATTGCGGTCGACGTCCCCCTGGATGCTGACGGCGCGCTGGCCGTTGACCCGGTGGATGCGAGCCCAGCCGCGTACCTCTTCGATGTCGGCGACTACCGACAAGGGGATCAGGGCACTGTCGCGGCCGATGATGGTGAATTCCTCCAGGCTCTCGGGCCCGATCCGGTCTGCGGCCACCAGTCGGAGGTTCACTTCGTAGGATTCCGGCCCCACCGGAAATTCGTCTACCTTGATGCCCTGAAAGGCCCCGCGTATCTGATCGGCTACAGTCTTGGCGTCCAGCCCCAACACGCCGGCGCCCGGTTTGAGATGCAGGCGGTACTCGCGCTTTCCGGGGCGCAGGTCGTCACTCAGGTCCAGGACCCCCGCGTAGCCCCGCAGCCAGTCTCGGAGCTCGGCCGCTGCGGCTTTGAGTCGATCCAGGTCGTAGCCGAGCAGCCTAAGGTCGATGGCGCGCCCACCGGGGCCGATGGCGGGCTCGGTGAACTTGATAGAGATGACATCGGCCAGGTCTCCGGTCTCCTCTCGCCAGAGGTTGAGGAATTCGTCCAGGGGGGCGTCGCGGATCTCGGTGCTCAGTAGGTCCGCGGTCACGCGGGCCACGTGGGGGCCGTTCTCGTAGGCGTCCGGATTCTGGCCGAAGATGACGGCCCGGTTGCGCACCAGATCCTGGCCCTCGGGCTGACGTGGTTTGAAGTGCCGATTAACCCGCTCCAGGGCCGCCGTCAACTGCTCCACCACCTGTTCGGTACGCGTCAGCGGAGTTCCCTGGGGGAGCAGTATCCGGGCCTCTACCAGGTCCCCGTCCAGGTCGGGGAAGGGCACGAACTTGAGGTAACCCCCGGCGGGCATGGCCAGTGCCAGGATCAGGAGCATGACGATCAGGCCCAGGGTGAGGTAACGGTAGTCCATGGCGCGATCGAGCACGGACCCGAATCCACGCTCCCGGAACTGCCCGAAGCCACGATCGAAGCCGGCTCGAAGGCGCGATGGGGCACTTCGTTTGAGGTGGGCCAGGGAGTGGCCCAGATGGTTGGGCAGAATGAAGAAGGCTTCGACCAGGCTGACCGAGATGACCAGGATGAGCACGATAGGCATGACCCGGAGGATCTGGCCGATCTCCCCGGTAATGAAGGCCAGGGAGCCGAAGACCAGGAGGGTGGTGGCGAAGGAGGAGAGAATCCCCGGCAGGACCTGTTTGGCCCCGGCAATGGCTGCCTGCATGGGTGGGTCACCGCGGGCCATGCGGGCGGCGATGTTTTCGGCGATCACGATGGCGTCGTCCATGAGCAGGCCGATCCCGATCAGCAGGCCCACCATGGAGATCATGTTGATGGTAACCCCCACCATAGGCAGGATGAAGAGGGCACCGAGAAAGGAGACGGGCAGGCCCAGGGTGACCCACAGGCTGTAGCGGATGCCGAAGAACAACCAGAGCACCAGGAGTACTAACACCAGGCCTTGAGAACCGTTGCGTATCAGCAGGTCCAGGCGGTCCTGGACTACCGAAGCGCGGTCCTGGGTGAGGGTCAGGGCGATGCCCTGGGGGGCCCGTTCACGCTCGGCGGCAAGGAAGGCCTTGACTGCGCTCAGCACCACCAGGATGTCTTGGGCGCGGGTCTTGGCGATCTTGAGCATCGCCGCGCGGCGGCCGTTGAACCGGATCGCGTCTTCGTCGCGGTCGAAGCGATCGCTGATCTCGGCGATTTCCCCGAGACGGATCGCCGCGCCGGTGGCGCCCGAGATGACCACCAGATCGCGGAAGGCATCGGCGTGCTTGCGTTGGTCGTCGAAGCGCAGCAGCAGGTCCTCGGGCCCCCCTTCCAGGCGCCCGGCCGGGCTGCCGACACTATGCCGGCGCAATATCTCGGCGACCCGGTCGGCGGACAGCCCATATTGGCGCAGGCGCCAGGCCGGAATCTCGATGCGGATGTGATGGTCGGAGAAGCCGCTGACCGTTACCTCGGCAATCTCATCCAGGGCCAGCAGCCGGTCCTTGAGGTCCTCGGCGTAGGCCTTGAGGGCGATCGGGTCCTTGGGGCCGGTCACGGCTACCGAAACCACCGGCTCGGTACGGCCCAGCTCCGTGACGATCGGCGGTTCGGTCTGGTCGGGGAAGTCATCGATAGCATCTACCTCGGACTTCACGTCGTCCAGAAAGCGCGTCATATCGGCGCCTTCGCGCATCACGACGGTTGCCGTGCCGACGCCTTCGCGGGCATCGCAGCGCAGCTCGTCGAGATCCTTGATGCCTTCCAGGGCGTCCTCCAGGCGCCGGCAGACGGCGTCTTCCACTTCGGCGGGGGTGGCGCCTCGGTAGAGAACGCGAATCCCCACCTTGTCGTTCTTGATCTCCGGCAGGGTCTCACGTTGCAGACCCGGTACCGCAGTCAGCCCTAAGATCATGATGGCGACCATGAGCAGATTGGCCGCCGTCGGGTGGTGGGCGAACCAGGCGATCACGACCCGTCCCCCTGCGCGGCGGCGGCTAGTGCCGCGATCAGCTCCTTATCGACAGTCGGTTGCAGCAGCATGCCCTCCACCGCCGGTACCAGGTCGGAGACCAGGACCTGCTCACCGGGGGTGAGCCCTTGCTCGATCACCGAGATCTGCCCCTGGCTGAACAGCACCGTCACCGGGCGGCGGCGCAGGCGGTGATCCTGGTCCGCCACCAGCACCGTTCCGTCGCGGACGGCCGACCGTGGCACCAGAATCCGGGCCCGGTGGGACTTGCCGCGTAACACTACCTGCACGAACATTCCCTTGGACAAGGGGGGCCGGTAACCGGGTATGATCTTGTCGTAGGGATCGTCCACCGCCACTACCACGCCCATGGTCCGGGTCTGGGCGTCTACCGCATCGTCGAAGCGCACGAACTCTGCCTTCCACTCGGCCAGATAGTTGCCCAGGTCCAACCGCACCAGGGGGGAGAAGCCCAGTATGGTCGTCAACTGCTCGCTCAGCCGCGCCGCGTCGAGCTTGAATTCCGGCCGGCCGAGGAACAAGCGGCGTAGGGAGGACATGGCCACTTGGACCTCGATCTCCGCCTGGTCCACCGCATCCCCCGCGAACAGGGTTTGGCCGACGGAGACGAACTGATCAGCCTCCACCTTCAGATCGGCCACGCGCAGGTCGAAGGGGGCGCGGATGAGGCTATGCGCCAGGTTGCGTTCCGCGCGCTTTACCTTGGCCTGGAGCGTTTTTCTGTGCACCGGGATCAGGGCCAGGGTATTCTTGAGATCCTGCTCCGCGGCCCTGGCGCCGAGCACGGTCCGCTCCGCTTTATCCACTGCGCTTTGCGAGGTGGTTCCCTTTTTCACTAACCGACGGGCGCGTTTCAGATCCTGGCGGGCGAGCGCCAAATTGTGGGTCTCGATCGCCAGGGAGGCACGGGCGTTTTGCTCCTGCACCTCGAGCTCGGCCAGCTCTGCCTTGGTCTCGGCCAGGGCCAGCTCGTAGTCCACGGGATCGATGCGCAAGAGCTCCGTCCCCTGCCCCAGGATCTCCCCATCGCGCAGGCGGGGATGGATCTCGACCACTCGGCCTTTGACCTGGGCCACCGCCTCCCAGACGCGGGCCGGACGCACCGGGCCATAGCCCTCGGCGGTCGGGATCAGATCCAGCTCCAGGGCCTCGATCACCCGCACCGTGCGTGTCGGCTCGCCACGCTGGGCCGTCGCCGGCGGCTCCTTACCGGCGGTGATCCAGAGCAGGGCGAGCACTCCGAGCGCGATGGGAGGCACCAGCAACAACTTACGCCACAAAGGTGAACGTTCCGCTGTCATGGTCGGTCTCCGGTCGATAGCCAGTACAGATGATCCGAACTACCGATAACATGAACCGGTAGGCTCCTTACAGAAGATTTATCCGCAAATAAACGCAAATGGATCAAGAATTGTCGATGTTGGCGAACCGATTGCGACCGAACCTTAGAACCCTATCCCTGCATGGGTGCTTCTTTGCCCATTCTTAGGCTATCGGCCCACAGGGTAGCCTCACAGCGGCCCCCTCAGCCAGGGACTTGGGGGCAAGTATCCTGCATTCTTCAGGGCGATGGAAACCTCGGCTGCCGGTAGGCCCACACTTCTCGCTGTGGGTGCAGTGGAAGTAATTGATTAGCGTAATTGATTAACGAGGCAGCTTCTCGCGCGGCCTCGTCCTGGGGAGAGGCGTCTGAGGGTTGGAAGGTTATCAGGATACACCGGAGCGGAGTCGGAAGGAATCGGAATCAGATGCCTGATTGTCAGAACGGAACAAGTCCATGAGCCCGCTGACCAGAGACTTTCCGCGTTTGCGCGCGGTCTCGATGATGGTCTTGAACGCTGCATAGGCGTTCGCCCTGTCAGCGCTCTTCGAGCAGTGCGAAACCTTTCGCGCGGTCAC
>Ga0209782_1000315_pt1 | contig 19876 bp, 9 predicted proteins | sample WorMetmaBAHAMAS1_FD_187390 | JGI IMG/M metagenome (GOLD analysis project Ga0209782, IMG submission 187390) | Marine gutless worms symbiont microbial communities from Max Planck institute for Marine Microbiology, Germany - Inanidrilus... | ecosystem: Host-associated > Annelida > Digestive system >...
ATTGTATTGTGTCTGTGTTGACAAATAAACATGATTGATTGATTGATTGATTAAATGTAACTACCAAGTTTCGGCGGTTTTTCAACTGAATTATTAATTATGATGTCTGACGTCGGCGGCCGGGCCTTCCCTGTCGCAGGCAGGTCTATCTGGAACAATCTGATAGACCTTACCTCTGTGACAGTGGTTCCTGTATTACTTGTACCACTCTATAAAATTTTTGATTGATTAATTGATGTATGAAAACTTCACGTTTGTTATGCCATCTGTAATTGGGCTTGTTGCTGGCAAATTCTCGTTATTTTTTAGCCCGCTCGGCAAAAGTTGCCGAAAGGGCTATATATTTTATGTTTATTGTTTTCCGATTTTACCTCGTTTTCAGTTCTATGAATCTTTTTTGGTTTGATCTGGTTCGATTGGAAAGGACACGGCAGCTGTAGGCAAATTATGTGGGTCTCTTGTTTTTGACAGTAGGCTACGTACCGAAATAAGACCACTAAGACGTATTATTTACTAAAGCCGTAAGAACATCGAGTGTAGGTGAATTTCATGTCAACTGGCGACATTTCTGAGGATTTTCACCTACAAATTGGCGACATACATGTAGGCTACCTGTCAACCGGCGAAGTCGCCGGTTTGCAAAATGCCTCACATCGTGGGTGGTGTAGGGTTAGTATAGGGTGTGTTCCATGGAATTCCTGGGTCGTATAGGGTTAGGGTTAGTTTTTGGCTGTATGTCTCCAGTTGATATGATATTTAACTGTGTGTGTGTGTGTGGTTGTGGAACAGCTGACGTGGGCCGACCTGGCTTTCATCGACTTCTGCGGGCTTATCAGCGTCGTTGGCGGCGACACGCAGCTGCCAGCCTATCCCAAGCTGCAGGCAGCTCGCGACAGACTTGAGAAGGCGCCCAAGGTGGCCGAATACCTCGCCAAGCGTCCGCCGCTGACGCTTATCTAGACCTGCCCAGCCAACAACATCGTGTCATTCGCGACGTAGGGGGAGGGGGGCTGACTGTGCACCCCTCCCCATTCTGGTTGGGACGGCAACATTATGTACAATAAGGCAACCGATGCTGCATGTCAGATACGAACAACTGTTGACACTTTTCGGGTCTCTGCCCCAAATGCTCATATTCGCCCCTAACTCTCATCAGGGGTCTTCACTTTCAGACCCTCTAATCCGCACCCTTGTAAAAAATCGGCCACTGCGCTAAGCTCATCTTTATAGCTGCTATTTTTGCTAGTTGGCATTAAGCTCGGCGTATTTTGCTGTTGCATAAAGAACGTAGTGAAATCGCTCTTTTGTTCTGCATTTCTGCTTTATAGTCTGAATTTAATAGTCATAGCGAGAATAAGGCAGTCATGGAGAGCAAACTTCGCCCTGTGAGCAACTCACTATGAGCACTTCCGGTCTTTCTCAAAATTTGGTTGGAATCTCAGCTATTATGCTTGACGTGTTCTATCGCCGCTACACATGACGCGTCATATGGCCGCTATGTGAAAACGTGACGTCATCCACAAAACCGGAAGTACACAGTATATCGCAAAGCCGCCAGAGTAGGACCGAGCCACGGCCATGGGTAACATACACCAAAAATTTGGTGTAGGCCGTGTGGTTTAAGAGTAATGCAAGCGGACCGGCTAACAGACAGACAAACAGACATACTCATCGCAGTATTTCGCACCCCTCCTAGCGGCAAAGTAATAATAGGTAAGTTTTCCACGTGACTGCAATGAGCGCTCGATATCACGTTTTATATAAGATGTAAGTAAGTAAGTAAGTAAGTATAGTAAACACGTTGCGATCGAAAGGTCGAATAGCATTACACACACTTTGATCAATATTCGATATCAACGCTTATATGCAGGCCTTGCAATGAGTCATGCCCAACTAGCCAGGCCCCGCCTAGGCCTATATATAGGCCCCGTGGTTAAATTTGAGTTACGATATATGTCGTGTAAGCGTGCACGACCCAACAAAACTCGTTGTTAGTCGCTACAACACGAACTATGCATGCGTTACTACAGTCACACATTAGGCCCGGCGACCTACTGAAACTGCAATATATCACGGCATACAGGCAAGTTTGCTGAGCGAGCTAAAATATTCATGTACATGAAAAAACAGCATCACATCACATCGCAACGCAACGCACAGCCCATCCCATCCCAGCGTGTGTGTGTGTGAATGCACCATTAGGCTATGCGTTGGGTGTAAACTGTGCAAATAAGCTTATTAACCACACCGACAATGACAGAAGCGCGGACGTGCGTACGCCTATATCTGACGTTGTCTGTATATTATGAATGCGCGTGTGCGGTATCCGCGCTCTAAACGGAAAACGACTCGAGCTATCATTAACTTGATAGACATGACAGGTGTTAGGCATGCGTTGAGCCCGATGTCAAAAGGTCGAAGGTGATGAATGCTTAGGTTTTCTCGCTGCATTACGCTCATAACACGTCCACATGATTCTTGATGCATCCATGCAGTTAGGTCTGCAGTGCCTAATATCGGCTGAAATAATTACCAACATCATTATCACCACCACGGCCGCCGCCGCCATTTAGGCCAATTTATTAGACCAAAGTAGCGACTGCAAATACATCATAGGCCTTTAGGCATGTCTGCAATTACCATCACGCCATTTCCAAACACTGTAATATTGTCAGCCTAATATTGCGACCGGTGCCTAACAGTTAGGCCTACTGGTCTGTCTAGAACTGAACAACCCGCCGTAATTGACGTTGCCACATTGCTGGTTGGCCGACATAACGGTTATCTGGCCACTTATCACCAAATGTTCTCTTCCGGCAAAGTGGGGAACCCAGCAGACGGGAGCAGGCTATCCCGGCCGAGCTCACCTTCACCAGCATGACGACCGTTGATATCTAACGGAGGTGCTGCTGGTCATGTAAATAATACTAGTTATCGTGCGTCAAAACGATATGCCCCTCCCCGCAACGGGAAGTTCGACGGGGGGAATAGCCTATCAACGGTGCAGCCACCTGGCGACGTCTTCGTTGCCGTTCAGCAACGTCTGGTGCCCGGTACAGCCACACTGACCAGTGGGTTCGACTTCCATCATGCGGTTTCTTATTAGTGTTCTGTAGTAACTGTATAGCCATAAAATAGTTTTTGCGCTATGGGCATGAAACAGATGAAGACAGGGTGGTTGGCCAACTAGGTCAACTCAGCTTTGCATCCCTCCGAGGTCGCCAAATCGAGTACCAGCCTTAATTGGTTGGGGGTAAAGGCGGTAATGTTACCACTGCAACACTGTGTGATCCCATATGGCACGTGAGTTGCCGCAGCGGTGAGGCTAATTGTTGCAAACTACTGTAGTCTGTTTATTTAAACACATGTAACTCTACTTTAGGCGCTTAAACAGACAGACGGCCGGACGGATCGCATTATCGCTTAACGCGCCCACCGCAGGACGAGGCGTAGGCCTAATAATTAGTAGTCTAGTCAAAATTGTATACGAACGTTGACGAAATATGTAAATGCTCACTGATCCATGCTGCACGATCAATGGAGATTCCTTACACGCCATAATATCATAATAATTATTACAATGAGATACAAATCACCAGTGCACGACATCAATTAAAGTTTTTTTTTCGAGTCTTCTATAGATCGACTTCTAAGGTAACGAAATGTTTATCATTATGAACTCGGACACTATAGGCAGTCGTACTGTTTTTCATTGCCATCTGTTCGTCTGTTAGCAGTTATAATTAAGCATTGGCCTATAAACAGGTTTTATGAAACTTTGGGAGGAGGTTCATGAACAGAGTAAGTGATGATTAAACTTAGTAAGGTTAGGTACATGTACTTAGGTAGGCCCACGTTGGGGTGAGTGCACCGGCTGGTCATGAACTACTGAACTGGAAATTTACTGTTCTGACCACTTAGTGATGTTCTTTTAGCACGTTTTTTAAATCTGAAAAAACGTAAAAATGTCTTTTTGAACACTGGTTTCAACATGTCGAGAACAACAACATGATCAACTACAACTTGGATTCATTCCTCGATGTTCTAGTTCATGACACGCACAGTACAAGCTATTCAGCAATCTTACTGGGAAGCTACCACCGGCACAAATATAGACCTACTACCACTGTTCACATTCATGTCAGCAAGGACAATGTTACAGCCACAAATGTCAACTAACACAGTGGTACATCAACTGAACCAAGTGCGAATTTCTTTGTTCAAGATGACAACATTACTCAATTTACTTATTCGTTTATCACGAACTGCAATAATATTAACTTGCAGAATGTCGACTAATCCAAAACTTTATTTCATATGCAGTAAACGCTGCAGACATCAGAAAAAATTGCCGAAGCAAATAATTATAGAGTTTGTGTAATAACTGCAAAATTCGACATTATTTATGCAAACTGCTGGCAAGTCTGTAGGCATATCAGTGCGTTCACGTGTACACTTTCACAGCTGAATGACATACGCAGTGTAGTGGAATCATTGAAAAGTGACTATGCCACAAATTATCAGCACTAATCAGCTATATCTCTCTAAATGAAAACAATAACTACACTGCATATGGTGGGCACGGTATTGCTCACTCAAACAAAAAAGGCAACACACAGTAACTAGCTATAATTCAAAAACATGCTGTCTATAATGCAACTAATACTAGAAATAAGAAGGCCTAGCAGTGGCTAGCATAGAGCAAGATGATCCCTCCACTCTTCCCGGCGATGATCCCTTCCCTTGCACCCGCATGCACCGCGACCGCAGTAAATTGGGATCGGAATTTGAAACCTAAATTAGCTATAATGTGCCACTGCACTTCTGTCACAGACAGACGGACACTGACATCGTAGCATAAGCGCGAGATGTATATATTACATCTCGCGCTAAAAAACAGGAAGCCCTCACTTAAGGTCAAACCAACCATTAGCAACATTTTTAGCCGACTGAAGTGTACTGACATAAAGTGCTGGACTGATAATTTTTGCCAGAAAATTGCTTATTTAACTTTCAAGCTAATTTTCAGTCACGATCGGCTATCTTATCATGTGTTGAGTTCATTTTAATCTTGTAACCTTAAACTTTGATGCATGATAACCTTGACCATCCAAGCTGACCCAAGGCAAACCAGTAGGCCAAATATCTAGGTCAAAGGTCATTTAGTTCAAAGTTATTGTCTGCACACATAGACACACCTGACTTGATTGCTCTACCTCGACCACAAAGTGGTCAGTAAATAGAAACTATTTATATTTAAAAATCTATCACTTGATATTTTCCTACTGACAAGATGACAGTGTGAAAATCACAGCTGTGAAAAAAAAACAAAAAACTAACCGCTACAAACATCAGCTAACAACTACTGACATCAAAGTGCACTGGGACAATGAATTTATTTCTAAAATTGTCCAAATGATGATCAAAGCAAAAAAATGAAATGTAGCTATAAGCAGTTCAAGTGGCGGAATTAACAACGTGAGCTATATGCACACATAAACATAACGGTGGCAACAGGCTGCGGAAACTGGCTCACAAAATTTGGTGATTAACAAATAAATGGAAGGCAAAACTGCATACAGTGCACATTAGCAACAGCTGGTAATGTGTAACAGCTCAAAATAGCAACAAACACTAATTATATTTACACTTTACACCCATGCTGCATCTCACACAGAAAACACAGATAAACACTATAATGATAATAATAGTAATTATAAATATAATAATGCCACTAGCATCTATGATATTAATATCCTGGTAAACATTCTGCAATATTTAACAAGTTTATGGCCTTATAAATGCCAATGCATTTAATACAGGTAATAAAAATGCAAACACCGAAAAAGATCACATATATAAACTCAATACCGGAGAAAAAAACAAAGTCACTGCACAAAATCCCAACATATTGAAAATGCCTAAGCCAATTTGTAAAATTCTACATGTCAGTGCTATTTTGTCAAGAACCCTTACTTTCATCAACCTTTTAACATAAAGTGGTGCCACCTGACAAAGAATAACTTTTTTCCATTGTTAAAAACAAAAAGATGGCTTTCTTGGGCTATTCTTTCTATACTTCAGTCCAGGCATTATTTATGAACAATTAACTGCACAAATACCACTGCTTCGTTTATTGTGTTCTGCCGTTTTGCTGCATCATGCATTCAACATGTTATCATCATTTGCTGACGTGTCATGTCTGTAAGTTTTAACAAGGAAAAAGCAGATTGTCAACTTCTACCAACTTGTCAATATATGTTCCAGACAAAACGGCATCAAAGTAGGCCAAAAATTGTGCATCACAGCTCGGGAATTTTAAAGACATGGGCAATCAAATGCATTGGCCTCGATTTTTATAACAAAGAAAAGGCCTCTCTTTCCACTGTAATGTCTTTCTTAAACACCAAACAAAAACATTTTCCAACTTTACAACAGGGTTCCCACTCTTTTGAAAGAAAAAAATCTAGGAGTTTTCCAGTCCAATTTTAGAATTTTCCAGCTGCGTTTGGTCATAGTTCACAGACGAAATATATAAAATATGAGACATTCATCATTGTCATTCACCATTCATTTCTTTGTAACATGAATTAACTTGTACGTGATACAGCTATTACATGCCAAAACCAGTGTAAATTGACTTATCATACCAAAAATTCCAGGTCTAATATAAAATTCCAGCAGTTTTCCAGGTTGACAAATTTCCAGGAGTTTTCTAGGTGAGTGGGAACTCTGTTTAGAAATCTCAGCCGGTGGAAATGAAATCATGTTGCACACAAAGGTGAATGCTCAGTGCGATAAACTGCTTAGTCGTCAATTGAGTTCAGTTAACAACACCTGCAATGGTCAAGTCCAGAGTGTGGGATGAAGTTCCAGAGAAAAGTGCCTCTATTTTCAGAGTTATCCAAATTCCTTTTCAAAACAAAAGCAGCCTCTACTCCAAAAATAAGCTCAATCTATTCAGCTATTTCGATACTACCGGCTTGTGGCAGATAAAGACGGATGTACATGTACACACAGGTCTAAAGCATACACCACACTAGCGTCGCACGAGTAAAAACAAATATTCACTACCCTCAGTCAGCAATGCAACTAAAATGCAGAATTAATATAATACATCTGGGCAAAAAAACACAAGACTACACAACAGCGTGGTTAGTAGGAATGAACAGGACCCGCACGAGAGTGGAATAAACATCAGTCATTCAACTGCAGCAATGCATACAGCAAGCACCGTACGTCGCTATCACAGTCTCTGCACGAATCTCAACCAACAGCTGCATACGACAGTTGTGTGCAACAGCTGTATACAAGTGTAACAAAAAATCTACGCACGGCTGACTGGCACTTGCCTGTGGCAGGAGAAATTCATCCACAGCAAGCAGACAGCCACCTAAACATTAACTACAACATAATGCCTCGAGACAACACATACAAGACGAAGAGCACCCGATTCCATATGAAGTATCTGGTGACAATGAACGGCAATTGCTACTTGAAGTGAATGGACGACGATGCAGAAGTGACGACTTCGAGAGTAGACATTGCCGACGATGGAAATGGTGAACGAAATATTGTTGTCAAGCAATGATGAGATGCAGACTAGAATTATATTCAGTGTCATACTGGAATCAATACCCTACTCGGCAACAATTAAATGCATTATGACACAATGAATAGATGCTAGTTCACAGTAATTAACTGGCAAAATTTGAAATCATATCTTCAGCACAACTAAGTTCTGGTACAACGTACTAGTTATTCATGTAAAGGAAGTGAAATATATACATGTATAGGAGAAATAATGTTGCTTCTGGTAACACTGCAAAGCCTTAGATTACAAAATATGCATAATGCACAAGTGAATTAATAAAAAAGCTTATAAACAAAATAACATCGCCGATCTATGTAGTAAACACACTCAACACTTGATAATACTTATACAAAAATCGGGACAGATCTATCGACTTAGAACAATCTTAAAGCAAGAAATGAACTACTGAGAGACATAACGGATGCAATAAAGTAAGCTACTGAGTGCAGCAATAATTCACATAATTTCATACTCCACTGGAGTGGTAGCAGACATTACAATATTATACAACGCATGTACTTATAAAAATCTTAATAAAGACAGTCGATGGATTATTAATTTTGTGATAACTACAATACAGGGTGGCTCAAATCTATTGGCACATTTTTTGTACACCTTAGCTTAATCAAATATTAACCAATTTACTATATTAATTCACTGTCATAATCAGAAGAAAATTTGTAATAATACCATCACTGAAAATCCCACAACACCTCAGGTGTGTCGTTACACACCTTGTGAAATGTCGAGTGACTTAAAAAAACAAGACGACTTCTGTAACATTTTAAGAAATTAACAATGGGAAACAATGTGTTTAGTGTCTCAATTACTGTCTAAAGTAACTGTCACGTCGTGCAGTTTTTACATCACATGTTCAATGTATCCACATTGCTGCTGGATTATGCATTCAAGCCAGCAACAACACGTGATCAGTAAAATGCTGCGACAGTTTGCCAACTCAGTGACATTTCACAAGGTAGTGTACCAACACACTTGAGGTGTGGTGGGATCTTTAGTGATGGTATTATTGCAAATTTTCTTCTGATTATGATAGTAAAACAATTTTGAAAATCGGTTAATATTTGATAAAATCAAGTGCCAATTTTTGGGCCACCCTGTACAGCGTCATAAAATCACAACAGCCATTTTATGGCCAATATACAGGTCAAGGAGTGTTACAATGTTAACCAGCAGCCCCAGTACAGAATAAATAATTTTCTGGAGCTAATTTTCCTGCGTGCATGCCCTTGCTCACGCCAACCAGCATATTCAAATTAGTAAGAAAATGCTGGAGTTTTCATCACTGTTATCCATGCCGGCTCCATAACATAACCTGACTCTGTAAATGTATCAGCAATATAAAATGTAGTTAAATCAATGAATGGGCGTAGATAAAGTTTGATTATTGAATATAAAGTAAAGTAAGCAAAGACAAGTGAACAGAGAACAGCCGTTGGCAAACATGCATCACCGCTATGGGAATCACACATTACATGGGATCACAGTGTTACCTGCTACATTCCGATCCTTCACCACAGCCAATTAAGGCTGGTACTCAATTTAGCGATTGCAAACTGTGCAATCTCTCTCTCTCTCTTAAAATGCAGACACATCATAACTTAAGTATCATTATTAATGCCGCAATGAACAACAGTGCTATCAAACTAATTGGCATTATTCAATATTTATTTACAGTTTTTGCCTCTACCAGTCTGCAAACTATAACGCTTTACAAGCTTCACACAATGTACGAACAACATCAACAAGTGATGTGCACCGATTTAGCAACATCAGAAACATAAATGAGATCAGTAAATTAATATGTAACCGTAACATAAAGGTAATACAAAAACTGAGCCATTTTTAATTTTCTGCATTGGAATTAACAGCAATTCCGTCCACATTCCAACGTAATCAACCATTACCACCACCAACAACTGTTTTCATAGCAATTTTCCAGGTAAAAAGGGTTAACTGCACAGCTCAAAAGAGTTGAGCCAGGATATGACTCGCCAAGTAACAGCATGATTTCACAATACAATACAATACAATACCAAGGCATCATGTGGCAAAACCATACGCCCACCACCAATGGCAGTTCAACGGGGGCATACTGATGGTGCAACCAACTGGTGAATGCTTCTGGAGTGGCGCTGGCAAGTTAGTTGGTGTTTAACGTCCCTTTCCAGCACAAATATGGCTATATCAGAGACGAAGGGTCAGGAGTGGAGAGCTATCCCTACCCAGTATAGGAAGGCGAGCGATATATTAACCTCAACCCTGGCCGCCTTTTTGTTCAGCAGCCACCCAAAAACAGAAAGGGATCGATAGGCTCATTTAAAATATTATGCCAGCGCCGATAACAGGGAGAGACAACCTTCACACCACAAGACAAAATTAAACTAAATACAACACAATTAATCACAACTAAAAATACATATAACACAAAAAAACACAAATAAAACTAAAGCCATGTTTAGTCGTCTCCTATGACATCCGGGCGTGGAAACGGAGTGGAACTATTCTGGTAGCATGGGTGGGATGAAAAGCAAGGAAATACATTGAAGCATGAATAAGAAATGGAAAAAGGAAAAGATACTAAAGGATAGAGAAGAAGATGGGGAAGTAGGGAAGTGATGGGATATGGGGGATTGCCCCGGACTCACACGGGCCAGCGCCGGCAACAGCTTGACTGCCACTTTTACCACTCTTGGTGGTTATATGGTTACACTGACCAATGAATCCAAATTCCAGCATAGGATTTACTATTAGTGTTGTATAGTAACGATAGCCCTAAAATGTACCACTGGAATGGGAGAGACAGACAGATGAATGGATCACAACACTGATTAGCAATAACCACAATAACACAACAATTTATAAGGCGCCCATGTCTTGAAAGTCACAGGTTTCATAACATTCACACCGAATGGTGAATGTATCAAATGTAATTTTGAACAGAGTGATTGACAATACATTCATGCCACAGCAATTGTTTGTGTGCAAGTTGTATATACAACATATTGCAGAGAACAGGAATAAATGACTCAATTTTTGCCCCACCTTGTACAAAAAAAAGACAACTCAGTGAATAACAAAAATTACAAGGACAAAGAGTGAAAAAAAAACAACAGAAATGCCTAGTGACCATTAAACAAATATGCACGGGTGCACAATGAACTAACGGCGATGGGACACAGTAAAGAAATCTACAGCAACGACGACGAACCAGATACTAAATGCTTCAACACAGAAAGACTGCACCACCGGTCAGTCACGACATCACGAGCTGTTGGTTTCAAGTAACAATATCACGCTCGACTGGAGTTGAGTTGTAGCAAGCGTCGCACCACATCGCCAACGCCGACGAAGTCAACTGCAACAACATTCAGACGCACCTGTCCGCCGACCCAGTGTGCAATCGCCGGAGATGCCTCATACGTGACCAGCTCTCGCATGCTGCGGAACTCGTAACGACCAAACACCATGCTCATATCGGGTGACAGGACCGCCTTAAGCACCTGCAGCGGCTTATCATGACAATCCCTCGACGATGATGGAACCGCGGAAGATACGGTGGCGGCATCGAGTGTGCTAGCCAACTCGGCAACGGTCTGCGTCTTGGGTGATGCAACTATTCTGATCACCTCGTCGGACCAGACGAGACCACCAAATATGTGATTGCGGATGACTTCCATGTCCGACGACGGAAAGAAGATCAAGATCTGCTTGTCGCTGGCTCGCAGCTGCTTCAGAGACGGCAGAAGTGACTTGGACGCGGACGACATCATGCTGCTGCATGCCATGCGAGCACCAAACGCTTGAAATAAAGACGTCACGAGCTGACGCTTGTCGGCGCGGTCTAGATACTCCAAACCCTGCAACAGTACATGCACACAGCCATACTGTATAAACAGAGACACAAAGAGACATACATACAAAGATTGTTTTGTCAGCCAGCCATTTTAGGTAAACATGGGTCAGCCAATTACACCCTTAATATTAAATTAATGGCCCAAAAAACCACTAAAATAATTGGCTGATCTCACAGACCACGTTTTTAGCAAGCGCATTTCTCCACCAAAAAATCTGGCCAAATCTGCCCATAAGTTCTGGAAATAAGTGGCACCTAATGACCTTCCTGAAAATACATATTTAATGCACTCGTTAACGAGTAATTACTTTAATTGGTGCTTCTGATCATAATGACTACTATGGATCACATGCATTCATGTACACAACTGCTTGCCATGCATGGTCCCTCTTAGCCAACGGAGAGTCCAGACACCCACGTCACCACTCATTAGATCGAACCATTAAGCCAAGCAGCGGTAAAAACCGTCAATTGACTTTATTCTCACAATGGATGCAGTGAGCAGACTGAATTCTAAGTTAAGCTCCTTTATTGTAATGGGAGCCCAAATACTCAATATCCAATTAATAACAAAAGTATATGAGAGATTATGCAAAAATGAGAGTAATGGTTAATATGCAGTCTACAAAATAAAGCCACTGCTGATGACCTTGTGTGACGTTCAAGGTTGTTTAAATTGTTGTAATTTCCGTAAAATATTATACGTCAGACAACTGTGTATCTATCATCTAGTTTTTTTATGCTGCACCACAAGATTCATAAACAGCATAAAAAAGAAAACATCGTAAGTATTGCTTCTGATAACATTCCACACGACTTCATTTATGCCCCTTTCAAACTGGAAATTTTTCTCTCGAAATTCCCTTACAAACGTTAAGTCACGTGACTCACCCTGCATGCATTTTGCACATGGACATGTTCTATTTTGAAAAAAATTTCTTTCAAAAGACAATTTCTCGAAAGCCAAGTTTCCAGTGTAAAAGGGGACTAAGGCGACTTAGTGTATTTGCATTTCACTGATGCAGAAACTCATGAAAAGAACTGCACAGACTGCTGTGGTCAACCATCGTAAAGTCTCAAAATTTAAAGTTTAAAAAACAATGCCATCTCTCATGTGACAATTATACCTCTTATTACAATAACTGAAATGTCATTACTGATAGTAGGCCTATTCAATATACCTTAGTAAGTGCATGTATGCAAATGAAAGACAATGGTCTGTCTTATGAAAATGCACAACAATTCACTGCATCAAAATATAATATGCTTTTTACAGATAATATGACTAATTTTTCAAAACTTCTAATTAAAATATCTGTTCATATGTCACTGACTTCTAGACAGGTCAAGTGTGGAAAATTTAACAGTCTGCTTACCTGGAAATGTAGAATCACAATCTCAGAAGTGTGTTCCTCTACGAATCGCCGGACGTCCCTCAAATAGACCTTCAGCGGTCGAGAATACAAGCCATGCTCACCATAGAGCTGACCAGCAAGCTTAGTAACTCGCATGTCGAGGTAGCGAGCGCCAGCAACCAGCTGGTCGTAGATGGAAAGGCACTGCTTCGGCATCCACGCCTTCCAGATCGTCTTCATCAGAGCGCGGAAGTTGTTGAACAGCGCCAGGTCGGGCAACTTGCGGAGGAAGTCGGCCATCTCGTAGTTGCACTTGGAGAAGTCCCAGTCGGTCCGCAGGTCTCGCTCAATGGCGACTGCAATGTGGCTGCCTGTTATGATCAACCGCACAGCCAAATCTAAGGTGATTAGCCGCTCAATTAATCTAGAATTCCAGCAACTCAACATATCTACTGGAGTACATATCATGGTGCTGTTCCTCCGCAGCATATCGTATCTCAGTTGAAGAAAACAAATGTCAAAGACAACAGGATGTCATTAACTTAATGGATTTTATGTTAGTAAAAAGCCCTACTGAAGTTACTGGTAATCACTTACACTATTTACCTGTTAAAGGTTAACACAACAATATCATAGTTTACAGGTTCAATAATACTTCAATAATACAGCTAACTATAGTGTAGCTAACATTAGTACTAAGGCAAATCAAAAATGCCCATGATAATTACTGTAACATTTTGGATCCTCATAAATACCCATATTACTGTTACTGTACATAATTATTATTGTTATGTAGAATAAAATTTGTCAACGGCTATTCATATTAATATGTCATATATGTTAATCAAGTAAAAATACTGCTATCAAAATCATCAAAAATCCAGTCACCAAATACGTCTTGATGCAATCACAGGATGAAGACTTAAGGCTACAATGTCAGACAGCTGACATAAAAATTGTGGCATCCCTTCTCTTAGGATTTCAGTTGGTGGATTAAAAAAAGTCAGGAATTTTCTCCGGTTGGCATTAACACTCCAAGTTCCCATCAGAGCTATGACACTGTTGTCTTGATGACAGGAAGGCATCCAGACCATAAAAATCTGGTTTAATTATCTCACAATGTTTTCCTTCATATGCCCCAAACAAACTAAATGTAACTACCTGAAAAAGAGGGGCAGCTACAAAAAAGAGTAAGAAACATGAAATGAATTGAATCAGACAACGACATAAGAATCGTAACAAACTTACAGTTAGCATTGTTATCAGTTTTCTCATGTTACAACATTCATCAGGTCTGACTCTATGGTTTTTGACTGTTGCTACCATTCCTTTTGTTTTTATTTTCTTCCAATTATTTTTTTCTGTTTACAGCATAGCGCGATAGATTAAGCTGAATTGCATGTCAGCTCTTTAGCGCAATAAATATATCGTATTGTGTCATGCACTGACTACACTGGCAGCATTTGTACCATCTATTGTTAACAAATAGGACCAGGCAAAGAAAAGAAATACATTACCAGGAATGCAAATATCAGACAGCGGAACATGCAGCAGTGCCTCTGGTAAGTCTCTCATCCAGTCAGGGAACTTTTCAAAATTCAGAAGGTCCGGTTCTGCAAGCAAGCCAAGACTGGTAGCCATTGAGCCACTTGCTGTGGACGATGATCCATCTGCAAACCATTCATGGGACTCCACACCTGCTGGGCTACGATGACGCCACCCATACGGTGACGATGTGTAAGGCTGACGTGACTGATCTGTCGCCTTCACATCTTTGCACTCCACATGTACTGGGGACGGGTCAGAAAATGCATCCGAGCTTCTGGCCATTTCTTGGTGCTCGTCATCAATATTGAGCAAACTCGAACAGCGTGAAACGTCGGCACTCACACTTCTTCTAGCTGCACAGTTCGGGTCCTTCCAACTGCCACGACCCTTGCTGCCCACTCGATGTCTCATCGTTCGACCAAATCGAGCAGACGTAACACGGACTACATCTTTGTGCTTCTTCTTCTGACGAGGAGTATTTGTTGCACTATCGGCTGTTCGCACAGCCACATGACTGCTTCGTGCAGTAACTGCACTTGCCACATTTAACCCATATGTCAACTCATCATCTTCGTAACTACCATCTGAGTAGTCTGCATTGTGGTTGCCACCATCTACCATCTGTTCACTTTGAGTCGTTGTTCTTTCAGTCTTATTCCAGGACCACCTTGTCTGGTGTACCTTTTCCTGACAAGATTGTCCTCCTATCACTTTAGAGTCTGAAGAATCAACCCGCTCAAGATGAACAGTTTCTGCTTCGACTCGATGAACAATAAAGTCCACAACAGCAACCGGTTCAAGGGCATCTTCGAGACCACCAACACTGCTCTGACGGGTGCTGCTTCTATCCTGAGAATAAGACGACCCGTGCAAAACTTCTTCATCGTGGATACTTGTTTCTGTATTATGTGACCCATCGGCAATCTGAAACATCTTGTATACACCTTGCAGGTTTGGCTGAATTGCCAAAGCAGATAATGTAGGATCGGACTCAGCTTCCGAACAACTCTGTCGCTTAGAATTCACTTGGAAAAGCTCACTTCTTCCCGAGTCGTCCACGCTGCTGCCAAGTGCCTGCATCATATCCCAGATTCCTGAATCGACATCTGCTGGCTGACGTAAACCCTCAGCTTCAACAGACAACTCCAGTTCGCGTTTCCATGGCCTTCCACTCCCGCCAACAAACATTCGTGGTGCACCAACAATCTCAACAGGCACTGAAGCCTGTGATTCTTGGACAGATTCACGTTCTGTACACAGATTTGCAACAGACAAAGGATCAGTGACTGCTGCATTATGAGTTGCAACTGCAGCGGGTACTTCATTGGCGCTACCTGTCTGCAGCATTACAAACTGGGAGCTTGGATCACGCATGTCTTCAAGATGCACTAGCGAAAACTCATCACACTTTCGAAGATCAATCATCGTGCTGCCTTCCATTGGCAAAACTGCCGACTTTACTGTGGTTTCTTCAGACTTTGTTTCGAGCAATGCTGGAGCATTCTGCAAGCACCACATTGGTTCAAAGTCTGTCTGCACCTCAGCTGAGCAGCAGGAGGCCTGCAGTAACTGAAGCTGTCCAGCCTCGACCACGGTATGAACGTTACGGATCAATTGCACATCTTCACCGCATTCTCGTATGGAATTAACAACAGACAACGACGCCAGTGACAATGAATCCACAGCTGAGCTGCTGCTGTGAGACACTGTATTGTTGGCACTGAGACAGAGATACCCTAGTAACAGTCAAACAATTTCTCAACTCAATATGCAAACTGAGCACTACTTTGAAAATAAAATATTAATACAGCACACAGATTTGAGACTTCAATGCACAAAAACACAAAGATACTTGTATTCATGGAACATGAGAGTTAACAAAGTCCCCTTTGTCAGAAATAGCCAACACTGTAATTTACACTAAACTGTAACCATAAAAACATCTTTTTGCAACAAAAGATATTGCCATCTAAGTTTTTTACTGCAGTATTTTACCAGTCTATAGCAAGCATTAGGCCTACTAACAATGTCAAAATGTGAGTACAAGAATGTGGAATACTGGAATCATGACAATTATCGCATTCTATGTGGAACAATGGCTGATATTTTAACAATTACTGACACTCCAAAATGCTATTCATGCTCAGCATTCAATTCAATGAAGCAACTGAGAGATGCTGTTAAAAACTGTTGAATACAAGCAGTTCAATACTGCAATGAGTCTCAAATGTGCAGTTGCTACATGTAGTATTATCTCATCTGAAGTTTTTATTGTTGACGCAAACACTTGAAAAGATACCTGGCACAATTGAGGCCGTGAGAGAATATCAACAACAACAAAGTTCAATGCTCAGCTGCAGAAAGATCATCATTACTTACTGATGTACTAACTGGACTAATGGCTAAGGCATCGAACTGGTGACTCAGTGGTCGTGAGTTCGAGCCCCGGCTGCTACGCTGTCGAGTAATAACCTTGGGCAAGTTGTTCACACCCATGTGCCTCTGTAAATAAGCAGTATAATTTGGTACTGGCCGATTAGCAGTGATGCTCAATGGGCTGGGAAGGTAACCACAGGCCTGACTAGAAAGTAATGGCAGCCTACCACCGGGTGGATAATTTAGTCACCTGAGGGCTGACTGCCTGTACACCTGGATCAGCGACGGGCCCAACGCTCGGTAACGAGTATGGGCAAACTTTACCTTTTTACACACAGTAAGACAGTAGTGATCAAAGGAGTGTAATTCATGTATCAATAACACAAGTTATTAATCTTCAACTGTTTACCAAGTCCTTCGGATGATGCTTCATTGGTCAGAGTAGTCTGTGATCCGACTGTCTGTAAGGTGCTTGCATTGGCGTCGTCACCGTCACCAGAAGTCGTCTGCGTTTCGGGCGTTCGGCGAACTTTGATCAGTACGAGCCGATAATACAGACTTTGCACGATGAGTTCTTCCACGGTTATCATCGTGAACCCGACGTTTCTAATTTACGTTTGTTCAAAACATGGACAACAGAAATAGTCAAGACTATGCAAAATATGAAGTTTCAAATGGCAATTAATATTTCAATGTGCCCGTTAAATAAATTCATTACTAGAAATCACGAATCTACTCATAACATAACATTTGTTTACATATGTTTACAAATTCACAGGGTCAGCAACTCCACTGTTTTAGGTGAGGTGGTATAAACTTCACCAAACGCTTATTGGGATGTAGGCAAAGACACACATTAGAAAGTATACAAATAGGCCTACAAACGATGCGATATCATATATTAGTTACTTACTAGTAGGGCCAATAGACCTATATGGCACGACACAACCATAAAGGCCGATGTGTGGCGAGCGAGTGGTGCTTAGTGTAGATAAGAAAATTTTGGGCAGAAAACAGAGCCTGCATAGACGAACCGCAACGGAAATTTTACGATGAGACTACGAGACTGAGGCAATGGAAAATTACATTTTTTGACACGACTATGCGAGCACACGACACAGGCAGTGTTGCATTGCCAATCATTTACTTTCGGTTTTTTGATGACATTATTGTTTCAATCGTACGTACAGTACTGGGCCCTACGGGTGTCATGTAGGCCCACATAGGCTATTCCTCATCGGCAAAGGGATAGCGTTAGGCCTAACAGCCGAAACTCGATTCGAGCCAAATTCTGTTTAACGACTAAGACCAATAATGGTCGTTGGTTCTTCTGATGAAGGTGCCGATTTATGACTAGCAATAGGCCTATATTGCACCATCAGGGGCATTGGCGTCGCCATGCAGCTAGGGCACTGGGGAACGTGTCCTCCTCGATTTCTAACATTCATGATAGCGACATTGTGCGGTAATCTCTCCAAAAATTCTTTTGCTCTTGCTTATATTTTCCTTTCTTATTCAATACTCCTTAGGCCTAATATTTTTTGAGAATAGGCTCGCTCCATTTCCAGGCCAGATGTCGTAAAAAGCGACTAAATCTGGATTACAATTTGTTTTAGTTACCGTAATTTTATGTTGTTGTATTTTTAATGTGTTCGATGCTTCGTATTTTATTGATTTAGTTGTTAGGCCTATAAATTTGAGTTCAGTTTTGTTTTTGTCTAGGTTTATTGTATTGTTATGTTATGTTTTTTTTTTCTGGATTTAATTTTAATTTTCTCAGTACTATCCAAAAGATTGGCTGGAAAGAGTGTCTCCGATATGACCTAGGCCTATTTAGTGTCGTGTGGGACGTTAAACCTTAAGTCAATCAATCAATCAATCTCTCCAAATATTTTGCAGTCTGTGACAGCAGATGTTGTCGTTTAGTGGCGGCTACAGGAATCGATTTGGTGTCATTTTTGTGCGACAAATTATTTTCATTTAGACCGAGTTTTGTTGTGCCCCGCCCCGAGTCGCACCAAATCCTGGCGACGCCACGGACGATCGAGGTGAGAAATCTGCTATCGACGATTCCGTTCCTTCTTAAAGCTATGAAACAAAGCCAAGCAAAGCTATCTCGACTGTGTTGGAAACGTGATAAACAGTAGGATGTGTTGATCCGCATCGAGCGATCGAATGCAAAAATTCAGTCGGCGACAATAAACTCGGTACACGCGTGTCGATCATCTGCGTCGTTTTCAGTTCACCGCTATAGCTCTCTATCTGGCGATGAGGTCAAGAGATCAGCCAGTCCTCTCTGCTGCTGCTGCTGCTGCTGGTGGTGGTGGTGGTCGGATTACGTTCTCTGTCGATAGAGACTTTTGAGTTTGGCGTATCTGATGCGCTTCGCTGAGCATTTCGATCTACAGTCACTCTACTCCGCCACTCGCCTATTCGTTTCATCGTATGACTCGACGCCGCTGCCGAGATTACTCTGCGACTTCCGCCAAGAAGACTGCTTGCTAGCTGCCAAATGAATGTGGGCTACGTGTCTTGACGGCGCGCCCCATTCATTCATTCATTCACCAACATTTAATTAGACTCATTCGCGCCTGTAAACCTTTTCGTTTATTGTTAATGAAAATTAAATGGACTTCGGTGCATGAACATGGCGCGCGGCCATCCGTTATAAGCTATACGCCTGCATGGCTTACCTCCTCGGGTTACAGAAATCATCTAGGCTCCAGAGACGTTTGATCAGCAGTGAGTACGTAAGATGTCAATGTCTTGCCGTTTAACATCGCTCATATTCGATGATTTAATGAAAAGTCGGTGCCGATTTAAGTTCTGTTTCACGGGACTGGATTGGTCCAGCATATTGTAAGATAGCTTTGACGAGAATGATCGTCATTGCTGAACCACACAACGCTAGTTACAACTCATATGAGGCCTACATCCTCAAGAAAAGCAACAACTACATTATGTATGCACAAGTATATCTGCTAACGCCGATTGACCGCGCGACGCTGCTTCATCATCATCATCATCATCATCACAAGTATTTTTTAAAGTGGCCTAAGCAGCAACGCCACCTCGAGGACCACTACAGAGTCAGAGTAGCAAACAAGCAGGATCAGATAGTGTTGTAAC
>Ga0209782_1000316_pt1 | contig 19868 bp, 9 predicted proteins | sample WorMetmaBAHAMAS1_FD_187390 | JGI IMG/M metagenome (GOLD analysis project Ga0209782, IMG submission 187390) | Marine gutless worms symbiont microbial communities from Max Planck institute for Marine Microbiology, Germany - Inanidrilus... | ecosystem: Host-associated > Annelida > Digestive system >...
GATAACTCCGTGGTTACGTCACGTGACCCATTTTAAATTTCAGACCCCCCATCCATATCTAAGGAATGGCTTAAGCTAGAGCTGTCAAATTTATTACACAGATAGGCTATATCAAGTTTTACCAAACAAATGAAAAACCTCCCCCAAAAGGGTCGTGGTTATGGTCACGTGACCCATTTAAATTCTTAGTCCCCCTAAAATATCTCCAAAATGGCTAAAGCTAGAGACTTCAAATTTTGTACACTGGTTCACCATGTGATGATTTAGCATTGGGATTACAAACTGTCCCTTGCGTAGGCGTAGTCATGGTCACGTGACATCTTTAAATTTTAGGGAAATAAGCGATAATAACTTGGAAATGGTGCAAGATAGAGACATAGTTACAATCGAAGACAAATAGGAAATTATGTATTGCCTATCGAATGGCGTTATCGCCAATTACCTTGAGTGACTGTGAAGGTCACTTTTGCTGTTCAAAACCTTTATAATACCTATAACTCATAGATAAAGTGCGATTCAACTACGATATATTTGCACATGAATTACAAAGCATACATGGCTTGTGATTAAGCGTCATTTTGTCAAAAATGAACGAGTTCTCAAGATCAAAGGCTGTCACGTTCACTTCAAAAGTGGTAGAATCTAAAAAACAGTGTTAGATAGAATCAAGGTAACGAGGCCACTAACAGGAAGTGATATATGGCCTATCTAAAGGCACCATTTGCAATGACCTTGAGTGTATATACTTCAAGGTCCTTTATCGATTGAAGTCTTTTTCGAATGGAATGATTCGTAGTTGCAAGATTTCTACTGACAAGCACGTCATGCGGTTCATCTGCAGGAGCAGAGCTTCTTGTTGTCAAAGTGTGAGGCAGTTTATCTAAGATGCATGGATTGGAGAAAATTTGTGTATTGTAATGTGGCTTTGGTGTAAAAATGTCTGCTGCTTTTATTGTTTGTATTCTTAACTCTTGTTAACATGTACAAAAAGTCAGTCATGCTATAGTGAATAGGAAGAGTTTTCAATCACATCTGCATCACACGTGTTGTATGTCAGTAATACTAACTATTGTATTCGTACTAAAGGTCAAAGGGCAGTGATGCTGTGTGGCTGGGGAGTAAAAGCAGGTGTGGCTTATTTCACTTGTGGATAAACTTGTGGGTAGCACATTACTGTGTAAACTCTTGTGCACAACACATGCTGTATGAGTGCATTAGAGTTAAGTCACTCATTATAAAGCACTTTACATATGCACACTTTACTTTATTTTTACTTTGCTGAATTAGTGTTGCATTGCTGACCCATTCTGTGTACATCATCTGTTTGTCATATGCTTCCATTGTATTAAAGCATATGAGCCAGTTATCATGCATTTGTCACTGTATTGTAGCCTAAGGATTCTAGATTTTCTAACTTTTCTTGTACCAGAGATTAGTAAAATTCCACTTCATCCACGAGGTGCTAAGCAAGTGAGATAGGAAGATAGATGAAATCAGCAATTTTTGGCCAGTTTAGATTTCTGCAACTGTAATGGTATATTGCTGAAATTTTGTGTCGAATGTATCATTATGATTAGTTTGACCTTCGAGCATTGCTTACCTTAGTTCACAGCATACCTGCATGACATTGACCATCACATGGTCATTATACAGCAGTTTGAGCCTCTTATTATGAAACTATGCAGGTAGTTTAATAAAAAGTAGCTGTCGAAGAAAGCACTTATGACACTCAAGTGCAGTCTGTTTGTATTAGTGAAGTTTCTTGTCTTTCTCGTCTCGTCATAGATTTTGGTTATTATTCGTAGTACATTTATTTGTTTTGTCTTTCAGGTGATGCTCTTGCTGGCGACGTTTTTGTTACAATTTTTCTGCAGCAAGGTGTCCTGTCATTTGCCAGCATCATTGCCGATCACATCAGTAGTGGCTTACATTCACGTTGCTGTTTGGTTTCTTTTGTTGCTTCTGCATTTGTACCTTCGTAGACAACACAACATATCTCGCCGCTATGGTTATGGCATGTTCTACCGTCGAACACTTTGTCTTCGACGACTAACATTTTACGTGGCATCTGTTGGTTAGTTCTGTTTGGTCTCTTTAGTTGTTAAAGCTGCTGCACTAGTATCCTTGTAATGAAAAGACTTTGTTATATATGTGGCGTATTGTTTACAATCATTCTAGATGAAGCCTGGCTGTTAAAGGTATTGCTATGAGTAGCTGTAGGAATTGGGATTTTTACTACAGTACCTTGTATTTTTCTGTTTATTACCACTAACAGTCAAGTTGTTTGTACTCAACTAATGGAGTGGATTAGACAGATTTTACTGATGTCTCTCGTCTGGTTTAAATTTATTCAAATTTGAGGTTCTTGTACATGAACTGTAGTTATGTAATATGACAATGTTGCATCTGGAATTTATATGCAGGTCATATTTATGCAGCTTCATATAATGTGATGTCTTGCATTTTAAGTGTTCTGTAGACAGAAGTCTGATTCTTAGTTTTGTGCGTAGATTTTTTATTTATACCATTGTTATTCTTCAGATACAGTATGTGAGAGGAAAATATTTAGAATGTTGTGCATACATGATCTTTTTTGATCTAAACCATGAAATAATGCACTCCAGTTTTGATATTGGCAGCATGTTTGTGTGTGTTGTTGCAGCAACTGTGATGCTGTTAACTTCATTGTTGGTGTTTGCTGACAATGATTACTGTACTACTTCCAACTGCTTATTGTCACCCATTCACTGGATTCAGCTATTTGTCTCAATTGAAGTTGCTGCTTGTTTGATATTCCTAGCTGTGTACTTGGGTAAGATTTTGTGTAACTTGCTTTACTTCATCTTGTACTGTACATGGTTGACCATAAAAAAAGTAATCCCTCGTGGGCTTCTCAACTGGTTTTCTCGACAAACTGCTCCATTTCCACGTCGTAATAGGTGACTAAACCTTAGGTTTATTTTTTGTTCTGGTATATTTTTGTGTGATGATTTGTATTTGGTTGATTTGTTATAGTAGATTTAGTTTTGTATTAGCCTGCATTTATTGTATTGTCTGTTGTTCTTTCTCTTGGTTTTGACTTTGTTTTCTTAGTACTAGCCAGGAGGTTGGCTGAGAAGAGCATCCCCGAAATTACCTATTTTGTATCAAATGCAACATTAAACCTTAACTCAATCAATCTCAACAAATTGTCATTGGCAGTGAAAGAATTTGACACTAAGGTCGGGTTGCACCATCCATACTTAACTTAAGTAGTCCTTAAATCTCCAATTAACTCTGATTTAAGTGGAGATTAGTATTAAACGTGTTGCACCATTGCCACTTAACTGCTAATTTAGTGGAGATATAATTGGCGATTTAATGGCTACTTAAAGTTAAGTAGCCATTAGCTAAGTGACGATTTAAGTGATGTTGGTGCAGCCCGCCCTCAGAGTTTTGAGTCAGTAGTAGACTGGCATCATTTTATCTGGACACAGTGTACAAATGTGCTTGCCGTATGTGTATCGTTGCAGTGCAGACAGTGATGTTTATTCGTCGGCAGTCACCGCCAGATGTCTTCCGTGAATCACTGCTCGTTTCTGACTCCATGTCGTCTCGTGTATTTCTTGGCTACAGGTTGGCATAGATACACACATTCAGTCTTTATGTAGTTGGCCCAGTCCCCACAGAGAGAACCTTGGTCAATACTTAAACCTGAGTTATAATTTGTTGCAGTTTAAGTAAGTTAAGTTGGTATGTATTCAACTTATATAGCTCCAAAGTTCATAAAGAATCAGGGTGCGTCAATGGTCTCGCTATGGGGTAATGTTATTTTATGTTGTAGTTTTTTGTGTTTGATGATTTGTATTTTGTTGATTTAGTGGATGTATACTGAGTTTTGTGTTAGCTTAGATTGATTGTATTGTTATAGTTTTTACGCGTGACGCTATGCTAAGCGCGGTATATGCCATCCTCGTGTGTCTGTCTGTATGTGTGTTTGTCACACTCCGGTATTGTATCAAAACGGCTAAACATAGGATCATGCAAATAACGTCACACAATAGCCCCTGGACTCTAGTTTTCTGATTCCAAAGATCACGGCGAAATTCGAACGGGATCACACCTTTTGGGGGTGACAAATGCAAGTGGGGTGGGTTAAAATTGGCCACTTTCGACGGAAAACGCGTGATAACTCGAAAATGGTACAAGATAGACGCATAGTTTCTATTAAAGTTGAATAGGAAGTCATATGTGCTCTATCGAATGGCTATGTGGCTGATGACCTTGGGTGACCCCTAACTGGCATTACAAACTGTCCCTTGAATGGGCGTGTTCACAGTGACATGACGTCTTTAAATTTTCGGAAATAAGCGATTAATTTCATCATAATCTCTTTGGCTGCATTTTATCTTTCTTTAGCACTTATTTGTAGAGCGTGACTATATGCAGGAATGACTCGGTTGTGGAGGAGTTGCTGGAACGTCAGCAGGACAGCATAGCGTATCTGACAGAACGCTGCCAGCATCTGACTGAACTGCTGTCGCTGATGCAGACATCTGGGCGTGGAATGTCGGCTGCAAGCAGCACGAACGACTTCAGTGTTTCTGCCGTGTCATCAACCGCCGTGATCACAGACTGACTGAGATAATGAGATATTATTTTATGCAGCCATTGATCTGCCTAATATCAAAAAGCTGCATGCTTGCTAGCTTGAATACTGAAACAAACAATCATTTGAATGCTATCTGTTGCTAATGCTCATGCACCTGTGCATTTGTGTACAACTGAGAAACTCAAGATAACTAGAAAACAGTTGGCGGTAGACATTCACAGATGATGCATGATTGTTAAGTGTGACATTCAGAGATAATATCCCAAATTTAAAATATGAATGCCATACAAACAATGTGCATCTGCATCATGTTTTGTTGTATGACCCAACTAATAAATTATGGAAAAAAATTTAAAGTAAGAAATTAATGTAAATAATTATCTAAACAGTGTCTCGGTCATATGGCATCTGGTATAAGAATAAGACAATTCCTAGTGAATGCCATTACACAACATTGCATGTGCAGCAGATATGGTATGTACCAAAATGTCACTTGATGCAACACTGTTTGCTAGGTGGCACTGTATAACATGATGTCTGCCCTTGAAACAGGCATTAGTTTAATTTGCTTAGTTATTTTTTGCATATTTCAGATTTTGTTACTTTGACTTTTGGACTTTTTGACGTTGACTATTGTTTTCACACACCACTCGTTCATGCACTATCAGTTATATTGTTTATAATGCTATGGTTACAGTAATTACGTACATGCAGTTTCTACTTCACAGCAGTGATAGGCGACAATGAATTGTGTATAATGATGAACAGGACTGACATGCTGTTTTCTGTTGCCATAGCAATGTGTTGCCGCAACAATTAAAATCAAGTCTATATGCAACCGGATTGATTGCAGACTTGTCCGAGGTATTATGTAATATAATGTAGTAAGTTCAACACAATGGTTTTCTGAAGTAGGCCTTTATTTTATCGATATCAATGTACGTCTTTACTCTGAGCTGTGGAAGACCCAGAACCTCGAGTCCTTTGTCTGGATTTGCTCGTCGGCCAGCGTGACCCCTTTCCACCAATCAGGGCGTTGCATCATTGCGTCGTTGATCTACAAATGTGGTGCCAAATCTAAGAGAAAGGATGCCATACGTGGTCTTGGCGTGGCGTACCGGCTGAAATCTTATACTCAGGTCAGCTCTGAGGTGACGATAGTACATGCCAGCTGTACCGCGGCCCGGAGAGGCGTGTGGGTTCCCCATGTGGGGGACGTGTCGGAGGACGGAGGAATTTGTACCACACCCCAAATTAAGGATCTCCATCTTCCTTCCCCCATTACATATAGAAATGGCATATGTTTATTGCAGATAGTGCTTTTGTCTAACAGTGTATAGAATAATACCCTGTACAGGTTTACTGGTGATGAATATAATTGGTTAAGTGATCAGCAGTGATACTGCAATAACAACAGTTTGCTGCAAGTTGTAGGCTAGCAGTTTAACTATTATACATATCCAAATTTAGGCTATGGCCTACTGTCTTCAGGGCCAAAATTTTGGACTTGACAGTTTGCCTTATTGGTCTTAGGCTCAATGTTCAAGTCTTATCCTTGAGTATGAGTGTTCTGCCTTGGCCTAAGTTGAGTATTTTGCCTCTTTTAACATCATATGGTGCAGTGCATGCTGTATGTCTTCATAACCGGTAGCCTTACAACACCTGCTTCTTTTGCTTCTTTGTTACCAAGACTTAGTCTCAAGATCAAAACATGCAGACCAGTGCCTCGCTATCAATATTATCATCAATATAACTTCCCCTTTCAGACATTCAGTTATTAATTTATTATACTGTGAAACACAAAACAGCAGATTCATTCATTTTACATCATAAGAGCATTGATAGCCTACTCATCTTTAAGGCAATCATGCAGGTATGGCATAAGTTAACAATGGAGCATGCAGTTTTACCTGCCACCTTGTTTTATCCACAATAGAAATAAGCCATACCTGCCCTTTATTTGCCAGCCATGTCACTGTACTTGCCCAGAATAGTACTTATTTCGTGTCACGCAGGAGGAGATAGAAGGTTGAGTTAGCCTGGGTGGCTTGGTTGTGCTCTTCCATACAAACTAGAGAATGATGAAGTCAAGATGTGGAATTTTAAAGCATCAGCTTCCTTTCAATTTACTACTACAGTCTGCAACTGCAAGTTACAAGTGATAACCGGGCTGGGCTAATGGATTGTTAATTGGTGTCATATGGCGCCAGCACATTATGGTGACCTTGAATAACCTTTAACGGTGACGGCCGTGATTGGGCGTGAGAGCGCCATGCCATGCGGTCTTCTTTTCTCACAGCTGAGCCTCTTGTTAACCGAAAACCAAATCTCATTGGATCAGAATGCAAAAAATTGACAAAAAATAACAAGCATAATACGCTATTTATGATATCGTATGCTTGTAGGCCTATATAAATCAGTGACACCTGTTAACTATAGGCCTACCGCCTGCGGCCTATACCGCATACGTGTGAAAGATACAGCATGTAGGGCCAATGTACAGTGAGTTTTGGCTTCAACTGTTGTGTCTTGCATTTTGACAAGAAATTCTGATTTCATTTGATTTGATAAAAGTGACTTCTCATGTCGCACGTAGAAGTCGTGATTTCAGTCACGTGCGCCGCGCAGAACCCACAAAGCGAGGTCACCAAATTACATCCGGGACCTAACGGCCTGGATCCGTCACTCGTGACCTATTTTTACCAGCGCGTCCAATGTAAACACTGCAAGATGGCCGAGAAGTTGTTAAGTGGTGCTCATCAAGTCAAGATAGGAAACTATCTGCTTGGTGACACGCTTGGATCTGGGACGTTCGGTAAAGTCAAAGGTAACTATTAACACAGGGCATAACTTTTGAACGTTTTTTGTGGTTGCCGACTGCTTGGTTTCGGAAGTAGGTCAAAGATCTATCGCAGTTATACTTCTGCTGCCTGACAAGTTGAGTTACCGGTGATAACCTCTGTGCATGCATTTGTGGCATGAGCCCGTTAGCCGAAATGATAATGCAGTTATATGAAGAGTGACTTGCACTGACATAGATAGTCGAAATACGTGAGAACAAGATATCATACATATGTGATGTGGGGACGTGCAGATGGACGGGCCTAGTAAGTAACAGTTAACTGGTACAAGCAGTACTGCAAAAGCGGTTTGTCTGAAATATGACTTGTTGTCGGGAGAGAATGGGAGAGTGGCAGAGCGTCATTGTCACTGTCGCATCCGTCACACATGCCGAGACACTCAATAGGCTACGTGCCTCCCTAACATGTAAGTGCATCACACAGGATTTGTTTTTATTGTCGGTAATAAAATTGTGTTTTCTTCCCAGACACAAATCTGCATAATACTGCATTATATGCACATTGTCAGATAGGCTACATTAAATTTTAAGTTAACACTGATTCTAAAGTTTATCCCGTTGTAATCCAATAACCCAAGAGTCTGTCTTGCCCATCATGCGTCCCATCATCCACTTAACTGCTTCTTTACAAACCAATGTTCCAAGACTGTCTTATTGTCTGTCCTGTCATCCTGTCACACCCCTGTAAAAGTATTTCTTTGTCACAGCTATTACACCATAATTATTGTTTACCCATTTTTTATTTCTTTTATACATTTACATGTACATGCAAGTACTTGATCTACTTGCATGTACTTCATCGATGAACATTAAACTTGGGATGCTGCAGCAGGCACTAGTACTCAACCATTGACAGCGGTATTTCTACAGAATCTAGACCTCCTCAAGGTCTGCATTATTTTCGCTGTAGTTTCGGTTGACTGTGAATGGAATGTGGCTGCTGCTGCTGTCTGGTTGAATCAGAAAGCAGATTTGTCAGAGGGTGCCAAAATAGCTCACGAGGGACGCAAACAACCACAAAGTTGACTAGGGGGGGGGCATGGTATGGCGCACGGCGGATGCGTCTCTTGTGTCACTTGTGGTGGCTATGCGCCTGCAGCTGAGAATTTTAAACCAAAATCGGACACCTTGTCGTGTGTTTGTCTCTTTGCTAAATTTAAAAATTTTATTGAATTAACTAACTTTCAGACTCACACTGGGGCATCATATTTTCAGTCACTGTCTGTTGACATGCAGGGAAGTGGCTGGCAAGAGGTTTGCATTGACTGAAAATTTCAAGAAATTAATGTATTATGCCAGTAAAGCCTCATTTTTTAAATTTGTCACAGTTTAAAGCCAACTGCAATGGAGGTGATTTAGTGTTAAACATTTTAGTGGAACCACATAATCACTAATGACTATTGTCTGTTGCAGTTGGTGTGCACCAGTTAACTGGACACAAAGTTGCCATAAAAGTGATGAACCGGCAGAAGATCAAGAGTTTGGATGTAGTCGGAAAGATTCGAAGAGAAATCCAGAATCTAAAGCTGTTTCGTCATCCACACATTATTAAGCTGTGAGTAGTGGAATAGAGTTAATCCATTGTTGTCATGCATAATTGACCTGAGCCACATTCGTTTTTAGTGCAACATGCTGCTATATAGCATAGCATGATGCGCTTAAGCTAAAGGCATGACATTGTTTATCTGTCTTGTCTGTCTGTAACATTGGTGGATTGTGATCACATACTGCAACAGCGAGAACGGACAGCTTAATGGTTGTGTTGTCGGCGTGCAGAGGGAGATGGGGTTGCGTGTCGTGTCATCGGCATATTGGTGATACTTTATGCTGTGATGCACGATTACGTCGGCGACGGGCTTCAATAGACCACAAACAACAGGCCCAAGCTCAGACCCTTTCGAGGTGCCTACATCAACCTCAGCAGCATATAGGCCCATCTTGATGAACTGGGTCCGGCCTTCAAGATACAATCATAGCCAGTTGAGTGGTGTTTCCTTATGCCTAACTCAAGCCGCATGTGATAGAGGAGCAGGTTACAGTTGGTTGACCATGTTAAAGGCCACTAGCAAGTAGAGGTCAATCAGGATAGTAACTTGCTTGTCGTTGGCCACTGTGCTCCATCCAGGACCTCCATTAGTGCTGTCTTTATGTAATGGCCCTTTCTGTATGCCATCTGGAATTGCTGAAGTTGGCTGAGCTGAGCAAATAATGCCACAGGAGTGCCAACACGAGTCTGTCTGGTAAAGTTGTGATGTTTGTTATGTTATTGTCGTGTCGTGTGTCATAGGTATCAAGTGATTAGCACTCCTACGGACATATTCATGGTAATGGAATATGTTGGAGGCGGTGAACTGTTTGAGTACATTGTCAAGCATGGGAAGGTAAGCAGTCGCTGATATTTGTTACTGTCATGTACAGTGATTTATTGATACAGAACCATTCAGAGTTTTAGATTGTTGGATATTACTTAAGTTGTATAAGCGAATGAGAAATAATCAGTGGTTCTCAATCTGCATGTTTCACTAGCCAAGGCTTGTGGACTGCCATTCACTACACTTATGAGCCTCACGAAGCAAACAGACCATTGTGTGTCCACTGTTGGTCTATACTATGTAAGCACTGTTGCCGTCACCACTACATTGTATGAACTTAGTTGCAAGAGTGAATAAAGAGGGGTTTTTCATTATGGATTATTTGCCGTGGTTAAGAAATGTTGAATGTGAATCAAGTTGATTTTGATAGTAGTCATTTATTACCGTCGTTGAAGCTATGCTGTTGGATTGCAGTTGAAGGAGTCAGCAGCACGACGGTTTTTCCAGCAGATTATTTCCGGCGTTGACTACTGTCATCGGCACATGATTGTGCATAGAGATCTGAAGCCTGAAAATCTGCTTCTTGACAAATACCTCAATGTTAAGATTGCAGATTTTGGTATGTATTATTTTACTGTTGATAACTGGGTTGTTATTGCAATCCTTGTTAATTCTTATTACCACATTACCACTGCAAAAGTTAGAGTTGCTTTTATTCTTGAAATTACAGCTCTAATTTTTGTGTATTATGCTGAAAACTTAAAGAATGTTGTAGAATCTTTCACAACACAACACTTTTTGCACAAATTCCTTAAATCCAGTTAATGACAGTGGCAACTGTATAATTGTGATGTAACTGTAGGTTTGTCAAACATGATGACGGATGGAGAATTTCTTAAGACAAGTTGCGGATCACCAAACTATGCAGCACCAGAAGTTATATCAGGAAAGTATGTACACACATGATGTGAGAAGTAAAACTGAAGTTGTGTAAACCAGCTGTGGCATAGTTCCATAAGTGCCACACCCACACCGCCATGCAGTAATTACGTAAGAAAGATAATGGGAGAGTGGCAGAGCATCATTGTCACTGTCACATCCGTCACACATGCCGAGATACTCAATCGGCTACATGCCTCCGTAACATGTAAGTGTATCACACAGCATTTGTTTTTATTGTTGGTATACGCGTTCTCCTACACACTGTGGCAGGTGTTTGCATGCACTGTACCGACTGCCCTTTAGTTATGCTTTTTATTGTATTCGAGACAATAATCAATATCTAATAGGTAGTCATGTGCTTGTTGTAGGCTTTATGCCGGTCCTGAGGTTGACATTTGGAGCTGTGGTGTGATACTGTATGCACTACTTTGTGGCACGGTTAGATCAGTTCATCATTCTCAGCTGTTATTCGTTTATACTGTTATCACGGTATCGTTGAAAAGTGTTTAAAAAACTAAAAAGTTATTAGTTATTAGCTGACATTGTGGACTAAATCCAGAAGAGTGCAGCTGGTGAATTACTTTCATGGCAGGAGAAGTAATGTGATCAGCATGTGTCTGTCTGTGTGTGTGTGTGTGTGTGTGTGTGTTGGCTTGCATACCTTTAAAACATTTATGTAAACTTTTGGCTATGGCTCATTTCTCTTCCAATGACAGTGTTACAACATTGCGTACATACAAAGGTTTGTATGGACTATTACTTGCTGTCTCAGTGATGAACACCACTTGACCTGATATTTGACAGTGTTTTCTATATATGTACAGCATATATACACTGCCATTGCATTTATGTTTTACTATATTTAATCAGTTAATTACAGTGTCATTTAGCAATGTTGTCTGATGGGTATCAGTTATAGGCAGTACACCTGAAAAGTAATAGTCCACTTTATTGTTGAAATATTTGTTTTTTTTTGTAGTTGCCGTTTGATGATGAGCATGTTCCTACACTGTTCAAAAAGATCAAATGTATGTGTTTGAAGAGTTGCTAAATTATTTGCTGATTATATTGTATGAAGTTGTATGTGAAATAATGTGCTGTATTTGGTGAAACTTTGCTGGTAAATAGGGAACAAGATGGCATTTAGCAGGCTGAGATGAGAATGATTAGGTGGATATATAGTGTAACACATGGGTTTACATTAATGAGTTCAAGATCGAGAGAGAGAGGGAGATTATGAATAGGTGTATAATTACAGTGTTTACAATGAAGTAGTTGATACAGTATGGAAATGTTTCAAGAACGAATGAGAAAGCATGAATTACAAAGTAGAGGGTGTAAGATCTAGAGGTGGTCCAAAGAAAAGCTGGAGAGTGTGAACAAAGATTGTTGGACCGACAACAAGGAATACACTAAGTGAATTGAATATGATATGCACAAATATATAGAGACTGAATGAATGTTTTTTTCTGGTACCAGCTTACCTGTAATATTACAGTCCCTATATATTTGCACATGGAGTAGAATTTTGATTTGATTACCGCGATGTCTAATTACATCCTTCAGGTGTGTAGAGAGAGCTAAGAATTAGGTTTAAAATTATCTTGCTGATGAACACCACTTGACTGCAAACTCTGACAGTGATCAGTGTCAGCAGTCAGATTGTCTGTCACATTCACAGTTGGCTATTGGACATTTCTGGTTGGTGCTACTTATATACTCATACGTAGAACTGTATGCCTCAGCATGTCACCTTGGCTTCCACTTTATCAGTTTGAAAGCATGTTTAAACATCTGAAAACAGTTTTCCCATGAGTTTTATACAGTTTTTGTGCTTTAACTAGTTATTTTAAAAGCTGTGCTAATACACGTACTGGTCTGTTTTGTTTTGTACATTCAAACTTCCTATGCTGTCATTTAAATTGAAACAAGACGTGTTGTGCAACGCGAGTAATTGGTGCTTGCCGTGTGTGACATACAGCTGGCATATACCATACGCCGGACACTATGCCGAAGACGGCATCTGTACTTATTTCCAAGATGCTTCTTGTGGACCCCGTCCAGCGAGCTACTGTTCATGATATTAGGTAATTTCTGTTGCCTTTAAATGGATGTATTGACTACTGGTGCTGTGTGACATCAGTGGAACTCTGTGTTGTGTTTGTTATCCTCTCAGAATCCGTTGCCTAGTAAGAAGCCAGATGTGCTTTCTGTGTAGTTATGAATATCAGATACCAGCCTGATGCATCTGTCTGTTCAGACCTAAACAAAGCAGCTGCTGATGAATCCTCGGACGATGGAGTCAGATTACAGTTGCTGTCTTCTGCAGGCTATACTTACTTAGCGCAAACTCAACAAGTTTCAACAAAATATATCACAATTTCTGAGATATCAAAGTTTAAAAGTTGAACTTGAGAATGTCAGTTGCCAGTGAGAATTGTGCAGCTTTGCTGATATTATCGACCACTGTAGTACATAGTATAACAATGACAGTGATGTTGAGCTTAGGTGACTGCCGGTGAAAGTGTGAGTGAGAGTGGGATGATGGTGTGCAGGCTGTGCGAGTGGTTCAAGTTCGATCTTCCAGAGTATTTGTTTCCTGCCACGAGTGACGTCGATGCCTCAATTATTGACACTGACGTCATCAGGGAAGTCTGTGAGGTCTGTTGTACAGTGATGTCTAACTGTGTTGACTGACATTTCACAGTTTGTCTCGGTGTATGTACACTGTGTCCACAAAAAGAGGCCAGTAGCTTTCTCGTCATAACTTTCTTGTGGTTATTTTGATATATACTATTTTTGGCACATGAATTCCGCTGACAGTTGCCAACTCAATAATTAAATTCAATCACCACACCTGAGCCGCTCTTACTTTTGATCATGTAGTTGTGACACTGTGTTGTTGTTGTTGCTAAACAGTATGCCGAACTGAATGGGCTAAAATGGACCACTCGATGACAGTTGCAGCAATACGCCAGTGGTGTTGCCATCTCACATCCAAATAGTAGACACTTCAAACACCGCTTCTGACTGGGATCAATTGGCAATTCATAAACTTGCAGATTGGACTAAACTTCATGTTTTAATTTTGTTGTTATTTAAATTGTTTCACAGTAAATGAATGCCTTGTACGACAACAAAATGAATTTTTTGGCACACACGTTACTTTACAAGGTAAAGCAGCAAAACAAAACAGGTATGGTGGGAAAATTTTATACGGTTGATGCCCTAACAGTGTACTGCATCTAAAGGTAAAAGTTGAAAGTTCTGCCATACTCGTTACCGAGCGTTGGGCCCAGAGCTTATCCCTGTGTACAGGCAGTCCGTCCGCAGGTGACTTCAAGCCATCCACCCGGCGGTAGGCTGCCATTACTTTCTGCCATTTCCTTCCCAGCTGAAGAGTGTCACCGCCCATTGGCAAGTACCAAATTACACAGCTTGGTGACAGAGGCACATGGGTGTGAACAACTTGCTGAAGGTTGTTACTCGAGAGTGCAGCGGCCGGAGCTCGAACTTGTGACCACTGAGTTACCAGTCCAATGCCTTAGCCACTAGACTATCCATTCACCCTGCATCTACCTGCCAAAAATTATAAATGTAGCTTTAAATTTGCCAAAATAATTGTAAAAAAAATCTACTGGCCTCTTTTTTGTGGACACAGTGTATATACTGGGTACATTTATATGTGATGCAATAGTGAATAGGAAATAGGACCATCTTGCAGGCACCATCACATCTCGTTTTCCTTGGGCTTTCCTTTTTTCTTATTCCGTCATAACCAACAGAGAATGTGTATTCTGAACATAAGTTATAGCCAGAAGTGATCTATGTTCCAACAACTATTGTCTAATTACTATAATAAACATATTTTATATATTTTAAACTGCATACACTCAATGATAGGTCATATGTATCTACTGGAGACATGCGTTGTAGTTAATCTCATTTTTGCCAATTCAGCAGTACATAATTTTCCTTCCAGGCTTACCTGAGGTATTGTCCATATTGGAGTGATTAGTTATGAAAGTTGGGCACTGTTTGTCGGTTGTAAACAGCTAGACTGTCAGATATGCTGCATTTTGATTTTATTAAAAAAACACTGTATGCCATTACAGATAGACATAGAGCACGTTTACAGAGCATAAAACTGTGCCCAGCATTTATGCCGATGTGAAATTTAAACAGCATAGAAATCACGTGATACTAACAGACCAGTGACTCTGATTCATTTATGTGAATCATAAACTGATTAATATTATTAACCTTCCTATAGTAATGCTGTTATTTACTTACTAGAGGTGATTATTGTTGGACGGTGACCGGAGCTGTTGGTGTGTGAGCAGAAATGTCACGTGACAGAGCAGGAAGTGCACAACGCGTTGCTCAGCGGTGACCAGCAGGATCAGCTCGTCATTGCGTACCACTTAGTACTCGACAACAATCGCATTGCCGACGAGGCGGACAAGCTGCAAATTCATGACTTCTTTGTTGCGTCCAGTCCTCCCGTCGAATCATTCATGGTGGTCAGTGAGACTGCTGTCTGTTCTGTGTAGCGCTGACTTGCTGAGATGCAGTCTAGCATCAGTTGCTGTTTGCTGTGTTTCCATAACTGACTTGCCATGTTGGCATTTCTATCAGCTTTAGGGCCATCTCTATCGGTGTTAGAATAATTAATCTCCATTAATTATTGAATATTTTGAACTGAATATGATGGTGTTCATTCGCCGAGTTAGACTGTACAAGTCTCAACCACATGTAACACAGATGGAGCCATACAACGCGATGACTCAAGCCGATCGCATCGTATACAGAGGTGTTTGTTGTCTGACTGTTAGCATGGCTTGATCCTCTTCTGGCAGCATTGTTGATACATTGTTGTACTTCTGGTTTGTGAATGACGCCATGTTTTCACATAATGGACATTGTACAGATTGAGCACATATATTTCCGTGACTTCAAATTTTTATGTTTAGTGAAGTTCAGTGTAATTTAACAGTGAGGCAATGATTTGATGCCGCTGTGAATACAACTTAAACTGCAAAGTGACCCACCCGGGGCATCACTATCGGTGAAGTCTGGTTACTACAGATGCCTTCTGTGTGGTAATTGAATATCATTGGCTTGAACGGTCAGATTACTCAGTCCAGTTTTTTAGTGGCGTTCGTAAGATAATAGTCATTTTCAGTAATTGATGTCTTTTCTGAATTTAAATTGACACAGTTTCTGCACTGAACATACTGTTAATGTATGCAATTCACTGCCAGCTAATGTTAACTTTTCATCATTGCCCAGGTTCAAACAATCTATCGTAAATGCTGATTCCTCTCAGTTTCTGAAGTGTAGTGTTATAAAATCATGTCCTATCCAATTTCGATTATTTTATTTCTTCTGTGTATGTATTTTGTGTGTTTGTTTTTGGCATCATGTATGGAATATACACATTGAATCTGTCGTTTGATCTTAGGCTATGAGTAGTTATTGGTGCTTGATTAGAGCCCTGCTGTTGTGCTTGAGTGAGTTGATATTGTGAAATTGCACTCTGTGTACTGTGTTGAGCGAAATAAATGATGATGGTGACATTATGTGACAGAAACTACAAACAGGTAATATGCTGCCTGTTACACCGCTGAAGCCACATCCTGAAAGAATGCCTGGTAAAGATGATGTTTGACTGTTGGACTCAGATTTGATTGCTTTGAGTTATATACCGACATTTGTATTATTAAAATAAACCTTTTAGTATTACGCAGTGTTTGAGAGTTTGGATACATCTGTCTGAGAGCTACTCGAAAATGGGAATGTAAGACACATTACTTTTTTATTATTACACTATGTCCCAATTGAAGTGACACCAGCATTCAAATTCATTTAAATACAACACAAGTTAACAGAAACACATACCATTTTGGCTACACTAATTAGCGTTTACTTAGTGCAAAGTGCAAACTCTACAAGTTTCAACAAAATATATCACTAGCTTCCGAGATAGCAAAGTTTAACTTGAGAATATCAGTTGCCATCACGTAGACGCCTGATAAAACAGACAATTTAGTCTACAGTTTAGTTTTTATCAGTTAGGTTTGTAGTTTGTACTCAAAATGGCAGCCATTTTCACGGACACATTCTAGTGAGCCACTGTCACACTGCTTGGTCACTGATGTTCTCTAAGTTTCTAACTGTGAAGTGATGCCCCTCTCCTACCATACGCTGCTCAGTTCAGATGGTCACTGTCATGGTAGAGGCGTCACTGGAGCACTGCCCAGACCTCATACTCGATTGGATTCTGATCTGGGGAATTTCGCGGCCACATCAATGGGTGAGAAGAAATTGGTGTGTTTCAAGATAAAACTTGCACCATCTCTCACGCTACATCATTCTTTGTGCATGAAACTTTTAGTTAGCAATGTGGGTTCATATTGTGGAAACGTGGATAAGTTCAACTTTTTAAATACTTTATATCTCAGAAACTGAGTTGTATTAAATTGAAACTTGTACATTTTATGTGAAGTAAATAGTTATAAGCATAGCTAAAATGACATTTGTTTCTCTTAACTTATATTGTATTTAAATGGATTTGAATTTTGGCATCACTTCAGTGGGGACGCAGTGTATAATGTTGTCTATGGGTAGCAATTATGGAGATCTGTGTAAAGGGTAGTGCATCCGTTTCCTGGTGAACAAAGAAAAAATGAGGCCAGTAAATGATCCTTTATGGTTGATGTCAGTGCTTCAAGTTCCCTTAGTCCTTTGACAGTGTTGGTTTGATGGCAGGAGGTGTATCAAGTCTGTAAAAACCTTCACCTGTTGTCCTCTGCTGATAACTGGAATTCAGTTTATGGGTCAGGTGCCCATCAACAACAGGGTGAAAAAAACTGAAGAGAAATTTAAAAGACTTTCAGTAGTTATGCGGAAATGAAGGCTTGTTAAACAGTAACTGAATGTAATACGGTACTAAAATGGTAGTTTTTGTTGATTAATTTTTTTTCGCTGTGACATTGTTTCAAATATTCATGCATGACTTTCATGTGATGACTGGAGTGTTACACGTGTAACTGCAGATGTCAACACGACGGCAACACTTGATCAGATGGCGTCAGGCGACAGCCGAGCTGCTCCAGTGCGCAAGGCTAAGTGGCACCTTGGTGAGCATGCATGAAAACTAGGAGTAGTACGATGAGCTCTCAGCATCAGCAGCATAACTTTGAAGTACTTTGCTGATACCATATTGCTGTGTCTGTTTTCTGACTCCGTGTTGAACCTATGGATATATGTAATCTTGATAGTAAAAATTAGTAATATAATTTGCTAGCCCCTGGAGCACACAGTCTACATGCATTGTAATTTTTGCTAATCTGCAGTTTCCGATCTGAAATTACATTTCGCAGTGCATACCAGCAGCTAACATATTTTTGGATTGCTGTTCAACATACATAATGTGTAGATGAGATATTATATCATCTGCCAGAGAATACAAATTTTGTGCATATTTTGCAGATGTTATGATCTGCAGACACTGATGAATATTTTTGACTTGTGTTGTAGGCATACGATCTCAGAGCAAACCTCTCGATATCATGCATGAAGTATTCAAAGCAATGAAGTCTCTAGACTATGTAGGTATCTTTTCTAATTTTGGAATTTGCTGGAGATTTTTTCTTTGTGGGTACTAATGATGAATTAGCCTGACCATCAACTGAAATTAATTAAATCTTAGATTCCAACCCAGTCTGCTGTCGTTGATGGAGTCATGAATGACATGAGACCAAAATTGCATTTGTGCTGTGGAAAAAATCTTTCCTTACAAAAATGCACATCATAGCTACACTTTATCATTACTTTAGTTACAAAATACTCCAAGTTAAATGATTTATAAGTCATGTGACTTGGTGAAAAAATTGACTTTTAAGTGATTTGCCACTTGCCCACAATGTCTGCATTGTATTATTTAGTGTACACTATACACACAGACAGTAACAATAGTGATGTAAACCTGTAGACTGCATCAGATATAGTTTTGTATTGTTTGGTAACTGAACAGGTATGTTTCAGGTATGACATTTCATCATGAAAGTCGATTTCCAAATTTACTAGATGCAGAACCAACTTTCTGAAAGAAGCTGTTAAGATGAATTTACTTGTCTTGAGGACCTGGGAAAGTGACATAGGCCTGTGGCTATTCCGAGCCCCAAAGACAGGAATGCTTAGCATTTACTGGCATCTTTTTTAGTTTGACAGAAGTCCATTACTGCATGAGTTCTGTTAATTGTATTTTGATGTTAGATGAGCATCAGTGTGTCAGCTGATGTGATGACTCACATGTCAGTTCAACTTGATGCTTTTTGGTTGTGAAAGAAATGAAATGTTAATGTTCAGGAGTGGAAAATAATCAACAACTTCCACGTGCGAGTCCGTCGTCGCAACAAAGTGACTGGCAAATATGTGAGTACAGAACAGTGGCTTCTGGCAGTGGAAAGAGATATTCTCATACGTAATTCGTGCATTTTTTGCTGAGTCATTCTCATCCATTCTCAAAACACGCCAATACTATCTCAACCTATTTCGCTGCACCTCTGTGATTACATCATCTATTCCTAATTTCTCCCTCTACTTAAAACAAGTGAGCCTTTCTTACATTAATATCTGAAAAAAGTTCTGGGATCGATCTTTGATGAAATGCTGGAAGATAAACCATCATGCAGATATGAGTATTTTGTTCAGTACTTATCGTTTTGACATATACACACATCAACTGTATAACATCGTCACTATAGCAGTGAGTTCAGTAATTACAATAAGTTAAAATCACACATTTATAAATTTTATCAGACGATGTGCCAAAGAATAATACAAGAATCAGTTTCTTACAGACGTAGGATTTCTGCTGCTCTATGCAGAAATACTGTTGAGTGATTGATCGAGTTAAGTTTTAACGTCCCACTAGACACTAAATATGTTATATCAGAGATGCTCTTCCCAGCCAATCTCTAATGAACTACTAAAGTGGCTATGAGTGGATCAATGATTTTCAGGTACCGGCTCACCAGAATCGTACCGGATAAAGGGACACCAACATGTTGATGTTTAGTGAGATTGATAATTAAGTATGACAAAACAGTACCCACCAGAAGTGGTGGAAGTGAGCGGGAGGGGGTAGGGGCAAAGG
>Ga0209782_1000317_pt1 | contig 19865 bp, 17 predicted proteins | sample WorMetmaBAHAMAS1_FD_187390 | JGI IMG/M metagenome (GOLD analysis project Ga0209782, IMG submission 187390) | Marine gutless worms symbiont microbial communities from Max Planck institute for Marine Microbiology, Germany - Inanidrilus... | ecosystem: Host-associated > Annelida > Digestive system...
GGGGAGGGGAGGGGACATGGCCAAAGCCTGAAGTAACTTCATCGAGAAAATGGTTGTTAAAATGCTCAGTATGTGTGTGCATATATACAAGATAAACCCATTTAATTGCGCCTTTTCAAAGATAAACTAGGTGAGCCAGCAGCATAAACCGTACTACATTTTGATGAGGGAAGAGATGACGGGGTTGCGCTGGCATCGGCTCGACCATACGTAAAGTAAAGCAAACAGAGTATAACAGTTTGCAAACATGCCTAACTGCTACGGGAACTCGCATGCCATATGTGATCACACAGTGTTACCTGCTACCCAGCAGAGGTGACGTTTCCACCTTTACCACAGACAATTAAGGCGGGTACTCGATTTACTGACCCTGGAGGGATGCAAGGCTAAGTTGACCTAGTAACTTTACCGAGGTGGTATACCAGCCCAAAGATAGTCACCCATCCCAGTACCGACCGGGCTCAACGTAGAGTAACTTGGTTCTCTCGATAAACGACGCTGCCGCCATCGCCAAGCCGCCGACCATTTCCACCTCGCTCCAGACAGATGACCATGCCAGCATCTCACGACTCAGGCAGTATGCTCTGTTTGATGGCCAGCCAACAGTACTGATGCAATGATGAAACCCAACGATAATCAGTCACAGTTGCAGTGCCTACTTTAAGCAGTGGATCGGCATGTTCCAGAAACCAGCCGGCGACGGCATGACCCGCCTCGTGGTAGGCCACGGTCTTTTTCTCGTCCGGCTGCAGCACCTGCGTCTTCTTCTCGAGGCCGGCGACGACTCGCTCGATGGCCTGCTCAAAGTGCTTCATATCGATGGTGTCGTTGAGGTCTCGTGCGGCAATCAACGCCGCCTCGTTGCATACGTTCGCAATGTCGGCACCTGTCAGCCAGGTAACATCACATGACATATCACGGTTCATTCTACCTCGCTGCACCTTTTGTTCTTCTTCCAGTTAGTTAGTTGGTGTTTAACGTCCCTTTTCAGCATAAATATATGGCTATTTCAGGGACGAAAGATCAGGGGTGGAGAGCTATCCCTACCCAGTATAGGAAGGCCAGCGATATATTAACCTCAACCCTGGCCACCTTTTTATTCAGCAGCCACCCAAAAAGGGAAAGGGATCGAGAGGCTCATTTAAATTCACCTCACACATCTCATCATCTTCTGGTAACAGGACATCTACATAGTACTCTAGCCTTCAATTCCTAGATTAAGATAATTCAATCCTTCCAACCACAGGCTGCTTGTGTCCCTTGGATCTTATACACCAATTACTTTAGATTTTTGCTGTCTTCCTTAATCTTCTGCTACGTTTCTCAGCAGCAGATTAAGCTAGCAGTTATATTAGTAAAATGTTACACAATTGCATATGGAAGTCTACTGCACAATAATTAACAATGAAATACAGTTTACGTATCACTAATCTGCTACTTTAAAATAAGCCAGCTGCGACTTATATAATAATTTTAAGAAATAACACAGCACAGTGCTCTTTAGCCAGCATATATAATATATATATAAAGACAAGTCAATATATTTGTTCACATTTTATACAATTAACTGCATTTTTACCACCTACACGGTGGTACAATAAAGAACACATACCGGAAAAGCCAGGAGTCAAGGCGGCAATTTTTCGTGCTAAATCATCTTTGTTAAGCAGAGTTTTTAATACTCGAAGATGAACTTTAAATATTGATGCCCTGTCAAAGGACAGACAAATAAATGTGCAGATGCCTCAGCACTTAAACAGCAGTAACATGAGTTAATGTTAACAGTACAAGCATGTCACAAACACCGCATTCTACTTCCACAAGGCACGTCATGCCACTTCTACAGTAATCTTGCCTACGAATTTATCCACCATACCAGGAGAAAATAGTATCAATTTTTTTCACTAATGCTAATAATAACAATTATAATAATAAATAATAGTTTACAATAACTACAATAAAAACATTTTAATTCTATACTGTCGTAAGGTAATATCTAGCAGCTGCCCTAACATTCCATTTTCATGCAACATAAATCTTAGTGAAATTTCATAGTGCACCTTCTACGACAGCATTACATACAGGCAGCACGTGAAAAAATGTCACTACTGTCTGTGTGATATCTGGGAATGGTACAAAACACAGACAGAGCAACTAACTACACTAACTGGAAGGCAAATCAGCAAATCACTATTTTAGCTAATTAAATGGTGACAGTGCCAATAACCTTAAGTAATTTCTAAAAGTTTTTCAGCTACTAAAAACCTGTGCATGACGAGTACCTAAAATATAGTATATACAGCCCCAAAGAAACTAATTACAATTGAGAAATAACATGGGGATGAGGAAAATGTGTCCCCTAACATGTCACCCATCAGGAAACCAAATATTTAACTTCTGTTCTATTTTGCATAATGAAGATTAATAAAATAGCAGTTTAACAATGCATCAGAAACATTTGGCGGCCAAAATCCCTGGTCCCTGCAGAAAAACTTATACCGAATAATTATGCCATAAAAAAAACAATAATGTTGTATTGAAAATCAGCTAAATGGTGCATCCCGTAATCACAGACCTTCCCTTTATGTCAGGAGCACCAACATATATCTGTCGATCGAAACGACCCGGCCGCATCAGTGCCGGGTCCAAAATGTCGACACGATTTGTTGCAGCAAGAACAACAACATTGGACTGTGGAGTGAAACCTGACAACAAAACATACAATGGGAATGAATTTAATTCAGCAGCAAAATACGAAAGTATCGTGGTGAGACATTTTGGCAGCAATGAAAAGAGAAGTAACTGCCAAATAACTACTATAATATGCAGTAACAATAATATTTTAATCCATAACATTCACATACTGCTGCAAATTAACCCACTTCCCCCCAAAACAAACTTTTGGAATTTGTTAAGCTGATTTTTAAAGGCTAGATGCCAACAGAGATTGCCAGTCCATTGAAAGTGACCGTGACAAAGCACTGAAAGTTCAGAACTGATAAACAATTAGCAAACAAATAAGAAATATCTGATCTATTTCACAGTATAGCAGATATGGTCAGTTTACCGTCCATTTCGACAAGCAACTGATTCAGAGTGTTCTCCTGTTCACTGTGACCACCGAAACTTCGTCCGCCACGTTTCCGACCCACGGCATCGATTTCGTCAATGAACAGAATGCACGGCGCATTCTTACGAGCCATCGAAAACATGTCACGAACCTCAAAAAAACAAATGGCACACATTTATGCTGTCACTAAACCATACAATTTGACATCCAAAGGCCAGGAAAGTGCAACCAAAAGGTCCATAAACATGATGCGCAACCGTTTTGTAGCCACTACACAGGTAAATCTGTGATGGATGGTAAATCTAATTTAAGAACTGCAGGATTCAGAGGCAGCAAAGTTATATCGCCCACACAATGGCCATGAGTGCATTCAGATTAGGGAGACATTCTCCTTAACAGTCTTATCAACATGACTGACTGAGCTAAGGACTAACCGTCTAACGTCCAACTCAAAGCAAAACACGTAATGTTGAAGACTATCATCCCAGCCAATCTCTTCGCCAGTACTGAGAAAACACTGTCTCAATACTGTCACCAAAAACAGGAGTATCTGTACAAACAATTTCTACAAATGATCATGACGTCTTGACTTGCTGGGTAGTGGAAGCGCAGTTGTGTCCGGAACCTAACGTAAAATACGCAGCATATATGACGTCGGGAACTTCATTGGCAGAAGGAGCAACCTAGAATCAGGAACTGACGAATGTGTCCATAACCTAGATATACTGTTCGTCATGCCCAACTGTCAGTGTCAAAGCACTAAAGGCAATAATAACTTGAACAATGTGCAGTCATATCGACATACAGACCACCACCAGGACTACAGACACATACAGTTTGCACGTGATAATCCTGTGACGTTGTTTTACCTTTTGACTTCAGGGTCAATGCCTGCCAAGGTCCTGCCATGAACTATATCTCTACTAACTTTGATGTTGATAGCTTGATCCACTTTCCTTTCAGAATGCAGACAGACATACCAACTTACAGACGCAACTGATTGCCCTACCCAAGCTACGGCTACCGTCGACAATAACAATGAAGTAGTGTGTGAAAAGTTTTAAATACAAAGGCACTTAAGCCGCTTACACGCGAAGGTCCAACACCAACGAACATCTCCAGAAACTCAGAACCAGACACCGTGATGAACGGAACATTGGCTTCGCCAGCTGTTGCCTTGGCCAGCAAGGTCTTTCCAGTGCCCGGTGGGCCGGTCAATATGGCTCCCTTGGGAATCTTTGCCCCAAGGTCCTGGTACTGCCGTGGATTCTTGAGAAAGTTAACAAACTCCATTATTTCCAGTTTTGCCTCCTCGCAGCCGGCAACATCTCTGCCACATACACAAGGAAAATAATGCACGTACACTATAACAAGACTAGGTAGGAAGTAGCATTTAAACTTATTATTTAAGGTCATACATATTGTCAATAAAAAGTATCAAAATTGGTTCATTTACACTGAAGTTATAGCAACCCAGATAAAACACGGTGTATAACACTGACAAATTTAACACAACACTCACTTAAACCGAACTCCGACGTCGTCTTTAATTATCTTTGCCGTTGTTTGACCGAAACCAAAAATACCGCCACCGCTGCGACCTCCCGCACCTGTACGGCCTCCCTACAATCACAATTCAACAAATTCAATTTCTGTGCATAAGTACATTATAATTTAACTGAACAATCTCCGAACAATTATCATCACAAAAATTTCTAAAACTTAAATTCTGTTAATTCATACAAGCATGTCCAGATAAGGTTTGGATGCATCGTGACACTTTACTGCCAATCTGCATCCATAATTCTTGTTGAACTGTATTTACCTTTCATTACTGCAAAGTAAATTGAACTTGTACATCGACACATAAAATTCTGCTGAGCTAATGTAACTTGCTATTCTCTCTACCTCTTCATGGCACTGAATAGCCTATAATGTGCCGATGTCCCGTTAAGAAACTGCTCACTCTCTGTAACTTGCTATTACCCTAACCCTTACACAACTGATCCATTATCCCAACCCCAACCTCTTCGAAACTCACCGCATCCATCCACAACCCATATCAATACATTTATGACTCCGTAGCAAATATCCCTTCATGGCCAGTCCTACACAGTTACCTTTGGGGTGAGCAGCCTTATAGTGATTGTGGCCAAGCACTGAGGATGTAACAGATTTCAACCCAGTTTATCCTTATCCCATATTCCTTCAAAAATTCTCTAATTCCCTCATTTCTCTGTACTACTGATCATATCCCATAAGACCTCCTCCAACTTTCAAAATCCTGGAATAAGCCTTCAACTCATGCAAATTATATTACAGTTTAATAACCCCAGTACCATATTTCACTCTTCCAAACCCATCCCAGCCCTCTCCCCTCTTCTAACAAAAAGTCATGATAGCAAGGCTACTGCTTTTGTAACTGTCATTGGGCCCATTCCATGGGGCCATAGCGGTCCCCTCTGTCACGCGTTGTCGTTGTTGTCGTCGTCGTGGACATCAATGCGCAGGCGGCGTGCGACAGTAGCGACACCTGGTGAATGGCAATGTAAAATGGCTCGCAGTGGCGAATGGGCCCAACATTTTTCAAATGCTTCTTGTTCCATTATCTGAAACTAGGATAATCAAGAACATAACATAACTCAAATTACCTTAATCATATATCAGGTTTACTGTATACAGAAACTGTGTCGTAACTTACACCCATCATTCCCGAGCGACGCATCAGCCAAATGATCAGCGCCAACGGAAGAACAATTTGTACAGCAGAACCGGCCAAGCTGGCCCTGTACAAAATACGTCACATGATAGCCCTGTACAGTGCAGTTAAAGACCTTTCAAAATTTAATTTGCTCTATTTTATATTTATTGAATCCTGGAACAACTGCAGCGTGGATAATGCAGTTGTCTAAATTGTTTTAAAAATACATTTATCAGAACTGATATTTCATCTACACTAAAATACGTATACGTGATTAAAAGTATTTTTCTGGTATTACTCATTAACTTTTAAACTCATTTTAGATTACCTGTGCCCCTGTACTGTGATTATTATGTATTTCATGTGAATATGTACATATTTGACTTTAACGGCAGCTGTTTGTACTATCTCCGAGGGTCCTGATATATGACTAATATGTATGCCTTCTCATGTGCTGTACATTCGTGAAATTTTCTGATTAAATATGCACACAATGTCAATCATCAACAAAGCATACATTTCACGTACTCAGTAAAGATGTAAAGTTTAGAATTAATTTTACAAAATAAGTTTGTGATTACATTTCCACTTCAGTCTTGTAGACAACCGAGACAAAGTTGGCTGGCTCAACGTTCATCTCGACTTGAGCATTCTCGAGGTTTCGTTCAAAGGCTTCGACGCTGCCGATGTTGAACCACACTGCACCCTAAATGTAACACATAACACCGAAATATTGGTGTTGCAAGGCAACGCAGGTGAGTAAGATGAAAGAGGTGAACCGAGTGAGCACTGATAGCAATAGCTGTCATTTAAAAGTAAAGCACACAAAAAACAATCAATTTAAATGAATGAAGCACATGAGTAAACTAAAGAGGATGAATGTACAGACCGATTCGACTTGTGAACCCGGAGACATCTTAAGTCGGACCCATTTCTTGTTCACTACCTCCAACTTGTCAACCTATCAAATGTATACAATAAGAACATAATATATTTAGCATGTGTATAAAGCTAACTGTGGACCATAATCAAGAAACACGGTGATGAAAACAAAAGTATATACACTGACACACCACTAACTGTTCATTATATATCAACAAGAAATCGCCCGTAACTAGACAAACAACCAATACAAAGCTGAACAAGACTGTATAAAGCTGGACTAACCACTCCGCGGCTGAGATAGTTGACTACGAAATCCTTCCACGTAATTTCACGGTACTGTCCCTGGTAAAAAGCAAGAAGCCCTATTACTGTCACGCCGGTAACCACCATGAAAAACAAGCGATTGCTTGGATCATTTGGGTCACCAACTGATCGCGACCTGCAGTACAATCACACCATCAGTTTTAGCGACACATTTTACTGCAAACTTGATCCATGCACTCTGCGGATCTGCAGTCTATACAGCAAACTACTGCTGCCACTACCAGAGTTAGAACGATCCACAAAAACTGGACCAGGCCAATTCAGTAATTTTATGTCACTTGGACCGGCAGATTCAGTATCTGGTCCAGTAGTGTCGAACAGCAATGAAATGTGCCATGCTTCCTGCAGCTGATAATGGTAATTAGCCGGTAATCCAATCCTGCAGTAGTGTGACAGATGGCATCAGCACTGGTTTATTTACCTGCTGATCAAACTCAACACGAACAGTAATCACCGACGTTGATAATGATGAGCCAGTGTCGAAGGAGCCATGCTGAAAACACTAATTACTGGTGCAGTTGGACTAGTATCGATCTAGAAAAATACCAATTCTATCTACAGTGGACCAGATGTGGTTCAGAAGCAGTATCAAGATCTGTTCTAACTCTAACCACGACCACTACCACCACTACCACCACCACACTTCCAATACCATTCCACAGTCATTATACAAGTCAGCCTGCATCAGTCGGCACCTGCAGTTAAGAACTGGAAGATTTAAGTACAAAGTTATTGACATGGCCAGCACGCCGCTGCTGACTGCAACTAGCACATTCAGATTAAAGAGAAAATGCTAGCGTTATCTTCAAAGGCGTAACCTGCATCATCTCAGTACCATCATCTATCATTGTAGCAATTATGTGTGAATAAACAGCAACTAAACTGGAAAGACTACACAACATGGTGGCCACCCAAAACTGGACTAACTACCAAACTACATTCTCGCCAATAACTCTGCCAAATGCTGGTCAATTTTCAAGATACTTTCACAGTTAAAAATTTGTAATGAAGTTACTACTAAAAGTGCCACTTACATTAAATGTGTTACTATGCCATCTTGTCAAATATTAAATACCTTTTAAAACTCAGTTGGCAATGGTCTGTTATTTTGTGCCACCCTGTGCTAAATACATGCATTATTGGTGATATATAAAATGTTGTAAGCAACTGCTACCAGAAACTTGTAAGCAAGTATCTAATACATCAATGCAAAATCCTCGTACATGCCAAGAGCTGGATTAAAAAATGTGAAAATTTTATAATAATAATGTAATAAAAATCTGCATAATGCACATACTTAGCTAGGTTAAAGGAAAATTCAAACTTCTTGTCCGGACCCCTCGAGGAAGATCCACTGGATTTTGAAGGAGCTTCTTTTGGCGTATCTTTTGGTTGTGCACTTGACGAACCTGTAATAACATCACAGTTTAAATTCACTGCTCAAGCTTTCAAATTTTACTTTGCATTACCGGATAAACTTTGCTAAGTTTAATTATGGATAAACAGTGGATACAATAAATGCACAGTATGTTAAAGGCAAATAATACAAACCTTTCGTTTCAGTTTTAGGAGTTTCTTCGGGTTTGGCTTCAGGTTTGGCCTGTGTTTTCTTACCACCTGGGAAGTATTTCTCAAATCCTTTTGGCACCTCGGACCTAAGTACTTGCCAGTCATTGTATAATGACGATAATGTTTCACGTGAACTTGTAATGCATCTCATACATCGTGCTATCTGCACACAAAGATTAATAATGAAATAGTTGTTTGGTGTTTAATAGCAACTTCAATACACTTAAGTTATAACACAGTATAACAGAGTAAAAAGTATGTGACTCACTGTATTCATTGTGCATTTGAAAACCATGTCACTACAAGTAGTCTTAAGTAGACCATTCATAGTACAGTTAGAATTATCCACAAAAAATGGACTGGACTGATTTAGTAATTCTGTAACCTGGAACTAGCCGAGTCAATACCTGGTCCAATACTAATTAAACTTGCCCTGATTCCTGTAGCACGTGGTAGTTACAAGTTGGTTACAAATTTTTCTACACCTTCAATATTTTGGCTCCCCAAGGGGACCCCCTGGGCCAAAGGTCACCGGTCTGGTGGTGGGTACACCAACCCCTTCTAGCTACCTGCAAAATTTTGTCCCGTTCTGACGACCCATCTCTGATATATCTGCTGACAAACTTCGCCGATTTTGTTGCCAGTGTGACCCATAAAACCATAAAAAACAGTGAACGATACGTCTCCGCTTACATATGGCGACAATATGATGTAGGGTGAGCACTGATTTGTAGCACTTGTTTGATATATCTTAGAAAAAAACTTTAATACCCTAAAAATCACAAATTTAGCTTCAAACTGAATATATACATACATACATACATACATACATACATACGTAAAATGTTATAGTGCCCAGTATACATAAAATAGACCTACTCTGCACAATGCTAGAAGTTAAATGTTGTGTCACTGGGGTTGATATGGTAACAAGTGAGAAACTGACGAAGAAGAGAGTAAGTTTTCAACAGTTTCATTGCAATCTAACTCAATTTTTTGTTAGATCGCGAGCCGCCACAGCAACCGCGTCTGCATTCGCCAACGTGCCGTACCGTTCTGGCCCTGGGCTGAGGACACGTCCTCCCACGAAGGTCGCATCCGCCGCCAAGGGCCAATAAGCGTGCATCTTGGGGATGCTGGGGTAGCGGCTAATCCGTGCTAACGGGCCGGTGTAGTATCAAATATCTCACAGTGCCAAATAGCTCTCAACTGCGCCATTGCGCGTGCGCGATCTCGTAAAGTCTCGTGCGCCACTGTTTTTTTAATATTTATTTCTTTGCTTACGTTATGTTTAGGTAGTTAAGGTTAGGGTTTTAGGGTTAGGGTTAGCTTTAATTAATTCACACATGTCGCGCAAATCTCGTACTGCGAGTTATTTGGCACTGGGACGTATTTGGCATGACACCGGAGCAGTGGCGGCATCGGGGCGGTCCACTAACTATTTCCAAAGGAACAAGTCAGACAACGCAATGCATTTTTTCAGGATGCCGGGCCCGTTCACGCGCAACGATTTCTGTCCCTCAAACTCCCTCTTGTTCCCCCATAACAAAAATCTGGCTACGCCCCATGATGGCATTGCTTTGACCTGTGTAGAGTACTGCCGACGATCGGAGAGTCTGCAGCCGCGGGCATGACTCTGCAACAGTCGTTCTAATCGAACAACAATTGACGCATATCTACACGCCATTTTAATGACTCGTAAATCATTAAACAATGATGTAAAATGTTACACTAGTATAATAATCATTACGTCAATCAAACATAAACAAACTTTAACATAACATAAGGACTGAAGGCGGACGCAGGTACATATAGAATTTTTCCTTAGGTTATTCTCAAATTTGTTAATCAGTAATTTTGCAATTTACATAAAATTAACGCAGTTTAATGTTGACGTTTAATGCGATGTTTTATGCTTAAACACATTAAACACGGTTAAATATACCGGAGACCGGTAAGCAGGAGCGTGCGGAGTGCGGACCGATAGGCAAGCAAATATGTGGGGTAAGCAGTAAGCACTGCTGTTTACGTTGTTTTTGTTTACATTTGAAGCAAAAATTGTCAATTTGAGTGCCCCCTTGGCTCGCCATGTCAGAAATAGGTGTAAAACGCAAAGAGTGTGAGGTCATTGATGACGAAAGTGACGATGAATTGGTTGGGCCATTGCCGAGTGAAGCTTCACAGCCGAAAAAGAAAAAATGTTAGTTTCTACGTCTACCAGTCAACTCGTCACGCAGTCAAGTCATCACACGGTTCATGGGAGTAGCCAGGATTTTCAGAGGGTTGGTGCGCCCAGAGGTGGATCCAGGATTTCTGGTTAGGGGACGATGGAGGGGCCGAAGGCCCCGATCGAGGCACGGTAGGCGCAAAGCGCCGAGGAAGGGTATGGGGTCTGAGGAGGGGCTATGGTGCCCGTTCCCAGGATGGGTCTGAATTTTTGAATTTTAATTGTCAAATCTGTGCATTTTGATGCATTTTTGCGCCTATATCAGACGCTGAATTTAATGCAACATCATGGCACTGAATAGCCTATAATGTGCTGATGTGCCGTTAAGAAACTACTCACTCACACCCCTTAATGCAACATGTTCTAATTTTAGAAGTTTACGCTGCGTACGCCGGTGTAGTATCAAATAACTCGCAGTCATAAATAACTCACATCTATGCCATTGCATTGGATTTTGTCACACAGGGTGCATTTCACTGTGCATAGCCTAGATTTATTTGTGTTTATCAGGTTGTATTTTGTGCTTTTGCTTTTCATACTGCATATATGTTGTGTTATTGTATTATTTCTGGACCTAATTAGATTGAAGCCCAGTTCTTAGGACCTCTCTACTTCAGTGCTTTGACACTGTTGGTTGGGTCTTTTGACCTATAAAACCCGTCCCCGATATGACCTATAATGTGTTTGGTGGGACATTAAACCTTGCTCAATTCAATTCAGTTCAATACGCGATCTTGAATAGTCTCGTACACAGGTGTTTATCTCTTCAGTTAGGGTTATGGTTAGGATTAAGGTTAGGGTTTTAGGGTTAGGGTTAGTTGTAGGTTACGGTTAGGTTTAATAATTCTCACTTGTCGCGCAAATCTCATATTGCGAGTTATTTGCCAATGCAACATATTTGGCAAGACACCGTTCCTCCTTAGGGGGCGGAACCGGCCCAGTTCCGTTCCGCCCGGTTCCGGGTAAGTCTTTAGAATTGGACCGCCATTTTTTCGCATTTTGAGGTGGAAATACCGTACTCAGTATACATGTGTGTATGTTATTTAACATCATTCACTTTGGAGCTCACGTTCTGGTATTCACAATTTATATAAATTACTACTGCACCTCTTTTCCAGTTTCAGAATTGAATGTTTTGATGAGACTTGTAGAAACATATAGCAATAAGCATATCTTTTGTGCTTTACCGTGTTTGCATGATCAGCTATATTTATATGCAGCTGTTTAATATATAGTTTGCTGTACATTACAGTGTTGGCATATGAAAAAGTGTATCTGGAGAACATTCCGTCTGCAGAGTCATACGAAAAAAGCTACATGCATCGTGATGTGATTTCGCATGTATTTGTTACAAAGTGAGGAGTTTTTGTTAAGTATTTTTTTTATAAAAGATGATATTTGTGTGTTTAACATATACAGAATTTTTAAGTGTCATGATACAGAATTTATTAATTATTGTGCACTTAAATTTAGTGTACTCGATAGTCATAATATAAGCCTTAATCTGCCTTAGTTTTGTTTTGTTAATTTGATACACTTGACCATGTTAATGGCTGATGTGCAGTCTGGTTTAGCCAGTTCCAGAAGAGAGCTATTGAGGGCACAGTTTTTTTATAGACTGGATATCGTTCTTGTCACCTGACCCAACAGTGTCCAGTCACTGAAGTTAGCACAAAACTGAACTCAACAAGTGACTGGTAGCGCATTAGAGGCATTTGCATAATGCACTTTGAATCTTTTACATACTTACTTACTTACCTGGGGACTCCTGCCCTCACACATTTTTTACTTGTCTGGACTCTTGGTTAGCTATTTGCACTTATTTGAAGGGGTAAACTAATGTCAAAATTTGTTAGATATCATTATAATTTTTAATCTATAAATGCTTTCAGCACGGACTTCATAATTACCACAAGTGTTGATGGTCATCTGAAGTTCTGGAAGAAGAATGAAGACAAAGGCATCGAGTTCGTCAAACATTTTCGTTGTCATCTGGGTTAGTGAGAGACTTATGTTATTAGCACCTTAAGTACTATTCTCTTCTCCTCAACATTGTACTCTTTTAAAGTTACGAATGTAAGTCATAATGAGGAGTGTATTACCATTTATCAAGGTCTTGAAAATGTCAAGACTTTTTTATCAAGGCTAAGATTAAGACCAAAACTTTTTCTCCAAGACCAAGACTTCAAGCTAAGCTCAAGACCAAGACTACCTTTCTTGTCCTCGAGGAATCTCGAGACCAAGACCCAAAGTCTCGAGAATACATCTCTCCTTATTGATTTGTTGGTACTAGTTTCTACAGTTATATTGTCAGATTTCTGTTCATTCATCTGGCAAAAAATGTATGTGGTATTGGTCATTGTGTGTGTGAGCTAAAGTTGTATGTGCTTATAATTGTATTTTAGTTTATATGTCCAAGGAATCTGAAAAATTGGTGTGCTTTTAAAATAGCATTTACTGCTTGTGCTTGTGAATTTGTTTTGTGATTATGTAAATGATTGTTAAGAAGACTTAATTTGCATATAAGTTTCAACTGAGGCGATAACTTTTCTTTTTACTTTTGTATTTGTTACAAGAATTGGATAGATCAGTCTGCCATATTTTGTTTATTAATTACTGGTTACCACGTTCAATGTTTGTAGGACCGATATGTGATTTGGCTGTGAGTGTGAACGGTGAGCTGGCAAGCACCATGTCGGATGACAAAGTCGTGAAAGTCTTTGATGTCGTCAACTTTGGTAACTGATCTATGACGTCATATGATATGTGTTGTTTCGTCATTGTTACATAATATTATGCAGTAGTAATTGCTTGTTTAGAAAATTTTCAGTTAGTGTGTGAGCACGCTGTTAGTGCGAGCATATGTGCTTGCATCAAACCATTTCCCACCTGTTTGTACTACCGGGTACACTGACTTTCCAGTGCTCTTTCCTGATTAAGAATGAACATGTTTATTCACCAAAGATTGAATACGAAAGTCAGAAGAAAATATATATAACAGCTGCTAAAAGTAAAAAGAAACTACACGCACATAGTACACAATAAAATCAAATATCAGTCACTGGACGGTGCATACAATTCAAAGCTAACGTGGACCATATTAACTGCCGCAGTCTTAGTCGTATAAACTGACTAACATCTCGTCACAGATACTAACATGTAGTAACTCTCTGCGGTGTGGCCAATGAACGGAAAGTGAAAGTAGTGGTACTGTGGTAAGCATTCAGGTACTGGCAGTGTAACTTGTAAACACAATATCATGTTTGTGCGCAGATATGATAAACATGATAAAATTGACATACGTCGGTCGCTGTTGCTGCTGGGTCTGTTCACCTGGCGATGCTGTTCAAGCTATTGCTGTGTAAGTGTCCGACCTTCTTCATTGCTGTTGACAGCTGATTTAGTATGTAAGAAGCTTCTTTGTGCTTATAATGTAATTAATATGCAAATGTTTTATAATAACAGGATTAATTGTTTTTTTAAATTATTTACGGTAAGAATTTTTTTTACGATACGTGCAATTTTTACCACAGATAGATGTCCGGTAGCCGGGGTGCATATAATGCATGTAAAGTACAAAAAATCAATAAGAATTGCTGATAATCAACTTAGTACATCGTTCTGAAAGTGTTTGTACAATGAGCGCTGACAGTAATCTGAGTATGGCATGTGTAAAATGTGATAACACGGTTTGGGGTTGAGGGCGGGTAAGTGCAGTATTCGTAAGAGTGCTGCAGAAATGTCCGGGAAATGTCGGGGAATTTTTCATTGCCTGGAGAGTGGTCACCCGGTATGATTTACTGTATTTTTACCAAGTTTGGTTTAATGGTTCAAGCCATGTTCATTTTGGTGCAGAAACACAGTCACAGATGCAGATTAGTCACACTACTTAGGCCAGTAAAATTACGGAAACAAAAACCGACAGAAATAGTAGATAGCAGTCAAACAGAGATTGTTTATGTCTTGTAGAGCAGCATGGTTTCATTTATTTATTCATTTTATGTTTGTGCTGCTGTGCTTTTACGTTGATGCGATCAGAGCCGACAGAGACAGTAGTATCATTCACGTCTATGATGGTCGAGGATCCAGCGACATTCTTCATACGTTCGACAAGTTGCACAGTAATCCAGTTGTTATGATGAAGGTAATACGCCCGTTTTGAATGCGTGTACATGTTGTGGATTTTTATATACACAAATTGACATGTCTTATAAAATGTTCTTTTTCCTTAAATATGGTACATTAACCATTTGTCTGGAACAGCTGGAAAAGTCAGTGAATTTGTTGGCTGGCAGGGAAACATTGGAGAATTGACTGAACGTTAGGGAAAATCTCGCCGGTATTTTATAGACGTCAGATTCAGAGCTACAACAGTGTTTAGTAGACTATTGTGGGGCATTATTGCCTGCTGTATGGATTTTGCTGCTTATTAAATAATTGTGAAATAATTGTAGTGATGTCTTTAGTGCGCTAGTGTCACTGACAATAATACATGCACGATCGATTTGGGTAATGCAGTATAGATAGGAGTACCAAAAGTCGGGGAATTTTACGGTTCTTTGGGAGCAGTCACCCGCGTAAACTATGTTGTTAGTGCAACAGTTAGCATTTACCTTGACTGACGATCATATGTTCTACTCCAGGCCATAAAACTTTTATGCAACGATCGTAGGCAAGTTGTTGACACACACATAATGTATGTTGGTACCAGCCGAAGTGCAATGGTGCTCTGTAGCTGGGAAGTAAAGGCAGGTGTGGCTCATTCTAGTTATTGATTAATGTTGGTAGCAGGTAAAACCATATGATGCCTCATTAACAAGCAGTTGGTGATGGTGTATCTTATGTAAAGCACTGTGCAAATCTGTGGGTACTAATGCATGACTTCATTATGTATGTTGCAAACTTTCAAAATGTGAGATAATTCTGCAGCAGTCCACATTTGACAATATACTTTGAACAAGTGGAAACAGTTGATAGAATGGCAGTTGGATTTTTATATATTATCCATACTTGAAAACTTTGTTGCTCTGTATTTGCTTATATCACCAGTTAATGGTCTCTGTGAGTCGAAAAAGTTGCCATGGTACTTTTTTCTGTGCCTTCACCAAATGCTGATGATTTTCAACATTCCTAACAAGAGGGCCTAGCAGTGGCTAGCATAGCACAAGATGTTGTTGTTTAGATTACCCCTCCCCACCTCCACAATGCACGGTAAATTTGGATCGGAATTTGAAACCTAAATTAGCTATAATGCGCCAATGCATTTCTGTCACAGACAGACGGACACAGACATCGTAGCATAAGTGCGAGATGTATATATTACGTCTTGCGTTAAAAATCATTAGTAATTCTTTTCGATTAAGTTGTCATTAAGAGGTCCCACCACTTCTTGTTAAATTTTTGTGACCATTCAACTCAAAGTAGCCAATAGCCAGTTTTCTTTGTATCACACCATAGAGAGCGTTTCTTCATCGAGTTGTTACTTTAATACAGTATATTTGTGTTACAGTTCATTCCTATGTTTTTATGATGTTATTTTTCTTTTGTTTTTTAATTGTAGTTTAACTCGACGTTCGAGACGGTGGTGTCAGTGGATTCAACCGGTATGCTCGAGTACTGGACCGGACCAAGGCACGAATACCAGTTTCCATGCACCGTCAGTTGGCAGTACAAGACCGACACTGACCTCTACGAATTTGTCAAAGTATGAAGTTCTTATTGATAACATTATCATCAGGCCACATCACGGCTTTAGCTAGCGGTGCAGCCTATTGATACAGTAGAGTAGCCGGTCGTCCTGTCTTTAGGTCGGTCGGTCCGCCGGTCTGTTCCATTTCTTGGTCATGACTGTGAGCCCTGCAGAAATGGTGATGTAATCTAGATCCCTTTTGGGATATTAAATGGGGTGAGTGCAAGGAACCATCCAGTAGATTGGGGTTGAGATACCCCCATGGTAAGGGCACTTTCCGCTGGACTTGTACTGCGAAGTATAGTGCCAGTGCAGTGCTATGCTGTGGAATGCAAGTATTTCTGCGGCTGACGGCTCATACTCATCTGCAGTAGGCATTGCGCAGCTAGCACTCACAGCGGATATGTCCATTCGCTGCTGCAAGGCCGGCTATGCAGCCTGTTCCCAACTTAATTTGGGCAGTCTTTTGTTAATATTATGGATATTTATGAAGAACGGGATCACCTAAGGGCCGTCATTGTAACTGTCTACTGTCAGCAACTAATTATCAAGACAGACAGCTAAGTAATGTCTTCAGTTGTAAAATAAAAGTCGCCACAGAGATTTCAGTTGATCATAGTGCTGCAGGCAGACTGCTGCGTGCTGATTGTCCACAAATTGAAAATCACTTGAGGATGTATCTGTTGCTAAGGCAATGGACCAGGCGATCTGCAGTTCCTCTCTTACCGAAAAAACCAGTTTAACAAAAACAGAGCAATTATGTTGTTAGATGTTTTGTTAATTTTATGATGCTTTGACACTGTTCGTTTGGCAGCAGGCAGTGCAGCCAATCTGTAAGAACATACTCTCAGTTTTGATGTAATTGTCTGTACATGTTATGTCATTAGCATTGTACATCTGTATCGAGTTTTTGCACTTCTATCACTGTACTCGTTGTAGTGTAGTCGTTTGAAGTAATTACAGCCCGTGTAGCGAGGATGTATAGGTTTGGCCTTGTGTGTGTGTCTGTCCGTCCGTCTGTCCGTTTGTCCTTCCGGGCCCGGGTGTCTGTCGATGGCTTTCTGCCCTTCCCCACCTACCCATACCTCCCCCCGGCGGCGGCGCACTGTGCGATCCAGCCATGAACTGATTTTAGTTTTCATTGTATGCGTGTGTCAAGTGTCAGACTTGTCCGACTGGTCTTTCATATTCACCAGACGGGAAGCTCATGGCAACACTGGCCAAGGACAGGAAGGTCTGCAGTTTTCCTTCTCATAGTTAGTGCTGTTGAAAGTACTTATCGATGCTTGTCTGCAGTGAATCTTTTTTTCTTTGCTTAGAACTGAGTACAGTAAAAAGATATTCAGTTTACTGTTTGCTTGCATGTTTAAAACACTGGACTTGTTTGCAGGTGCGCATATTTCGGTTTTCGTCTGGCAAGATGACGAGAGTTTTCAACGAGTCTTTGCAGCATTATTCTGACCTGCAGCAGGTACGTGATTTTACTTAATTCTTATTGGATGTGTCGAAATTTAATGTCTTACGGAAAAATATTTTGTCACTTTTCGTAAGTCACTAGTGAATTGTTACAGTGGCTGTATCTAGTGTTAAAACCTTGGTCCTGTGTCCTGTCTGGTAGTCCTGTCTTTCATATTCTTGAACGAACTCACCACAGAGATCACCTGTCTGCATGTCTCACTGGCATGCAGCATATATTCAGATTCACCAGGTATCAACGCCAACACGGCAGCAACGGCGTCGATCTCACAGGATTATTGGGGGGGGGGACATAAAGGAAGACTGGAGGTCTGGGGGACAAAGTCCCCCAGAAGCTGAAGCTTTTTTTGTGAAACTACACATAATATTTGTATTAAAATACAACAAACAACAGTTCCTGTCACTCTCGTCGACATCCTAAACAACATCACTTCTAAAATATTGGGGGGGGGACATTACCATGGATGTCCCCCCTTCATAAATATTGGGGGGAGGGACATGTCCCCCCTGTCCCATAGGGAACGACGCCCCTGCACGGCAGGCATTTACATTGCGGCCTTAGATACAAAGTTACAGACCGATTGCTAACTGCATGATTTGTTTGTGGATTCCAGACGAAACAGCAGATGTCCAACATGGAGTTTGGCCGTCGACTGGCAACAGAGAGAGATCTCGAGAAGTCGGAAGTTTTCAATTTGTGTAACATTGGTACGCTGTCTCGCTGCATTCTTAGTCTGCGACTGCATGGGCATTAAACTGATTTAGTTATTAATTTTGTTATTATATTTAAGATTTTAATTACCTGTGTTCAGATTGTGTGGTGCGTTTATTTACGGTGAGTCTATGTGTTCTACATAATTGTTATATAATTGACAGATGCATATTTACCTTCTTGCCAGTGTAACAAAGTTACTTGTTTTGCAGTATTTGACCAGAGTGGCAACTTTGTGATCTATGCTACGATGCTTGGAATTAAAGGTACCACTGCCATTCGTGTCTTTTTGTCATTTTTTTAAATACCCGATGCCAACATAACCTGCCATTTGTATAATAAACTGTTTTCACTCACAAGCTTATTTAATCCTAGAAAATTGTTTTCAGTCGTTTTTTTGAACAGAAAAAAACACGATTTATATATTTATATTGCTTAAAAACTAACTGTTTTATAATAATCATTATTAGTTTTTGTTACTCAGAAATAAAATGATGATGTTTACTGAATATAATTGCTTACAAAGATGGCAGATTCAGGGAGATTAAATACAAAAACTGAATGCCACATTTTATTTCCCGGAGTTCTGCTAACTCTAATTCTGTTGCTTTTACTAGCCTGTGGACTTTTTGTGATTCAGGTGATATATTATTGTGTTGTATTAATTTGTTTACGGTGATTAATTGATCTAATGCTTATTGCTTGTCCGCAGTTGTGAATGTGAAAACGAACCGATGCGCTCGTATGCTCGGCAAAGGCGAGAATGCACGGTTTCTTCAACTTTCCCTCTTCCAGGGAACTGCCAATCGTCCAAAAGCAGCCATAACACTAGACATGGTGGCTTCCGACAATCCAATACTCACAGGTGTCCAGTTTGATCCAATCCTGTTCTGTACGGCGATAAAAAAGAATCGGTTTTACATGTTTACGGCGAGAGAACCTGATGATACAAAGAGGTAGGGTGTTAGTAAATTTGTCTGTGGTTGTAACTTCATGCTGCTGTCATGTTGGTGGCGTTGGCTCAGTGGTAGAACGTCGGTCTTTGGCCGGCGGTCTTTCCCTGTCCTGCGCCCGACCTGCAGCTAACGGGTGACCACTCACGTGGGTAAGCCGTCCGCAGCAGGTCAGCCAACTAGGTCAACTCAGCCTTTCATCCTTTCGGGGTCGATAAATGAGTAGTAAGCTGATATCAGCTTACGGGTGCATGGACTT
>Ga0209782_1000318_pt1 | contig 19823 bp, 9 predicted proteins | sample WorMetmaBAHAMAS1_FD_187390 | JGI IMG/M metagenome (GOLD analysis project Ga0209782, IMG submission 187390) | Marine gutless worms symbiont microbial communities from Max Planck institute for Marine Microbiology, Germany - Inanidrilus... | ecosystem: Host-associated > Annelida > Digestive system >...
TCAGAGCCGTGCAGTAACGGAGCTTTAGTGGGCCGAGAATCGAGACAGAATGCAGTCAGAGATCGAACGAATTTGGATCCGAAAGTTACTGCGCAAGGTTATCAGCAGACGCGATCTGCCAGCAGCGACCCACGACCGACGTGCTCACCTAGCGAATATTTCAGCCTAAAAACGAGCCACAATAATGCAGTGCCGATGAACAACCACTCAACTGGCGTTGCGGCTACAGCGCTGAATGGCTGTTTTGTGAACGGTAGTAAGACACCGGCAACGAAAACAGAAGATTGGCACTCGTATAGAAATCCGGCGGATAAAATAACCGAGTCAAACTTGCGTCCTGGTGGTATTTCACGGCGAAGTGGCATTCCGGTTTCAAGTATGTTGCTACTATTCATAAGTGGAATTTATGTTTATTTTAGAAAATGTTTATCATACGGGCAAGCCCATACTGTGATGTTGTCATGTAAAGACTATGGGCAACATGACAACCAGTCAGCATTGCCCACAGGTTAAACTAATAGCTAGCCATACAAGTTCAGCTGTAATTCAGAATGAGATTGGTTTTGCGATTAGCTTACAAGGCCTATATGTACATGGGATGACTAATAGCCATGTTGTGGATGTATTATGCACATCATAGAATGCAGGTGATTTATTGCCATTTTTACTGTAGGCTATTGGTTGGGGTTAGTAGAGTTCGTTTATAAGTTTATAGTTAGCTGTTTGTCTGATAGATTTATTTGTGCTTATTGTGGATTGTATTATGTGTTCACTCACTGTGTTTGTTGATAACAGTAAACTCATTGTTATCTTGCATTGTGATTAAATGCTACACACACTACACAGTAAGAAAAAGTTGTTGACGTTTGCAGTTCACAGAAGAAGTTTGTCAAGTACTCGCGAGAACACGACCGATGGAAGACTTGAGTTTAGTGCCACGGCAAAGTCTGCTGGAAGTGAACGGAATTGTCTGAGCCGTGAACAAGCCTGTTATGCAGCACAAGATTCACAGACTCCTCAGTACGATAGGCGGACATCACTGGAACACGAAGCTAGTCATCTTGTCTACAGAACACCTCAGAATAAAAACAGTCACTCTGGTAGGATGAGTTGACTAGTTAATTGTATAGTGCTGCTAAACTTAAGTGTTAACATCTTCTGTACTTTGAGGCTTTCGGTTGAGTGATGAAAATTGAAACCAAAACCTAGGACTTTTCAAAGTCTATCCATTGCTGAAACCCAGATTTTTATTGTAACTTATGATCTGCAGATTGGTCTGTACACTAAAATTGTACACATGAATTTATTCAAGCAAGTGTGTTTCAGTAACGAATAGATGTGCGGTTACTTTGTTTGCGTCACCTCATCTCAAGGACTGAAGTATCTGAGCACGACCTAACTGACCAAGACCAGAGTTACTAAAGACTGACGACCAAATAGAATGGCACCGCTTGTTGTTTGAAAAAATCTATAAAAATTTGTTAGAACTGTTAGCTGTTTATAGGTGCATAATAAACAGCATGAATCAGTTTGGCCTACTGCCTAATTCACACTGTTGGTTGTTGTTTTCGAGTAGCTTATTAGATGTGTGCAGCTATTTACTTTTTGATCTAGGCATGATCCATTTTTCAAGACAACTGAAACCAAATCCGAAACCACGGTTTTTCCCAGTGTCATGCCGAAGCTGACCATGAACAAAAATTTGGGAACTGCAATAACTATAAAAATCTGTACCAGTTGTTTTTTTAAGTCTTTTTCCAGAACAGGTGAAATAAGAGAACTAGTTGGGTATCATTGCTGGCAGTCCTGGCTCACCTGGTAAACAGGCATTAAATTAATGCAGCACACTGATAACACTGTTATTGCACCTGTGTGACACTGGATTGTATTTATCTTTCGGTTGCTTTCAGTCGACTGTATCATGGCTCAGGTATGAATGAAGGGCGTATTGTGAATGGATGCTTTGTTGCTGAATGCCGGTGTTCAAATGCGTTGTGTAAACACTAAACAGTACAGACTGTGGCTAGCCTGGACCATTCTGCCATTGCTCTGTTGTAGCTGGTATTTCCCACAGCTGTGATTAGCATGTCTTGTCCACCAAATTGCAATGATGTGGACTGTAGGATGGTCAAAGAGACACTTGTTAATTGTTATAGAACACCAGTTGAATCGTGCAGATGTGATTTAGACTGGTGCATGTAAAAATAATCCAGTGTGTGATAAAAAATTATATTAATAATTTTAACCTAGCTGCTAAGCAATTTTTGCGATTAATGTCAGTTTTCACTTTTGAATTATGTAATAAATAATTTACTTTTTTGAGTCAGTCTGTTTTTGTTTTTAATTTTAAGTGTATTTAGTCTTTTGCAGTGTTAGTTGTACTGGTCAATTTTCTGCTGTATAGGTCGACTGTCTGGTGACTCGCGGACTTTGTGGCGAAACATGTCGTTGCGGGGCACGTCGTCAACTGGCGGTCGTGCTAAGCCATCAGTTTATTCATCACGACACACGCCACCATCGGCCGTAGCACAGACGATGTCAAGACAGACTGTGTCATCAGCACAGCAGACCCCAGTTTCAGTGACACAGGTGCCATCGCGGCGTACAGGCCAAGCAGCGGGTGTTGAACGTGGCAGGAGCCAGCTGCCGAAGCACACGTCACAGTCACAACGTGAGTTACTTTATTTTCTTCACTCACTCTCCCTTTTCTCTTCTTTATGGCATACTCTTTATTTGAGTAGAGTCATGTTTGCAATACATTGTTTTCCAAATACGTTACATATTCTGTGGTGACCAAGGTACATAGAGTTATAACTTTTTGCACAAGCTGCCAGCGTGTAACTTGTTTATAGATGAAGTAATTATGTACGTTGTGCTGTAATAAGTAAATTGTTGTTGTACAGCATGATGTACACAATTAGTGTGTTTATAAATAGCACTCGCCTAACGAAGCACAAGAATTTGTACTTTGTACCTCTGTATGCTGGGAATTTTCCATATCTCCGTAGAATGTGTAACATATTTGGAAAATGAGCTACTGAATGCTGGTTGTTTATGAGAAGATGCCTTCTGCACATGTGAATAACCAAAATTCAGTGGCTTTAAAATGATGTATTATTGGACGTAAAACCTTGATGTTAGTCAGTGCTTTTAAATGGATGTATTGTTGTTGTAGTACCAGTAGTAGTAATACGTATGTAGTATTCACCTTCACTCCAACAGATGGCGTGTCAGCTGTGATGTTAGTCTGCAGGTCAAGACGGAAGATTATCAGAACTTTTCTGTGCTGTGTTTTGTACAGCAGTTGTGCATAATCATTCACACACAAAAAATAAACATTTCTTATGGATTAATATGTATTTTTAGATTCTTTGTGTTTATAAGTTTACTTTTAGGTTTTGTATATTTTTCTGCATGTTTAGTGATGTGTTGGTTTTGTTTTCTCCATACTAGCCCAGCAATCGACTGGAAAGAGCATCTCTAAACTGACCTATATACGTTGCGTGTAGTGAAATGTTAAACTCTGACTGAGTTGGTCAACATGTGTTGTGTGTGACATAGCTGGTAGTCGATCAACATCGCCCTCGCCAAGGTTTGACTACGTCACTCACAGACACAACGTGCTGGAATCTCCCGTCAACAGAACGTCGACGCCTCGACAATCATCACTGCGTGTGCCACGCATTCATAGTCGCGACTCAAGCCCTGGTCGCACGTATCAAGGTAAACTTTGTCCTGCAGTCATAAACATAATTTCACTAGAGTACATTCATTCCACATTTCTGGAGTATGGTATTCACGGATTGCATTTCTTTCTGTGTTTATTGCATTGTTGATTAGATGCAAAGATGGGTATTCCACCTGAAAAAATCCATGCTGATGTGCTGTTTTGAAGCTTGTTGGAAGAACATCAAAGAAACTGGTTAATCCGGATTCAAATGCCACAAAAATTTTATCGATGATGGTGTATTATATTTTGGTCCTGCTAAAAACACAAGAATCGGAGAAACTGTTAAGTGTGCACTCTTTGGTATTTAGCAATAATGTTTTTTTTTAAAGCCAACAAAAGTGGCAGATTATTATTATTAAATGTATATACAATAAATATGTACATGGAACATCATGTGGTCCTAGTCGTGATTGGTGATGTAAATTAATATATTACTATAGATGTTACTGCTGCTGTAGTATTGATCAAATGAGTATGAGTCAAAACTTATTCATTTGTGTATTGTCCATCTACTGATCCTAGAGCGGTACCGTTAATAGTGCGCCATCTCTTTCTACAGGAGTCCAACAGTCTGTCCAGAAAGGATGTGCTAATGTTTCGACCAGTGCTAGTGAGTTTAGCAGATAGCAGTAAATCAAAAGTCTCTCTGTCTGTCTGTGTGTCTGTTTGTTTGTCTGTCCTGCATGACATCATTCCCAAAAATAGCACATGACTGCAAAGCTGCCATCAGTTGGCAGCAGTGTCACTGCAACATCATGCACTAGACTAACACTCCTGCTGCATGTATTGATTATTTCCTTGTCATAGACAGTAGTGGCCTCACTTCGTTTGGGACACTACTACTGCTACTGCTACTACTACTACTACTACTACTACTACTACTGCCATTTAGTTGACCGTTGACAAAACACAACAGTATACATACAATACAATATAGGCGTAGAACACACAATGGCAATGTCACTGACAAACAGCATAAGTCTACACCAGTAACAGTGTCATACATAGTAAGTGTCGTAGTGGTTGTACATTGTCGTTTACAACAGATGCACCAGCGACTCCATGCAATGGTGGTTTATTGTCACTCTGTCAACTCCAGGGAGGTTCTGCAATGGAAGCAGCCGTGGTAATATACATTCACATTTCATTATTATGTACCCTGCTATCGTATGGGGGCATCAAGCAGTGCATCTGTCCGTTTGTCTGTCAGTCCGTCCGGCAATCTGACTGTCTTTACCACGTCCCAAGCTCACCAGTGGTGCATTGTAGGGCTATGTTTACTTTAGAACACCAATAGGAAGCCCATGCTGGAACTTGAACCCACTGGTGAGCACGGCTGTGTGGCAGTGAAGCCATCACTGGCTCTGTTTCTGAAGCACACGCTAGGTGGCTGCACCTTTGATATCCCCCCATCAAACTACCATAGGAGAGGGGCATATCATTTAGCCACATGTTGTCATGTCTGATATATACTGAGGACAATCATCGGCTGATTCCAATAATTTTTGGTACAAACATTAGTGAGTGAATATGCCGTCGAATAGTGGCTAGTATACTGGCTGAAGTCTTGAAAGGCAGTAACACTGAATTTGAGTGAAAATATGTTACTTCTGTCATTCTGTATTTAACCCGGTAGTTCAGAAACACTATTTATATGAGGTGGTACATACAATTTTTGGCTGTGTTACCCAGCACCCGCTGGATGTTTCCGGCGCCCACTGGAGGATATTGTCGAGTTTTACTGCGTGCATTGTTACTAGATGAAGTTTGATCAACGATGATGTTGATGGTGTGAGTTACAGCAGTCAAGGCTGGCTGCTGCTGCTGCTGCTGCTGCTGCTGCTGCTGCTGACAATGATACGTTCAGTGAGACGTCCAGCATCTCGTCAGGCAGTCACCGTCGATCGACCATCAACATCCACATGGTACGTCACACACCTCGTCTCCACATTGTCTCAGTGCATAATCTTCATGGCATTTTAAAGTAACTGGATATAGGAGTTCACAACCGGCCTCACTGCTGTGTGAACTCACGTGCCATATGGGATCACACAGTGTTACCTGCCACCCGGCAGAGGTGACATTCCTGCCATTATCATGGCCAATTAAAGCTGGTATTCAGTTATTGTGATTGCCATTGTTATCATTATAAATGAATGCAGTATACACAAGAAAGAGAGTATAAATGAATACAGTGGCATATTGTGTGTTTCTATATAATTGTAAGGTCAGTTAAAGTGAGCCAACAAATCTATAAATGCATTGGCTTTATGCTGGTGTCTCAAAACTGTTGCACTGACCGAATTATAGTCCTCTACACTCCTTAATGCACTAGTTGCAGCAACGACTAGAGACACGGAACGAGTCATATTTATCATTCATACCAGTGAAGAGAAGCATCTGTCTGTCTCGCCTTTTTTCTCATGTTAATGCGGATGTATTAGCAGCAGTCCAGCTGCAGCAATTGGTACACGTTGGTAAAAACTATGCAAATAAGTAAAATATTGGCATGTTGCTAGTATGGTAGTGTGGCAGGAAAAACCCAGCATGGCTAACTTTTTGTAATGGTTCACTGGCGATGTGGATCTTGGTCGTTCTCTCTGAGGGTCGATCGATACACATGTCGTTAGTATTCATCAATGCATTTTTCTGTCGACGACGTAGCTGGCTTTTATATTGAGACAATGTGACTAATTCCGTCATTTCTTGTTAACGGTTGTTGAGCTAATGGTGTCAGACGGCCAGTGTGAAATCGGCAACTTCAAGACCAAATCTAATTCAAACTCACTGTCCTTGGTGGTAGCTCTCATACCAGAATATAGCTTAATCATTTTTGCTTTTATTGTGTGGATATACTAGTTGCACATGCAGACATGAACAGGTGAGCCTGACTGAAACGTAAATCGAAGCACAGAGTTTTTAGTTTTCATTAATGAAAGTTTATGTCTCGATGTGTGTGTGAAACAGGCGTTGCCGGAGATAATATCTCACTTATCGAGTGGCTCGTGGTCAGAAAGACGTGACGGTCTCAACGCATTGCGGAGGTCTTTGAAAGCTCAAGTCCAGTTGAGGTCATTAGTGTTTTCGTAATTAACATTTTTGTCGTATATTCAAACCGCCTCTTATCAGCACCACCACCACCACGTCTGTTTTAACAGCCATTTTCAAGCTGATTATTTCCGTCTCTCTTCAGCTTTCTTCCTGAACTTCTGTAGTTTGTGGATAGGTGAGGTAAGGTAAACTTGTATAGCAACTAGCCTCACCACTATGCAAACTCAATGTTATATTTTATTGCTTCTTTACTTACTTATACATAACGAGATCACACAGTGTTGCCTGCCACCCAGCAGAGCTGACATTCCCTCCTTTCCTGTAGCAAATTAGAGCCGGTACTCAATTTAATGACCCCGGGGAGATGCAAAGCTGGGTTTTACGGAGGTGGTTTAGCTGCCTGAAGATGGTCATCCATCTAACTAACCTGGCGAAATGTGGAGTAACTGCACTCATGTGAGGAATGATGCTACCGCTATGCCGAGCTGCCAATAAGGAAATCACCATCACTGACACAAGTTTTCTGCGTTTCAGATTTCCTGCGTGTCACTCAACATACGGCGTAAAATTAGTGACACATGATACGGTATATTTTTATATCGATAATTGGTAATAATTGGACGACGTGGCGGCACTGCGTGTGACAGTGAGTCGGAGGTGCGGAAGTTGTCGGAGATCTTCAGTCGAATGTTCAACGACCCGAGTGCCAAGGTGACGACTGTCTTCCTCGACACGTTGCCGGTGTTTGTGACGTCGCACGCGGATGACGTCCCGTCAGACTGGGTCTACGTCGCCCTGTCTCGACTTTATGCTCGCGTCTCTGCCGAACAATTCACTTCTGTCTTGAGCAGACTTAGCAAAGTTCTCAGTGCCATAAGGTGATTTCACGTATTCATTAGTTTTCTCATTCATGCATTAATTTTACGTATAGTTATTCAGTCACAGTTGAAGACATTTCTCTTTACCTGTTCTTGTGGCGTCGGTGTGTGTGTGTACTGTGACTCTACCACATTAAATGTAATAGTTTTGCAGCGGTATCTTTATACACATATTTTGGTGGAATGGGTCTCATGCACGTGGATTTTGGTCGTGGTTATAGATTCTACACCAGTTCAACAGATGTCACATTGTACATTCCTGTCAGTCTTTATGTTATTTTTTATTTTAAAATATTGTTGTTGGGCCCATTCTATGGGGCCATAGCGGTCCCCTCTGTCACGCGTTGTCGTTGTCGTCGTCATTGTTGTTGTGGACATTGATGTGCAGGCGGCGACACCTGATGAATGGCAATGCGGCATGTGGCGGCTCGCAGTGGCGAATGGGCCCAACATTTTTCAAATGCTTCTTATTAATTTTAGTCTTTATTTCAGTGGCATTATCGTTGTTAACAGAATGATAGATGTTTGATAGTTTGTGTGTAGTATGGACTGAATGTGATAGTTGTGTGTCTGTCGTTGTCGTATTGAGGGAATCATTTGACGCTGCTCATCAGTGGTCGGCTTTGTCAAGAATTATCTGCGAATGTTCAAAACTCAGTGATGCAAAGGTTTGATGTCACTATTTCATTTCTTGCGTATTTGTACATTATATGGAATGATTTTAACATTTCCAGAAATATACGGAGGTTCAGATATAGCCCATAATGTTTAGAGTGAGAAAATAAGGGTTTCGTAATTTTTTGTCATTAATAACAACTGTTTACCATGTCCATTTAACTTTTCCTTGAGATTGTGCAAAGTTGATAGATGACCCTGTTGCATGAGCAGTACTTTGTTATGCTAAATTGTGCATTTTTTACTGGACAACGTACAAAATAATAACGAGTTGTACATATTTACTTTGCCGCCGGGAGGAGTGCAAAGTACTGTGATGGGTTTCTCCACTTGCATAGCTCAAAAACCACGTGCCTGAACTTCACCAAATTGTTAATGCATGTTGCCTCTGGCCGTGGCGTGGTCGTCCCTTGATGTCACTGCAGTACAGTATGTGCTTCCAGTTTAGTGGATGATGTTATGTTCTTACATAGTGACCTTCTGGCACATTGTGTGTATTCATAATGACACATCGTGTCTATTCCTAAGTGGCAAAAGGATACAGCAAGCATGAAAGTCGAGATTACGACCAGATGTTGAGTTGTGCACTGGGTAGCATGCAGAACATCCGACCCGCTACAGAAATGAGTGATGGGATGCTGTTGTCTGTCTGGAGAGAAGTGTGAGTGATTTGCATATGGTCCAGCTGATGCCACTGCCACCCCGTCATCTCGTGCTTCATTATAATCCAGAACTGTTCTGCCTTTCTAGTACCGACCTACTCAGGTTGTCCTGGAAAAAGGTCGTTTGTTACATGGGTGTTGTTGTTGTTGCACTAGGTTCGTCTCACATTCCTTGATTACATCAGTGATCTCGCGATGTCGCTCGAGCCTCATGAATTGTCCAACACGCAGTGTGTTCAGCAGGTCATCATGCGTGTCGTTGCGTGGGCGTCGGAACCGAAGTGTGCACGAATACGACAGGTAACATGACGATCTATCACTTTCACCTTCTCCATTCTAACGACCTTTTTTCCAGGTGGATGAGGAATAGCTGTTTGCCACATTAGTTTTGTCTAAACCTGTGAGAACAACTGGTATTTGTATCTTATAGGCAGGTTGGATATGCTTGGTTCCAAACCAGCTTTGGCAAAGCACTTCCCCTGTTCACAATAGACTGCATCAGAGCTATCGTCTGTGTCTGGACTTTAAGTGGGAAGATTATCTGAACTGTTCTGTGCCGTGTTTTTTTTTTCCTCTGACAGTGGTCCTAGCAGTATTTTTAATACTTAGGCCACGTTTAAAAATCCTGCTGATGATGATGATGATGATGGTGTTGTGTACATAATGATACGCACACCCATGTCAGCGGTTCTTACATGTATACGACAGTTTGGCTTTAGGTTTCACTTTTGTGTTTCTTTGTTTAGCCTAGGGTGTGTTTTTTAAACGTATGTTTGGTGCTCGCATAGACCCTTCTTGTGTTCTTCGATTTTGTTGTGTTTGATTTCGTTACATCAGTGCCAGCTAATTCTAGTATCTTTAGTAGGTTTTCCATTCTGTGTGCTGTTAACAACAGTGTGGAATACAACGAGAGAGAATAGTTTCTCAACAAGTTGTTTATCGTACTTTATAAGACACATTTCATCATGGATTGGATAGTGACGTAAGATAAAATGTCGGCTTATTCATGTAACGGAATGTTGGAAATGAACAGCCTGCCATGTACCATCCATAGCTATCATTACCATGGCATTTGTTGAAATAATTGGATTGGCAGTTTAAAACTATGGGAGTTTTTGATGTATATTTGTACTGCAGACATCACGAAGCATTGTTATTGCATTATTCAACGTCAATACTCCGGAGTTGTACAACGTCCTGTCTGCTTTGCCGAAATCCATCCGGGTAATTGCGTCTCCGCTTCTTAGTTACACTTTATCTTTTACTTTGATATAACACACACAAACATACACATGCTGCTTTAATAATTATTTCCTAGGTTAATTTTAGCTGGTTTCCGGGAGGCAAAAATTTAGTGTATTTTTCTGTTGTTAAAATCAGCCACCTAGCATATCTACCTCACTTTTTTTTATTTTTATTTATTTATTTGCAACATACAAATTAAAGTAAATGTAGATTTGTTTAGTGCTTTATCATAATTCATCTCCAAACCGCTCAGGTACGACACGTGTTGACGAGAGATCATACAGTTTTACCTGCCACTCGTATGTTTATTCACAGGTGAAATGAGATACGACTTACCTGCCTTTACTCCCAGCCATTACCGTCCTTTGGCCAGTTCACATTTCCTGTCCCACGGAGGATAGGAGGCTGAGTTGGTTGGTTGTATGAGCTGTGTCATATTGTGGTCAAAAATTGTGGACCATTCACGTGTTATCGTGATAAATGGATCCTGAGAGTTGATAGGTTCGAGATTTTTGTGCGACCAGTTGCTTTTCATTGTGCAAGGAGAATAACATGCCAGACGTCATTCTTTCATCATCTGTCAGTCAGCCGACTCCGGACAGTCAGAATGTCGACGTCTTTTTCTACAGTATTTCAAATATATTTTAGCAGACATTTTCTACGTGAATGTAGGTTGGTCAGTTTTTTTAAATTTTTTTCCGCCACTTATTCCAAAAAAGAACGTTTGGAGGTAAAGTTGCGATACACATTTTCTGTCACCCGGCTAACAGGTTTAAAGGAGTGAATGGATTGTTACTTTAAAAACTGCGAAGTTAGTTACCTGTTTGCAGTGTCGTTGGCGTGTACTCTCTGTGTGCCTTCTAGTTTGAGCCGTCGTCTGGTTTACAGGATGCAGGTTACAAGATCTTGCAGAACCACATGTCTGCAGTAAGCCAAGAGTCACAGTTGACGCTGCTACAACCGACCAATCATGTTCAGCATTTTCATCTATCTAGGTCACATCTTGTCATCTCTGTATTTACATCGCATCTCTTTCTGTCTGAATATGGAATAGGACAGTTGTGCAATGTTGTAGCCACTTCAAGACTGCTTTTTTCATTTAGCAGATGCGAGGATTCCCTCGTCGTCACACGTATTGTAAATGCAGAGTAATGTTTTCTACGTTTTACATAATTGTACAGTTTATGTTTACATGTATTATACTATTACGTAACTAATCAGTCACTGACTTCAAGGATGAAATGAACGACTATCGCATTCACATCGTAGATGCGCGCTGTTGCTGCAGGTTTCTCTATGCTACGTGGTCTGTCTCTCTCTCTATGTTTGTGTGTGTTAGTCATGACCGTGAGCTGTGCAAAAACGGCTGAACCATTTGAGATGCTGTTTGGCACATGGACTTGGGTGCGCTGAGGGAATATGTGTTAGATGGCAATACATACAGGCGCCACCTGGTGAATATAGTTGAATCACTTGTGCTCGGCGGCTAACACTGCCATTACTGTGGCAGCTCGCGGTAGCAGTGGAAGTTATTGTTGAATACACTGCACCTCCATCTTTCCTCGGCCACCATTTACTAATCTGAAAAGCTGTGCACAGTTTGTTTGTCGGGCGCTTTTGGCTCTAGTCACTGTTCCACGTGAACCAACTTTGCCAAATTCCAAATTTTGATATCCATCATTCAGCACAGCACCAGAAAGCCCCCACCTCCCCACCGACAAATCATATTCACATCCAGGCATTAGAATCAACTTTTTGATCGAGCCACAATAAGATATAGTAACCTGGGCTTCCACGAACTCTGTGTGGTGGATCAGAAGTGTGTATTATTATGCTGGCCACATTCATAGCGGTAAACATAAAGCATTGGTATGGTGTCTGTCTGTCTATCTGTCTGTGCCTAAAAATAACCAGCAAATGCAGAGCTGCCATTGGTTGGTGAGTCAGTGGTTGTGCTCTATTTTAGGCTGAATGGCATACTGCAGCTGGTTGGTGGATCATGCCATATTGGCAGTTTAACATGGCCAACGTACATTTTAGCTCTTCTCATCGAGGGCAGACACATGTATTACTGTTACATGGAATGTGTATGTTAAAAATGCTCGGTATGACTTTGTTTGTGTACTGAATGCAGTGTACAAAACGATGCTGATGACGAAGGTCAAATGAGCACCGAAGAGTTTTATGCTTCGCTGCGGAAGACGGCGGCCGATATAGAAATGTTGAATAATTTTGACTGATTTGATACAACATAGAGAACGGACGAATACTTCAGCATTGAACATTTGCATCAGAGTCGTCTCTGTTTCTTCAGATTGTTAACTGAAATTGTCGCCGATATTTTCACAGTGTACCCACTGGTCAAGTATTTGAATTTTTATCTTGCCGATTCAAGGCTTTGAAAGTACTTGAATATGTAGGTGGTCCTCGAAATGTCCTGGAATATGTTTCACTGGATTTAGGAAAATTTTATTGCATAATGTGAAGCGCGTTCCACTAACTAGTTTTTTTTGTCATTCAGATGTTACCAAATTCAGTTTTAGTCAGAGCTTTGCCTTGGACCGTGCTAACAAAGCTTACAGTGGTTTCCCAGAGCTCTTTCAGTTGTTGCTGAAAGGTCCTTAAAAGTACTTTAATTGGAACGTCACAGAAGAGGAAGTACCCTGTTTTCAGTTAATGTCGTCCATAATTTAATAATTCTTGTGTCAGATAAAGAAGCTGCCACCACAGTTTTTGTTCACTCTGTTTGTTCACTGTTGCGTGATTTGGTGAACTTCTTTTCTCTCCGAATCTTCGGATTTGGTTTGTGCACAAGTTGTTACCATGTTAGTGGCAACTGCGTGAGGCACTGTTGTGTCATATTGGAATCATATTCAGCCACAAGTGCCTATAAGGTTTTCAAGAAAGGCTTCTGTTTTACCGTCAGCATATGTTTTTGCTGTTTGATGTTAGATGTGTTTAGTCAATGCTTGTGTTTGGTATTAGCTGCACAGTTTTCTACGTACGCATTCACACCATGTACTGCCGTTCACAACTTGCGAGCATTCACCAGTCACTGCTGTAGCTGTGGAGCAAAACTTTCCAAGTGTCCTTGCGAGTGATGTAGCCAGGACTTTATGTATAGCTCTGCGGTTTTAACAAGTGTCAGTAGCAGCATTATTTGTCTGTCATTATGCTATGAACTGCACACATCTGCTTTTCAGAATTTGTTTTCTATTTTACTTCGGGTGACTTAGGGATTTTATAGAATTTAAAACTCAAAATTGCATGTTTTGCTGCAGCGGCATGCACTTTGAAGTCCACTGTCTCTGCTACAGCAATATTGCTTGCATGTGCTGAGCTAAGTTTTGGTCTCAGTGAATATTCTGTCTGTCAATGTCTGCCCGACGGCTTCAACAATTATCCGAGCACCATCCAGTTTAACTAACCAAACTGCTGTGCCGCGTTTTTTGTCTGGCATACTTGTTGATTTTTTACTGAAGTCTCCACTTACTGTATTTCAGTCCTTCCTGTGTTTTCCTTGGCATGCACCTGCTTTGCTTGTCCGTTGTGTGATATTCCTCGATTTGCTATTGGTGTGTGCATTAGTGTGAAGTATGTGAGATAAATATTGCCACTTTCACAGTAACTGAGATGTAGACTAATTTTTGCATTAGGACATTTTATATAGAAATTATTGGTGTATTTACATATTTGTATATTTGTTGTTTATTTTCACTGCTATTTATATTTGTAGATGATTTCACTGTGACTCGTTATTTGTGCCTTGCATTATGCTGTATCTAACTAATACCAGTTGTTTTATTTCTTTGCTTAGAGGATTTCTGTGCAATGTAGTGATGTTTTTATATTAGAAAGCCAGACGATTGGATGGTAGATATAGAAACTCTTGCGTGACACAGCGTTGCATCAGAAACTCGGCTGTCGATCACTTGGAATAAGACAAGATGATTCTCCTACACGCTAGCTTGCAACTTGTTTAATTCCTGACCAATTTTCAATACTCATTTTTGCTATCAGATTCTGTGGTAAATTTATTGCATATTCCTCATTAAATATCTTACCATAACTTGTAGATGTCATATATTGTGAAATATTTGGCTGCATTTTTTGACCAGCAACTCAGTCCAGTTTTATTGTGCTGCCATGTGTGTTTATTTTAATATGATGCGTGCAATGGCGTCTGAGCTTCTACTGCCTCCAAGACTTAACACATTAATGCTTTGCTGTCACTAAAATATTTTTAGTCAGTTAATCATGAGGCTTTAGTCAATTAATTGTCAACTAAAATAAAGCTTAGTTTTGTAGAAATTTGTGTGACCACTGGCTTGTAGGTTTTGTTTCCTGCATGGTAGTCAATTCTGAAATGCACCATTTTAGGAGATAGGAGCACGAGACATGGTCAGAAGTCGATAATCTTATTGACTAAATATTTTAGTCAACAACTTAAATATGCTGTAAGTTAATTGTTGCAGCAAAATTAGTTGACCAGTCGGTAACAGCCCTGCAACAGATGATTTAGTATTTCTAGAAATTTGTGACGGACATCAGGCCACCACTGATTAGCTGCTTTTGAAATAATTCTAACGTATTATCGACGTGTCAAAGCCATTTAAAAGTGTGAATATGAATAGATAACAGACCGTTAATATGTACAGATATTCACAATGATTCGCTTTTTCTAACTGTCCTGAAGTTTGTTATTGCTAACGGTTTTTGATATGTTGCTATACTGCATTGATTGTTCTTAATTTTTGACTGTATTTTGTATGAATATTAGAGATATTTTGATGGTGGATCCAAACTCTAGTCGTTCAGAATTTAAACAGAAGCCGTCAGTTTCAGGGACACTGGCTTAGAGTGAACTTTTCACTGCATCACCGGCTGTCTGTTGTATGTTTTTTTACGCTAAGTTTCACTGCCAATTTATCGTCACATTTTAATATGCCTTTGATAGATTTTTGCTGCGTTTTAACACTGTGTAGTTGTGATATAGTGTGATGCTGCCCATGGTGAGGCCTCGTGGATATTTGAGGGGAAGGGTTGACCCACACTTGCCTCCATGGCCATCCGCTGGACTTATGCAGAATTGGTGAGAACTGTTTGGGTGCCCTACTATTCTCCCCGAATAATGCTCGGTTATCATCTAGCACTAATTAAGCTGATGATGGCTGTCAAAATGCATTAAATCTACATATTTGAACTTTATATTTCAAAACTTATTCGGCCTCGGAATCCCGCAATGGGAAAGGGCTTTGGCGTCCCTCCCCAGACCCACTCCAGTATCTGCTCCCTGGCCTCACCGGTGGTTGTTGCAGAGATGCGTATAGCTGTGCATTGCATTCTGCTACTGTTTCTACCCAATCTTACGTTCTTGCTATCTCAAGCTTATTTGAAGATCAACGGGTGTATCTGAGATGCAGTAAAAACGACAGGTGAAGTTTGTGATAGAGAAAAAATTATCTATTAAATTTTACCGTTCTGCTGCGTTCTAGTGTCGTTCACCTGGCCAGTTTTCCTGCTTAGTCTACTTACTTAGGACACATTTGCTATAGGCGCAACCGCCCCATGGTACCCGTGAAAACTTGTCCCATTCCAATTTTGGAGAGTCTGGGGACCAAATATATTTGGTCCCCTCTAACTTTTGTGGCTGTCATTTTTTTCATTGGGCTTGACGCATAAATTGAGAGGGGCTCCCAACTTTTTATTAGTGGTCGGGCTCCGCCAGAGCCCATCGGGGAAGCTTCTAAATTTGAGGAGGAGGAGGAGGAGGAGGGAAATGGATGGAGGAAGAGAGTGGGTGCAGCAGGAATGGGGGCAAATGATGAGAGGAGAGCTAGAAGTAGGGGTGGGGGAAAGGTGAGTGAATCCACACCCACTTCAGTCGTGTCCATACCGTGGTCTCCCCCAACATTTCAGCCGTGACTGTGCCTGTGTAATTGGCTGTTTTTAATGGCTGCTGAATAAACTTGGTCACATGCGGTACGACGTGACTGATAATGGGTGTGACATCAGCCCCACAGACACTTACTTGCGCACCGTCTCATGTACCTTCATTGGGCCCATCCCATGGGGCCATAGCGGTCCCCTCTGTCACGCGTTGTCGTTGTCGTCGTCGTCGTTGTCGTCGTGGACATCGATGCGCAGGCGGCGCGCGACAGTGCCGCTAGCGACATCTGCTGAATGGGCGTGAGGCGGCTCGTTGTGGCGAATGGGCCCAACATTTTTCAAATGCTTCTTGTTTACGGTTGTGATGGGCATAGTTAATGTGAAATAAGTAGTGCATGATAATTTAGGGTTATGGATCGCGGGTTGGTCAGTTTATCGTCAGGGTTACTTGTAGAATAGCAGCCGATGCATTAATTAGTTGCAAAAAATGCAGGACTGGAAAATGACGGACGATGTCCTCGTACACGTGTAACATCTACAAAATTGCACGACAGTGTACACGAATATGGCGGCAGTAACGAAATTCGGTGCTAAGACTACGTCAGCCATTGGAAAACGTGATATTTTGGCGACTTTAGTGCAAAATTAAGCAATAATCGTGGACCAATGAACTTCACTGAGGGCTGTCTATAGCTGGCGTTACAGGCGGATGGAGGACGTTGAGCTAACTGTGATGCTGTTTGTGATAAGTTAACTGACTGAGAATCATCATTCTGTGTTTTATTACTGGCCGCCATAGTCGTGTAAACGTTTAGTACTCGCTTACAAGTTTCGTGTATTACACGATTGGCGCATCCCTATAGCGTATGCAAATTCGTGTGTCAATGTCGAGTCCTGCAGTATCCAGTCCTGTAGTTACACTACTCTTCGCAGCAAGTCTCAGCTGACGCAGACTGACCCGCGCGACGCTTTGTATCACGCCCATCCCATGGTACACCAAGCTGGACGCTGAGTGTGTGTAAACGAACTCGCAATACTCGTGTCGTCCATCTAACGTCTAACCGAACCTAGGGTGAACAGTGTGTCCCCGCTGACACTTGATTCTGTCCAGTTGGCTCCAAGCTATAAAAACGTGGTGTCATCCACAAAACCGTACTAAAAAGTACTTAACATATCCCAACGCCGTCAGAGGACCGAGCCATTACTGTAGGTAGGCTAACATGCAATATAAAGTCGGTGAAGTTTGGCCGTGTAGTTTTCGAGTTATTCGAGCGGACAGACAGACAAACAGACATACTCATCACAATACTTGACGTCCCTCCCTGGGGCAAAGTAACATCGAATTCCGTCAAACCTTTGTTGAGCAATACGTCATGTCCGTATAGGAATGTCAGTACCACATGCTGTGTGTGAGAAAAATACGCGATAATCACTATAGTCGACGAGATATATCCGGTAGGCTAGGCCCACCTATTGATTGTGTTTGTTCAGCCGTTTTGATTAAGTTACCATGCAGCGTGTGACGAACAGACAGGCAGACATACCAGGCCATAGGATGTATGTATCGAACGCTCAATAGCTATGTAGATTGCGTGGTGAAACCAGAGCAGTATATCTAAAGACGTTTTGTTTACGTGTGGTTAGGCCTATAAGTGTTTGTTGATTTATACTCGTTTACTGATAACTATACTGCTTGTCATCACTAGCTCTGTCTGTGAAATTAAAGTTAATTTTGTTATGTTAAATACAGAGAAAAATTTGTTGTTTGCTTTTTTCTCTAAAACTAAAAACACTTGGAAAATAAAAACCGTTGGAAAAGTAAAAGCTTGATGTAATTTTAAAACTAGAAACCTTTCACCTTGATTTGATCTGTTTCGGTTTTCAACGACAGGTCAAACAAATGGTAGGAGTGATGAACATTTCCTTGCCTTATCTACGTCGAAACGTTCTTTCACATCTGATCTGGTGCGTTGCGTCGCGTTGCGCGTACGTATTGCGTTGCTGTGCGGCGACACGCGTCACCATACGGCGTCGCGCGGTATCGTGCGCACCGTACGTGTGAATTGGGCATAACTCAAAAGCCCCCGTTAAGTTAAGTCAAGTCCAGTTAGTTTAGTTCAGTTCTATGGCGTCGATGTGGTGTGAAGCGGCCTTAATCAAAACTTGACGTACAGTGCCTCATTCTATCGTGTTTGTCTCCGACAAAATGTTTTCCACCCCATTACATGGCATGTGTGCTGCAATGGTGAGGGTGTGGGTTTGCGAGTCCAAAGGTCCAAGTTCCACTGCCACGTACCGACCTAGGGTAAGTGTCTCTATAACCAGCCGCTACGCAACGATGTCCTGCGGCTGGGAAGGTAACCGTAAGTCTGGAGTGGCACTGGCCATGAGTCACGTACTTAAGTGGTGCATTTATCTACGGGATCGATCAATGCCTAAGTAAAGGAGATGAACACCCGACCACCACCCCTCATGGGGTGTGGCACTGTTCACCTTTACCTTCCCCCCTGAGGTAGGGGAACGGAGAATTGTGATGAACGTGTCTGTCTGCCCTGGTCTGTCTGTACGCCAGCATATCTCAGAAACCAGACATCCGAACTTCATATAATTTTCTACGCATGTTGCTAGTGATCGTGTCTTGGTTCTTTCCTTGTTAACTTGCAATACGTTATGTACTTCCGGTTTTGTAGTAAACGTCGTGTTTTCTTATAATGGGCCCTATGGCGCAGGCGATGCAATAGAGTGCAAGCTCAAAGTGACTCACCAGGTGGTAGCAAGGATTTCACAGCGACTCAAACTTAGTCACCAGGTGGCAGCACCAGACAGACGGGAGCGGAGTGAGATGGCCTTGTTTACGACTGACATAGGCCTAACATTGACACCCATCAGATTTGGTCGGGGTAGATAACTGAACGTGTGGTTAGTCACTTCTCGGTAGTCTTGCAGCAGTGCACTAACCATAACGTCGAAACGGCAGGTTATATCGATCGGAGCAGAGGTTATCTGGTCATTCAATCGTGTTCGCCAGGTGGCGCCAACAACACCAGAACGGGCGAGTCACGTTAATTAGCACGCGTGCTGACATTTTATTCATTTGAAATCTTGGAGTGTATCGTCGTTAGAGCCTCGGTGGAGATGATATCAGATTTCCTCGGCATTTTCGTCTGACAGCGGCCGTGTTTGACGAACTGGTTCTTGTGACTGAACATCAGAATTACTGCTCGATGAAACTCTTACTTTCCTCGACGTTGGGCAACGTGGGAATGCTTCTTTAGACCCATTGATTTGCACTGCCCCTATAGCTACCAATACGTACGGCGCCTACCATTGCAGTGCACCTAGCCAATGTTTTGATCACGTGACAACAGGTACCCGCTGGCTAGTAGTGGCTAGGCCGGACGATCGCACGATACCTGTATTAGAACTGTTGTCTGGGTAGCTAGTCAGTAAACAGTGTTAGCGGTCAACGTGCTAAATAATCTGTAAGTGGCGGCGATATAGGCCCACTGGTAAGCCGACGCTACTGGTGAAGTTAAACTTAGTCGTATTTACACAAAGTGCTTATTTTTGTCCGTTAAAGTGGACAGAAGTCGGCTCAAAGGGCTGCTGAAATCGCAGCATGCATGGTGGATATTAGGAAGCGGAAGGAGCCATGGCGAGTGCTTAGGTGGGCTACAGCAGTGCCCCCGGGGG
>Ga0209782_1000319_pt1 | contig 19794 bp, 15 predicted proteins | sample WorMetmaBAHAMAS1_FD_187390 | JGI IMG/M metagenome (GOLD analysis project Ga0209782, IMG submission 187390) | Marine gutless worms symbiont microbial communities from Max Planck institute for Marine Microbiology, Germany - Inanidrilus... | ecosystem: Host-associated > Annelida > Digestive system...
ATTTTAACATACCCCACCTGCATTTGTCGCCCCCGTAGGGGGTGATCCCGTTCGAATTTCGCAGTGAACTTTGGCATCAGAAAACTAGAGTCAAGGGGCTATCGTTCGGCGTTATTTGCGTGATTCTACATTTAGCAGTTTTGATACAATACCGGAGTGTGACAGACAGACAGACACACACAAACAGACACACGACGACGGCATATACCGCGCTTAGCATAGCTGTCGCGCGGTAAAAAATCAATAACATCGACCCGTGACCAGGCCGTATTCTCTCCTCTATCCACCATTAGACTACTGATGGGAGGGAGTGGCATGGCATTCACCAGCACCAGTACAGCTGCCTCTTTGAGAGTATGAAGACTAACATCAGCATCCTACAAGAAAGTCCATTTCACAACCAATCAACCGACGGCCATTTTACTAAATGCTATAAACTGCCGGAATGCTTTCTAAATGTGCACAGTGACAAACTCATGAACATAGTGTCTCAGAGCCGAGTCAGTCAATCTCAAACAGAACACTTACTAGTGCACGGCTGATGTTCACTGGCTTTTATCAGCTGGCCAACGGTCGGCTTGATATCAGCAGCCACAAGCTGATGATCACTGGCAGACTGAGCAGTCAGTGGCACGCTGGGAGGCAACGATAAAGGCAACGTGGGTGCACCAATCACAGACTCCTGGACAAATACACACAGACACACACACACACACATACCAGCTTCCTGTGAAAACGACCTCTCTTCATCACTCACTCCAGGTTTGGTCAAGATGCCCCCCAGAAATAAAAAAAAACATTTGCAAATAACTGGAGCGGATATTTTAGAATGATTTGCAAACATCCAAAACAATATTGAATACGAATCATGTCGCAAAAATATTATTCAAAAAACATTTTATGTATTTGGTTCTTGATGTCTGAAATGTTAAAAGCATTCCTCCATGCAAAACTCCAATCCAAAATATTTAAAAATAACAGTTTACTGTTTATCATGGATCACCTGCTGAGCAAGTATTCCCAGTTTATGTAGCACCATAATTGCAATTCGAAGCATCTTGTCAACACTAAGTTCTCCATTGTTGTAAAAGTAGAACAATATCTGGAGATGAGCTATCATTATCACGACGTCCTCATCGTAGCTCCTATCACATTCACATGTCGTCAGCAGAAAAGAAACAAATGCGACACATACAGCCATTAATTAGCAGACAGACAAAAAACAAATCACAAAATAACACTGAAGACAATGCTACAATAATAGTTGTAATAGCTCATACTGCCACCTATCATTCAATCATATTAGTTCCTTGAGCCCACAAGAATAAATTTCTCGAATGGCATCTTGATCAGTTCAGCCATTTTTGCACGGCTCACAGTAAGAACCAACACACAAAATGACAGATTGATCGAGTTAAGGTTTTGCATCCCACACAATCATATACATGTGTTAATATTCGCACATATAATAACAGTTTTATTCACACTTTTATTTACAATCACAAGAAGGAGAATCACGAAGAACATTCTACATCGAACAAGGTCAAGCTCATCTGCTTAACAGTACTTTGAGCTGACGACTGTTAAATCCAAGTCAGTGGGACGGTTAGTTCAATAAACAGCCAGCTGTCCTGCCAACATAGCCTATTGCAGTGCTTAGCTTGCTTTTTATTCACTAGAGGCATCAGGAACAATCACCAGTAGCACAGAGAAAGACTGCAGCCACTGCAGAATGCATGTGATTCTGGCAATGCTTTGTAAGTGTTCAGACAAAAAACAAATCACAAAATAACACGCCATATACACTGATATAGCATACTATAACTTCAACGCACATCAACCGATTTTCGTAATTTTTGGCAGAGACGATGCTGAGAGAGTATGCCAGCAAACGGTAATTTGTTATTCCACCTCTCCAAACTAGTGTCTTTGCACTACCTGGGAAAACATGAACCCCAGAAATTGGGTGTCTTCAGTCATGCTGTATGACTGTGTCATAATTAAAACAGCATGTATACCAAAAACGACACTGCTTTGGCTTGCTATATATTCAACAATCATTAACCAATTTTAATAATATTTGGCAGTAAATAGCTACGGAGTTTGAACTATCATAAACTTATTTAATAACTCATGTCTGTTTGCTATTATTTCCTTAATTTGATGAGAGATTACAAGGGCCAAAAATGACACATCTTTGACGTCACTGATTGTTTAGTGAATAAGATAAGATTCTCATTAATAATTTGTTCGATTTAAAGGGCTAAAATGGTAAGCATTCAGTCAGGGAGTTTTCCAGCAAAAGCTGGAACGTAGGCCTTCTCTACCAGTGTGGTTGCAAAAGCTGTGGGTTACTGGGTGGGTCAACAATTGTTCTGGTAGAAGCAGACGATGCAGCACCCGCACAACTGATGACATTGATCTTGTTAACAAACTGGTGTTACAAAAAATGGCCATGCAAAAATTAATATTTGTACACTGTACTTAATACTACGGCCTTACTGTCTACTAAAAATTATCAAAATTGGTTGATAAGTGTTGAAGATATAGCAAGCCAAAGCAGACACAGTAGATAGCATGACTGAAAAGACCCAATTCTGAGGTTCATGTTTCCCCAGGTAGTGGAGAGACATTATTTAGGAGAGGTGGGATAGCAAATCACCATTCAATAGCGTACTCACTCAGCAATATTTGTGCCAAAAATTAGCGAAATCAGTTGATTTGCATTGAAGTTATAGTGTGCAACAGCAGTGTCATTTTTTGAGACACAGTGTACATAAGCATTTTAGCGTCAGACTGAGCTAATATTTTGTCCTAACAGTGTTTTGGATAATGTACATATGGCCGTATTTACGTCCGATAAAAGTGCTCAATTCGTCTAAAATTTTGCTGCTTGGGCACAAGCAAACACCTGGAATTCCACAAGTACATCCGATGTTTGAGGGGCAGGCATACGGCACTGCAGCTGTATATCAATCTACTCCCCACTGTGAGGAGTCTGGCCAACAGTGGCCAGTTCCCTAAGTGCAGCATCATTCATCACAGCAGTCGGTTAGCAAGCTGGCCCTGCACGCATGTATAAGCAGTCAGTGTCAGGTAGGCGTGGTTTTGGTTGCAGACGCTGACATACCAAACCCAAGTGCACTAGTTGAGGGTGGTTAATGAGTTAGATCACTAACACGCCTTGTACTAGTGTGCTTCAGCCATTACGTGTTCACTGTCCACAGACAGCCATGCCGTGAGCAGTCACTGCCAGCCTGCCAGTCTGTCTTGACTCACAACAGTGGCTCGTTTTTTGTCTTACTGTGCAAACTTTGTTGTTATACATATTAATACGGTTGTCATGTTAGTTCGCATGCATTTATGAATAAGAATTTTGGATGCATTAAGTGGTGCAATGATTTGACGACGTTATACACTGTTTGACTGTTACTATAGGCCTAATTAGTGAAATAGGACATACGTCTGGCAAAGGCTGCCTGTACGCTGAATTTTTTTTTCACTGGAAGTACGTACGTCCGCATGTTTGTCTATCTAAAACCCCGGTCCTATACAATGTAACACCAGTCACTTCAGAGACCAATTATGTAGCATACCAGACATGCACCAAAAATTGAAAGATACTATAACACAAAGAATAAGAAAAGAATTAAGCATTAAAGCAGAATTGATCATGACAGACACCTGGCTTAGAAATGGAATGGATGTATTCCTACAACACTGAAGCTTACATATGGAAAGTAGTTTAAAGAGTTTCTACTTCCCACTGACAGCTAATGCAGCTCAAATATGACCCACTCAGAGATAAATACATAGCAAGTAAGTAATGTTCTTACGAATTATCAAATAGTCCATCCTGCTTCAGCAGTGCATCAAGCTGCTGAGAACATGGAGACAAGTGCTTAGCAACCAGCGGCTCCAACAGTACATTACCTGTCAACCTCATCTGCAAAATGATCTCATTCGTTACTAAAAACAACTAACATTGACATAATGATTACCACAGGTAATACAAGCAACAATATGCAAACATCTGTGTGATGTAATGCTGCAAAGGTTAGACATCAGAACTGAGTATCTGTGCAGATGATAGTCACGTGACTAAAATTCAAGATGCTAACGAACAGCTTTTTTTATAAAATCATCCAATGTTTTGAGTGAATCAATATAACTATGATCATTAATATGAGTTCAGTATTTCACAAGGTATTGCAGTAACATTTCTCAGGTGTGGTGAATGAATTTAAGTTGTCTTATGTCAAATTTATTCAGGATTCTGAATACCAACAATCATTAAAGATAGTTCATTTTTACTCAAGTTTACTAAAAAATAAGAGGTGTTTTCTTAAAACACAAATGTCATATTAGCAGCACACTGTCATTAACTTCAGATGCAATGTGCAACAAATATCGCATATGTGATATATATTTCATTTTTCAAGACATGGGTTACAGCAGAGAGATGGTGTTATTGAGAACTCTAGCACATCTTGTCTCCAACCCAAAAGCTTGACTGCCATCAACAGTGCACACACACAGAAAAACTTTAACTCAAACAAAATACTCCAGTACCAGACAGCACAATGCCAGCAAACATAGCTTCACCTGCATTTATGTCCCTAAAATGTTGTTGTTTTGTTAGAGATGTTGGCTCTGAAAGATATACAGCTGCTGAAATCACCTTCAAGCTCACTCAAGGTCATCAGTAAAGTTGATCTTTGATAGATCACATATAACTTGATATAAGAATAGCATACCAACAGTGTTCTTATCTAGTTCAGTTCTAGCATACACAGCACTGTAAGCTGCTGTAAGAATATGAACTAGAATCATCAAAAATTGACATCGTTTCCTAGTCCATGTGTATCTAACAATTTCATCAAGATCTGTGGTGTAAAAACCAGAATAGGTTCCCCATGCTACCAACTGGCAATGACCGCACAAGGACATGTTCAGATGTCATGCTATAATACCACACAAATGGACAAAAATCCAGTAGCGAGTTTTTAAAAATGTTGCTATAAATTTTCAACAACAGGCAGAGACACAGTACCATGTTGACGTCATCAGGGTAGAGGGTGCAGAGTGAAGGAAGCTCGGCCCATGTACTACAGTCTTTCACATGCTCCAACGTACTGTGCTCTCTACACAGCCGTCATAATCACACTGTGTGTCAGTGAAAATGCAATACAGAAAGACCACTAGGAAAAACTGCATTTAAAAGTGCTTAAAAGAGGTGAAATAATTCTAAATCATCAAAATGCCATACCATGTCATAAGAAATGGTGTTGTCTGATAGGTCGTGCCACTCCCTATTATTATTATTATTATTATTATCATTATTTTTGTTTTTTTGCCCCGGTACTAAATTCCCAGGGACTTAGAAAATACAGAATAAAGTAGCAAAAAATTATAATGGTTGCCACGGACTAGCTGGTAGTGAACATGCTTTGAAATGAGACCGCGTTCCCCCTTTGACCGATTGTCTGTCCAGAATTGTAGCCACCGACCACTTGATCACGTGGTTGTGGTGAGATGCATGGTCAGTCAGAGTTGATTTGTTTTGCTCAGACAAACTTGTCGCACGTTGCTTCCTGGTAAAAGGTTTACTACATATGGCCTCTACTTCCGTCTTGTGTTCTTTCAGTCTTGTGCCAAATTTTCTTCGAGTTTCTCCTATGTAACATTTCTCACAGTTTCCACATGGAATTCTGTATATGCAGTCAATGACTTCTTCCTTCACTTGTTTGTCCTTTGGGTGTACCAGTAGTTTTTTCAACAAAAATACTAGATGGATTAAAGAAGCGGTACGTATTCAGAAAGAGGGACAAAGTTCTATGAACCGGGACGAGGGCAGCTACACACTGAGCCACACATACGACCGATTTCTTGCCACGTCGCATCACTATCGTGGCAAGAACCGGAAGAGGAAGTAAACAAACTTCTTCTGAGGAAGGTCTCTGGTAGAGACCGAAACGTCAAAGGTTATAAATGTTTGGTTGTGTTTTGATTAATCAGTTTGTATAATCATTCCACTAATATTTAAGAGGTTCTTTTCCGGAACAGGTGATGAGATGATGCAGCAACGCTTAAGATTCTTTGTTCAATCAAGTGCACTGCTCCTACTGAAACCATTACCTTGCTGCTGCTGCTGCTGCTGCTGCTGCAATTCACAGGCGGCCCTGTTGGACTGGAAATGACACCCACAATCTGAGAAATCATGACCATAGTTATATCTTACCACAGCACAAACTTAATGTTATTAAGCATTCATTTATTAACTGGTGCCTTTTTTCTTTGTAATTATGACGTAATTGTGATGATGATGATAAACCTATCACACACATCACAGAGCTACTGAGTACCACTTGAGAACAAAATCAGTCCTTCCTATGCATGGAAGACTTCCTCCCTAGAACACTGGTACCTGACCGTGGACACAACTACACTCAAAAGAGTATGTCAAGATCACAGACCGACACACACACACTGGCACACATGTAACCCAACTCTAACATCCACACATGCCGTCTACATACAGCAGTGGACCATTTGGCTGAGCATTTGACCATCAAGTTCAAAAGCAAGTACTTAGTTATAGACAGTAGTAGAGTTAGAACCGATTCAAGTCCTGGATCTGATCAGCATCCGGTCTGGATGAACATCCACTAGACCGAATCGGCGAGTGTAGACCACCCCGGTCTGATGGTAACCCATGTGAATGGCCATCAATTTGTTGTCCGTTGTTTGTGTAATAAATTCTCGTCTCGTTACATATAACAGAATTTTTACTTATATTACGTTAAAAGTCCATCCAAATGTCGATCACATTCATCATCAACACTTAGTTAACTGCGTAATTTATCGTGATTTTGGACACAAAACAAGGCGTTCCGGTATGTAAACAAACATTACGTACTTGGCAGTGTCTGTAGTTCAGATACCCGTGTGGTGTTTAAACATACTCAAACGACGGTACGTTGCGCAACGTTACGTCACACACAGGTGCCAGACGGCGCTTGGTGCATTACGTGCCAGACGGCTAATTGACGGATCTGGCACCAGCAAGCGTTCACTCCGTCACGTAGGTAGTAAATTGTATTACGTTACGTTACATTGGCCTGGCAGTCATGTTTGATATTTAGGCAGACCGGAAACGCCGGAAATGATATCATTCATGAATAAACAAAACAAAACTTAATAATAATAAGCGTTCGATTTATTGAAATAAAAGGAAAGATAAACGAATACATGTAACATTTACATACCGTTGTGCAATATGGTAAGTACGTAATTTGCTGGCTGCAAACATTTAGTTAAAATGTGTGAACTAAGCGGCATTTGCAGGTGACTGCGCATGGTAAATGAGTACCGTATAGCACTGGATCGGGTCCTGGGTCGGCCAAAATTGCAGACATAAAATCGGGTACTGGGTCCGATCCGTTTTTTTCACGGACCATTCGAACTCTAGACAGTAGTGACGAGCTGAGTAGTCGTGACATGTACCTGTGGAGCTGTTCAGCGGTAGTGATGAGCAGATTCCTGGCTGGCGTGTGATCAGTGGTAAGTAATAAAAGTGAGTAGACGCGAGAAATGTCATGAAGCAGACGTGCCAGACTGCCGGGGTTGGAGATGCGCACTGCCGACAGCTCTATCAAACAGACGCATGTCAGCGAGCTATTTCTCAACACATTACAGGCCATACAATGCCATGAACTGCTGGATATAATAATATAGTAGCATTAACAAACAATAAAAAGGACACTTAAAACAAACGTTTTTAAGTGATATAAAATTGTAGCAGTTTGTAGTTAATGAGATTTTTTGAAGACATGGCATCACTGTGAACATGGGAAACTGTGCTGTGGATGAACCGCCATGCACACAGTCTTCTCACTTTACTAATCTGTTTACATACAGCACTATTCACATGCAAAGTATTAACACTGTAATTCTCTGTCTGTGCAATACACACAGTCTATGATACATGCAGCACTAGTGACGAGCCAAGAATTTATTCATTTAAGTGGCATACCGGTACAACACAAAATGTTGCCTTTCAACATACAGTCACAAACATACACATGACATCTGCTATCTGGCAAAAACAAAACACACACCACTGCTTTAACACTTGATGTTCATGGATAGCCTGGTTGCCAGTGGAACTCCAGTCATCTCACAGGAACCTCTGGAAATTACTGCAATTATATTTTTAAATGAAACCATCACTGACAATCGACCATGCACTGAAGACAGAGTAAGTTGACTACAAGTCACATGAGACAACGTCTTCAACACTCTTCATCACAGTGTGTGTGTGTGTGTGTGCTCTCACACTCTGTGTATTCAGTCTGCCATCTTCATCATAAATCTCCGCAAACACAAACATTTGGGAACTGACAGTTCACATTTCTCACATGCCAGATGCTATTCACAACGCTCAAACGACAGCCTCAAAACAATAACAGCAGGCATACATCATCAACGTGTGTTACTCACTAGTGACAATGTTTCTTGTGACGACGGTCATGACTTCGGCAGCTGACATAAACTGCTGCTGCCTTGCCAGCTCCAGTACTGGTGAAATGTATGCAAACAGCTTCGACTTCATCTTCAGCATCACATCATAGCTGTCTGGGTAATACCTCCTGCCACATAACATTTACTGTTCTTCTAAAATCAACCAATGATCACACATACAAAGTGTTTCGACGGCCATTTTCTACACAAACTTGGGTTAGACAGTTAACCCTGTCCCCCATGAGTGACATGAGTGTCTTCGTTTCACAGAACCTTCTGGATAGCTGGCATAATTCTCCACACTTGCATGCCTGATATATTTCATCAACTGCAGCCAGCATGCTCAGTGGTCAGTCACAGCCAGCCATTCTGCCAACACTGAAACCATTTACAGCACTCCCGGAAAGTGAAACGGACAGCAAGAATATCTGATAAATGGTAACAGAAAAGTCCTGTCAATTGCTGTTTTGCTGTCTTTCAGTCGTTGCAACGGCCACTATAATATACATCTTTACACTCTCAGCGGCTGAGATTCAGCAAACACAAAGCATATCTGTAACTGGTACTCACACCTGAGAGGCAGTATACAAGGAGAAATACCCCTTCCAATAGCAGTCCAGCTGTGAATAAAAAAATTATGAGACAAGGGTAGGTTTAGTACTTTCTGTTCCATTTTGTGCTTTTATACAGGTAATTGGGTCACAGCAAAGACATCTGTCCCACAAAATATCCCATTCAGTTAATCCCCAGAACAGTGGAGAAGGACACAAAGGGACACTGGTAGGTTTCTGGTAGGCATCTTAGTGGCGCCTTTATCATGACAGAACAAGACCTATTATTTCAGAAGCTCAGTCACAGTTTTGGGGTTTCAGTATTATGGGATGAGTCCTATATTACAAGATGATCACTCTCTTTTGCATTGGCACTCAGTTTTCAGCAGTTACACCACTGTCAGTTGGCGTCTCCCAAGGTTCTGGCTTAGGTCCACTAGTTTTCTCCATTTATACCTCCCCAACTGCACCCATAGCAGATCAATTTGGCATCCAGCAACAACAATATATTGACATTGACAACACACAGCTTTATTTCTGATGAGGTCGGTGCCCTCCAGTCTCCTTTAAAAAGGCTTCAAATATTGTTCTGTTCTTATTGCCTTGATAAGTCTGACTTTATCCTATTTGGCACATCAATGCACGAACAATTTTTTTCATGATCTTGATACAGTAAATGTGGCTGGCATAGTCATCCTATTGGCTAAGCGTCTTAGACAGATTTGCTGACATAAAGTACATCTCAGATGTGTACAACCTGTGTACAATATATTAGCAGCAAATTCTTGGCATTCTATTAACATACTTCATCAGAGAAAAACATACAGTAGAAACCACTCAACATTAAAAGTTATCCAACAGCAGAGCAATGAGCAGTAAGTGCAACGTACTCGTGTTCAAAGGAGAAATAAGACTGCGTCATAGCGTCAAGATCAAGAACGAGACGAGACTCGAGCTGATCCAGTGATAACTGCCATTGCGACTTGTCACCGCGCAGAGCACTGAATGTTGAATCAGGAGCTCCAGCCGTCACACTCATGTCAGACGATGCATCATGCAGATCATCTGTCAATCAATCAACACAAACCACAACATGAGTAGAACAATTATTAATCCATTACAATCAGTTAATAAAATCAGGCTCAGTTCTGCCAGCGTGCATGCACTCTACGATTTCTCTAATTCTGCTGTTAACTTTCCTGATAAAACTGACAGTATCTAACTATATTGACAATTAAACAGCTGTTTTCAGGTGAATCTGGGTTCACTTGTTGTCCCTTCCCAACCTGTCACAGATGAAAATTTGGGGGGGGGGGGACAAATGGGCAAGTGTTCTTATAACATCACCCAATCAATGATAATATATCATTAAAGGAAACACAAAATATGACTCAAGTTGATCAAACTAGAAAGATCATGAGACATCAAAGCACGATGTAAAAAATGATGATCTATAAAAAATTTCAGTCAGTCACTCAAAGGACGTACAGATTCAGAACAAATGCACAAAACACAAAGGTATGGATATGGTACCTCAGAATTGGTTAATCTGAAAACTTCTGGTACATAATAACCCCTTATGGGCATATGTCTTGCATAAGTGATGAAATCTTTAGTTTGTTAGCAAGGTTGATTGGTTGGGGTTTAAAGGCAATATCGTTCCTTAAAGGTAACAATTTCACAGTTATCAAAACACAAAAGATATTATGGGTGGTGCAGTTGCGCAGCCCTGTTTTAACAGCGACTGGCCTAGTCAATGAGAATAGTCCATGTTCGACCTCTCACAGAATCAACATCCCTTAACTCAACTCTAAAAATTTGTCACAGATGATTATGCTCACGATTTCTACTGCTGTGCAAAATTTGGTAAAAATCTGTCCATGGTGGGCTTCTAAAGCAAATAGGTAAAATATAACCAAAAAATTTTATTTATACCCTTTTAAGCAACTCAATTACAGGTCAAACCAGATTTTCACACTTAATGGATCAAATAATGCACACTAACACAAGGGTGTGCCTTTTTGGCTTTAGTTGATATTGCAGCCCATTTAGGGGACCAAATAGCCCCAAACCCCAATTTTAAGGGCAAGAATAGGCTTTTCCAGCCAAACACACCAAATATTGAGACATTCATATTATCGAAACAACTATTCATCATAACCAAATTTTGTACAGTGACAGAGACCACCAAGTACTTTCCGTGGATGGTCCAAATATGCCCCTAATAAATCCAAGATGGTGGATGGCAACCATTTTAAACAAGAGGGCCTAGCAGTGGCTAACATAGTGCGAGATGTTTAGATTACCCCTCCCCGCGACCACAATACGCGGTAAATTTGGATCGGAATTTGAAACCTAAATTAGCTATAATGCGCCAATACACTTCCTCACAGACTGACGGACACTGACATCGTAGCATAAGCACGAGAAGTATATATTATATCTCGTGCTAAAAATTGAAAAACAGCAATATCTAGGCAAGGATTGACTATTTTGACGAAATTTGGCACGGTGATGCATCTCGGCTTTCTCGATTTCTAAAATTCCATATGGCAGTGGCGGCTATTGTGAAAAATTGAATTATTTCCACTATAGATAGACCAATTTCAGCAAAATTTGGCATAGTGACATGCCTCTGCCCTCCAAACCTCCTCAGCAAATAACATTTTGTGCTTTTACAAATTCAACACAGTGGTCAATAGCCATCTGGAAAATCAAAAAAAATCATGATATCTCAAAAACTTTTTCACCGATTTCAGCAAAATTTTAATGTGCTGATGCATAATGGCCCTCCCTAGCTTCAGTGCTATAAAAAGTGCTAAAATTGGCAATAAAACAGCAAATATAAATATCAAAAAAACAACTGTTTATCCATATTGTTAACAGCAATTGATCAAAAACTGCCAATATAAAAAAGGTGTATTACTCAGCATCACATTGATGAGTAAGCAATGAGACTGTTGGTAATATCACCTTTTTGATATTTGCAGTTTTTGGTCTGTCGCTGTTAACAATATAAATAAACAGTGGTTTTTTTATATTTATTAACATATATAAACAAAACACACTAATGAGTAATTACTCAGTCACAATGATACTTTAATCTGCTGCTTTTGGTCATTCTTGCTCAATGTCACTTGTCAGAGATGGTGCCTGTACTTACAGAGCAATCCAGCAGTACCGCAATAATTTTGGAAGCACTGCTTCTGGTCTATAGTCAGAAGTAATTACTATCTCAACAGAAAATATCGCCCACTATTAACAACCATTTTCTGGCAAAAATAAATTACTGTCATTATTTTCTTCCAGAAAATTACCTATAACTGTGAAAAAACTTCTTTTACGGAAAAAAAGTAATTATTCCAACACTCTGACAACTATAGAAACTTACCAACATGTTGGAAGACCATGCCAAGAAACTTAGCCGGGTCACGCTCGACAGCATATTGTACCAACTTCTGCAGCTGAGTGCGATCCAGACGGGACAGCTCCTCTGTCATAGGTGCATAGACACGAACCTAGCAGATGCATTCACTCAATGAGCACTACTCCATCAAGTCACAGTTACAACACATGCACAGCAGTGATGCAACCAGTTACATTTTACTTCAGAAAATAATTTCTATTTCAGTTATTATTCACATGTGGACATTATGGACAAACTGTTTAACTTCATTTCAGTTTCAGTTTCTAAACAAAGTCTAATTATAATTGGAGTTTTTACCTGATAACAACTTTACTGACTAATTTCATTTCATAAATATTTCTATTTATATTTAAACTCATCCATCAACAACACTGTATGTATGACAAGCCAGTTGCTACATCCAGTCCTCATTGTATACCAACAACTGCAAATTAACTCCACAAAGGAGTTCAGCTGTCAAAGAAATTCCACACTACATTCCATATCAATTCTACCTGCTAGCAAATGTAGCAGTTGGAGTATCAACAATGCAGCATTTCTATATTCGTGTACGTTCATTATAGTCTAAATAATCTAGCCCGCTCGGCATGCGTGCCGACAGCTTATATATTTTGCTTGCATTAATTTCTTCCTTTTTTTCTTCTGTTTCTTTTTTAATGATATCTTGAAGACCAATTATCTCAGGATCCACTAGACCAATTTTCATAATCTTTTCACCAAATGATGAATATTTGTTCGTAGATGATCAATCTGGACCACTTTTCCGATTCTTCATGGAATGTTGCCATGGCAACCAATTTTGGGCAAAATTGGCAAAAAAATGGCCTACATTCCGCAGGCTGGCATTCCAAAACGGGTAGGAATATCGCAGTTCTGATTCAAAAATATTCAGTGGCAATATTGTAGCTACATTGTGTGTAAATTTAATCAAGATCAGTCCTGTAACCTCAGAGATTGTGAGGGGTAACAACTGCACCTTTCTGGATGAGACGGCAAAAATCGGCATACCGTATCACACTAAATATCAGGGCGGGTACTGGACCTATCTTCACTAGTGTTGGCAGACCTATGTATTAGAATTATTAAATTGACATAACTGTTGCAGTAGCCTAAGGGATGTTGCTATGGTAACTAATTAATTTTGGGGGTTTTTGCAGACGTCGAAATTAACGACCTTCAGAAATGGAATGCAATATAACCTTGCATATGCAGGCATTAGTAGCGCCACTAATGCCTCTACATCGTGTAAAAGTATGGTGAAGATCGGTGCAGTAACTTCGGCGGAGAACAGCCTAGAAAGTGGAAATTGTGCTGCAAATTGGCTGAAATATGATTCATTCGGCACATCGGCATTTGAAAACTAATTGGAATATCGCAATTTTGATTTCAGCAGGTTAACTGGCAATCATTTCTGTACATTGTATAGAAATTTTGTAAGATTCAGTTCAGTGACCCAGAGTTAAGACGTAAGAATTTGTACTGCTGGTATCAATGAATCATTTTACCACACATAGTTCAGCTACGTTTGCTAGATGGCGGGGCTGTTAGGCACTGAGTGATCAGTAATTGGTGTTTTATAAGTATTGGTTACGACAGGGCTATACGCTAGGCTTTGCCACGCATTTTTAGTTCTAAATCAAATTTTTCCATTTCTGTCCAAGAAACTTTTAACTAAAATGCTTATCAATTAATTTCACAATACCACTTGGCTATTTTATGCATGTCAACAGTCAGCATTAAAAGTAAGTTTAGCAAATGAAAAAATAAAATCCAAGGTCATACTAATCACTGAACCACTACCGTCAGATATACATAATGGGATCATAAACCACTTGTATATTTATTAATTAATTATTTTCATAATGCACCTGCTGATGGCACATAATTTAATTTCCGTTTCCAGTTAGACTTGATTTCAGTTTAATTTTAATGATTGTTCTTAGAATAATTTCTAGAAGGTGTTACAGGTACTGTCAACTAAAATCAATAATTCAACTAAGTTTGGAATACTGTCAACGAATTTATCACGAGTATTGCATTTAATGATTATTGAGTAATAATCATCACATCTGTCTCACACGCGCTCTACCTGCTGGGCATGTCTGATGCGGTAGAGAATAGCTGCAATGATGTGTCGACACCAGACTTTGTTCTGGCACTCGGAGCAGCTTGTGCTCGTGATGTTCTGCTGTTCAAACTGCAGTGAAACATGCGCGTCGGCCTGTCTTTCTGAGTAAGAGCTTTCACCTGATATGGTCGCTGCAGCCATGAAACCTGACAGTAAACACACACACACATCACCGGCAACATCAGCTACTGCAGCAGCAGCAGTAGTGGGTAAGTGCTCGTGAGTGAGTACAGTTTCACTTCCCAACCAGCACCAACATCTCCATTTTAATCGTGTTTACCTGGTGAATATTGATCAATTGGTTCCCCTCACTTTCCTCTTTCCACTAGTTCCAGAAAAGAACCCTTTGTGATAAGTGGCATGGGTCTGAAGACCTCTCTGTCATCCAACAATCCGTATCAACAATAGAGTTGTTAACACCGCCCATTAATTGGGACGGGTTAACCATGCCTAAAAGGACCGGTTAACCGTAGTCATTCCTACATGCGCCCGCAGCCACCCATGTAACAGAACGACGTCACAGTGAGTGATGTTAAAATGCCCCCCCCCACGCAATGCAGATCTGTTGCATGGACTGGCGCCGGTTCGCGTCTCATCCAGGGCAGCATCAATGGGTCTAAGCACGGCATGACAATTAAGGCCACTCACCTCACCTCCCCCCTCCATGTCCCGGTCCCACGCTGTTGTCTGCTGCTAGTGATGGCTGGTAGTTTGATACACAGTTGGCTGGTTGGCTGCGACGGCGCATAAACGTCTAGATACTAGATAGGTGCTATGATCTAGACGTCTATGGATGGCGACGTACAGCAGCAGACACTAAGCAGTACTAGTCCACAGTGGACAGACAAGATGTAGGAGGCAGCAGATGGGAACAATTACTGTACGGTTAACAGGACCGTGCCAGACGTAACTGGTCCCAGATTTAGGACCGGTTAACCGTTAACAACTCTAGTCAACAAACATCAGATGTTGTCTACTACTGCACTGCACTGCACTGCACGCCAGTACAACTAGTATAGTGAATAGAGTCTACTTGCCGACTTGCCACATGCTTGTGACTCTGTTCTGCTTGACAAGATCCACAGCCCATCGCCAGCACCAGGCACTGTCTGTCACTTTTGTGTGTGCTCGGACAAGATGGATATCTTGCGGGAATGCCCAGAATGCCACCTAGTGCAAGCACAAATATCAACAATCATCCAGACATGACAACTGATCAGTCTACAACCAAATATTCACTACTGCTCCATTATGACCACATGGAACAATGACAACACACTCACCTGCACAAACATGTCCACTCCCACCCACGGTAGGGCAATCAGCTGTGTTGTGTATCTGTCCATGCTCTGAAAGAAAAATGGCTTGCGCTACCAACAGCAAGGTCAGTAAAGATATACATATAGACCATCACAAGCTATAGGCATGCGCTGACTCTCAGGTCAAAAGGTCAAAGATAAGAATCACAGGGTTAGTGCATGTTTATACGACCATTTAGGTTTTGTTTAGTCTAATCTTTTTTTAAATAACCTGTTTTTATCGACCATATGGTTATAAGATATCAAAACCAACAGGACTATGGGTGAGAATCATAAAATGCATTTAATGACAAGAAACAGCAAACAGTTATTAACTTGAAACAGAAGCCACTCATAACAAGCTGGAGACAGATGCATGACACAGATATAAAAGCAGCATGGTAGACAACCCGACGAAGAAGTCGTTCATCAAGTAGTGTAGCACGCTTCTCAATGGTCGAACAAGAGCAGTGACGCGCAACAGCTTGTGCGCTCAGTTCTAGCAGACTCAACGGACCAGCATCCAGCGTGTTACCAGCGACAGCTGTGGTGCCAAGTGCTGCCGTTCCACTGTCATCCACTTCAACTGACTCACTTACCACATTTGCTGCTACGTATGCCACACCATTGAGCATTGCCACTAGCTCATCTAGCACATCACCTGCAAACAGCGTTGCAACAACTCACAAATAAGTCCTCCATTCCTGCTAACCCAACAATAATAAGAATTAGAGATGTTAACCGGTTTACGTTTATGAAAACCCTTTTTAAGTCAGCAAAACGTTTTCCGATGAAGACTTTTGAAATGTGTATATGGCAAAGAATGGAAATTAGCTGGATGGATAAAATTTTAAATAAAGATTGAAGAAGTGTTGGCAAAAGTGGAAGAGTATAAACAGATGATCAGCACCTCACATTTGTTTTACGATTTTGGCACTATATAAATTTGTACGTACGTATGTAAAAATCATCCAGCAAAGACAACATCATTGGATTGGTCATATTTTGAGGCATTAGTTAGTTAGTTGGTGTCTAACGTCCCTTTTCAGCACAAATATATGGCTATATCAGGGACGAAAGGTCAGGGGTGGAGAGCTATCCTTACCCAGTATAGGAAGGCCAGCGATATATTAACCTCAACCCTGGCTGCTTTTTTATTCAGCAGCCACCCAAAAAGGGAAAGGGATCGAGAGGCTCATTTAAATTATTACACCAGGGCCAATAACAGGGAGAGACAATTTCACATCACAAAACAAACATAAATCTAAATAAACACAAATAATCATGCATCCTTAACTAAAAATACTGTTAAACACAAAATCAACACAAATAAAACTAGAGCCACATTTAGTCGCCTCCTACGACATCCGGGCATGGAAACAGAGTGGGACTATTCCGGTAGAATGAGAAGGGATGAAAAGCAAGAAGCATGAATAAGAAAGGAAAAAAAGGAAAAGATACTAAAAAGATAGAGAAGAAGGTGGGGAAGTGACTGGATAAGGGGGGATTGCCACGGACCCACACACGGCTTTGAGGCATTAGAGTTTACTGCTAGTTATTATAGAAGGACGAATGAAAGGAAGACCTAAATGAGGAATGAGGATGCAGATGCTACATATATTGGCAAAAGATGGTTATGTGGCACTGAAGTGAGAAGCTGAAGACATGAGATGATGGAGATAAGTCATAGAATGTCATGTCAAAACCTGTTCTATAAATGAATAGCGGAGGATGAGGAGGTGTGTAACAATAAAATGACAGTCACTGTCACTGATACATTTAAACTCAACACTTGCAAAATCAAACATGTGCACAAACATAACCGTGTTATTGTTATTCAGTGATGACAGACAAAGTGAAACATCAATTTACACCCAAGAAGTGCCTGTGCACCTCGTGTGTGTCTGACACTGGTCATGGATGTCAGTGTTACTGTTAGGAAGTAAAAGAAGGAATGCCTAAAGTAAAACTTGAAATAGAAGCCCTCGACTTCTATTAGAACAACATTTTGCATCAGACCCTTGGCTTCTAAGGTTGGTGATATTTGTCCGGTCACCGTATAAATAGCTAATTGGCTATTGTTCCGGCAGCCAGAAATATAACTGAAATGGCGGCAGATGATATTGCTACAATCACCGGAGCAACAACCGACCGCATTTGTTCGGCAGCCTAAAAACTTTAAAAAAATGCACTAATTATTCGGTAACCGCCACTCATAGTCACCGGAATAGCAGCTTCCACATTATTTATAAATTTTATATGGCAGTAGCTGCTGATAAGTCGGCATTGGACGTGAACTAATGAAGGAAAAAATGTGAAGTATAAAGTAAGGGACACAAACAACATTACAACACATGAAACAAACTGCAAATTACCTATATGGAAATGGAGCCAAATAAAACAAAGTTCAGTTTTCAGTCGATAAAAATGCATAACAGTTTACATTAGAAAAAAATTGTTGACACAACCAGGATTCTAACCCAGCACACACCGCATTAGAAGACAGTGCGCTACCATTAAGCCACAGCGCTTATCGGTAAGAGTGTAGCAAACAGCCCTAATGAATCTTTGTGCAAGTAAGTGAATACGGGATTTGCTGAAGTATTCAATAAACACTGCAGTAGTGCACATGTTGTTGACAATGCTATTTATTTTATTTTATCTATAATTTGCCATCATTTTCGTTCGACCAGCTGAACAGATGGCAGCCAGCTAGCCCGCCCACCAGGCAGCACTCTATTTTTTGTCAACCGGATATTTAGCATAAATTAAATGATATCGTTCCCGTAACCGGATGAATAATCACTGCGTTATGCTAAACCTTAAACTGTAGTTTAAACTGATTACTCTGTCATCAGATGCACAAAACAAAAACATACGACATTTGTGATGTTACTCAAGTAACTGCGCACTCACTCACAAGTGGCAAGTACAGACGGGGCCAAAGTTTAACCTGTCTTGTATTTGAGAGGCGGCTTTTGTGGTATTCACTTAGCAACTTTCTGACTGGTCAATCTCAATCCAAAGTCTCCTCACTAAAAGGTAGTTTTCGTGACCACTGAGTCCACCCCGAATTATTTGGCAGAAGGTGAAATGGGTGCCAGTCATCTCGTTACACGGTCAACTCGTCACAGCCCATAATTGTATGACGAGTTGACCCACCTGTTAGACAGAGCTGAGACAAGTTGACCGTAGTTTGTCACGGCAGTCTGCTTTATCTTGCCTTGGCCACATGGCATGGGTGAGTTTTAAACCTTTTAAAACAGTAACAGTTATCACTTAATATCATGCATAACTACGTCAGATCACGGTTGGCCTATAAGACAGCCGTTTGGATACAGCGTCTGCACATGTCGCTCAAAACATCAGTAGTCACATGGCACAAGGACAACGCCATTGCACAGTCATACGAGGCAGACATCACAGAAGGCCTGTCGGTGACTGCCGACATGCCATCAGTAGATGATGGCACAGAGTCTGCTCCTGCTGCTGCAGTCATTCATTTTCAGCACCCCCTTTCCTGCATGTCTGTGTTGAGCACTTTCTGAGTGCTATCTGTCCGGCATCTGAAGACTTATTTGTTGTGCATTGTATGTGCTGACTTGTACTGAGTTGACTGTGTGAAGAGACACGAATGTGACGAGTTGACCAGTGACGAATTAACTGTGCAACGAGATGGCCGTGTGACGACTTGACTGTGTGATGAGTTGACTGGCAGCCGGTAAAATGCGGGCCTGCAGTTTAGGGTTAGTAAGTAAGTAAGTTCTTTAATTAAAACATATGGCATGCACATGCATACAATACAATGGAATAATTAAACTAGAAAACCTAGCGGTATATTGTCGCGCCTCTGAGCGGGGGAAAGGG
>Ga0209782_1000320_pt1 | contig 19740 bp, 11 predicted proteins | sample WorMetmaBAHAMAS1_FD_187390 | JGI IMG/M metagenome (GOLD analysis project Ga0209782, IMG submission 187390) | Marine gutless worms symbiont microbial communities from Max Planck institute for Marine Microbiology, Germany - Inanidrilus... | ecosystem: Host-associated > Annelida > Digestive system...
ATTCCGGGCTTTGTCCGTGAAATTGGCATTTTTTTTCATTGACATAATGTGAAGCAGTGCATTTTTTCTACAAATTAGCTTGTTGATTTTTTCGTGGTTGTGTCATTTGTTTGCGTTTTTTTAGTGCTTTAACACTGTTGGTTGGGTGGCAGTAGGGAATGCAGACTGTGAAAATTCTGTTCCACATGTCTTCCTTGCTTCTCTTCCGGAACAGGTGACCAGTGGAATAAGAAAACAGAGCAACCCAGTTTCATCAGGAACACTGCCGTTAAACTTGCTAGAATTTGATAACAGTTATGCACTTAACATGATGTACAATGATGGAATATGTTTGTATGTGTGTGCTGGGTGTCAGTTGTGATATTATTGCTGATGTTGTCTTTAATTGTGTTCAGCTGTACGACTATTCACTAGACCTATGGAGTCTGGGATGCATGTTCGCTAGCATGATATTCAAAAAGGAGCCATTTTTCCATGGCCATGATAACTATGATCAGGTATACTTGCTGACTGATGTCACCAGTTTTTTTAAATTTTATTCTGGTTCTATTGCTTCATTACACTTTCTCGTCCTTATTTTCTCTTGTTAAAGAATTTAGTCTGTTTTAATTTTGTTGCATTTTGAGTTAGTTTTACTTCAGTTTAATCATTGTTTTGTTCACTTCTGCTGATTTTAATTAGTTACGTTCTATGGTACTATAGTTCCTTCATTATTACCACAACTGTTAGTTTTGCAATATTTCACTTGTTACTCTTTTTCCTTCTTCTGTCCACATTGCTGCATTATTTTAATTTGTCATCAACTACTCGTTCATAATTATTTCATTTCATACCACATTATTATCATGTTGATAATGTAACTCACACGCCACCTGCTCGTCTCCTTTCTTCATCTCGTTTGCCTTCCCACACATCTTGTACTACTGGATTTCTTTTTTTGCCTTTCTAGCAACAATAAATTCCTTGAAATCACCCGGCAGTATTTCTTATATCAGTGGAAAAACTAAGTACACTGTAGATTTCACCTCTCTGCTGATTGTTGTGAAAAGCTAGAAAAGTGTGCTGCTGCCAACAGTAATGTTTCTTCATCTAAATGTGGTAAATTTTGACATAATTAAATATTTTAAGCAATAATTCAGGCAGCTTGTCACAGTATTTTGTGTTATATTTTTCTGACAGCTTGTTCGCATAGCGAAGGTACTTGGAACAGAAGAGTTATTTGAGTACATCGACAAATATCAGATAGATTTGGACCCGCGGTTCAATGACATTCTTGGCAGGTATGTGATCAAATTCAAGCTCGGTGAACTCTGAGGATCTGCATTACTAGTCTTTGTTGTTATTGCTGTCTTAGCTGGATAATACACAAATATTTATACGTTGTTCTGATAATAAGTTTTGCAAGGTGATAAAATGACAACTATTATTCTTGTGTATTTTGCGCTTGAGAGCAGTGGGCATATCTCATTTAGGAAATATTACCATTGTCGATACCTACAGTGTTGTTATCATGACCAGCTACTGCATAGTTTACCCAGATGCTGCTGTCTTCCAGATAAAGCCAGACCAACTTGGATTGTAAGTCTGTAGGCTGCTACTGTCTGCAACCATTTTTTTATTATTTTTTAGACCCCAGGAAGTAAAGGTCCATGTGGTTAAGAACAAAAGCTAAAAACAAATATCACAGGTGGCTAGAGGTCTTGATCATCATCGGCTGGAATGAAAGATTCAAGAGTCAGACTCTGAGGCACTGAAGTGAGAAAGAGGAGTCACCGGAAGAAGCAGCCAACTGGCTACCGACCTCATTTTGTTATTCCATAGATGTTAACTAGAGTTAACATAGAGTTAACTTTAGCATTAAAAGTATGTAGCCCATGCTGTAGGCATTGTACTGCAGTGGCTGTCATGAATGACACTACTAAGATATGTTACTGTTCTATTGAGGCTTTTTCTGAACATTGGAGCAGTTTGGCTGAAAGAAGACGATCATATTTCGTCGGTGATCATATCTGTTCTTAATTGGATATATAACGGGCGTAATTGAAACTGCAGTACGACTCGTCAGATTGAGCTGAAGATTGCTGACGTTGTTGTTTGCAGGCACTCGCGCAAGCGATGGGAACGTTTTGTTCATAGCGAGAATGAGCATCTCGTCAGTTCTGAAGCGCTGGACTTCCTCGACAAGCTGCTGCGATATGACCACCAGGACAGACTCACAGCTGGCGAAGCAATGGAACACCCATATTTTTGTGAGTTAACAGTCATTTATTTTTCTACCTTTTGCACCGACTTACAGCTTGTAAATACTATTTAAAAAATTGAAGGTGAGCATCTGTTTTCCAAGGAAGCATGCAATTTAAATCAAAGAATTTGGAAAACTTACCCACATGATAAATGTGCAGGTTACTTGTTATACAAGTTGTTCTGTACTACATGTATGTATATATTAAGCAGAAATTTTATAACAAATGGGTTTAAAAACAACTTGATTCACAGATGTGCATCGGCCTTATTTTTGTATATATTAAATAACTACCTGAAGTGTAACATAATTTTTCTGAAACTTTTTTGCCACATACTTCTGTAAGAAGTTTGGGGGTGTCACTTCGCTGAGACGGGACACCGTCCTTGCAGTGTATAAGGTGTGGCCTATTGTGGCAGTGTCTTCTTTGCAGCGCGGGGGGCCACATGCTCATCGTTACACGTTGATCAAGCAGTGCACTTGCTATTCACGCCAAATTCGATCCAGTGGTAGGACTGGGATCCGGATGCTGGAAGGGACCGGACTCTTCGAGATGGGTCTACGTTGGGGCCCTAGGCCAAGTCTGGAGCATTCAAGAGGCGTGTTCACGGTGTAACTGAAAGCGAGTTATGTCTACCGTGTATGCTTCCCCCCTCCCCCTGTGTTAACTCTCAGTGACTGACCCAGAGTCGGCGACACTTCTGACCGGTCGTTTTGCCCATAGATTAGCTCTATAGCTCTATAATGGTTCGGATCAAGTTATAGTATTTTATTCAGTAAACGTTATAGCTTAATTACTCAATAATGGCTTTATGTGTGAAATATTGTAGATCCAGTTTTGAAAGGTTATGTATCTCCATCAAAAACGCCTAATGCTGCACCTGTAACAGGTATGTCTGCTGTTTAGACACTGCAAACAGTGCATTTCTATGTACTCAGAGTATTGACAGTATTAAACTCTAGTCTATTCTTCGCAACATGAATGAACTGTTTCAATGGTTGCCATTAGCAAAGGCATTACTTTGTTCCAACGGTCTTGATAGTTCTTAACACGATTGCCGGCTGACCTAAAAATGGCCACAAGGTTGTTGTAATTAAACAGACTATCACCAGCAAAGTGCTTGTTATGACAGCTGACCAGAATCCAGTACGTCACACTGAATAAAGGCCAGTATGCCATATTATGATAAAGCTGGAGTTGGATGTGGTGATTTGTTTCAGCGACTGCAGTGAACAATGCCAAATCATCGTCCGCATCTGCGACGATGAGCTCGTTATCAGCAATGCCGAGCCAGAGTGTCATCTCTTAGTGACTTAGTGCTGTGGCCTTGCTTCCAGCTGCTGCCGTCTAGTGTGATTTACTGCCTACTGTTTCTGGTCTTCCGGTACAGCCCTTATGCTCACTTGCCCACCTGCCAGGTCCACGCAAGTCCTGTCGGCTTTGTGTTTGGTGTACGTACACAGTCTGGTATGTAATCTGTGGATTTATGTTGCTGTCCAGTAGAAAATCGTGCGATACTTGAACGTTATCAATGTGTTAATTTTGTACACTTGTGTGCGCACACATACTCTGTGTACGTGTGCCTCGTCCTTCCAGTTTCTTCATATGTGCTACCACCCTCAACTGCATGAACACAAGCTGCTGTTTAACTGACGGGATTTTGCGTCTGTGTTGATGCTTATCTGTACTGTGTATGTATGTGTGTGAACTCTATCGTTGGCTCGTTGTTGTCGTAGTAAAAGAAAGACAGTCAGTTTATGATTTTACTTCGGTGTCTGCTGACTGATGCTCAGTCTTCTGAAGAAAACTTTCTGAGGTGGAACAAAGTTAGCACTCCTGGTAATTGTGCGAAATTTTGTGGCATACAACACATGAGCAAACTCTTGTACAGAAATGAGCAGTTTTTCAGAATTTTCACAAACAAATTCGATTGAATTAAGGTTTAGTGTCCCACTAGACACTAAATAGGTCATATTGGAGCCACTGTAACCAGCCAATCTGGTATTGATAAAATCACAATTAAAGCCGAGAGAGAAAAAACCATAATAATACAATAAACCTAGGCTAATACAAAACTACCACCACTAAATCAACAAATACAAATCAAACACAAAACTACAACATAACAGAAACATTGATAAATTATCACCAGGTGTAGTTGCCTCTTAATACATCCAGCCTGGAAATGGAGCGGGTCTACTCTCAAAGGAAACGAGGCATAACCTATAATCCTTGCGTTGCGGGCTGTAAAGATAAGTAATAATAAAGGAAAATATAGGCAAGAAAAAAGGAAACAATTGAGCTAGTACTGAAATCTACGTTTCTTAGGCCTCAGTGCTCACAAGGGTATTTAGACTTACCCAGTGGGCAACAAATCTGCCCCCAAAACTGCCTTGCCGGTGGGGGATCTAGACCCCATCTAACTCACTGTTCCTTGGCGAACCCAACTCGCCACCCTACATGGCAGCTTGAATGCTTCATGTGTTCTCGCACAGCAATGCCACAAATTCTCCATTGGGTTTCAGTGGGCTGCCCCATGTCACATCCAAATTGCCCCTTACCTCCACATAATTATGTGCCACATCCCTGGACCCACCACCCCACAAACGCCATCGAAATATGCTCTGTTTTCTGCAAATCACACTGACAGATGCAGAAAGTGGAAACTACTTGTACCAATAGGCCGCTTATGCTATAGCATTACGACGCAACATAAAAATATCACACCTTGTCAAGATATAGAACAGTACAATACCAAAACATGACAGTCAATGAGACTGATTAAAGCTTTTTGTTTAATTACGTTAACTTGTGAGTAATGATACATAATGAAATATTCGACACGTAATACTGTTTTCGATTCACAATTCATTTCATGACTGATTTGACAAAGTTCAACACAAAAAACAAACAGTACACATAAAATGAACAAATTAAATACGGAGTTTGTAATGGTTATAAAAAGCTAAAAATACTAATAAAAAATGTAGGAAATTGCAGGAAATAGGATACTTTGAGTAAAGCCACATAAACAACTGACAGTGAATAGTACACACGCAGGTGTAATCTCACACACTAAATATCATTCAACCACAAAATTTAGTGACTAAAGCAGTGAACTGACAGGTATGCCAATGCTGCAAAGACAGTAGTTTCTGAGTAAATAACAACTGAGCAAAACACAAGACTTGCATAATGCAAACAAAGCAAAACCAGCAACAGAGAATGGAGGCTAGAGGTAGACTGTCCATACTGAGCACTAGTTATGCGCCTGTTGGGTTACAAAACCAAAAGACTTACGAATCATTTATACAAGTAAGCAATGTTATGGCTGAAACTTGCCAAAGTGTTCACTGCTGCAATGTTTTAGCATCATGTCATAAATGCATTACTATATCCTAACTAAATCCCACGTTCAGCTAATGAACTCTTCATAGTCCATTGTTTTCCACTAAGTTTAGCTAAAGATCGGTTATTATCTGCCCCCTCCGTCCTGTCAATCTGCAATGAGCTCAATACAAAGACTCACCAGCTACTGATTCCTTCAAGTGCCACTTAAGTCACTATATTACTACGACGAGTGCTTGTACACGTTTACAAAATTACATGATAGTGTACACGACCGTGAAGGCAAGACAAAAATTAGTTGCTAAAAATGAAGAATTGACTAAAGTAGTCAACAGACAATGTGGCATTTTGCGACTTACTGCAAAGTTAATTGATAATTGGATCAAGGAACTTTAAAGGCTGCCGAGCTGACGTCACGGGCGGCTACTGGCCATTATTCACTACAGTGCTGTTATCATAACTAAAAAACTATTTGCTTTTCATCACTGGCCGCTATATTTGTGTATACATTTAGTAAACGTTTACATAATTACACAATCGGCACATCATTGCAGCTCACTAATATATGCACTGTCATTATTATTAAGTAACAATTACAACAATGGGGAAGGTCTGGTAATTAATTAGAACAATGAAAGGCAGTATTTAGACATTGCTACATAACATTGGGTGAGAGCAGCGGCTAAGCCAAATTCTTAGCTGAACACATTAAGTCTGCTGTCCAGTTTAGACTAGGCTAATACTAAATATTCGACACAATTCCAACCTATCACTGGCAAACACAGACGTACACTACATTTTCAGTGATTTGACTGATGACTGATTGCTTGGGACGCTGTTCTTTGCTTTTGGTCCATGTCGGTTATTAATTACACTGCCATATATAACGTCATCACTGATGTATGAGGTTATGGGTAAAATGTGGAGTGAAAATTCGTAAAGTAATTAAAAACAATAGTGTACTTTTAAATGCAACTAATAAGACTTCTGTTGAGACTAAATTTGGTCTACGTGACCATGGATCAGCCATAGGATTTAAGACCAAAACATTTAACATACAAAATTTGCAAGTTTATACTATTTAGTTCATCTTAGGGTCTTAGGCCAAATGCTGACAAAGTCACAGTTTAAGCCTTTAGGCTTAGACCAAAGTTTGGTATAAACTCTGGTCTTTAACCAAATTGCAGGCACAAGGTCAAATTTGATCTTAATATTGGACTTAGATTCTCATTTGGTCTAAGGTCCGGTTTTTCCACAGCAAATTAATCTCCCGTTAATTTAATGCGGCATTAAATCCGGCAGATAATGATCAATTTACTCAGATGTCGTTTTTCCACCGGCAGTTCGTCAATTAAATCGTCCGTGGAAAAACCGGACCTTAGACTCTCGTTTGGTCTAAGACTTTAGTGTAAACCTTTCGACTCAGCAGAAGTTGATCTCAGCCACATTTTCACTGGCTCATCGTCACAACAGTGAGTCAGCACTAATAAGGTGCCATTTGTGAATAACTACACAGTTTATATTCATTCAGTTTTTAATGGTTACGAAATTAATGCATGTTGCTAATGCATAAAATGAACAGTTCGGCTTCAGAAACCTGATCATCTGCCTTGGGATACTTTGGCCTTGACCTACTGTATGGTATTTCCTAGAAACTTAACAGTGGGACCATTATGATTAGTATTACTGCTGCAGTTCACAGTAACAGTATATGCATGGTACAACAAACCATGTATGCAAACCGTGCATACAAGTCGAAAGTTAGCGTGTGACTCCGGCTAACACCAGTGCTGTAATCAGGAATAAACATTACTCGGGTTTACTATCCACTGATACAGACACGGACAGTCGTGTGCGCCGTTTGTGATAACTCTGCGCCATCGAGTTGACAATGGAGATAACAAAGTAGACGATCATAACAATTACAACTTTTTCATACAGCCAAGACAACCAACTTGATGCCTACAATGGCACAAAATATCTGCTGCTTAGTGCTGTTTAACAAACATTTCACACTCACACAGCACTTCAAGTTCTTTAACATGGTAAAGGTTACAAATAACCAACGATTCGGTAACCACAGTGCACTCGAGACTTGATTATTATAACAGTGTACTCAAAACATTAATAAAACAACAATTATATAGAAAAAAGTGTTTACAGTTTATTCAATGTTGTAAACCAAAGTTTAAGCTTTAAAATAGCAAAAATAATTACAAAATTATAGACACAAAAGGGTGCATGTTTTATGACTAATTTCGTAATTATTTTTGTTTTTGCCATTTTAGAACTTGGCTTATAAATACAACAGTAGACAAACTGTAGTTTTTCTGTATAATAATAAACACATACAGACGGCAGTGAAGCACCACGCTTGTGATGGAGTTTTCTCTTCTGCTTGACAAGGTATTCTTTGAACGGTGCTTGCAGTGACGTTCCAAAGTATGGAATGTGCCTACAAAAAGTAACGGGATTACCAGTAGTCTAACATCATTAGCAATCAGGTTTTCTACTCGGTGACAGGTTACTTCTAGTAATTTATTGTGTAAGCCAAAATTGCTGTTTGGCAGCAACGTTACTCGGCCATGTTACTGTGTAAAATACATGTACAGTGTAAGTTGCCTGTTTGTATGGTAGAGTTCTGTTGGTCTGTCTATAGGAAATGACCGTGATTTTTGCAAAAATGGCAGACCAATCGAGATGCTGTTTGATTTAGTGGGTCGAGTGGGCCCAAGGAGCGATATATTAGATGGGGGTCCAGATCCCCCCAACGGGAAGGAGCAAATTTTTTCGGAGGGGATGATGTTGCATTATATAACATACAGGTGATGTGGCATGTTACTTTGGGATTTCTTGTTTAGCACAATTGCCTCAGAGCTTTGACGCAGTTGGTTGGGCGGCAGGCTTGTAAAAAACTGAGTGGTGGGGTGCTGGCATGCTTCTGTGTCTGGAGTGAGGTGCAGACTTGTATATGGCCCAGATGATAACACTGCCACTCACTGTCTCTTGCACCAGTAGAATCCAGATTGGTTTTACCTTTTTGGCACCAGCTCACTGTTTCAACTAAATGACATGCACACACTATGCGTGGCAAGTTGCAAAGTGACAAGAGCTCATTAATAAGAAACAATCATCTCCAGTTTGAATCTATTCAACTACCACATCAGAAGTGCCATGCCTTATCAGACACTGCAGGAAAAAGTCAAATATGATCGCAAAGTTAAAAGTTGCGCTGGTGCTGATTTGCATTCATCTGCCACAATGGCAAATCAGTTATAATACTGTCACATTTATCAATTTTGGACTAGATGTTCGTAAGCAAACTGTTTTGAATACTGCCCAGTTAAGTGTAGTACAAATAAAATTGCATAAGTTTTCAAACAGTGGATAGCCTACATCTTAAAACGGCATTTGAATGCAACTTAAAACCTTTATATATCATTGAATTTCAAGCAGAAATTACCTGTTATTGAACTGTAAGCAAATAACTACAGCATTACTTTTCCGCTGAATACTTTACAGCAGTATAAACTGGCAATTTAACACAGCAAAATCAAAATGACGTACTTTATAACACGTACTACTTGTTCCACATGATGCTCACTGAAGACAAATATGACGAAGATTTTCTGCAAAACATTCAGTCAGAAACTCGCATGAGACACCAGCAATAGTCTGCTACTGAGAATTGGTATGTTATCATATGCACTTGCAAATACAATACAAACACTATGAAGTCACGAAAGTCATTTGTCACTTGCAAATAATAATCCAATCTTGATTTTACTGAAGTAAAAGACAAAGTAATTACATTTAAACTGGCTGTAATGAAGAGCTGCCTCAATGCGGCAATGATCCCCCAGACCTTAGTGGTATAAAGGGGCTAGTCCCCAAGAACCCCACCCCCACTCTCTGTCTTTCAGTGTCATAATGTAAACCAAGTGAGACTACTAGAGATTTCCTCGTCCAGCTAATCACCAACATCTAGTGGACTAGGACTAGTTCTTATTCCACGGCTTCTGTAAAATGTCGTGTAAGTTTATCCATAACTTTCTATTCCAAAGTGAGGACATCAAGTGAAGTTGTCCATATGACTCTCGCCCCTAACTGAAAATGATGCATTTCAAGCTATGGTTACCATATAAGTTGTAACACTAACTGGAAATCTAACCCACCAATTAGCACAGCCACAGTGCCACCATAGGTATCCAAAACGTCGAGGTTGAAAACACTGCCAACATCTCGGATGCCAAGTGAGACACAGCAATAATTACCACTAAATGTGAAGAAGTCATAGGCTGCCTATCCTATGCTGTAGTTGTCAGTATTGCCTAGTCGACGGAAAGGACTGAAATAGTAATACACAGCTGCACATCACTTTGCTGCCTTCGTGTAAATACTGCTTGATTGAGGAGTTCTGGTGACAGACAAAACAATAATAAACCACAGCAAACTCTAAACGACCTTCACTATTAAAACAAATAATGCAAGGCTGGCTCTGATGATAAATTGAGCTCTGCTGTGGTGAAACAACTTTAATTAAAGTCACTTTGTAAAAACCGAGAAAAACACTACACTTACTAACGATTTCAGTGCAGCGTGAAAATCGAGTACCTGGATGTGCATTTTGACAACCGCCTTGCCTAGGATCGTGGCACCAAAGAACGTCCAAAATGGCACAAGAAAATGTCCGCATGTAATGCCAGCAAGATCAAACAATGGATTTGGTATCTGCAGAATCACACATGCGAAAGAATACATGCACATTTCTTTTGTAAACTAGACTTGTTTATTAGTAACAGTATGAACAGACAATTTAAGAAATAACTATCGCAAGCACTCCACAGAAAGTTTAGGATGTCTTACAAAAACCTGCTCAACCATATTTCACAAGATTTACAAATCTGTATTCGTGAAGGTTAATATATAACAGTGAATTATTTAAAGCTGACAAACCGAAGCACAAAGAAGGATGCCGGCAAAGCCAACTTTCTGTATCATGTTATGGACTAAGATCTTTCCTCGGTCAAGAATGCTCTACAGAATCACATAACAGATATCAATATATATATTGTTAATATAATAATTGTATTATGGCCATTACATGAATACAATTCATCCAGTGTTGGGTGGCACATCAGGTTATAAAATGAAACATGTTGTTGAATCGAAGGCTTAAAACACACATTTTGTTGGTAGCATTTTGAAAATAAAAAAATTGCCATTTATCCTGCTAATTTTCTGAAAATGTTGAATGTAAAAGTTCTTTAATTTGTAATAAAAAAGCAAATTTAATACAAAAACTGCAGTTTATCCATAATGTTGACGGTGAAACATCAAAAACTGCAAAAATCATAGAAATGCGATACTAATCAGTGTAACGCTGACATGGGATGTGACGCTTTTATGATTTCTGCAGTTTTTAATCCGTGGCCATTAACAATATGGATAAACTGCAGTCTTTATATTTACAATATTAATTTCCAATTTATTATAAAAAATCATTACAAATGCACAACAACACATCATAAAAATATACTTGTTGTGCAGACCTACTGTGAATCAATATTTTAAAAAAAAATATAACAAAGTTCTACAAATAAACTAAACATCTTTAATTTACTAATAACTTGCAGTTAAGATACCAAAACTCCAGAACTAGCACGAAATTAAAAAGATGACAGCAACCTTTTCAGTTGACACAAAAATTTCACAGAAGGGTAGTAGCATCAAAGTCAGTGTAAAACAGGAAGCAATACACTTACTCAGAAGTCCAATAAAGGTCAAAGAAAGAATGAGATCAGAATTTACTTTCTACTAGTTGGAGTTTACTTCAGTGCTCTGATATCACTGGCCGGCTAACAGGAATGGTATCTGTTGCTGATCGAGAAAATTTCGCTTTCAGGTCGAGTGTGACAAGAAAACCGAAGAAGACCCATGTTCACCTCAAAAATAGTAATTAAAGCCAACACGGATGAACCAGCTACACAGCCGACCAATCCGACCATCGTACACAGTGTGACAACCGTATACACGACAACGAGAAAGCTGGCCCTTAATGGATGGCTGTTACAGTTGGTACAGTGAATATAGGGCCTAGGTGGATAGGCACTCTGCCTACTCCTGTCAAGGCCATTAAATCCATTCATGTAGGGCTTTTGCGTTTTGATTACTGTTCATTGTGGATGCACAGAATTGTGGTGCTAGCGGACTACTTCTTGCACGCCCGAAAACTTGTCGCTATTGTTCTAAATAACACTGCAAGAAACAGGTTGAAATTTTGGAGATGTGACAACATTTCGGGTAATTATGGATGATATTTTCTTGACTAGCTACTTATGCCGCTAATCAATGTGCCACGAATCCACAATAACTGTGACTATTGCCATTCATCAGCAGGTGGGAATTATGTGAGTACTCTCCACGACACTGAAACGGCTGAGATTACTCGTATCGCAGAACTGACCAGCTCGGATGGGCGTTCTCTTCTTTCCTGTAGTAAGTTCTCGATCTCTTGTTCCTCTTCGTCAACTTCTCCTGAAAGACGTGAAGCGCGAGCCATGAAGTACGGCGGCAGCTCTCCGACTGCTGTGCCAGCACCCTGCAGTCATACCACTCACACCGTTATATGAACGTGCCGACGAGCATGGATTTGTGCTTCCTACAACAATCTACAAGCTACGAATCTGGCAACAACTGAACATCTGAGTGCCGCAAATATCCGTGACTCGACAGAAAATATAATGTTGGTACAAGGGCTACAACCAAATATTAAACTAGAAAACATAAGCATTGCAGAGTTGCTGCTGAACCAACAGCATAGACATATGCACCCGCTCCCCTTCTAGGGGAGGAAAAAAAGAGAAGGGAAGGGAAGGAAAGGCAAAAGGGAGGAAGAGAAATAGAAAGAGAGACAGGAAACACGAAGGAGGAAAAGAAGACAGGAGGAAAAGAGACAGGAAAGAAGAGAGGGAAATATGAAATGCAGCTGAAACATCACAATTTCTGCCAAATTTTGAATGTAAAGGGCTCATGTTTCCACCCCGTTAAGCGATCAGAACAATGTTGGCATGCATGGGTAGATCCAGTTTATAATTAAATGTCATCTGAACTGGTTTATTCTGTCAATCTTCAGAGGCAAAAACCATCAAATCTGGCGACATTCTGAACTTCAACATTATGTCATGATGCCACCTAGCAGCAGAGAGACATAGTTAAATGTGTTCTACAAGCACTCCCCATCTGACAACATGAAAAAGTTTTCGAGATTTAAACAACTTTGTAGCAACGTCATAAGCACAAGATTATCATTCAGAAGTATGAACGACTAACAAACGAACAGAAAAAAACACATCAATTTTTTGTCCCCCCCCCCAGCGTGTGATGTCCTAGTACCACCAAAGTCGGGACAGAGGAAGTCTGTATCATGCTTGCACCTCTAATATTGTTTGTATCTGACAGTATGCAAAGCCAAAAATATAAGAGAAAACGCCAAACCTTAAACAACATCTGAAGTTCAAACCCCCATAACTCCACAACCACTTGAACTAATGCACCCAATTTTAAGACACACAGCCGCCCACAAATCCTAAATATTTAAAATGGATCAATAATTGCACCCCTCTAGGAATTATGTTCCAAAAGTTACAGTTGCAACTATTTAGAAAATCATCAGCAAGAGCCAAAGAGAAAGCACATACCCACATGAATGCCTCAATGCGTACTTTGCTCATTATAGTCCAGAGTGACATGCTATTACCTTCAACCTCAGGACATATAATGCTGCAAAACAGAGAGAAACTAGTCAACATCTGACACTCCACAAAGTAGTATAATACGAGAAATACAGAAAGCAAACAGAATGTAAATTACTAATCTGCAACATGATGCGAAACTGCTGCTAAACAGACTCATACACATAATAAAGCCTGCCTTGCTTGAGTACTAGTAAAATAACACACTGCACACAGTGAAGTGTATATGTCATATAACAGCTTAAGTGGCAACAATATAAACAGCAGCAAAAGCGTAGTGTGGGCGGTGGTGTAATGATTATGACATTGGACTTGCAACCGAATTGTAGCAGGTTCAAATCCTGTCCATACCGCTGCCAGGTAACAAACTTAGGTCGGGTTGCACCATCCATACTTAACTTAAGTAGTCCTTAAATCTCCATTGAAATGCATAGAGATTTAAGGACTACTTAAGTTAAGTATGGATGGTGCAGTCTGACCTTAGGCAAGTTGGTTGTTCACACATGTGCCTGCGTCACCAAGCCGTCTAAATTGGTACAACTGTAGGTCTAAAGTCAAACTAGTCATGAGTCACAAAGTTAAGAGGTGAATACAGCTATAGGCTCACGGCCTAAGTGAGGGAAATGAGTAGCCCACCTATGCTTCTCGTGCGGTATACCACTCTTTACCTTTAAAGACACGGCAAAAAAAACATCATCAAAACAGAAGAAAATGTAGCAAAAACAGATTGCTTACTCATCTGGATATGGAGGTGATGGAAAATCTACCGACATGCACTCAAATGCCGCCAATGTTACCGCAGCAATGTGAGGTCCCTAATAAATGATTGCACAACAACCTCAAAAATGTCGATGTAATAAACTATACTACATTTGTGGTCTCTAAGCTTTGACTGTGCTTGTAACAAATGAATCTGATGTGCTTCGATATAACTTGATATTTATACAACACAAAAATATATCCACAATATTTAAATCCAAAACTTAATATAAAATTGAGGCGTGACAATCAGTAACTTTAACAAACAAAAACTGTAAAACTAACAGCACTATTTAACTTTAAGATGCAGAAAAATTTATAACTATATAATAAAGCATAACAAGAAAATTGGATTATGTCTTTTACTTATAATGACATGGGATAAAATTATTCAATGTTGCCAAAGAAATGTCGTTATTGGATGAATGCTGTGTAGTAATCTTGATCTTCTTATCAGTATAAACATCTTTTGATGCTGTTTTTAACCAAAAAAAAACGAAAAAACATTACAGAATTTGTATAACAATAACTGTCAATAACATGCTTACAAGATATAGTAGAAATGTGTGCAAGCCGGTGCCAAGGCCAACAGAAGACAATATGCCAAGACCAACCCAGTAGGCACACCAAACCACCTGCTTCCACACGGAGTCAACATACTGCAAAATGAACAACAGAAATGTTTAGTACGTGACACTCGACATTTAGAAAGATGTGTGCTATAGCGGCGGCTCTAAAAGAACCGGGCCAGCTTACCAGCTGAGGGGCAATGAACCTCTTGATTCAAGTTTGGCTACACAACGGCATCCAAACCCAAATGTTAAGCCAACTGAAATGTTTAATGACTTACCTGATTCACTGTGCAAATTTATATATTGCAATCAGTGTCGGTTAGCTAATCAGCAGTTACTGCAACTGTTAGTTGGTAGTTAGCATGTCAACTGATGCCACCGGAAATGCACCACATATGTCCAACACATCACTCTGCCGTTCAGACAAGCCATAGCTGGTAAAGCCACGGCCTACCTGGTGTCTGGCATATGCAAGAACTGCAGTTGTCACTCCCACTGGTGCAAGTTCCAACTATAGGCTTGATGCAATAACAACGAAACGACTAACGTGTAAATATATATAGCATCCATCACGTTAAAATTTCTATAACAAGCATTATAACTATCTACTAGTACTGCCAATAATACTTGTTTAAGTCATATATACATTATCAAACTCAGATGAAATATTAACCACATACTAAAATGAAAAACCTACTAATTTCTGTGTTGAATTATTAATTTATTACATTTAGAAATACAAAGCAGTGACAAAAATAATCACACTCTGATGAGGTCCAGGACTATAAAAGAATAACAGAAATATAGTGACTATTAACAGAAGTGTAACAAGTAGCCTTCTTCTTCTCAACAGCCTACAGTACACAGATCATATCAAACAACTGTAATGCAAAAAAATATATCAGCTCAGTGCACATAACATAAGAACTCATTGGTATATAAACTTTGTGAAACTATCAAATTAAATATAGCTGGAAGTCATAATTAATAAAATCATATGTAAGTACAGCAACTTACATATTACACAAAAAGTTAATTAAAAAATAAATTTTGATTAACACATATTAGGATTCTAAAAACAACAAAAAATTAAGTATCTAAAAGCTACTTGAATGATTTAAGTTATTAATGAACAAATTAAATGTACATCTCATATATATATATATAACAACAGAACGATCTAACTGTAATCTGTAGAATATCATGACATACCTCACACCATGTATATGAAGCAATACGAGAGTCTCCATTATAAAGTAGTATATAGTTCTTAATGGTGAACGCCAGATGACAAGGGATCGTCGGACCTGGTGCTGCATCAACCACTCCTCAAGAAACATATTTCCGTTCTCAGTAACTGCTGCTTCTCCATTAACTTCACTTAATGGCCTACGTCCACGAATATGACTAGTATCCATCTCATTACAATTCCTACAATAAAGATTATAAACCATGTATGCACTATATAAATCTACTTACTTACTTACTTACTGTCACACTTAAATGTTTAATGTATTTGTTACCTTATGCTTATTCAGTTAACAAGTTCATGCAACTTCATTTGTTCCTGAACTGAAATATTTGAGCCTCTCTAGCAACCCACCACTAACGATCTCTAGTGTCAACCCTAGTACTAAATGAGAGATAAGTTGTCATGGGTTATTTTAAAAACTCCATACATTACTTCAAACTCTTCGTAATGTGTGTGGACAAAAAATGACATTATCCAACTTTAGCCCCTGCAGGGGGGGGGGGGCTGAATAATTATATGCTTAAAATCAGTTCCTAGAAGACTACTGTATCGGTTAGTGTTAGTAGGATTTAGTAGGGTTAGGGTTAGTGTTAGGGTCAGTATTTAGGTTTATCATTACAATGTCAGAATACTGCCCGGTGGTTATAGCTGTGCTAGCCGAAATACTGGGGGTGGGATCTGGGGAGGAGGCTATGCACCTCCCCAGTATAAAACTGTAACTGTAAAAACAAAATGGCAACAGCTACATGCACGTAAAAACTAAAAGCCATTGAAATGATAAACTAATCCTGTTATATTGCACTGCACACACACATTAGACATTGAAAAATTAAGCAAACGATTGCATATGTTACTTTCTACATAGAATATCTACTGACTGAATAAACGGAAGTCATACAACTAATAATCGAGACTGATTGGAATGCAGTAGTCGAATGAAGTTCCAAACTACAAATTATTACTGTTATTTTCCTTAATTTAGTCAATTATGCCAATAACACATTATTGTTGAAATTATTTTACAACAATACATGTTATTTTAGCGATACCATGTACTATTGTGTCTATTATATAGTTAATAGGAATAGCCCACTTTTGTGGTGTCTTTGCTATGTATTCTCCAGGGCTATTCCTTTTAATAAATATAAGACACTAGGTAAATTTTTACTGTCTGAATATTTATATTTTAAAGATTTAGTCTTCATTCTTTCCGATGTATATCCCTCTAAAAACCTAGCCTTTTTCTATATACACCCCACCAAAAATCCTCTTTAAACCGATATATAATCCATTCAATGTCACCCAAATGCAACAGCGTGCTAACGGTCACGCAGTCACGCTGTTGTTGCAGCTTGTAGGCTGGCCAGTGGCATATATATATCCTCCAGCTTTAGCCCCCGGGGACTATTCCTGAATGATACATAGACGCTGTATGGTAACAATATGGATTGTGCTGTATTTAGATTCAGTAATATTAGACAAAAGGTGTAGTAACATATGGCATACATTTAAATTATGTGACAAATCTTTAGTGGTCTTGTTTGATTGACTCTGCAGTGCATGCCATGTTCGAGTGGCATTTGCGTGTAATTTCAGCAATTGGTGCATCCCTATGCCAATAAATTAATAACAACAACATAGCTATTCTGCATTGTTTTAATTAACTAAAAACAATTAGCCCCCACCGCTGGGGGCTAATCCTGGATATTGCCATAAATTCCGTACTGTAAACATAGCCGTCTTAAAAATCACTCAACAATGTTGACGTATATCATGTGGTACACTTTGGCCTGCATCGCCCCACCACGCCCGACGTAGGCTTAGTGTCTACTAAAGATATAGGCTGCCTTTTAAAACCACAATACTCTGAATTACAGTACTGCATCACAAAACCTACTATCATCCCTCGTACCAGAGAAATTCGTTAACTGTTTACATTTAAAATTATCAAAGACAAAAATAACGTAAACACCAACATCAGAATATTTATTAACACTAAAGATTAAAATAGTGATGCGTAGAAGGAACCAGTGGAAGGAACCGATTGAGTTAAGGGCGGTTTCCAGCGTAACGCAACTCACGCAACGGAAGCAACGCAACCAAAGTGCTTGCGTATAATTTAACGCAAGCTCACTGCGTGCGATGCGTGCGTTACGTAAATATTTAACGCACGCAACGCAAGGCTACGTTGCGTTAAACTATTTTCGCAACGCAATGCACGCAACGCAAGAAGCGCCAGGACCTTGCGTAAAATTTAACGCAAAGTCCGGAAGCGTATAGGCCTAAAGGCAAAAATCGAGGCGCTAAAGGCGCCGAGTGGGTGAGGTTTGGGGAGAGGGTGTCCCCCTCCCCAAGAGAAGGGGTCTGGGAATCCCCAGAAAATTTTGTGATTTTCGAGCTCAAATGGTGAGATTTCGTGCATTCTGGGTGATAGTTTTTTTACAATTTGGTTGCTCGTTTTACACGCAAATTAACTGAATCAATGGTATAATGCGACTTTTTTACGTTCCCTTGCCACTGCCGTATAAATATGGCCTGCGACGGTAAACGACCGTCTATGTCATAAATTGCGCTAACAACTGAACACCCAGCGCTCGATGACAGTGGACGTGGCCAAGTGTTTTATACATTGACCATAAACTTAGGCAAACGCAAAACTAAACCTATCATTACTATTTACTAAATCGACCAAAATTTAATGATAGGTTTATTTTTGCGTTTGCCTAGGTTTATATGCCAAAAAGCCTAGTATTCTATTATCCCGATCGGCGGGTTCTACTGATGAAGGCCAGTAGGGTATAGAAAATGTGATCGAGTTTAGAACTTCAGCGGCATCTAACAGCTTGCATGTTGCGCTATCTCAGCATTTGCTGGAGTCCCTAAATTTGTGTCCCAGTTCGGTTGTCGTCTAAGGCCATGCTTTTTAAGCGACGACATGCAAGACTGTAGTTGCTTTTTTGGCTTGCATGTCCCGAATATAGTGACCGGAACCGGAAGTAGTCATCGGTCACATAATTACTTTCTTTCCTTTCAGCTCACATACTGCCGGGTGGGTGAGGGCGGACAAGCCCTAATTACACCAATACAGTGTGAACTAATCCACTTTCACCGTAAACCTAAGAGTCGACGCACAATGCAGCAGCAAGTCGGAAGCGAGCGGAGATCGAGGCAGGTGTTATTGTCCGCCAGGCTGCGTGATTAGTATACTGGCTGCGTACGTGTCCCCGCCAGAAGGCAGCTGATTTCGCGCCTGTTTCGTGGTGCGCAACATGATGACTGCACCTGAACACCTCGTCGCTTTGTGCAGCTGACGACGACGGACGACCCACAAAGAAGACGAGAAAGTACGTCGACTGCGTCAACCTGGATGACGGTCACTGTGCGTTGGCGAGCGAGCATTCACCACCGTCACTGCACGTTCACTGTAAAAAGATGCGTACATCACAAAATATTTCGTGGCGCGTTTTCCATTTACTTTAATGGAACCGGTTCCGTATGTGTTTGTTGGGCCCATTCCATGCGGCCATAGCGGTCCCTTCTGTCACCCGTTGTTGTGGTTAGTTGTTGTGGACATCGATTTTACATTGCCATTCACCAGGTGTCGCTACTGTCGCACGCCGCCTGCGCTATAGCTGTAGCTGGCTTCGGCTCGGTAGTGATGTCGACAGTAGCGACACCTGGTGAATGGCAATATAAAATTAGAACAGGCGGCGTGCGGCGGCTCGTAGTGGCGAATGGGCCCAACATTTTTCAAATGCTTCTTGTATTCGTATGTAAAATCGTTGGAATTATGAAGCGCGCGGGCCCCGTAC
>Ga0209782_1000321_pt1 | contig 19719 bp, 14 predicted proteins | sample WorMetmaBAHAMAS1_FD_187390 | JGI IMG/M metagenome (GOLD analysis project Ga0209782, IMG submission 187390) | Marine gutless worms symbiont microbial communities from Max Planck institute for Marine Microbiology, Germany - Inanidrilus... | ecosystem: Host-associated > Annelida > Digestive system...
GGGGGCTGGGCATCTCATGTCCAGAGCGTCTGTAGAATGCTGCAGACAATGTTGCATGTAGTAAGCGAACTTCCAGAGGCTGTGCTTTATGATTGTGGCGTGGAAAGACCACTTTGCTGACAGTAACGTTCACTGAATCGAGCCAATGGCAAAGAAAGCAGATGTTAAATTTATACCATTCACTGCTTGTACATTAGCGCTTGTTGAGGTTTTTAGACTATGTACATTCGAGAGGGTGAGGAGGGAGCCTTGGCAGCATGGGATGCTCGATTGGGCATCAAATTATGGCTATTTTAGCATGCTTACTCATGAAAATCACACCCAATAACTTTTTACATTAGTTGACTAATAAGACAAGGCTGTCGGTGAAGAAAGATGTCCAGTTGTTTGCGGCTTGTAGTGTTCTGTTGTGAGACATTCTGTTTTTTTTTTGCATTTCTAGACACATGGAATTGTCGTCGACTTTTTCTCAGATGTGTGTCATCTGTGTGTGATATGTAGGTCTCTGCTGAGGGTGCAGGTGCCGAATGAAATGCGAAGAGAAGTCAAAGCAAATCAGAGGGTTTGTTATTTACTGTTTTTTTATTACCTCTGCGAATTATGTCGTACTTTGTCTCCGTTAGATTTGTTTGTTGAAAGAAGATTCTCTTGAATGAATTACATCCTTGGAAGAAGAGACCGTTCTTTTATTTTGCAGATGATCTGGATCATACTGTTGGTAAAACATTGCAGGCACCACATAATATGCAGTACATGATTAGATAGCCTGTTGCCACTAAGAATGATAGTAAAGTTGATGGATGGTGGCCAACTTTCACATGATCGATGTCACTTAGGTGACTCAGTTGCCGTTCTTGCATAGCAGCTGGTGATACCGGGGAGTACTTCTGGCCAGAGTTGCTATGGGTGTCAGTTGTGTCAGTGACTTTGTTTGATTGTGTGTCAGTGCTCTAAAAGGAAAACGACTTGAGCTATCAACACTAAACTTAGTAGACATGTAGTTCTTGACAGTCTTTCAGCAAGGTCACGCGGTTATCGGATGCACTGCTGACATGGGTTTTTTGTCGGTATGACTGCTTAGATTTTCTGGTTCGTAGTACTGTTGTGTGCATCCATTGTTGTAGTATTGTATACTGTGTCTAACGAGGGATTTCCACATCACAGTGTGTGTTTGCACGATGTAGCACTTTGAGTCGGCACTTGGCCTGTCTGCCGGAGAGTCGGCGTTATTTATCAACGGCCTGCAGGTCGACCTGGACATTAGTGATGCGTTCACACTGGTGGAACTGCTGCGGTCTGAGAGCAGCATGATGGAGGGTCTACACAGCCTTGCCGAGCAGTATCATCTCGACTCTGCACTCACTCAGCAGCTGCTGAAACTCGACTTGAGAGACTCGGAGACGATGTACGCGGTCGACATCCGTGACCCGACAGTCATTGTATGTCATTGCGTTCATCATTACTGTGGCATTTGCTTGTGCTCTACCATCTCCCCCCCCCCAACACACATCATCTGAGTTATGCTGATTTGTGTATAGGCTAGGAGGAAGATTATCAGAACTGTTATGTGTGCGACAGTCGTGCACGGTGATATTTGCATGTTATTACTGACTAAGAGGTTGGCTGGGAAATTACCTATCGTGTGTGTGTGTGTGTCGAGTGGGATGTGAAACATTAACTCATTAGTGTCAATGAACAGAGACAGTGCCGTCAACATGTTGAGGAGAACTTACGAGCATCCATAATCAAAATGCAATTAGCAAGAGCATGGAGGCGGTAATTTTTTTTGTCCAAGATAGTCTTTCAGTTCTAGCTGTTGTCTGTTGTGTATAATCGCTGTTAACTGGTTGTGTGTGTTCAGGTTTTATGTATGTATGTGTATTAGATCACTGTAGAACACTAATAGGAAATCACATATAGCAAATCTATTGGTACTATATGCGGGTGCCTACGATGACTGGAAGTGGCCAAAATCACGTTAGGAACCCATCATATTAGGAAATTCACGGATGTAAACAGACACAGTTGCCACAGTTATCAGCGAGTAATAAGTATGTAAATTTATAAGCGGTTCATGATGCGCTTATCCCGTCAACAGATGAGTCATCTTGTTTGTATCCGCAGGTATATCTTTCTGTCCTTATGCTTTTTGGTCTTTAGTATTTGTCCATAATGCATAATCTTTCTTTTTGTTGTACTTCGGAAAGTTGTCTTCATTTGCTTTTTCTGATTCCATGTTTATTTGACTTGAATTCGATTTTTTGCCATAACGTGAACCATCGTCAGGTGGAGAAAGAGAACTGGAGGCAGCCGTGTAACCAGGTTCACTGGAAGAATGGCTGCTGTTAAAAATTATGTGTTTGTTTCTTTTTACTAGCTGTCAACTGTATGTTAAAGTATTACGACAGAACTGCTGATTGCAGTTTATCAACGACTTGGAGCGAGATCGCAAGTACAGTGGTTGGCCGTCGAGTGTCCAAGATCTGCTACGACCGACATTCCCCGGCATGCTGCGACACATTCGCAAAAACCTCTTTCACCTGGTAATCAGTGTAGCTGCCATTTGTGCCATATGCAGGCCTCTGCACTGTAACAATAGGCTAATATTCCACTTCCAATGCAGGCATCATGCAAGATGAACAAACGTGTAAAACCTCGAGTCATTCAGTTGCTGTTTGACATCAGATTTATACAAAAGTCTGTGTGCTCGTAATGAGCCTAGACTGTGCAGTGACGGTCATGCAAGACTCCGTTGCAGCTTCTCTGTTACCAGCCTGTCGGTGTTGAGTGCTGTCTACACTGGCTGGGATCAGTTCACCGTTGTCTGTTGTTGTAGCAGTATCTATACCAGCCACTGCCCCCTTTTGTTGAGTCCTAGCCATCGGTGTTGATGCTGTGTAAGACTGTTAGTTGTGACGGGTGTGACTAGCTAATGCATCGACATCGGAAGTCACTTATTTTCTTACAGTTTGACGTCATTTGCTTTATTTTTATTTATGGTTGCAAACGGGATATTTTTTGTGTAAAAAGAGTGATAAATTAGGGTTAAGGATCACTGGTCAGTTTGGGTCAGTAGGATTAGGGTCAGAGTTTTGGGATAGGGTTAGTTGTCAGGTACTATGGGGCCGATATAGGCCAATATGCCAGTGTATTAATTAGTCACATCCGTTATGACTTGAGACATTTTATCGCATATTCACATTTTCTCTAAGTGGCAGTGTGTCGTGAATGATGGCTAGTTTGTGTGTTATGTGTTGAGGTTATGTTTGTCGATCCTGCCGACAAGTTCTGTGGTGAATTACTCAAGCTTGCTGAGGCATTCTACGTCCACAATGCTCCTGTCAGGTGAACTCGCTAATACTATATTGTAACACTTTTAAAAATCAATATCATTAATTACATGCTAATTGATGACTGTAAGATGACTGATGCTAGTACACAGTGTTTTTGGGGCATATGTTTGCACTGCATGTCGTAGGACACTGACAACATTTAACTGCTGTCATTAATCCTATATTGTACATTCACTCAGAATGAAAAATATTCAGTTAATATTTCTTAAAACAGTTTACGACAAAACATACCAAATATCCAAACAGAATAAATAACTAACGAGACAGATTTTAATCCAGCACTAAATATGTAATCCATTAAAATGATTAAAGATTAATGGACTAATTACATGTAATTGTTACATCCTACAGCTCAGTTTTTATCAAGTCTTCACCACACACTAATGCTAGTGTCAGTTATTATTGTGATCATCTATAAATTATTGTATGTAACATGGTTTTGTAAACGAAGACAGTTGAATAGTCACTTAGATGAATATGCAAATTTATGGTTACACATAATAGTTAAGCAGTCATATAATCACTATAATCCACTATCACCAATTAAGTTTACAGCATGAATTGTAGATGTTTTTCGAGAAAATTACGGTATCAGCAAATATGTGAGAACTGTTAACAAAAGTTTGTGAAATTGTCGACAAATGAATCTTGTTGTTGGTTCCAACAAGATTGTAAATGCATGTCATAAAACGTAGATTTGAACAATTGTTGTTGATGAGATATGCTGCTGTTCAATACTTGAAGTCTGCATGTCATGTGTGCGTTTGCAGGATAGGTCTAGTGTTTGTTGTCAACACAGATGAAAACGTCGACGCACGCCACGATGTCGGAGTTGCCATGTATCGTGCGTTTAATTACATCATGAAACATGAATCGGCCATGAAGGCTCTGTCATTTCTCACCGATGTAAGACTGCACACAAACATTATTAGTCAGTGTAACGTAAAACTGTTATTGTTATTTTATACCTACAAGAACTGTCAGTACAAAAACATTTAATATCAAAAGAAATGTTAAAGAAAGCTACGGGCTATCCCAGGTTCACTTAAACTAGCCATCAAAGTTAGTCTTTGTTGTTACTGATTTGATATTAAATATCGCAGTTATTATATGCAGTAGGCTTTAGATAAAATGGAGGATCGTCTTTTTTGTGATGTAATTTAAATTAGATGTTACTGTTTATTGTCAACATGTGTGATCGTTGTTTCATCCACATATACTTTAAAAAATTACAGGGTTTATATATCAGTTATTTGCTTTCATTAATTAGTTAATTTAAATAATTGTACTTGAACAGTTGTTTAATGTATTATTCTTTACTATATGTTCTGTCATTGTTTCGAGTCTGTTGCTTGGGTTTGGTCTGAAAATGTCAGCACTCTTGATGGACCATACTTAAACCCAGATCAAGCTGAAATCCTGGCCATCAAAACAGTAAAAAGTTTTTCTTTTTTTTTGCTGTACCATGTCTAGTGAGCAAAACTGAACCACAGAGAATTGGAGGAAGACCAGGTACAGCATACAAGAGAATAGGACTTCAGCTTTTTCAGTTATGCTTGTTACGGAGTTTACATAGGTCGTTTCATTGATTCTCTGTGATATGCTGCCAGTAACTTTGTCTGATAATTTCCCATTGCTTTGCTTTTGGAGTTCCCTGCAGCAGTGTGTGAGTTATACATATGTGACTATAACATTTAACGTCAACTCGGTCTGGCCGTGTCAGGTCTATGACCGATTAGGTCAAAATGATGCGACAGCTGAATATGTATATCAAGAGCTCGCTGCAACATTCTCGGCTGCGGCAGCTGAACAAGTGTTTAGCTCGTCGGCCGAGTATGACGGCCTGCGACTGGTAATCTCTGTGGCATGACTGCATGTTCTGTGTTTGCATGCTGTATGTGTGCTTGCTGCTGGACTTGCAGCAGAATACAAAATGTCTGTGGAGAGATTGTTTAAATGTTTAATTGTTTAAACAGTTTTGGTATATGTGATTCGATGTATGGCAATATCAGCATAGATTTCGGAAATACGTTTTCTAAAATCAAACAGCTGGTGTGAAATTGTTCATGATTTTTGTCATTTGGTTACCAGTTTAAAAGTTTACATGAGAAGTAAATTGTTATTACAATCTCTCCACAAAGATACGCACGTGACAGCGAGGATGTTGTCTTTCGTGAGCGCATCAGCATGGCCGTGTGTTTGTCCGTCGTAGATCTATTCTAGACGACAAGTGCTAATTGATGGTTCTGTTGAGCTGATAGCGGAGTTGCTTAACGAACGTGCTGGCAGTGATGTTGAACAGTCATGGTTGGCAGTCACTGACGTTGTTCACAGACAGGTTGTTTGTCTTGACACTGTCTGGCATATCTAATGCACTGTCTTCCACTCTTCAGACATTAGGCAGCTGTCATTTGATAACTACTGCTGTTTCAGTGATAGTGTCAGTTGGGTGACAGCAATCGGAGTGTTTTCGTATATAAACACCTGCCCTAGTTGAAGCTGAGTGGCAGCAGCAGTGGCAGTTATATGATTACGTCCTATTACAACGAGACGAACACCTGCAAATACTGCATGATGTGCTAAAGTAGGCATTAGACCATGTTCATTAGTACCACTACAGGTGAGCAGCTACTCAGTTCCACTGTCTGCACTAAAACTGCTGTTAATTTGACAAGATCTCCTGCATGCCGTGCTGTTATTACTTTCAATCTTTTAATTGTATGTGTATAGTTTTATTACCTATCAGTTTAAGTGTTTTATGATCTAATCTTTGTCAAACTGTTTCTCTAGTTTTACATGCAAACCAGTATTTCTGTTGTCTATCAGTTTATTTTCAGTTTTGTGGTATGATTACTGTGGCTGCATGCCTGGTTGTGTTTTCCTTAGTTTAGTTTATATACATGTATTAGCATATTACGTGATTTGCTGAGATTAAATTATCTGAATTGATCTTTTTTATTTCGAGTAGGATGTAAAAAAAACTTAATTGAAGAGGTCAGTTAGTTGTAAAATACAGTTTTTTAGACTGGTCTGTTAATTCACGTAGAGGCAGCTACATATTTAATGCATTATTTTAAGCTTGTGTTAATCTCAGAGGAATGATATTAATTATTAATTTATGTGTATTTTTCAAAAAATTATATCTACACACATCTGATTATGTTTTAGCTTCATATTATCTCAGTTTGTTGATGTACAGTTAATGTATGCACTAAATTAAACACTAACAAATTCATAATTTATTATATGATTTATGAGTTTTTACACCATATGTCAGTAAAAAAAAGTTAAAAGCATAAATTAAAATTGTGACAAAATACAAGCAAGCACATGATTATTAAAATTCAGTGAAATAGCTAAAATACACTGGGTAATGTTTATGCAACATATTAGGGGAATTTATGCAGATTTATTACCCATATGAATAATGGAGATTAAAAATGCTTGTCGTTTGTGTATCTGTATGCAGAATTTCTCTAGAAGTTGCATGTGATTTTACAAAATTTCGGGAGTGATTTTCCTTGAGAGGAGAAATAAAATTAAGAGTCTACATGAAAGCTACACCAGTACATGTCCTCAATTTAAATTGCATAAGCAAAACTGAAATAATGAATAAAGCGAGTGTCTTTAGTTTATATGGCTTTTTGAGTTGTTGGGCTTTTACCCTTTTTCACTTACCTTCTTTGCTTCTTTTTCATTATTCTTTTTTTCTTTTCCCTCACTGACACTTCTGCTGTTCCTTACCTCCGTCCCTGTTTTTTTTTAAATTCTCATTGCTTGTCTTTCTTTATTTTTTTCTTTTATGCTTTTGTCAATGTTACTTACCTAGTGAAAGTCGCAGTAGTGCACAGTAAGCCTCAAATGTGAATGAATTAAAAATTTCTTACAAATGCACAGTTTTCTATCAGTCAGAGTTTACTATTTCAGCATCGTCTGGTTTGTGTAATTAATTTTCACAATTTTTCAGGAGAGTGCAGCTTTCTTTGCTCGGACTGGTCTGGGAGAGCTGCCCCAGGTCTTGGTCAATGGTTATCCACTGAAGAGAGAAGAACTGAAAGGTGAATTTGAGGAAACTGTTGTGTCTACGATCCTCCGTCAAACTGGCGAACTACAGAAAGCCGTCTACAATGTCAGTGTATTTTGTATTTGCTAATTTTTAAAATTACTATTCTATTATTATGTAACAAAGACTATCATATGATGCTTTGTTCAACCACATGTTAATATCAATGACAGCTGGTTATTTTAAACCAGGTGCATCTGAAAAATGACCATAACACCAGTACATGTGTATATGGTGGTTTGATGCAGTGCAATGTGCCTCAGCAAGGAAGCTGTTAGTGATTTTGCTTAAGGAAACTATTAAGAAATATTTAAATGTTTGATAACATAGTTGCTGGTAGGCTTATTTAAACAAAAGTTGAAAGAAGTAGTAGTTTTGCTGTATTATAATATTGTAAGTTACCATTAGTGCTTTGGCATTTTCGGCAACAGGAAGGGCATTTAGCATGTAAAAATCTTTCTCCACAAATTTAAAAATGTTCAGAGACCTATATAATACGAAAAATTATGCCAGTTAAGTAGAAACTGAAAGTGATAGTAATGTATTCGGACTGGCAGTGCCATTAATATTTGTAGATGTTGTTAATATTGATAAGATTGAGTTCATGGTGAGCCGTGTGCAGGGTTTCTTACAAGACAGCATGGATACGTTGGACTACGTGATGACGCGAAATAACGTGATGCCGCGGATGAACGCTCGTGTACTCGGTGTGGCAACGAAGTATGTCGACATGAGCCAGCACATGCGTATGTTAAAAACTGGATATTATCTCACACACATCGTTTCTAATAATAATAATAACGACATTACCATAATAGTGTTTAAGCAGTTGCATAGCATAAAATCGTCTAGTATAATACGCATAATTTTGACTGTTAGTATGTTCCTTCTTAAAATCCTGTTGCGCATTGTTCATGTGAACTAACTAATTAGCATGTCGATTTTCTGGTTGTGAAATAAAGCCAGTGATCATACTGAACGTCCATAACTTTCTCTCTGGATGATTGTACTTGGTTGCATTTAGTTAGTGGTGCATGATCATGGCAGCAATTAACAATCTGTTTATCGCTGCACAGAGTGACATCACAGTTGGTAATGTCAAAATCAACCAAATTACGGCCTAAAGTTGGCCTGCATAATGTGTATTATACACCAGTGCACATTTCTTGGTACTTACCTTCAGTTACGGCTCTGCAAATGTGCAGGCAGCTGAGAAATGACGTTGAAGAAATGCTTTACAAATGTACAAATGATACTCACTAATGTACTGATTGATTCATTGATTGTTTTTGTGCTCTTGACACTGTCGATTTGGCATCATGAAGGGCATCCAACGAGTGAATGTACTGTTACAGTGTACTTTCTACAGGTAGGGGCCGCAGGCTAACTAAGGACAGTGTGGTTTATCATTGACTGATTGATATGTGTATGTGTTCGATCACTGCATAAATGACTGATGTAAGACTGCTGAGGCCATATGTTGTGCTGTCTGCAGTGCCTACAGCTGTACTGAGCTCAGCGACGTTCAAAACACTGAGTGAGACCAAGATGTCTGCAGCCGTAGCTGCTGCAATGGACTACATCACTAAACGAGGTTGTGGGATGATGTCACCGGTGTTGCTAGCTTTCTGTAGTTTCCAAAAGTTTTTCCAAAAATAGCCCGTATTATTTTTACAGGGTCTCACAGAAACGAGCCATTGGCCACTTTTAGTCAAGCAGGTATCACATATTGCACTTGGTAGAGTAGCAACAACTTTAAGGTGTGGTGTGAGTTTTACTGATGACATTGTAACAAACGTACTGCTGAATACCATAATGAAAGAGTTCTGAAAGTCAGTTGGTGGTTGGCAAATTATGGGCAACAACACATAGTGACATCTTTTTGACTCTTAGTTGTCAGTTGCTGGGATTTTATGCCACTCTGTATAGTGTACAAAAACGGCTGAACTGATTAATATGATGCCATTTGGGGGCAGGCTGTTGTTGGCTCAAGCAACGATATGTGTTACACAGGCATCCAAATTGGCGCCACCTGGCGAATATGATTGAACAGTCTGTGCTTGGTAGTGATGTGGATCGTTGCCAGTATTACTGTGTCCACTTGTTGCTGCCACAACATTTGTAAATGGCATTAATCATAATTTTACATCATGTGACATTATGTTGAAGTACTTACAATGTGCTTGTTGGTTATTTTTATCATGTGTGTGTCTCTCTATTTGTAGTAGTTATAACAATGCAAGTGCTTTAGAATACGAGTTTTTGTACAGCTGTACTTAGAAAAGCTAATCTGTAATGTGGTTTGTGCATAGCAGCAAGATAGTTTTGTATCATGAGATTGACTGTATTATTAGATGATGTCGGTTTGCGGCCCATCAGTCATTGGATTGTAGCAGACTTGGACACTGTGGGTGGTCGTGCCTTGCTCTATTCTGCCATCAAACAACTGGTACAGTTTGACTTCTGTAAATTATATGCGCTGTTGCAAGAATTCTTTGATGCAAAGGTCTTTGGTTCTGCTGCTAAGGGCAGAATATGTCATACCGACATTCATTTGTTTTAAAGCAGCCGATACTATTCACAACTGTAACAATAGGCCATTTCAGTAGCTAGAGCTGTCGTGACTACCCTACTGATTTCACGAAGAATATGCGGCTTGATTATTGTGATGCAATTAATTATCTATAGTACTTAAATAAGTGACAGAAAAGACCAAATTTGCTGTGTATTTTGCAGTGATTACAGTAACATTACGAGATTGATGTAACGATGAGCTGATGAGTGACAGCGACGGTGCTTTTGATGTCTGCTACAGAAACACACCAACTCTGTGCGCCTTGGAATCATACACAACCTCGACATGGAAGCTGTCGTCAAGAGATCCGTCACTGGTCACCTGTGTATATCGTGTGCCATCGATGTGGCTCTGGCAACACTCGACGTCGGCGTCGCAAAAATGTTTGTGACAAAGTTGGTAAAGGAGGAGAACGTAGACGCGTTGAAAAGTGGTGCCAAGACTTGGGAGGAGTTGGCTGTCAGCGTGAGTGCTTCGCTTCTGATTATAACATCTCTTGGCAGTTCGGCATAGTGTTGTAACATGGTTTGTTGCATGAACAAATTTTTTCATCTACGTTCAGCCCGATTGATATGAGTCATCCTTGCATCCCTCTGGGGTCACTAAATCAAGTACCACATTTATTGGCTGGGATAAAGGCGGGAGTGTCACCTCTGCCAGGTGGCAGGTAGCACTGTGTGATCCCATGTGCCACGTGAGTTCCTGTAGTGGTGAGTCATGTTTCAAACTGCTATATCCGGTTAATTTACTTTACTCCTGTTTATTCAATTAGTAATAGATGCCAATAATAGACTGTGTGTACATCAGTGCTGTTGTTACGGCTCGGTAGAACATGGACGTTGCTGCTTACACTAACAAGCTCGGATCATTCTCGTTCGAGAAGTTTCGTTCACACAGAATATTTTGCGACCGCGTTCTGGACTTTCAGCCCGGCCAATGTGGAGTCATTTCCAATGGGAAAGTATGTGTTCAGATGTTTGTTTTGAATGTTTCGATCTTCCGTTGGTTTGCTTTAGTAAGAAATCTATACTGAAGTAATCGATAACCGCATCTATCGTGTTTTGTTCGTAGTCAGTTTATACTGCAAACGATTGCTTGCTCAGTTTATGCAAAAAAAAAACAATTTATTTATTTTTAAAACAGACAGTCTGAGCCATTGTGAAGTCAAAAGATACCTGTTACTGTAGTGAACGAAGACCATTTTTAAAAACACTATTTCATCGTGAGACATTGCGGTAAATCTGTGCTGAGATCAAACCTACAGTGTATTGCTTTACTGTCTTGTGAAAACGTGGCGCGTGTCTGACTTACAGAAGCCAGTGAGTCAGTTTTTTTGTACTACCCTGTATTAACACAGTTGGTGATTATTGTCTCACTGGCCTGCATAGAAAGGGTTGAAGGATTTACACCCACTCCACTTCTAAAATTCAAATGTTATTGTAGTTATTTATGTTTGTTGATCACCACATCTGAATATGAACTTTTCACTTTTTGACTTAATACTTTTTACAACTTTTCATGGGAGCCTAATCACAAGTCCTCCAGGAATGTGACTAATTAATACATTGGCCTACTGGACTATTGGCCTTTATCGGCCCCCTATTACCCAACAATTAACCCTAACCCTCACTGCTGACCTAAACCGACCCACGATCCTTAACCCTAAACCCTAATTTGTCACTCTTTCTCGCATAAACTACACTGTTGGCAACTGTAAATCGTGAAGTCTTATTCATGGTGTCAAAACCAGATTACAGTTAGGGTTAGTGTGGTTCGGTTCAGTAGGTAGCGTTAGGTGAATGTTACTTATATTAGTAGGCCAGTGTCAAATCTGCCTTTTACTTTAGTGCTAATCTGGTTTTGACTCCACAAATAAAACTTTACCACTGTAAATATAGTTGCAGCAAATGACGTCAGATTGTAAGGAAGTAAGTGATTTCCTACGTCTATGGAAGTATGGGGCCATGATAGAGGCCAGTAGGCCGATTAGCCCACTCGTCCTCCAGTACACTGCTGTGTATGTTCCACTTGTCATACTGACTGTAGTACCTTTGCGGTTGGTGGTTTAGCGCTGCGGTAGCATCGTTCGTCGCACGAATGAAGTTGCTCAACGTTGAGCCCGGTTAGTGCTTGGATGGGTGACCGTCTTTGGGCGGGTATACCACCTCGGTATGAAACCAAGCCAACTAGGTCAACTCAGCCTTGCATCCCTCTGGGGTCGCTAAATCGAGTACTAGCCTTAATTGGCTGGGGTAAAGGCGGGAATGTTACCTCTGCCGAGTGGCAGGTAACACTGTGTGATCCCATATGGCACGTGAGTTCCCGTAGCGGTGCGGTGCTTGTAGCACAAACTGCTATACGCTTCCTTACCTTACCTTCAGATTCTTGCTGTAGGTCATTGGTCCTTTGAAGCCCACAGAAGAATTCATAGAGGAGGACTTCAGTCTGCTTGAGCGGTTCATGATGTCTTCTGCAACGGGAAGAATAGAGAAGAAGATAAAAGCGCTGAAACTGGATAGCAGCAGGTACCAATGGCTGTGATGCAGCAAGTTTTATGACAACAATCTGCTTCTGTAATCGACAGTGCAGTACATTTATTTTGCAGCAACAGCTTACTAGAAGCAAACAGTCTTTAGGTGTACTGCTGTCGCATTCTTTGGTCGAGAATAAAATAGGACGTGTGTATGAATGCACATTCTGGACAACGTTATATAAAATTCCAGATTTACTAAGGTACTTGTGCTGCATATTTATTACTTTGACATGGTTGGAGAACAGGAAAAAGCATCTGGCCTGTGAAAATGTTCAATTTATTATTTATTATTATTATTATTATTATTATGCGTAATTTTTAAAGTGGCCTAAATAGCAGAGAGCTACCACCAGGTCCAATTTATCTAGTTTCTCTTTTGAGTGACCTGGTGCAGTGTAGAGTAACTACGTAAAAGAAGTCCAGTTAGACAGAACTCGAATACTAGTGGTAGTGGTAGTAGTAATGGTAGTAGTATACAGCTGACTGGCGATGCAGAAGTGATTACTCCTCAGTGTGTGCATAATGTATTCTTCCTGTTATTGAGGCAATCTTCTGCTTGACATTATCTGGAACTTCTTAGTTATGTACAACAAACAGTCGATGCAAACCACATTTTACATTGCATTTACCGAGTCTAAAACAAGCCTGTAGAGGGTTTTTTAATAGCCGAGAAGCCAGTGATGTTGAACTGCTGGTTGATTGTGTTGCGAGTGTGGATGACGGGAGTCTTGAGTACGACGATGCAGTGTTGAGGTGGATGTGATGCTGTACAGTGCAAGTGACTTGATAATGAAAGCCGAGTCGCTGCTCGCCTCGTCTCCACAGAAGGACGGCCGACACGACATTTCATTGACCTCGTCACAGCACAGCGTGGTTAGAATTCCACCGCGGCTCTACAGCGGCCCCGCGTATGATGTCGTTGCCATTCTGGACCCCACAACGCGCGCTGCTCAGAAATATACTCCAGTCATAATGGTTTGTGTTCGTTGCATCACTGACAGTTTTTTGTTTCATGCTTTTTCTAGCCAGTGCTTTGACACAGTTGGTCGGGTCATCGAAAGGACCTCTCCGTCCTGCTGCACCAAACCAGCTGCTTCATAAATGCCAATGTTTTACTTTCAGAATACCCAGTGCTTGGTTAATGCTGGAATACTAGCCTAGATAAGCAAACATTAAAAGTAATAGTATTGGCAGTTGAGTTTAGCCAAGTCAGCAATGTAATACCCATGGTTGTTGATTGACGAACTAATGTAATATGCTGCTGTTGCATACGTCAACATTGCTAGCCTACATACTTTTCTCTTTATCTCTCACTGTTGCCTTTTTAACCTGCGGCATGAAGAACTGCACCACCAGGTCCAGTCTTGTAACTTGAAAATTGTCCTCGATTGAGGATCGAGGTCCCACCGACCGCATTTTGAACTCATTATAATTTCTGACCTTGACTATCAATTCCACGAGAGCTATAGTCATGACCCATACTCACGTAAATGGTTGAAGGTCAAAGTTACTTGGCTTAAAAGTTAAAGGGGAAACAGATGAACGGACAGATGGATGGACGGAGGCAATTGTATTACCTCCTGTGCTAACGTTGGGTCGATAATAGTGCATTCAGTATAGCTTACATTCGACGGAAGCAGTTTTCCTCGTAGCATCCGCGCGTGACATCTTCGCGAGGATGTCGCTAACAAGTCATGAGAAAATCGGACGTGTCAGATGAGGATCCTCGCAAGGATGATGGCGTTTTGGGCATGTGGGCATCCTCATGAGGATTTCTGCAACAAGTTGAGCATGTCATGGTCATGTATCAAGCTGAATGGGGAAGTTGCCACGCCTGACACGCCAGCATCTTTACCAGGAAGTCGGGCATGTCGGCGAGGATGTCGTGAGGATGCTACGAAAAAATGGATCCCGTGGAATTTAAGCTGGCCATTAATTAACTGCAGCTCACTGTGAGCTTGCACCAGGCTTGCATTTAATATCATTGGAGCATAACTACTCAAAGCTGATTGTTAGTTTTGTGTGCACAGGTTCTGCAAGATGTTGCCAATGTAAATGTCACCATTTTCTTTAACTGTCGTGAAAAACTGTCTGAGATGCCACTCAAAAGGTAAGTTGTTAGGAACATCGTTTTGTTTAGTAGTGCTGTGTATCTGTGAGATGAGCTCTTAGCAGTTTGCATAAAGACACCGAGACAGAAAGTATTGTTTGAGTTAAAGTCATTTCATGGTAGTGAGTTGATGATCGGTTCCATCACATCATATCATATCATATCACAACGTGACTACTTTACAGTGGTTGCTTCGAATTGTATCGATGTGTTTTATTTTCATGCTGGCATTGGAGAGCCAACATAAGGGAAGCTGCACTCATTTCTTCATGAATTCAGTGACGGAAGAAGAAACCTGGTTGTTGTCAGTCGTTTAGATTCCTTTAGTGCTTTGACGCTGCTGTTTGTGTGCCAGCAATAATGTCCAGCATGTAAAAATCTGTACTTCATTTTCTGCATTTGACTGACATGGTTTATGAAGGAAGACTTTTTTTTACCATATGCTCTTTCTGACTCTATAAAGGGAATCACTGTCTGAACTGTATCTGTTCTTCATCCATCACCACTTTTGATGGAAATAATGTCAGTTGAAGATAGGTCAGTGAGAGAGTAACAGTGAGTTGTAGTAGGACTGGAGAATTGGTCGGCCAACAGCATTGCTACATATTGCCAGTGGAATGATGTCGGTACTGTATTCATCTCACTGGTGCAGTGAATTGTGTATGCTGGTCTGAGTCGTGGTGACTGCCTGGAGGTTGAGAGTGAAGATTATCAGAACTGTTCCATGCTGCATTGTGTATGTTAGTTGTGCACTGTGATATGCACATATATGTGAGCAGGTTATTTTTAATTTGTATGTCAGTACTAGCTGAGAGATTGGGTAAGGTCAACTTTGGCTAAGTCTAAAGTCTTGGACCAAAAGATACACATTTAACACAGGGAATTCCCAAGTTAAGACTGTTATGTTCTTCTTAGCCTTTAGCCTTAGTGGAAGTTGACCTGACCTACTGTATGGGGAAATGTATCCAAAATGACCCATTTTGTGTTGAGTCTCGAGTGGGATGTAATCAATCAATCAGTCAGTCGAGCCACCAATCGGTGCATTGTGTACATACAGCTATTATCGGTTTGTACTGGAGCCGGAGCTGGAGTTCACTGAAGACACTGGCGCCGTGTCGGGACCATTTGCACAGTTTGATGGTCTGCCTCTGAAGCCGCTGTTGACACTTGGAATGGATCCACCAGAGAGCTGGCTTGTTGAGTCTGTCCATGCTGTCTACGATCTCGACAACATCTGCATGGATGAGGTGACATGTTTGGTGAAAGTTGTACATAATTATGTAGGTAATTTAGTAAGTAAATAAATTAGTTGAAGAAGATCAGTCACATGTGAACCAGGCAAGTTGGCAACTAGATTGATACAGATGGAGACGGTTGACTTGAAATTGTTTATGTTGAAACATATTAATGAGTAAGTTAGTAAAACATTTATAAAGTGCCATAATCACTTAGATGTGAATGAAATAGAGATAGTAGAATATTGTCTGGTGATAGCACTTATTTCAAAGTTGCACAGGTATGTCAGGTAACTCATGGAGAAGTAGGCTCTGTGAGCAGAAGCTGAGAGGAAAACCATTCCAGGTTTCTTTCAGATACAATGCAATGTATTTACTGTAGTTAAAAGTTGTACTTTTACGTGTGGCAGAAATCAACAGTCAGTGGCTGAATATTTAAGTATGTTTAAAAGGTAACATTTTACTGAATGTTTTTTTCAGGTGGAAGGTGTCGTGGAAGGAAATTTTGAATTAGAATATCTCTTGCTAGAAGGTAACTGGATTTTTTCTTTTGATATTATGACATTGTAGAAAATATGTATTTTATTAATGCTCTGCTTTTGGCTGTCCAGCGATACTGTTATGCTGAACTAAGTTGCATGTCGTACGTAATGTTTATTTGTATTTATTTGTTAGTTTTGCAATTTTCAGTATTTGCCACTAGTTTGAAATGAAGTTGTATATTTGTTGAGGTCACTGCTATGACTCACTGACGGGAAACCCGCCGCGTGGTCTGCAGTTTGTTCTCGGCACTAATTCTACTCCGGCCGTTGTTGACACTATTGTCATGGCAAATCTGGTGAGTTTTTATGAGTAATTTCATCCCGTTGATAGTCGTGATATTCATGATACTGGCATGTTGTGGGTATTGACATTGTGGATCAGCATCCATACCCTCAGCAGTTATTAGAATGAAGAAAAGTTGAGGTCCAGTGATTTATTCCCTAGCTGTGATGTCAACAAGGCCAATTGGTAATGCAGAAGTTTTACACCAGTCATGCTTTACAGTAAAAGGAGCGGCATGTTAGTTAACCCATGTTGATGTAAAAGTGATCATTATGTTGGCTTGTGTTGATTGCTGTTTGTGTGGTATTTATTTTAATAATGGTTTTACAATGCTAGTTGGGTGACCGCAGAGTTGTCTGGCTTTGAAGTGTGCTGAAGCATTGCTTGATAACTAGTGAAAAATTAGGCTTATATTATGACATGTGTTTTATTTATCTTGGCATTGCATTCTTAGTGTAGTAAAAAAAATAAGTGCTGTGAATTATGGTAATGGAGATATTTTGAAATAAGCTGATACGTGAGATTTCCTATCTTGCCGTTGTGCCATGTGTAGCTGCTGCTAGTTGAAATTTTCTGTTTCGTGTTCTTACAATGTGACGATTTAATTGACGAACTGCCGGTGGAAAAACGACATCTGAGTAAATTGATCATTATCTGCCGGATTTAATGCCAGATTAAATTAACGGGAGATTAATTTGCTGTGGAAAAACCGGACCTTAATGGTTTTTGTGTTTGTGTGTTGGTCTACCTCAGGGCTACTTTCAGTTGAAGGCAAACCCTGGGGCATGGCAGTTGCAGCTCAGACAAGGTCGCTCCAATGAGCTTTACGATATTGTCAGGTTTGTAGTGACAGATTTTTAAATTTGAAATCTCTCTCTTCGTCAATTAACGAATAATGATATTGATGAAAAGTAACAGTGACAATAGTAATATACAGCATTTTTGTGTCCTCAGTAACCAAAAGATTGCTGACTTCGTAGACAAATGCGTTAAGATTCAAATCACCAAGAAACACTGTAGAAAGAAAAGAAATTAAGTGTGAGAAATGAAAAGGGAGAAGTGCAAGAATGCATGAAAAAAATGGTGTGTGCATGACTTGTACTTGTCGTAATGGTCCACAGATTGTCCTGTGCTTTGTATAACTGTGAATTAGCTGTGATGGTGTGTTTGTTGTGTTTCAGTTTACCATGAAGTGATAAGGATGTCTGTTGTCACCCATTGTGTGAATATTTACGTTGTGTGTATGTTCAGCCAAGATTTCACAGATTCTCCGCCCGAGTCAAGTCAAGTGATTGTCGTCATGGACAGCTTCAAGAGCAAGATCATTCGCCTTCGGGTATATAGCCACGGCTACTGCTGCTCTTGCTGTTGTTGCTGCCGTCAGTTTTGTATATTTTTGCAGCCTGGTGACTGCGACCGTTGCAGAGTGTAATGTTGCCATTGCTATGATTGTAACATGTGATCTCTAAGGTGCGATAATATTACCGTATTTGTGTAAAAGCACTCAGTGAAACTCCAGCCAACCAGTCGTCTGTCAGAAGTGAAGTGCTGTTGCCACGCAATCATCTCTTGCTTTGTTAAAATCCAGAATGATTTGCCTTTTTTGTGCCAGCTTACTCAGGTTATCTGGGAAAAGCAAGTGTTGTTGTTCATTTGTTGGTGAAAATTTATTGAATTCTGTGCTTTTTAGTGTACTGTTAGCATTTTGGACACAAACACGTGATGACTTATTGTTTGCAGGTGAACAAGAAGCCAGGCAAAGAACGCGAGGATCTGTTGTATGAAGATGAACCGAATGTTGGATTGTGGGACTCCATTTCCAGGTAATATCTGTGAGAGCATCTGCATCCTCCACTGATCGTTAACCACAGTTTTTTTGCATGTGTGTTTGGCTGTCTTTATGGACTGACCATTTAGGTTCATAATACAGATCAGGTAAGGTGCTGGAGTTTTCTCACATATGAAGAATAGTACGGTAATGTTGCGGGATAGATTGAATGCTCAAGTAGTATTATCAGTGCTGAACAACTTAACTTTTTTATGCTAGTATTATTACTGTGATTGTTGTTGTTGTTATCATTATTATTATTATAGATATATTTATTAATGCTACACGGGCACTTTTTATAGCATAAAAGGGGTGGGAGAGGTGGTTGGTACTGTGAGTGGAGGCGACTCAGTTTTCGAGATGAAATGTGTTAATCTAAAGTACGTATCATCAGATATTAAGTTATGATGCAGCCTACATCGATGTTGTCAGGCAATGATACTGAACAACTTGTCTTTAGAATAGCCTGGTACATGTCCCAGGCTGTTGAACTCAGTGAGTATCGTTGTAAGTCGTTCATATGTTTGTGAACTGAATGCAGTCGATTCACTGGAGCAACAAAGGACTCGGACGACGACACAGACAGTGCAATCAATATATTTTCTCTGGCGTCAGGTCACCTCTATGAACGCTTTCTCCGGTAACGTTGCATGTGATATTATGTTGCAGTATATACTTAATTTTCTTGTTATACTGCTTATTACTGTTCTCTATCAAACTCTTGTTTTCCTTAAGGTTTACTTGAAGCTGCGTGTTATCTATGTTTTTGTCTTTTTCTGTATTGTTATTGTCTGCAGATTTATCTTGGTTTGTTTTACTGGTATCATTTGTTCTTGTTAAGGTCACTAATCATCATCATCATTCGTTGATTGTCCTATGTCGTTGCAGAATCATGATGCTAAGTGTTCTACAAAACACAAAGTCTCCTGTCAAGTTTTGGTTTCTCAAAAATTATCTATCTCCAAACTTTAAGGTAAGACATCTTTTGCTTCAGTTTTTCATAATGATGTTAACTTTCCTAGTTCTTGCTAACTCCCTTTTACTTACTGATTTACTTCCTTGCTTTCATAGTTCTGTGAGAATAGGCCTATTTTGTTTCCAGGCTAGAGGTTGTAAAAGGCGACCAAACCTGTTTTTACTTCTTTGTGTTTATTTGTGGTTGCTTTTTAGTCGCGCCTCTCACACACTGCGAGGTGC
>Ga0209782_1000322_pt1 | contig 19702 bp, 17 predicted proteins | sample WorMetmaBAHAMAS1_FD_187390 | JGI IMG/M metagenome (GOLD analysis project Ga0209782, IMG submission 187390) | Marine gutless worms symbiont microbial communities from Max Planck institute for Marine Microbiology, Germany - Inanidrilus... | ecosystem: Host-associated > Annelida > Digestive system...
TTAGACACTCAGGTGATCAGTAAGTAAGTGTTTTTCACAAGTATTCGCTAGGGGGCGACACTATGGCGCCGAGCGGGCTATAGGCTAGGCTTTGCCACGCATTTCTAGTTTAATCTGGAAATGGTGCATTTTGATGCACATCGACGTATAGTGACGCGTGGAGTCGCTGGATTTTGTTCACCATTTTTTAAAACCACCCCAACCCAAAGTGATCTATACTGAACTGCATATGTACACGTACACACACTCAACTGATTCATCATAAAACATGTGGCCATCTAAAGATATTTTATAATTTTATTCGTAAATACTGATACGTTTGACACCAGCGTCCGTGATTTCCTGTTGAGTTGAGAACACGTATCAATGTGGATGAAGCAGCAAGCTCGACCACACCTGTTTGCCTTGTTCGTCAAGTATTTGTGTTTGGGCGTGGCACTGAGTCCAAACAGTTAATTAAAATCGCGTTTGTTTGGCAGTAAAAATTGCCACTCTGAAAGTCGACGGTCGATCAAAGCTGGTGCCACCACTGCCAGTGCTCGTTTGTTGAACTTACATTACGATGATTACCGGTATGTGAAGTCGAGTACCACCGTGTTTCACCTGGTCGCACCTGTAATGATTGTTTGTTTACTGAGTAGTAACTTTGAGGAATGTTGTAATTTCATAATGATTAAATAAATGATAAAATATCCAACTCAAGTTTTTCACAATGAGAGTCAGCGGCAGTGATTTAGCGCTTATCGTGGCCGCTTTTGTATTGATGTGCATCGTTAAATCAGGTGTGATTTGTCTGCATACGATATCAGTTTGTACACATCGTCATATAGCAAAAGTGTATGATTGACTCGATAAATGCAACTGCATTGAAAAATCTGTTCCAGTAGTCAGAATACGTAATTAGTTCACTAAGTCACACAACTGAACTCAGCTAAACAGGAAAATTATGGACGCATGTGTCAAACATTCCATTGTGCACAGTCCACATCTATTTAGCCATGCATGAACCCACGAATGCACAGTTCCACTAATATCCGACTGCACAAACCTTTCAACTCGTCACAAGTGAGCATACAACAAAGCTATCAGCTGCTGGACAGATATCACCCAGTGCTCAACACCGGCAGCGTAATTACGACGAACATGGTGATAAAGCAGTGGCAAATGACCCCACAATAAGCACCCAGCAACATTAAAGTGACGGTAAACTAGCTGAGGATGCTGTTGGAACTGAATGAATGATGGGCTTCAAGTTAACAGTCATGCATTCAAGTTCAAATGAAAGAAAGTAGCAACTGATTTAGTCAATAGGCCTAGACTATCTAAATCTGGGTATATTCCATATGTCACTTGTTTCTGTTTGCATTACAGCATTGTGAGTGTGACTGTGTAAAACGTACCACTGAAATAACAGTTTAGGCCTTCAATGGTCTGGATCTAAATCCTGTATATTATTCTGTGTTGCAATAGAGCATTGCAATAGATTGTGTATCGTCACAAAATTTCACACGCTGATTGTCTGAAACATGTTCTAATTGACTGTTGGACTCAGCTAAGACAGGACACATTGAACCAAGTGATCAATTAGCTGCCAAAAAGACTGGTGATGGTTATCAAGGCAAAGTGTGCTGGTGTTGAATTTCTGTGTGCAGATGATCGTTGCTGTACTTTTTACTGTATATTTGAGTTAAAAATTGGATAAAATCTATGCATTCTGTCAAATTCAGCACAATCTGACGGGTTGTAGTTTTATGCAAACTGAGCAAAGAATATTTGAATGCAGTGACATGCAAGTTCTTTTTTTCTATACAAAATTCTGTAACTTTTGACACATCATACACTTTTTTCCCATTAACCATTGCAAAGTTATCAAATCTCAAAAAGTTTTTTTGGCCCACCCTGTACTTTTTACTGAAGTTTCATTAAGTTTTATTCTACATGGTGGGTGAAAAAAGTAGGGCAACTACAGCTGAATATGAGTTTTCTAAGTCTACGCTGTTAAACTGGTTACATCTCAATGTAGTTGTGATCGTGTATATTTTCTATACAGTGTCAGCGGTGAACTGTTACGAGTGCAACGTGTGGAAGTCTGGCTATGGTTATACCTGTGATCAGCCGCGCAATAAGACCAACTGCATAACGTGTATGAAGATTGAAACGACCATATTCATGGGATTCTACAAAAATACCCCACGAAGTAAGTATAGCTGTGTCACTCATTCTTATTTCACCCGGTAAGAGAATATGCTCGGTAAACTGGAAACGATGGTGCAGCTATCTCATCTTATGCATGATCCACTGACTGCAAATTAGCGATGTTTTGACGATTATTAAAGTGTCAGATGCAACTGATTATCAGATTAGCAACACATTGGCTAGTGCTGACGGTGCAGCAAATGCTGTCTTTAGTGGCTGCTGCAATCAGAATGAACCGATGTGTTGTGGTGTTCTAGCGGCGACAATGACGTCTCGTACGTGTGCCCAGAGCCACGCGGTGCCGTTCATCAGTGGCTGCTATCACTACCAGATGGCTGACGGACACAACCGACGGTGCTTCTGCGATGACCGAGACTTCTGTAACAGCGCCCCTACACGCCACACTGCTGCTGTTCGCAATACACTCTTCGCGCTGATGATTTCAGCGGCTACTGCATTCCGACTGATTACCTACTGACAGACAGTTGACATCCCTGCTCCATTGTTCACCGCGACTTTACTCTTCATTCATTTTCAAAGACTGAACTGTACATAGTCTGCAATGCCATATAAGTAGGGTGACTGACAGTGATGTAATTTCTACGAACATTCCATAACTCTATGCTCGCTGTTTTGCCATCATGATGTGGGGCAAGCAAGCGCTGAGATTTTGATATCAGTTTTTAGTAGTTTAGTGATCGTGCCTGTACTTTGTGGAGCTTCTAACTGCTCACGTGAAATATGGTCACATTCGAATGGCAATAAAGAAGTTTTTAAACTATTTCGCACTAAACACAGTATGCCATGTTGCCCCACAACATGAAGATCATTTTGTGACCATAGATCACTGTGATGTCACTGCACAGTTTGTATATACTATTTCAGTTTAACTAATAAAAATATAGGCTACATTACAGACTATATATATTGCAGATTCTATGTTCTGGAAATATAAGAACATTTAAAAATGAAATAAACGTTATTTCTTAAATACACATGCATTGGTTAATAACCAGCTCGTAACTATATCAGATATATCAATTAATGGTCGATGTCATTAAGTAACTTCAATAAAAATTATTCACTGGCTCTTTTTCTTCCTGTCTTACCAGCAGCTGTAAAATAATATACTCTCATGATAATAATGTAATATTAATATAATATAAGTATAATTCAATGTTACTAAGTAATTTTATTCCAGTGTGTGTACAGTATATTTTACAGCATGCTTAGAGTGACAAAACCGTGTACTAATCGACGCAGTGCCGCCCCCTAGCGAATGTAGATGAACTAACCCAAGTGGTCAAATATACCGATTTTTGCTCATTTTGTACCATGAAAATGAGCAAACAGAACTCTCAACCAAACCTCAAATTTTCACAAGATGTAGGCAAACTCAATGCACTTCTCAATGCCCATTGGCGTTTTAATATTCCAATCCATTTCAGAATGACAGCATGACAAATAAAGGTATGACAGCCAAAAACGCTGATTTTGCCTATAATATTGGTTGCCATGGCAACGTCCTTCAGTAATCACAAAACCGTTTTGGCCATTATTAAGCCCTTGTATAGCTATACCAACCCTGAAAATTTGGTGAATATCCGTCTAGTTGCTTCTTAGATCTAGTGTCTCAAATCGACTACTGAAAATAAAGAATATACATTTGCAAATCATAAAGCCCCCTTGGCAAATTTGCCATGTGTGCTAAAAAATAATTTTATTTCAGCATTTGAAATCTTAAATTTATTATATATCATACTAGATAAACATTTATTAGTGTTGACTGCAATGCTTTCCGACCAAGACTTGGCTGGTTTATGCACAGTAACATAAAAAATTCAACAAATCAGATAATCCACAACTTACAACGACATGTACAAACATGCGTCAATATTTTAAAAAATTTAAATTCAAATTTATCACTGTTTATTTGACAGCAATGAGTCAAAGTCACTATCAGCATGAAACAGTTGCATGTTGCAGTTTGTGAACTGCCCACAAATCAAAAGTACTATCAATTAACATAATGAATTAAATTCATAGTTTCAGCTGGACCTATTTGCAAAACAGTTCATTCCATATCCATGGCACATGGTCGAAGTTTTCCATCCCAAACTCGACGTTTGGACTTTCTTGACGAATGCTTGTGATCTGTAAACAACACATCAATTAGCCAGTGATGGCGGTGAATGTACATCATGTCCCCCCTCCCCCCATGTCAAACTCATGGCAGTAACTCAGTCAACAATGACACCAAGAAGAATTGTGAAAATCAGTTAAGATCTGATGAGTTTGGTATCCCTCTTTATGGATGACAGGGAGTTAACCACAATCTCTAAAAAATACAGACACATACCTAAAGGTACAACAGTTAGTTTCAATAAATCAAAATCCCTTTAACACTTTGACACTGCTAGCTAGATGACAACAGAGATTTACAGAAACACTTCTCTAGTAAGTGCAGCGACTAAGGCTAAGGACTACAGAAATAAACAACTTTTTGTAGGTATTACAGTACAACGACAACACAACATTTAGTGGTCATTTACCCTGGATAAAGCAGGGCATATGATATCAGAAAAACATACATTCACTCACGTCCAGTCTCTGTGGCAATTACACATCGTCTATTACATATTGTTAATTAACTATATTTCTAGCAGTCCACAGTTTCTTCCTTATATACCTTTCCAGCTTGGCAATATTTTTCTACAACCTCACTCAAGTTTTCATTGGCTAATCTCTATGCCTTCTTGCACTTGCACTTCGTGGTCGATGCAGTCTTTAATAAGTCTATAGTCATTCTTGTTCTGTCCTCACGTAATTCAACACCATCTCAACCCAGTTTGCCTCAATGCTGTAATTGTTGTTAATCTCTCCCGCGGCTCATAGCACATTACTCTGTCCATTACTTCAATACCACACAATTACAGGATTGTACAAAAGCAAGCAGATATGCTGCCAAAAGTAAACACAATAGAAAATAAAATCAGATGACCACTGATAAGTAACAGCAATTACGAAGTACTTACCGTCCGACTTACTCGAGTGTCTCTTATGATGATGATCCCTCGTGTGGTCTGTAGACGAAGGTCGATGCAGACCTAGAGCGCCATGTACCAGATTCCTGGCTGTCAATGACGATGTCTCTGGACGTGGCTTGTACGGCTCTAAGATCTCTGTGTATATAGCACACACACACACACACATCAAAACAAATGCAGGGTTGTCTGTCGTGTCAAACTACTGAAATGAGCACAAAGCACTAATGCTTCATTGAAATATCACCATCACTGATGGTTGGCAGCGACATCCGGTCCATTAAAACCCTGTCCCACTAATCCACAAAGTGTCTCTTCCACAGCTGGTTGACCTGAGAGGAAACCAGCAGACTGAGGTTCAACTGGAAAACAGCCATGAGCGATAAAGGAGGGAAGTCTGCCATTTTTACAAAATTGGTTGCCGTGGCAACGTCCCTTGAAATATCGGAAAAAGAGGTTCAGATCGATCATCTGCACCCAAAACACTTTCATTCGGTGAAAAGATTGTGAAAATCGATCCAGCAGATCATGAGATAATTGTTCTCCGAGCGATCATCAAAAAGCTATAATAAAAAAAACAAAAAACTTAACGCAAGCAAAAAATACAGCCTTTCCGGCTAGTTTGCTGAGCAGGCTAAATTGGCCCAAGTCTTGGAAAGCATACAGCATTTGAGTAAAAATGTTATTTCTGTGTTTTACCAGATAGTGCAGAGACACTTTTTAAGTGACATGGACAAATAAACCAGCTCAGTAATGTTTGTGCCAAAAACTGCGAAAGTTGGATAACGTTTGCTACAGTCAGAGCTAAAAATGTTGGGAATGTTTTTTTGAGACACAGCGTAGTAGTAACTGCACTATTCCAGCAGTATAAATGTCTCACTGCATGTACAGCAGAAAAATGTTAGACAAACCCTGCGACTTTCTTGCTGTCTGTTTAGTCTGACTGGATGCCAAGTGCAGAGGACAGACTTTGACGAGCGGATGATCAAAGTTGGTGATGACGTGTTCCGCTGAACACAAGATACAATCACCAACATCAGCATCCAGTGTGCATCCCTGCAGAGCTGAGTAGAGAAATTGTAGTCACAAGTGCTCGCAGATACTACCAGCAGATATCGCAAGATGACAATGAAAGTCACCGTGGGCCGCATCATAACACCAACCAGATACTAATATGCACCAGTCAACGCAACTCAAAAGATCTCGAGTAAAACTATTTAACACATGCTGTATCAGAAATGATTTTTACTGACTCCAACAACATATACACCAACTTTATTACATGTATAATGTATGTTGAGGTAACCTCTATCTCACTAACACTATTATTAATGGAGTCGGTTGCGTTGCACAGTGGTAGAACATCTGTCTCTGGCCGGTGAACTTTCTCTGTCCCACGATTGACTTGCAGCTGATGGGTGACCACTACTGTGGATAAACAGGTCAGCGAGCCAGGCCAACTCAGCCTTTCATCCTTTTTGGGATCAATAAATAAGTAGTGAACTGGAATTGGATGGCACCATCTGATGAAAACTACGGAGGTAACAGCAGGACTGGCGAAAAGTAATGGCAGCCTACTGCAGGGTGGATGGTTTAAAATCACCTGTGGGCTGACTGCCTGTACACTGGGATTAGCTCTAGGCCCAACACTCGGTAACAAGTATGGGAGAACTTTACCTTTTTACTAGAAGTAATGCACACTACGTTATAATAAACATTACATAACAACAGTGTCAGTCAAAAATCCAGTTAGGTATTTAACATATGTCTGCATTCTACAAATTACTAGCAATTTATGACAATAAGAGTAAACTCTATAAAAATACAATAAAAAGCAATGAAAGTACCAATTTCCTGGTTAGAGAATATGCCAATTGCATGTGTTTTGTCGACCCATTTAATGTCAAAATGCCGATCTCTGTGCAACATTACATCACAATGTAGATACAACTTAACAGCTAAGAATTACCACAGCTTATCAGTCTATTTCATGCACAATATGGTTTTAGCTGTGTCATCACGTCTTATAGGGAGCCTCGTGGTGTTTTTTTTCTTGCAGTTGTCGACTATGCTTTTTGGCTTATAACTTGTCATGGTTTCAACGGACCAGAATGTCACTAGGGAACACTAATAAAAAGTTTTAGTTTGCAAGTTGATTGAATCAACTGGAGTGTTGCTATGATGACTGGAAGTGCCCAAAATCACTTTTGATACCTTTTAACATTTATCCTTGACAGTTAGATGGCTGGTACCTACATTCGCATCTTGATATTTTAAGGGTCAAGTTTTCCGTAGCTAAAACTTGGCAGCCAGGATCTGCCCAAACACGCTGAGACAGCTTAAGCACTCCCTAGACCCCCTAGCCGCAATGAGGGAAGGAAGGAGAGAGGGAAGAGGAAAGGGAAGGAGGGAGAGGAGAGGAGGGGGTAGGAAAGGGAGAAGGGAGGGAAAGGAGGAGTGGGGAGAGCAACTGCCACATATGTCTTCAGATGCTAGAAATACCCCTGGCCACATGCATCCTGGTGTGAAAGCGATATTACAGGCAGCAATAATGCACTGATACAATGGTCAAAATCACAACAACCAAGGTAAGATGCAGTAAGAAAACAAAACAAAAATTAAATGCACACAAAATGCTAATCACAAAATTCAAAATGGCAACATTAAAAATGCAAAATATAAAATAAAACCAAAACTTGTATGAAGTGCTGGTATCAGTTTTCACAAAAGTGATGCATCAGCACAAAACCAAACAGTTCTCTCAAAAATCAAAATAATTGCTCAATTATAATCACAAAACACATGCACTGGGTTTTACACTTAAATCTGATCATTGACAGATCTAAATGTTACAGCACGTGTGTTTTGTGATTATAACTGAGCGATTATTTTGATTTTTGTTGTTTTAGAGCTATGACTCAGCAGTCGATCTTACACTTGGTTGTAAACTGGGAAGTTTTTACCATAAATATAAAATTAAGCCAAAACTTGTACGAAGTGCTGGTATCAGTTTTCACAACTGTGATGCATCAGCAAAACATCAAACAGTTCTCTTATCTGCCAACATTAATAAGATTTCTTTCACCCGAGCCAGGTAAAGAAATACACAAGCCAAATCATGCAAGTAATTGGTAGAACAATGCCTCAGTCTTACAGCAATAAATCGATTGAAAATGGAAATTCAGCAGCTACAGTCAGTTCTAAAATACAATAAAACTACATATTACTAATACTTACCTAAATTCTTTGAAAAGAACAAGCAAATCACGAGTAATCATTCCCTCTGGAAAATCAGAGATTTCTATCAATCGACCATAATCTTCTGCAAAACACAAAAATACAACACATAAATAAATGCACATCATGTACATAGTTCTACAATTTACAACAAAGTCCATCAAATACTAAACCTTTTACCAATTAACTTTTTGGTGATTACAACTTTCCTAACATTTCTCATGATTTCTAATAACATGCACATCTGTGTTCTATTGAATTCGGGTCTATCGAATGCACAGTGCACACCTCTAAAATCAGAACATCTGTTTTATATTTTTCTCAGAAATACCAGACATTGAACTAACCTCAGTTCTCAGCTGCAAGCAAAACTTTGTGCAACTCAGCAAAAACAGTGGACATAATCTTTTAACAATGGATGTAGTGTAAGGAATGCCAAAACTAGAATTTGTGCCTCTCTAAAATACGATTTCGATTTCTGATTTCGTTAACCACCAAGTACAAGGTTAACATTGCTTAATTTATCTCTATACAGACTTCTTTAAAGACGTAGTGAGTAGAGCCAGAAAATTGCTAAAGTTAGAATTCACACATCTCTAAAATTGGACATCAACTTCGGCTTTATTCAGAGACGCCAGACATGGCGTGGACCACATTAATTATCAGCCAGGTGCAAAATTTTGTGCAACAAGGTAAAGAAAAGTGGATGTAATCATTCAATAACGGATGCAATCGATATAACAACGGAATTTGCACCTCTCTAAAATCCAGTTTCTATTTTCGGTTTCCTTGCCAACGGAATATGAAGTCAATGTTTCTTAATTTTTACTCTATAAGTAAGTAAGTAGGTAGGTAAGTAGATTTATATAGTGCATAATGTTATCAACCTCTAATGCGCTGCATGCACTAGTATCGCGCAAACAGATATGTCTTCAGCAAATGTCTGAAAGAGTCAGTGCTGATTGACTGGTCTCTGATAAAATCCGGGAGACTGTTCCAGACCATTGGGCTGGCGACTGCGAAAGCCCGACTGCCATAGGTGTTAAGCCGACGATGCGGTACTGCAAGTAGGTTGCGGTTGGTGGAACGCAGCTGTCGACGTGTACCAGCGGAAAGCAGTGTGCAGTGATCCGACAAGTACGATGGTGTACTACCGTTCAGACACCGGTGAACTGTCACTGTAAGCTTAAAGAATATTCGACCAGGGACGATACATTGAAAAACCTGGTGACCAGAGCCTGAAAACTGTCATTTCAGAATTTGCACATCTCTAAAACTGAATATCTATTTCCAGTTTGTCTCAAAAGTAATAGGCGATTCCACCTGGAGTACAATATAAAAATATAGTTTATCCAAATGCATGCATTGGACAGATAACTGCATGTCAATATGCACTGCTCAAGACCAAGACTATATCTTTGTTGCTAACTATTTAAATACTGAACAAAAAACAGCCAACTTAGACACAGGCCTTCAGAACGGTTGTCTGTTTCATAACAGAGATAACTGTGATAGTCAACAGTCGGACAAGTGATGCGTACCACGCCGACGGCCAACGACAACTGCACCAACAACACAAAACTGTAAGACAAACAGATGACGAACCAACACAAACCGCCAGCTTGTTACTCATAAGAAGAGAAGGACTGTCATTGATGTATCTGACGTTCACACTCTGTTATTATGAGTACAACGAGTGTACAGTAATGCAGCTACTGCACTGGAGATGCACGAAAAATGCTGTAGATGGCTATGATTAAAAGGAGGTAAGCTGGTACCTGGTTTTATCAATATTCATCAGTTACCTACCTTAAGACTGAAGACTCTGTAGATTCACGGTATCAAAAATTATCAATATTGACTAATTTTGTGTAAGTTATTTGAAAATACAATAGGGATCTGATTTTTCTGAACCACAGTCTAGAGTCCCTGGGCTATCGTGTGACACTGTCTGCATGATGCTAAGTTTAGCCGTTTTGATACAATACTGGCGTACCACACACACACACACACACACACACGACTAGAGCATATACCGTGCTAGCACAGCATCGCACTGTTTGCTACAATTGCCAAAAAAAAAATTTTCTAAGGGATTTTTTTATTGGTGCACCTGTACACTATGTCTATACGGGATACACATAAGTGACAAGTACAATTACGATGATCTATGGTTACCTCACTCATTAAAGTGGGACTCATGTCGACTGCAGACTGGTGTGTGCTGGTCTCATCGTTCGACAATTCACTCTGTCTACTCTGCAACCCAGCATCTTGGACTGCATCTACCGACCTGCACTCCTCACTGCCGTGTGCTAACGACACAGTCGGTTCTAACTCAACTCTGCTGCTGCTGCTGTGTGCCTCAGTTCTGTCTCTATCAACAGACTCACACACTGCAGCAGTGTTTACGTCAGTGTTACTGCATTTCTGATCTACATAACAATTCTGTTCGGCCGATGCAGTGGAACACGGTGTAGTGCACCGCTTGTCATCTGTAGTGTGTAGATTAGCATCATTTCCACAAACGCTGCCATTATCTGGTTGTGAAACAGATGCAGAAGTTTCCATCATGACATTCGTACTGTCCACTGTACACAACTTTAAAAACTCTGAATTAGGCGTCTGTTCATTGTCAACGTTTTCGACGCAAACATCACCGCTGTCATCAGCCTTCACTGATGACCTACACGTTCTGTCTCCGACAAAGCCTTCGACAACACAACTCTGGTTTTCCTCATTCTTCGTTGTTTCATCTCCTACTGAAGTGTCCTTTGTAGCTTCAGTGTCTGCTGATAAAATCTTTCTGGAACATCACATATACAATGCATGTAAATGGCACAGCTTGTGCTTGGTAACAATACAACTCATTAACTACTAGAGGTTTGGCCTTTGCGACTAACTATACTGTGTATGTGCAAATCAACAAATAATAATACTGAATTAAATAAACCAATTTGGGGTTTAACATGTGAGCCGGCCCAGTGCCACCGACTGGGTCCACTGGCAAAGTACTGGTACTCATGAGATGGACAGTGATATCTCAACACTGAAGCCACGTGCTAGTGACAACAGATGGTCTAACATCACATATGTGATGAAGATATTAATCAGAAAAAAACTCACAAATAAGCAGTATCTCACTGAGACCACAGCTGCATGGCATCTGCTAGAGAAACCAGTTAAAGAAATCCTATAGACTAGTCAGCAGATTAACAATATACAAATTCAGGATCTGTTAGTTCAGTTCACCTGTTTCAAGCTGGTGGTTATTAGTAGAGTTGTTAAGACCGCCCATTAATTGGGACCGATTAACCGTGCCTAAAAGGACCGGTTAACCAGTTAACTGTAGTAATTCCTACATGCGCCCCGCAAAACGTGGTACACCTAGCTAGAGCTAATGTGACGCCCCCTTCCTCCCCACTCAAGGCATGCGACGGCTGACGGCCGTGGTACTGCATGGCCACCAGTTCATGGTCTCATCCAGGGTACCTGCTAAGTACCATGGGAAATTGATAGCAGTCAGTTGGCCGGCCGGCTGCAGCATTAGTGATGGTGACGTACAGCAGCAGCAGCAGCACGCTGCACTGGTGAGTCTAGTCATGCTATAGCGATGGCCGTGGTCCAGTCCACAGTGGACAGACAAGATCTGTGGGAGGATGGGGAGAATGGGATTACGGTTAACCGGTCCATGCCAAATGTGACCGGTCTCAGATTTAGGACCGGTTAACTGTTAACAACTCTAGTTATTAGAGCAGAAATGTAAGATATAAAATATGCAGGCATACAGACCGGAAGCATCCAACAGGAAGTAAACAACACTGACAACATGAGACTGAGATGAAATGAGCAAAAGTTGAGCTGTCAGAACAAGCTTTACAGTGAGTACAGGACGGGTCTAAACTGGGATGTCCATTCTGAATGCCATCAGCTTGCTATAAACAGTCAAAAGAGTTGTACATAATGCACAATGCAGCATCATACCGAAGCACAAGTTCTTGTAAACAGACAATTGATCTTCGGCCATCACCTTCGCCGATTGAGAAACTGCACAATGCGGGGAAATCCTCCACTGTTTTGTGTATCAAAAATCGATGGTATGAGGACACTGGAGGGAACATCAGTACCCTGAAAATGAATAACAACATCAACCAAGCATATCACTAATAACTAAAAATGCATGGCAATGCCCAGCATACAGCCCACTCGGCATAGCAGTGTTGCCCCCCAGCGAGTAGTAGCGAAACACAACCATGCTGCCACCTAGTGAATGTAGATGAATTAACATGAGTGCTGACTGATGCCTGCTGTACACAGTTGTTGAGCTGCATATACTAGATAAGTACTGGATAGAAGCTCACACCAAATTTATATCAGATGTACATAGACCACTGCTACTTTTAATGTGTCCATCATCTTCGTAGCAAACTAGCTGCTGCGACCGACACGTAGTTTCTATCCAACCATTTGACCTAATTCATATGTCATGGCCGCCTACAGCAAGCATGCGTTGCTGATGTGGGCAGGCCTACATAGTTTAGCAGAGGCTGGAATTGGACGCAGAGACATATAGTAACTATACTGGCTGCAGCTGTTTACATTATGTGGCCATAAGCATAATAAGCTACAAACCAAGTATCATTATGCCGCTTACCTTAGCAGCAGCAGCAATGGCTGACTCCATAGGCATGTGTCTGCTGGCTATGGAATGTGTGCGTGGAGTGATCTGATTCTCGCCATTAAAAAAGACGAGGCCTACAGCTGCAAGTGCAAAGCACTTGAAAGCAGTTTGTTTGTTGTGATTATGTATAGATTGACTCTACGCTACATATGTTTACTACTTTACTTATACTTTACTTTAATTGTTTCATAGTTAAACCAGCAAAGATATGCTGCCCTAGACTGAAACACAAAGCCATTTACAACTTCACATTCACAAGCATTCACTAACTTTTGAATTCAACTTCTGAATACTCACCGATCAGTCTTCTCTTCAGCAGAATCCAAAAACCTCTCTAGGTCAGAGCTGACAAGATGTACAAAGTCACCGTCTTGGGAGTTCAAGTATCTGTCACCGACGTATACAGCCATCACACAAACTGGAATCTGTCGGTTACAAGCACATAACAAATATGCATACACATTTTACAAGAATTTATGTTGAAAATGATGCTACAACAAATGATTCTGTTGCAGCATCTACCAAAACATTTACATTTTACAAACTCACTAAATTACTAAATTATACCATTTACAAAGTAGTTTGTTCACTGATTTAGGAAATTAGTACCTGGAAATAATCTGAAGGTCAGTGGCTCATATTTTAGATATCACTACATATCATAACACTCACCCAAATGCATAATAGTTTATAACCAAAGTACCAGCTAAATACCTCCGTTGACTGTGGTAAGCAGGTGCAGTATATACACATGGCAGATGACCATTAGTGTTTGCACGATATATCGCATTGTATTGAATATCGTAATATTTGCTTTGTATCGTGTCGTCTCAATATCGTAATTATTATGAGCCACACATGACGATATTCTGCTTTAGTCATATGCTCTCTCTATAATCGAATGCAGCAATTTGCAGATGTCTGATGTTGCTCCTGTTCACCCGTGCCCAAAATATTTTAATAAAACAGCAAACCTATCTGACCGGTGCTGGAAACCAGCATCTTTGCGACTTAATACCGAGAGTAGAGTATGTTATTAATATCAAAGTATCTATACACACGGCTGGCTTGTGTACTAAAAACAGATACATAAATATATGTATTTATGTTGATTCATTACGTCTGTTTGCAGCAAGCTCACCGACTGGCGTTGTAGCTCAGCTGGTAGCGCGCTGGATTGCATTGCTGCGTTTTCTTGGTTCGAATCCCGACGGGTGAATTTTTTTTCTATTTGGGCAAACGCGGCAAAAAGCGATGTGGAGTTGGCGTATTCTCTTGGCCTAGTTAGGCAGTAGAGAGACATATGTAGGAGAATTCAGTGGCAACATGCGCAGCGGACTGGGTTGGCGAATTAAATGCAGTTATTTGTAATTTTGAAATTACTATGTTACATGTAGTGTCAGCCATGATATTATGTTGCCCATTTATGCATTTCTCAGGTATAACTTGAAGTTAGATATAACAGCCCTAACACCAAAAATAGCGAACTACCATTTACTGAACACATCTTAACAAACAGCCGTAATTATTGCAACCGGCTGAAAGCACTGTTTATATATCCGCTTACAAGATCAAGATCAAGTCCACATAAACTACTATTTTATTCGTTTCTTTTCTATTTAATTCGTAAAATTCGTTTTGTCAACATACATAGAACATTTAACCAAGTTGCTATAACTTTTAAATAAATAGAGCTGTGCTTATCGACTCGAGTACTCGCCACAGGTTAGTAATTTAGTAATTTCCCTACACTGTGGTACTCGCTCCGGCTTTTACGCTGGGATGCGCCTATCGTGTAATTTTGTAAACGTGTACACGAAACCTGTACACGATAATACAAATACGGTAACAATAATAAAACGCTCATGATTCTAATTTGGTTCTCTCTATTACTACTGTGTCTCAAAAAAATGACACTGACATTACACGCTATAACTTCAAGCACATTAACCGATTTTGGTAATTTTTGGCAGAGATATTGCTGAAAAAATATGCTATTCAATGCTAATTTGTTATACAACCTCTCCTAACTAATGTCACTGCACTACCTTGGGAATCGTGAACCAAGAAAATGGGTCTTTTCAGTTATGCTCAAAAATGACACTGCTTTGGTTTGCTATATCTTCAACAGTCATCAACCAATTTTTATAATGTTTTGTAAACAATAAGGTAATATTATTAAGTACAGTGTGAAATAATTATTATTTCTCGACTACCCATTTTTGCGTAACACCAGTTCGTCAACAAGAGCAATGGCGCTGCGTCATCTGCCACTGCCGGGACGACGGTCGACCAACCAGTAACCCATAGCTATTGCAACAACTTGTAGATGCTGCTGACATTTTAGCTTTTTTTTCTGGAAAACTCTCTGACTAAATTCCTAGTATTGCAGCCTTTTAACTCAAACAAATTTTTAATCAGAATCTTATCTTCTTTAATAAATGGCACGTTTACAAACAACCAGTGATGTTGAAAATGTGTCATTACTGCCTTCGTAATTTCACAGCCAATTAAGGACGTAATAGCACACGGACATGATAAATTAAATAGGCTTATGATAGCTCAAGCTCCGTAGCTATTTACTGACAAAAAAATATTAAAATTGGTTTATGAATGTGGAAGATACCGCAAACAAAATAGTGTTATTTTCGGTATACAGCATGACTCAAGAAACCAAATTTCTGGGTTCACGTTTTTCCCCAGGTAGTGCAGAGACACTAGCAAGGTAAGGTGGGATAACAAATCACCATTTAATATCGTACTCACTCAGCAACATCTTTGCAAAAATTACCAGAATCGGTTAATGTGCGTTGAAGTTATAGTGTGCTACATCAGTGTCGTTTTATAAGACACAGTGTATGACATCATAGCTAGTAATGGCGGTAGCCGCCTGTAACGTCAGCTAGGGAGTCGTCGGTGAAGTTTATTCGCTGCAGATTATTGCTTAATCTTGCATTAAGTCGCAAAAATGTCACGCTGTTTTACTGGCTGATATAGTTGTTTACTTGTTTTATTATTTTAGAAATGAACTTTGTTACTGCCGCCTTATTCGTGTACACTAGGCTACATGATACTTATCGTGTACACATGTACACACGTGCATCCCTAATACATTCACCGAATCCGAATCCATATTCGTATAATCAAATATCCCCGTAGTTTCTACTATCGTCTAACGGGTTTAGCAGATCGTGGGTGCTCGCAGGACGCGTTGACGCCGTTGATCACCGCATTGCCGATTGAGCGCGGCATCGGAGAGTGCAATCGGCGAATTGCAGCGATTAGATTGCGACGACGTCTGATCGAGTAAAAAGACAGCAAATTTGATTAATTTGGCAAATGACACCGACATACACTATGCGCCAAAATACAAATCTCTGCTGTAGCGGCATTATTTTTTCACTCCTATCTTTCTCTGGCGGTGTTGTAGTTAGTTATGTAGGGCCTACTTTCGGTTTTGTGAACATCACATTTTTACCGCTCGACGCTATGCTAAGCGCACTATATATATGCCGTCGTCGTGTATCTGTGTGTGTGTGTGTGTGTGTGTGTCTGTCATACTCCTGTATTGTATCAAAACGGCTAAACGTAGGATCACACAAATAATGCCGCACGATAGCCCAGGGACTCTAGTTTTCTGATACCAAAGTTCACGACGAAATTCGAACGGGATCACCCCCTATGGAGGCGACAAATGCAGGTGGGGTGGGTCAAAAATTGGCCACTCTCGACAAAAAACGCGCTATAACTCGAAAACGGTACAATATAGACGCGTAGTTTCTATTAAAGTCGAATCGGAAGTCATATGTTCTCTATCAAACGGCCATGTTTCCGATCACCTTAGATGACCCATAACCCCTCAAACCACCCCAATTTTTGCATTTTTCGTCGCCCTTCATAACTTCGTAGTGAGTAAACATAAAGACTTGTGACACGGCATGTGCTTGGATGGGAATCAGATGATCTCGGACCGGAGTGCATGGGGAGTACGCCCACACACGCATGCATTGAAGAGCATCCAGAATCACATCGCACTAACTGATCTCATATCCCATCTCATCTGAACAGTACAGGGCAGCGGACTGCGGCTAGTTCACAGATGACTGAGTGATTTGTACGCTCCGTTTCAACGCTCCGTTTCACTAGCTGATTCGTGTCATAGAAACTTCTCTGTAAGTTCGTGTCCGTGACGGCCAATAGCACTGTTCATCTGCGCCGTTTAAAGTAGGCAAGCAGCCGATAACACACGTTATCTGCCAGCTAGTTGGGCACTTACAAACGGCGAAAAATCGTCAGCAGCGGCAACGCGTTAGAGCCAACAGAAGCTAAGAAAAATACAAGAAGCATTTGAAAAATGTTGGGCCCATTCGCCACTGCGAGCCGCCGCACGCCGCATTGCCATTCACCAGGTGTCGCTACTGTCGCAAGCCGCCTGCGCATCGATGTCCACAACAACAACGACGACGACGACAACAACGACAACGCGTGACAGAGGGGACCGCTATGGCCCCACAGAATGGGCCCAATAAAGAAGTACAAGAAGTTATGCCACGACGTATCGGTAGATCTGCTTTCGAAAATCGTCATTCACCATACAGTGGCATGGTAGTATAGCGACCGAAAGAGCTAAATAGCTCACGCCGTTTCCTTTATCGAGTTTCGTCGCATAGCGTAGAACATTAGCTAACCGTTCCACGAGTAAATCACAGCGCAGAAATTCGCGACGTCGAAGCGAGCACGCACGTGACTGACAGTGATATATTCGGCGGCACCGCCGCTAAACGCTTGTACGGGCGGAAACGGCACATGGCGAGTGAATACAATTTCCGCCTCTAAACGGGATTAACGACGATAGATGCGCCGCGTGTCGACGATAGTCGTCGGCGGCCCGCGCCGCCGCCCATTCCTCATCCGGCGAGCGGACACGTCGAACAGTCGGTACTTGGGCGATAATCGGCATCGATTATTCCGCTCGCTCGTGCAGCGCTGCTGTCGTCGCCGCCTCTCAGATGACCGCTCGCCGCCGAGCTTCTTCGCCAGATGTTGCGATGATGTGGGGCTATCACGAGCCTCAGCGAGCGATCATTCCTTGGTCCGTCTCTCCCGCTTGAAAGGGTGTGAAAGTATTACGATGAGTATGTCTGTTTTTCTGTTTGTCCGCTCGCGTAACTCGAAAGCCGCACGGTCGAACTTCGTGAAATTTTTATGCAATCTGTCCGTGGCCATGGCTCGGTCCCTCGTAATGTACTTCCGGTTTTGTGGATGACGTCATGTTTTTATACCATGAGGCCAATGGGCCAGAATCAAGCACGACGTTACGTTTCGAACAATTTCGACAGGTGGCGCTACCAGTTGGACGTCAGACAGCTACAGCGTTTGGTCCTGTTCATCAGACTGCGGCACGGGAGCGAAATCTGCTATACACAATTGACTTGTTAGTGTGTCATATTTAGAATACGAGGAAGCAACCTACCCCTCCCTTCTTTTGTGGCATTCTAGTGACCTCGAAAACAATCGATGAGAACAGTATTGCGCTCTGCCAGTTAGTGCTAAAGCTGGAAGTCATACGATGAACAGCGTCGACAATAGATCCGAATACAAACACGGTGAACTGTTGAATATCACGAGACGTGGCAAGTGTCGTCTCTATAATCTCCAAAATACACCCAACTGAGCCTTATGGAACATTCACTGTGGATGACGCCGCACTGACGCGGTGACGCCATTCACGTTATGCACGGATCCGCCGTTCGTGTTTGTGTGACCAAGTTCAGTCGTAACGGACACGCTCTAGGTATCTACAGCAATGCGCGCATGTCGGCGCGCAGTGTGAACGACCCTTAATGCACGTCTGTCACCAGAACGTCTTACTTCAAGTAACCGGCTCAGCTCACGGCACGTCGCACGCTGTCCGTCACTATACGGAGGAGGTCGTTATTCGGCAAGCTGTTCCGATCGATCTGACGTATATACGTGGCGGGCGGGCGCGATACGACGGGACGATCGGAAAGACGGACAGACGGACGGGCGGCAGCGGCTGCCGACCGCGACCGCCTCGGGTCGGCGTTGTCGTCCCTTCCGGCGCGGCACAGCGCGGTCCCGCAACGCCTCGTTTGTCACGGCGACGACTCGGGGCAGCGTGCCGTCGAATTACCGATATTATCGCTCGCCGCTGCACGTGACCGACCGTCGGCCGATGGATGAGCGGCCGTAATTTCCACTGACTCGAGCGCGACGACAGCACAGATGAAAGTCAAGATAACGAGCCGCGTGCAGGAACCCCGACAGAATACGTCTCGCGTTGATTGCTTATCGCTGTGTCTGTTCTCACGTCTCGTGTGCACTTGACACATACAAATCGCTGCAATACGGTAGCACTAACATCATTACGTTGCATCTAACGTTTTTTCTTCGCGATGAGTATGTCCGAATTTTGTTTGTCTGTCCGATGGTATAACTCGAAAAGCACACGGCTGAATCTCACCTGAATCTAAATTTGGGATGTTGCCTATGGCCGTGGTTCGGTCCTTCTCTGGCGGCGTTG
>Ga0209782_1000323_pt1 | contig 19702 bp, 11 predicted proteins | sample WorMetmaBAHAMAS1_FD_187390 | JGI IMG/M metagenome (GOLD analysis project Ga0209782, IMG submission 187390) | Marine gutless worms symbiont microbial communities from Max Planck institute for Marine Microbiology, Germany - Inanidrilus... | ecosystem: Host-associated > Annelida > Digestive system...
ACAAAATTTTGTTTACAGGATGTTATTTCGTGACATTTATTAGCTTTGTTCATAGTCATATACTTTGTGTTTTTTTAATTATTCCATTGCATTGTATGCATTTGCGTATGCCATATGTTTTAATTAAAGAACTTACTTACTTACTTACTTGTTTACAAATGACCAGTGACGTTAAAAATGTGTCATTTCCACCTTTGTAATCTCCTGCTAATTAAGGATGTAATAGCAAATAGACATGACAAATTAAATAGGTTTATGATAGCTCAAGCTCCGTAGCTATTACCTGCCAAAAATTGTTAAAATTGGTTAGTGAATGTTGAAGATACGGCAAGCCAAATCAGTCGTATCAGTGTCATTTTTGGTACACAGTATGACTGAAGAAACCCAATTTCTAAGGTTCATTTTTCCCTAGGTAGTGCACAGACACTAGTTGGGAGAGGCGAAACAGCAAATCACCATTTAATAGCATACTTACTCAGCAACATCTCTGCCAAAAATTACTAAAATCGGTTGGTGTGTGTTGAAATTATAGTGTGCTACATCAATGTCATTTTTTGAGACACAGTGTAGTAATGTTTTGCAGTGAACGCTTTATTTTACAAGCTAAGTAGCAGCACTGATTAGGTGAGGCAGTGAGGTTTAGTGGTAGTGGTAGTCTTGAGTAGTTTTTTGGTGTTGTTTGTTGAAAATTGCAACAATGTTTTTACATAGAAAAAGTTACTTGCAAAACACTGTTGTCCTCTTCTTTGCTGATGTCAATTTTACTGTTCAGATTTTTTGCTAATTTACCTTAATTTACACCAATACAACCACTGTCTTTTTGTATTTTTGTATTTGTTGCATGTAGGTTAAATAATTTGCACACTTAGTATAACCTATTATGAATTTCCATGCGTTTAATTGTGATTGATTGCAGTGGTTTGCGTTGGATGATGCAAATACGGGCCAAATAAAACTACATGCTAACTGGAAAAATTTTAACAATAATCCATTGTCTTTGACTGAGGTACAGTTTATTCTGATTTATTTTATTATAAGATCTGTTACTTTTTTATGTACATGATGCCGTGCTAGTGTGGGTGTGTTTCGTCTGTCTCTCAATCTGCCACAAGCCAGTATTGTGTCAAAATGGCTGAACAGATCAAGTTCGTTTTTGGCATATAGGCTCCAGTTAACTTACCTTAACTTGTTTTAACGAAATGATGATAACTCCGGAAATAAGGGTAGCCTGCCTGTAGAACTTTTGCACAAACTCTGGACTGAGAAAGTTTTACCACTGCCCGTTAACCATCACCTAGTGTTGTCAAGTTGTCAACAATCAATTGATGATCATTGCCTGTTTATCACACTTGGCGTCCACCTTCTGAGCTTTGAATACTGCAGTGTGGGCGTGATGCAGTGCATTGTGCAGATCCATCTGTGCCAGCTGAGCCACGTCTCCATGGCCACCCAGAGTCCCGGTGGTCAACCAGGATGCGTTCTTCATTAGGAGCAGTTCTGTAAACACTCAGAAGGGTGTATTTTTCTTGCTGTTCTTTGACATTATGGCTGCACTTGTTTGTGAGACTCTCACCCTTGGTAACTGGTGGAAAATGTTCCAAATCTAGGCAAAGCCCGGTTAATGAACTGGACAGCTGTACATCGTCGGTGATGAAAAACAGAACTGTAGACAACTAGACAATTACATCAGTGAATTGCGGCAGCTAGTATCATGTAGAATGTGGAAACCATGGAAAGATGGCATAAGTGGTAAACAAAAGTAAGTGCAGTTGATTGTAGAATTGTGCAGCACGTGACTCTACGAGTACGTACCACAGTAGTTCACTTAATGTTGTTGTAGGCAAAGCGCGAGAATGAAACTGCTGCATTTGGTGAGCACATGTCAGTCGCACTTCTGTTGGTCTTTGTGGACTCGGCCAATAAGCTACCAGTATGTCGCATTTATTTAGAAATAGTAGGCTTATTTTTCTTTCTCAATAAAATGATTTGGTAAAACGCATGTAACTTGGATAGTGAACTACAGATGTTGACGTGCGTCCCAACGTGAGTCGCCCTGCAGTTTTTGTGCTATTGTCGGTAATTATCATGCATATTTTTATTTTACCGAGGTGTTCTGTCACTGCTGAGTCATCTACAACCTGCCATGTCTCACCACGCTCAGCTTGTATTATCTGCTAACAGCATGAACATGAGGCTGTGACGGACTGCCTGTTGCTTGCGCTACAATCTGCTACTGTGTCGGTCTGCAGCAACGTGAGGGCTCACAGAATGATCCGGACCCGTACGTCATGTTACAGCTGGGCAGTCAGCCGCATCAGACGATGGAAAAAGAGGCTTCGACGAATCCGATATGGGAAGAACAGTTTGCACTGCTCACTGATGATCCAACTCCACATGAACTGAACGTCTCCGTGAGTTGCACTCTCTAAAACTTATCAACTTATTTTTACGCTAAAATACAACACGAATTGAGATGACTAGAATATGCTACGAAATTAATGGACACTTATTCATTATTCATCTACTGCACTAAACCAAAAAAATAACTAAAATCAAAAACCGATGTAGCTATTTTGAGATATGTTGCATATGATATAGACTGTGGAGGCAGTCCTGTGGGAGGACTTCTATCATTCCATGCCCAACAGTGGGGCAGAACACTAATAGGAAACCCCATGCTTGAAGTCAAGCCCAATGGTCAGTGTAGCAGAAGTGGCAATGAAGCATTTGCCAGTGCCACTTTAAAAGCATTTGCCAGGTGGCTGCACAGTCGACAGGCTGGTGCCGTTCGGCAGCACAGACTATGAGCCAGCAGCTGAAATGTGCGACAACTGCTGTGTGAGCTGTAGACTTGCAGCACTTGCATGATATGCCCTCGTCGATCTGCCATCGGCGAAGGACCATATCATTTCATGCCACCGTCATTTGGGTGATATCTTGTTATACACAGAAATATGTGATTGGCTGTGAGTGAAGGTTAAGGACAAAGGCAGCGGCCAATCACTGGGCGTGTGTAACATTCCACTGTTACACCTGATGGAGTGCAATGACATGACATCTTCGCGGCCGTATCCGCTGAGTGACTCAGGAGCAGACAGCACCATCACACTCCATCTCTGCCTCCGTGTAATTATACCTACACTGTCATCAACTACACTGTGTCTCAAAAAACTGCACCCCTAAGGCATGTCGGCATAAATTCATCAAAATAAGTTTGCCCATAATGATTTTTCACACAAGACTCCGCCATTTAGTTTGAGCTCGAAAAGTTTAGTACGGGTCGAGTACCAGCTGCAAGGTTTCCATGGCAACCAGGCACCGAATAACCGCCTTATTTATTGCCTATAAATGGTCATAGTGACGTCATCATAATAACACTCACAGCTTTTAGTCAAAATGAAATTCCCTAGAAAACGTATATTTCGGACTTTTTTGTATTTGGAAAATAACAGAATTTATGCCGACTTACCTTAGGGGTGCAGTTTTTTTGAGACACAGTGTAAATAAAAGGCTCTGCTATTGCAAACACAGACGAATAGACACTCAGTCGTGTGAAATATCTTGTCAGCTGCTGCACAAGCGTGCATGTATGAAAAAAATGTATTTGAAAAAGCTTGCAATAGGTTATTTAATGTCATCGGAAATTAATTTTTTGAAAGGTGGTTGCCATGTTGTCAGATGGAGCCAACCACTCAGTTTAAATTTAAAGATGTTAAAGTCTTAGAACTGAACTTGTCTTGAGATAAAAATTTTGTTTGTTTTGAGGAAAAAATAAAATATTGATTTTGGTCTTGGCTTTGATCCGGAGGCCTAAATTTCCATTTTCGTTGGTAAGATTTGGGATAGTTCTGGTATTACATTACAGTTTAAAATGCACCGTCATTTGTTCGAGAAAGGCACATCTGATGTTGGCAGAGCGTGGTTAACCCTAGTGGTTGCACTGGTGATGGTTACTGATAAGAAACAGGGTGTTTGAAACCAAGCTCTTTGTTTTGGCCATATCTTTTCATTGATGGATGTATTGATTGGTTACTGCGTTGAGTTGTATTGGTTGTCAGATACTGACAGCTGGCATCTCAGCTCCGCTGTTGACCACAGCATTCAAGAGACCTGTTTCATCCACCAGTGACAGCGAGACGCGTCATCGCAAGACTAAAAGTTCCAGGTCAGATCTCTACTGCATCTGCCGTTGATTCAACTGGAACTAGCCAAACTTCCATTAGTGTCCAAATGTTTCCTGAAGTGACTTACACCCGGTGATTACCATAACTGAAGTTTGATATCTATTGCCAAAATGTAAATGGAAAAGGACATCAAGAATAACGATCAACGAACGATGGAAACAGTAGTGGCACCTCGTGCACAAGTTCAGGATAGTGGGAAGGATTACAATGAGGAATTGTACTATAAAAGGATAGCCAATAGATGTAGATTTAGTCTTGAAAAAAGTAATAAAAGAGTAATGCTGTTCATCAGTAAGGAAATCATTGAATTAAAGTATTTAGGAAGTTGGATATTTGAGGATATGTATTATGAAACGTGTAAAATACAAAGGCCGGGATTGCTGTTTTTGCAGCTGTGTTTTATTGTTTGCCGTATATGGTTTTAGTCATGTATAGCATATACTGCATAGTGAAAGTTGCTCTATGAATAACCGCAACATTCTTCTTGTTCCTCTTTTCTTCTTGGAAGATATTGTTCTGCTGATTTTATATAATGGCTAATGACTTAACAACAATTCCACCTAGACCTACGGCCATTGCAGAACACTAATAGGAAGTCATTTCTTGCCAGGCAGATGGAAACAGTAGCCTGCTGCTGCTATAGCCGGTCATCTCATAAATCGCCTTTGGCACCTACTGACTTCAGCGTAGTGGTGCAGCTATGATTTGGTCTTGTGTGTTTACGTACTGATTAGTATCGAGTGAAAGACTGTGCTTATGTTAGATGTGATCGTGAAGATGCAGCTTAGTGATGAACGGCTTCATTTGTATCACGCCAACCTTACAACGAATGCTGAACATTAATTAGCTGTAATTTTTTTGTGGAGTGGGATTATTCCCACTTGATTTTGATGTTAATACGTCACGACAATTTCATTTAGAGTTGAAATGTTAAGAAAAATGTAAGCGGAAATTTGGATGCAAGACACTGGGCCTCAAAAACTGCACACATTTAATACAAATAGACTTAGAGGCTAGGTTTTGGAGTGGAAGTAGAAATAGGGTGGCGACCATCTTGGTATGGCATGGCATATAAAAGCTGTAACAATTTTTAGCTGACTTTAATCATGGTGGTAAACTATATTCTAAACCTCACAACTTATGAAATAATGTGCATAAATTTCAAGCTGATGTTATTTTCATGCACTAAATGAGAATACATTATAACTGTGCTCAATGTCAGTGATCTGTATTGGCCTCAGGCCGTCATGTGTCCCAGATGGTGAAGAAATCCTACAGACTCTAAACACATGGACAGTTGGGGAAATTAATTTGGAGTCCCTCGTTGACTGAATTGTGCAAATGTATGAATTGTTCCTTCTGTTGTGAATTGTGATGTGCCTTTGACTGTTGTAATCACTTCAAACGTTCGTAGAATTGTGAATGATAGCATGATTAGAATTACCGGTGATTGACAGACTGTAGGTCCACCATGTCAAATCTGAATGTCTGTTATTCGGTTCAGTTTATGATGTTCTGATGACCTGAATTGCAATGATATGTGTCTAGTCCATTTGTCTCAAATAGCCTTAGCGTGTGTAGCTTAGTAGATAGTTGTCAGTGAATATATTTTACTTGATGAAACATTCTGTCAATGGATATATGTACATGCACTATTGTCACATTGCTTTGGGTGTTAGTTTAATTGAGTGTCATTGATTACCACGAAATTATATTACCGTAATAAAACTGTTGTAATGATGTAATACTGTGATACTTTTAAGTTTTTCTGTCTATCATGATGTGTATAGTTTGTTCCCGGTTAAAGGGTCATATACAGCAAAGCTTCACTGGCCACTATAGATTATTTACAGGAGTTTTTCTAAGAAATGGTTTAAAACTGCATAACCCATGCCTTTTGTTTTCCGAACTGACCAAAAATGAAAAAAAAATCAGTTCAAAATCAGATGAATACTGATGGAAAATTTAAACAAAGTGTACTTTTAGCTGCAAAAAATTGCCAAAAATACATGTTCACAACTGCATAAATTTATTTAGAACTGCAATTTTGTGTAGAACTGCACATTTAAGAAACCCTGATCATTTAGATGTCCTGGTTCAGGAGCCTCAGATAGAATGTTTACTGACGACGACCGTTTGCAGACGCAGGACTTAGTTGGCATTTTCAGACAAACGATTGGCAAAGATTAACTTTAAATCTAATTTTACTGTCCTCGCTAACCCTAATCTTATTTGAGCATTTGGTCAAAAATTTCTAGCGACACACGTCCCAGACCAGCACCGCCGTCTTGAGTCAATCGCTGATTGACTAGCAGACTACGAAGTGTCATGAGGACCGGCGTGATGTAGTCGTAACGACTAACGACCAGTGCTGGAGACAATATCAGCAGCTGTATCTGAGCCTATATCGATCAATTAATATGTAATCAGTCTTTATTTAAATGAGCAGAAGGTCCACAGGAGCACTCACACAAGTGCACAACCAAATATAGTAATAAAAACAATAAAGTAACATAACTCTATATACGTATCAATTCCTTATGATATCCAAATTTGCATGAAAACAATCAGCACGGTGTTTAGAGGCATTTTGCATTAAAACATGCTCTATCCTTGCTTATAAATAGCAAATAGAAACAAAGTGAACTTTATTAAGTCACTTTATTATTGATAATATAGCAAATATAGGCCTACTTAATAAAAATACAATGTATTAAGTATATTTAGCTATAGCGAGTACTCGAGAGGAGGACCATGCTATTCGATACTTAGCGGAATAAATTTTTTCCTGGCACAGCTCTACTGAAGACTGTGCCCCGAGGACAGATATCTATGCTTTATTCGTTATCTATGGTTTAGCCGCAGGGGGTGTGGCGTTTTTATTTATTTATTTTTTTCGCGAATTTCGCTGTTTCTCCGCCGAATAGAATGTCGACACCAGTTGCAAAGAGCGATAGTGGTTCAGAGTCGTCGGTGAGAACGGGGAAGCGGATTCGCGCGCAAGGCATGCGGCTGCAGTATCTGCTGACGAAGTCGGCTGTGAGTGCTGGTCTGATGGTTGGTATCTGGTTCGTCGGCTATTATCGATTCAGCGTCACCTGGGTCATCGTTCCTTCGCTCGTCGTCGTCGGTATCGTCGAGTATCGCAAGTCGCGCAAGATGGCGGTCGGCGAACGACTCAGTGAGCAGACGCTGCTCGGCGGAGTGGAGGAACTGCCTTCCTGGGTCGGTTTTATTTGTCGGAGCCGGAGTATAAGTTTACAGGGTCATATGTAGAATACTAGCCGATAGTTTATAGCGTTTTTTTGTCGTTTTACAGTGGACTGTTGGATATGTGCATCTGAGTTGTTTGTTGTTGTTGTTGTTCTTCTTCTTCTGTTGTTTGCCATACGCATTAGTGTATTGAACCTAAGACTAGATTACAACACATTTATTTTAACACGTTAAGAACCAAATTCCAAACTGAAAATTAGTTTTTTGCCAAAAACTTACCTTCGGTGAAAATTTAGGAACCTTAACAACACTAGTGCTTAGGGTTATGGTTTAGTTCAGACAGCAGTTATTATCTTAGCATATCTGCACATCTGCATTTTGCAAATGGCCTAAATTAAACCATGCATGCAGAGTTAAAGGATATGTATTACCAAGAATGTTGTAGTGCAATAAATTCATTTTTAATGAAAGGAAATGCCTTGAATATGTTGCCACACAGTCTAAGAGGCTATGGCATTCTACCACCGTGTATGTTGTACAGCACTGTCAGCTGCAAGCTAATTGATGCAATAAAGTTGACATTCCAAGTTAAATATAAGCTTCATTGACATGATGATGATGACGTCGTAATGTATTACACACATTAATACCTGCTTCATTTCACTTTATTTCAATTTTCCTTTTTAAATGCCATATAGACTAGACTACCAAGTTAATGTAAATAGCTTAAGTCATTTTTCTTTTACAGTGTGGACACACACACATGGACACAAAGTCACAGATGCCACTGAAGTTGCTATCCACAGATTGGCTACTGCCAGCATGGATTAATGGCATGATGTGAACTGTAGTCTGCAGTGAACTGAGACAGTTAATTGAATATATTATTAATACCATTAGCGATATACTGTGAATTGAAGTGATGATTTGGTTGATTTGCAGGTGATGTTTCCAGATGTCGAGAGAGCAGAATGGCTTAACCAGGTAGCACACTGACTGCTGTAATTTAGCTCATGATAAACAACTAATAACTTACCATTGTCACTGTCCACTGCTTTAAAGGTAGCGAATAGTAGTTCATAAGGTTAACTAGTTGTTGGGCCCATTCTATAGGGCCATAGCGTTCCCCTCTGTCACGCGTTGTCGTTGTCGTTGTCGTGGACATCGATGTGCAGGCGGCGTGCGACAGTGGCGGCGTGCGACAGTAGTGACACCTGGTGAATGGGCGTGCGTCGGCTCGCAGTGGCGAATGGGCCCAACTTTTTGCAAATGCTTCTTGTTCTTTAGTCAGTGATTATTGATATTGGGCCAGATTTAGTAACAATGTTCGAAAATATTGTGAGTTGTCTTGCTGAACCACCAACTGTTGTACTGAGTAATAATATTATAAGGGTACATACTAATAAGAATCTTTTTTTGTAGTAAGCTACTTTCGATATTTTCGGCCTATTGGCCTGGTTTACTTTCCCAAAAGATATCACTGTTGACTGCTTATGCAGGATTTGTATTTCATGTGTCACGGTGCACATACATTTATGTTTGTTGTCTGCAGATTAACGGGCTGAGTTGGTTAGCTAGTTAGGATGATGAACTCTTACCTCAGTAATCTCTCTTTCATTTCTGCTAGCATTCACGTCGGTCGTTGGTGGCATGTTCAATTAGTTAGACAGGTTTACCTCTGCCGACAGTAGCCAAGGCATAGATAGGATGATTATAGGGTGATCAATTCTCTGTGTGTGTGTGTTTGTCCATCTGTTTGTCTGTTCTCTAAAAGAAAATGGCCTGAGTTGTCCACACCACACCAGGGTGGTAGAGATGTAGGCCACAGCAGAGATTAGAAATGCATTGGCCCTGCAGTGACAAAGTTAAATTTATGATTAGGGTTAGGATTACAGTTAGGATGCGTGAGAGGCAATGGTTTGCATGTCAAGATGACTGCGCAGTTTTCTAGTGTTAAAATAGCTTCTCTGTTAAGTGTGCGCAGTGTTCAACAGTGGCTCGTCATCTAGAGGTGTTGATTGCATTCATTTACTGATGTGAATTGTTGTCAGATTATCAAGCAGATGTGGCCGTACATCGGAAAGTACATGAAGAGTCTGGTGAAAACTAGCATTGAACCGCACATCAATGAGAGCCTTCCGTCGTTTCTGAAACCGTTCCAGTTTCAGACAGTTGATGTTGGATATATTGTAAGTCACAGTTGGAAACTGTTCTGTCTTTTCTTACCATTGTCGATGACTGACTGACTGACTGACTGAGTTGTGGTTCATTACGTTCAACTTTACACAAAATGCATCATTTTGGAGACGTTTTTTTCCAGTAAGTCTCTTAGCTTAATACTGAAAAAATCAAATCCAACACAGCAAAAGAAGCATGTGAACGAAAATAAACTGAGCTAACACAAAAACACACATAAAATGCTCAGCCTAAACAAACACACAGAAATGAAACCACTAGCACACAATTTCATGTTGTGTTTTACTGGCATATAGAGAAGATGATGTTTTCGGTGCATCTGATGAACTCACACATTGCAGAATTCATTACCGTGATGCTTGTTGCAGCCTCTGAGAGTCGGTGGCATGAAAGTTTACATTGACAATATTCGACGCAATGAAATCATCATGGACATGGAGATTGTGTAAGAGTCGCGCATCATTTCATACTTAGTGCTGGTGACTGTAGCTAGCTAACTATCAGTGATTGAAGTTTCACATATCTTTGAATGACCTAAAGCAACAGAACTTAGGTCCGGTTTTTCCACAGCAAATTAATCTCCCATTAATTTAATCCGGCATCAGGTAGTTCATCAATTAAATCGTCCTAAACGATTTAATTGACAAACTGCCGGTGGAAAAACGACATCTGAGTAAAATGATCATTATCTGCCGGATTTAATGCCAGATTAAATTAACGGGAGATTAATTTGCTGTGGAAAAACCGGACCTTAGAGTGATGTTCTCGGATTTCATTGAATACCAATGCCGTACTCAGGAGTTACTTCAGGGATGAACAAAGAATGAGGTTTCATGGTTGACATAAAGAACAATGCCATCGACAGGGCAGCCACATAACTAGATGTATAGTAACTACTGCCTAACCACATAGCCCAGCTTGCTCCTGGCCCTATGGTCGGGAGGCATTAAATGATGCTGCAGTCCATCTGTTCTTCTGTCTGTCTGTCCCATGTGGATGCACTAACACATGCTCTAAGTTGAACCCACAGGTCGGGGTGGCTGTATAGCTATCTCAGTTAGCCGAAACAGCAACAAAGCCATTGCGTCACCCCTTCAGAAGTATTTGCTGGGTGGCTTCACCATCAGTATGTCTCCGTTAAACTGCCATCGGCAGGGCATTTTGTTTTGCCGTGCAATATCTCGTATTATTTTTGCATCTATCGATCTTTATTACTGGCACAGCATAGATATTCCTGACAGCAGCTTGTTATAGCTGTATGCCACATCTGCATGGCAATATGTTAATAGGACATTTCCTTTGTTTTTGATTGGTTGATTGATAGATTGATTGATTGATTGATTTTTGGCATTCCAGAATCTTCTTGCTTGCTTGCTGCCCGCCGTCTAGCTAACTGGATTGATTGATCTATGTTTGGTACAGGTATGCTGGTGATGCTCAGTTTCAGGTGTCCGTTCATGGGCTCCCAGCTGGAATCAAAGACGTGCAGGTAACACACTGAAGTAGCTAGAAAATCTAAGCAGTTGTATCGACATGCAGACCCATGCTGGGCCTGCCATCAAATATGCACACTGTCTGCACTTCATAATTCTGTGACATTGCTATTTGACCATTTAAACATGTGCACTTGTCATATGTATTTTATAATAAACTTACTTACTAACTTAACTTATTTGACCTCCGAGTGAATGCATGCTGAGCACTTGACATCGACCACGTCTCTCTTGACTTCAGTGTTGATAGCTCAAGCCGTTTTTATTTTAGAGCATGACAGACAAACTCAAAAGCATGCACAAGTGATTTTAGTCAGTCTTTGAGATCATCATTAGCACCTCTTGATCTTAGGACCACATACAGTTGATTTAATTATCATTGTAATAATTGCAGCTTTCTCAGTAGTAGCCAAGAGGTTGGCTGTGAAGAGTATTCTTTATAATGACATATTTTGTGTTGAGTGGGAAGTTAAACCTTAATTCAATCTTCGTCAGTATTGTAGCATATTCCGTTGTGTAGAAAGTGAGCACTAGATGTGTCAAAGATGACACAGATGGTAAAAGTATGTTGCGTTGATGGTAGAGACATTCGTCTCGTTGCCGAGTTTGGTTGAGACGACAACTCCAAGCAAACAGACCTGTTGACTTGGTAGAATGACGTTTGCACCAAGCTGCTGAAACTTTCAGTGGTGTCCAACCATTGATTGATGGATGTTGTTGAGATTTTTATTACCCACTTGACACAAAATTGTTATTTTATGAGATGTTCTTCCCAGCGAATCTCTTGGCTAATAGTGAATAAATTATAATACATTGCAATGAAAGCAAGCAACAGTTGAAGAGAAATGTCATGCTAACACTGAAAACACACCAAATGCTAAACCAAGCACACGCACTCAAAAAAACTAAACCTAAACTGACAGTCAGCTGTAAACTTCACGAGTATATGTGTATTATGGTGCACGACTGTTGTACACAACACAGCACAGAACAGTTCTGATAAACTTCACATCCAGACAAACATCATTGATCAGATGCTCTCTGTGGCAGGGGAGGCAGTCACAGCAGTGAACAGAAATTGGAGAATTTATTATGAGCCCTGTCTACAGTAGGGGCATTAAGTGATGCCCTGATTCATCCATCTGTCTGTCTGTCTGTCTGTCCCATATGCCTAGTTCAACACTGTCCCACCACTGCAGCCTGCAGGAGAGTGTTTTGCCTGCAGTGGCCACACGGCGATTGTGTCTGCCCAACACACGTGGCGAGTGGTTTGCCGTCTTGCTGCATTTGCACCGTTGAACTGCCATTAGCAGGCGGCATTTCATTGCGCTACTGTCGAGGCGATACCTTGTTACAACCAAGGAGAAGGGAATGCATCATTTATTTGTTTTCCTTGAGCTATTTAATGTTAGCATCCAGATGATTGACAGTTTGATGTGACTAAATGTTGATGTCGTTTGTCGCTGTAACGTTGCAGCTGAGTGGCATCGTCCGAGTCACTATGAAGCCTCTTGTCGATAAAATTCCCATCATTGCTGGCGTAACGGTTCACTTCCTCAAACAGCCGGTATGTGCCAGCTGTTTGTGGTACAGTATTGCATTTAACAATGTGTATTGGTGTCATAGAGATGATACAGAGACGGTGTAAATGACACACTTGGTGATAATTACGGCATCTTTTTTCTAATCCAGTTCAGCTAACTGCCGTCAGCAGGGAAGTAAAATTGTGCTTCTGCAGACTTCTCCAGTTCTGTTTACGCCGTCAGAATGATTGTATAGCCAATGATTGCAGGTCAGATGAAATTGTTTGGAGTTGTTGTGTTGCAGGACATAGAATTTGATCTCACACAGATGGCTAATTTCCTCGATGTTCCGCTGCTCAGGTAGGCAGCAGCATTTCCACGTTACGTAGCTGACTGAGTTTCACCATTCATATTATCATGATTTAGCTTTCAGCTTAGTTGAACGTGCTGCATGACGTGCTGCATAGAACCCAATGTGCTATACACGAAGGTGGATGCTGGTGTGGTAAAATGGCAATGGTTAAACTAAGTTGACAACATGTTTGATGGTCAGAATGCCGTGGAAAATGTTTTCTAAGTCCTGATCATGTCAGTTTGGACAGATACATTCACAATATCATGATTTAGCATTTAGGTCAGTTGCAGTGATACGAATGTAATTAATACGTACATGTGCTTAGAACATATATATATATATATATATTTCTTTATGAGTTTTGCAGTATCTACTGTTTCACTGTTCACATGTGTATTTGGCCTATAACTTGTGGCTTGTTATCATTATTTTCTCTCTCTTTCTGTTTTGGTTTGGTCTGTCTATTTTGCTACTGTTACTGTTGAAATAAAAAAAATTCTGTATTTAGTTTAAGTCCTAAAAGCCTGAGTGTGAGTGGTGATAATGGTCGGATTTTCAGGTATTTTAAAAATGATGCTACATAATATATATATAGGTATTCAAGCAGGTTTAAATAAAGTTATTTCGGAATAGATAATGAAAAATGTGTCCGTTAACTGTTTTATGGTGTATCTCAAAAACTAATTTCCTGGCAAGACTAAGAACTTAGACTTAATTTACTGTGCAGTGCATTTTATTTTATTTAATACCTTGGTAGAAGACAAGCAAGACAGCATTATAATGCCTCGCTGTTTGTGGTAGGGGGCATTAAGCTAGGCTGGTAATTCTTTGATGATCGTCACTTAATATTACTCGTCTGTTGCATGTATTGTAGCACAACGTTAAGAACGATAGTCTGTGACGAGCTAGCCAATTACCTCGTCTTTCCAAACAAGATCTCCGTATCTCTGATGGACCATTCAGGACTTGTCAGTCTCATGTTTGATATGCCAAAGGTTTGTGATCATTTTTCTTTTGATATAATATGCTACTTTTGATTTTTGTGTGATTAAAAATTTTCATTTCTGATACGCTACCAAACAATATGTCTAGATGCACTTGAAGCAGATGGCTAGCCAGTTTAATATTGGCTAGCCAGTTTAATATATCATGTAGACTGTCAGCAAGGGATTGTGGGCTCTAAACAAAGTCCGGCAAAAGGAGAGTTGTTAAATATTCTTCCGACGAAGGTCTCTGGTAGAGTTCGAAACGTTAAAGGTAGAATAAAGTTTGGTGGCAATTAACATAACATTGTAATTAAAATCGTGCAGTTCTTGACTGCGGATGCTGGCTAATACTGGTTGAGTTGTATAATGGCTGATGCATCGCGGCTCTAGCTCGATGCAGTCTACAGCTACATAGAAGGTAGGTAGTAGCGTGGTTTGTATTATGTGTGGCTTTATATCCTCCATGGGAAGGGTTACTTTTGAGCGGGTGACTTTGGGGTATTCCCGCATGCCACCAAGCAGTGTTTCTAATGGCTACTGCCATGGATATTTCCATGCACGATGACGAGCATTGTTTTAATTCGCTGGCACTACACAGTCGGATAACACAGTAAATATTCTCCCATGAAAATCCGTTCCTTGCAATTTAGCCTTCTCTGACCACTTGCTTTTGTGTTTGTTTGTGATGCTATTTGTTCATCGTTGTATAGTGACGGTATCATGTTGGTTGTTGACAGGGCGTATTGCAGCTGTTTGTGGAGAAGGCAAAAGAACTCAAGAAAACCGACACCGGTTTTGGGCAGAAATCAGATCCTTACTGTAAAATTACTGGTCAGTATGGTTCTGGTGTGGTTTCATTACCCCGCAATGCTATGCGAGTGCGATATTAGCTATGGGCCAGTGTCTGTGTGTCTGTCTGTCACATACTGGTATTGTGTCAAAATGGTTGAACAGATCAAACTGTTTCTTTGGCATAGAATTTTCTCTTGTCTAATCCTGTGCTATATGCTTTCCTCTGGAACTTTATCTAACTCTAGACTTAGAAAAATTTGTCCACAGTCCTTCGACCGTCACAAGTGGTGTCAACTTAGTTCAACTGTCACTATTTTACCACACTAGTGTCCATTTTCGTGTACAACTCAATGGGCTCTATGCAGCATGTCATGCACGTTCATCTATGACAGCTGATACTTGTACACTGGATGGTGGGTCCAGTGACACTTGTCTGGATGAGTGGTACGGAGTAATAATGTCCAGTGATTATCTAATGTTTAATGACCCAGACCAGATGTGCCTTAGCATTGGTGGATGTTTGGGCATCCTGCATTCAGCGGCCTTTAGCAGTTGCTGCATATACATCAATGGTTGATGGGCAAGCGTGGAAAGTGGCTGTCAGATAATTACATACAGACACACATAGCAGTCATCTACGTACAATGGTGTTGATTAATAGATAGCTTGTCAGTTGGTGCTGCAGCTGGAATTCTCTCTGTTCCGCCATCCGTTCGTCTCAGACTCTAAATATTGTCCGAAAGTATCGTAATGTCTATCTATCCAGTCTGTTTTTAATAGCAACTATTCTACTCCGGCACCTTTGATCCATTCTAGTGAACGATTACGGTGCTTAATTAAATGCTATTACTCACTCACTTACTTACTTACACACACACACACACACACCAAATTTTCTTAGTAGGATGGTGGGATCGGGTGCCACACAGAGTATTGGAAGGTAATTCAAGGAGGTATTTTTAGGATGGATAAACCAACAGAGTGAAGACGCTGAGTGGTGAAACTTGAAGCATTCAGCTCTGACCACAGAAAGTCACCTGTGAAACAGCATCCGTTCTTGATCCTTCAACGACTTTTTTTTACATTATTGACTGATGCTGGCAGTCAGTTGCGGTTGGTTGGTTGGTTGGTTGGTTGGTTGGTTGGTTGGTTGGTTGGTTGGTTGGTTGGTTGATTGATTGATTGATTGAGTTTTGGCATTCCACTCAACACAGTGTATGTGATTTTGTAGATGCTCCCAGCCAATCTTTTAGCTCAGTACTGAGAAAACTAACTCTGGCACAACAAAAGCAACCTTTTGTCGGGAACACAATGATGCTGTAACTTAGAATAAACAAAGAACTAATGCCAGGTTTGGTTGCCTCTTGTGAGCTCTGGCCTGGAAACAGAGACCGTGTACACTGTTGTTGTGTTGACGTGTGGCAGTAGCTAGTTGTTGCATGCATTAGACTGTTGAATGTACTGTGTAGTTGGTAGCCACGTTGAGCTGACTCCACATTGTGAGAAAACCCTCGAGCCCGTCTGGAACAAACTCTGTGAGGTAAATATGTCTCCTGTTGTTGTCTACTCTCGTCCTGTGCTGTATTGTTAGCCGTCTGCTTTCAACGTGATGCTTGCCGTCTGTCTGTCTCTTTTGACAAATGTAACTGTAAGTGTTCTCATGACGTCATTAGTATATGATGCTGACTCAATGAACCTGGTTGGCTGTTTGCCGCTTTACGTGATTTCTCCTCCAGTTGTTTCAACACGGAACCTTTAACAATAATCGGATCAGATTTTCTATAGGACAGTTGGCATTTAGTGAATAAGCATTGGCATTAGGGAATTGGCATTTAGACCAGCCATCGGCGTTATCCGTTCTTGAGCCGACAAGTAACTCCTGGTTGAAGGACGTTGCTGCTATTTCTCTGTATCTCCATTGTCTTATATTTATTGTATTTTTTACTTAGTTTTTTAATGCGTGCTAATGGACTGTTGGTCTGTTAACAGTTTGTGATTATTGAGCTGTTTTGACACAGTGCATTGATGAAATGACAGACACCGTCCTCCGGCAAATGTCACACTGATGCATACACAACAACAATACACCAGTAGCTTTAACATCGAGTTGTTTTAAGGGATGTATGAAAACCCACATATTTTGTCATTCCTTCCCTTTATTGTGACTGTTAGCTCACACTATAGGCTTAGCTTTGTTATCTTGCCCTTGTAGCTTTCAGCTTATGGCATGTTAAATTTGTTGTTTTTAATAGTAATAGTAACACTAATAATAATAATTACCCAATACTTATCGTCTGTATTGTATATATTTGTAGTTTGTCGTCACTAGCGAAGTGGCAGTGAACATTGAGGTCTATGACAAAGATGCTATCGGCGGCGATGACTTCCTTGGAAGGTTTTCACTTCTATTACCAGTCTCTATGCATTTGCAGTTAGAATTCACATTGCACAGGGTCAAAGGTCACAGTACCCTGCAAGCCTAGTAACCAGCAGAGTTTACGTCTGCGAGCAGGCTATGATGTCAGCCTGCGGGGTCCGTGACCTTTGACCTAGCTCGCCCAGCATTTGCAATCAGCGTATTAGTAGTTTTTCTGTGAAACTGCTAAATTGAGATAATAGCAAGTTTTAGAACACCGATAAAATCGTTCAATATACTGTAGAATGCAAAGTGAGTGTACATCATAAGAATTAATTAACAGCAAGAATTTTAATTTGTTACAATTTTAAACATTATCTTTTTTATTAGTTAGTAGCAGCAGTGAATATGTATTGCATTGTTTGTTTGCATAGGAAAATGATCACTTTTCAACATCTCAAGTCGGTGTCAAGTATTGATGATGTAAGTGAAGATGAGAAGGGATTGTTTTTTTATTCTTGCACCCTGTACATTACAATTAAGTCATTATTTTTGCAATTCGAATACTGTAACTTTTTGGTAATTTACCTTCGTATAAAGTAGAAACACTTTTTTGTTTCTGCATTTGCTGTGTTTGTTTAATAAATTTGTATGATTAATTGAGTCACGCTTGTACGTAGTTGCCTGCTATGTGTTCTGTATGTGATTAGTGAGTGTTTGATTGCAGTGGTTTACATTGGACGATATAGAGAAGGGTCAAATTAAACTGCATGCCAGCTGGAAACAACTCAACAATAACCCGCTCTCTCTCGCACAGGTACAAGTTTATTTCGTTTGTTGCAGACCTTACTAAATGCATTTACGTGAAAAAACCTTGCACATTAAACGACCAGTGCCGTGAACGTGTCATCTGTTGGGTGTGACCATAGCCGCCGCGCCAGACAACGCTGTTGAAGCTGTCGTACGATCACCAACAAACATGGCCGCCGCCAAGATTGTGGCTGTTGACTTCAACAAAATGACGTCACTCGACCGGCCTGCGTGCTCTTGGCCATGTTTGTTGGGGAAGATCTGCTAGCCAATTGACGGCTTCAAACGCTTCTGCCGTTCTGATTGGATGTAATAAGTTTATACTGCATTGGGCTGATAGTCGCCAATGGCATATTGGCCTATTAGTACTCAGCAACTAACCATATACCGTATACCCTAACTTATCACCATTTTTGCACTGAAAGTATGCTATTTACACCAGAAATAAACACACAACAAATGACATCAAATGATTAGTATGTAACTGATTTCCTATGTTGTTACAGTGTAATCTATAATAGCCGTGTTTTATTTCACAAACAGTATACCATGTGTGATAACCATATTGTTGCCTGGTTTGTTAGTATAGGTATTTGATTTGTGTGTGATTCTGTGTATTAGTTTCATAGGCCTCGTTATTTTATTCTTTCTCTTCTTTCTGTAATTTTAACTATGGACACTCTGTCTGAAACTTGATGGATGGATGGAATGCTGCCGGTGCCTTTAGTAATTATTGACGCGGTGACCTGTTGCTGTAGCTGAGTGTGTTGTATTGCAGGCGAAGCGTGAGAATGAAGCGGCGTTTGGTGAGCACTTGTCAGTGGCTGTTCTGTTGGTCTTTGTCGACTCGGCCAAGAAACTCCCGGTAACGTACGTCTCTTTTTGGACGTGGCTGTTGTTCTCTCTCCATAAATGCTGCTAGCTATTTATTACCAGTATTCTGGCAGTGATCTTGATGAGAATATGTATAACTGTGAAAGCGGCAATATCTCTATAGTCTTACTTACAATATCGCTGAATAGACTTATTTGCCTGAATATCTAGAAAATGCTTTACTAATAAATATTCATTCAAAATTATCATATATGCCTGTTGTTCTGCAGTTTGCTGTTATGTTAATTACTTTTTGCATGAATGAATGTTCTCTAGTTTTGTTAAGTATATCGCTGACATATGCCAAAAAGGTGTCAAAAAACTACAGATGTTTCTGACATTTAGTAAAAACGTTTATGTCTTACCATTTGTAGCCTATTACAACTGGCATAATCGATTTTTGAAAATAATACCAATTTTTTGTTAAGATGCACCAAGTGTGACGAGCATGGTTTACATTTTGCTGACTGTACGTTTAATTAGACTAAAAAAACAAAGTTATCGTTCATACATGAGTTCAAAAAAAGAAAATTAAACACGTGCTCACGACGTGCATGTTCAACAGCGTCAGTCTGTCCTCTACAGACAGCACGGCGTAGCTACGCCAAGCCATAGGCTGGAGGTGACCGGCCGGCCAGCCTACTCACCAGACGTCACGGACGACTAGGTTAAAGCGTTAGTCACACTAGACTAAGCATACGTCACACCAAGTCAAGGGGTTAGTTAGACACATATTTAGGACAGTTCACTATTATTGATATTGACTGTGATTAACCCTGTAAATCCACTTTCCAAGTAAATTTAAGACTAATAAATGTGCCATGTTCCAGTCATTCAGGTGCAATGAAACCTGTGACTATTCCAGTAGTCCTGGTTTGCTGGCTTTATGTTTACTTTCTTTTTAATTTGTGTAACATATCC
>Ga0209782_1000324_pt1 | contig 19630 bp, 9 predicted proteins | sample WorMetmaBAHAMAS1_FD_187390 | JGI IMG/M metagenome (GOLD analysis project Ga0209782, IMG submission 187390) | Marine gutless worms symbiont microbial communities from Max Planck institute for Marine Microbiology, Germany - Inanidrilus... | ecosystem: Host-associated > Annelida > Digestive system >...
CGAAGCCAACGCTGATCTGCTTGCATGTCGAGATTTTAGCATGTGCTGGGCTTCCTTTTTTTACACTTTTACGTCATATAGGCTTATATGAAGTGGACGTGGATATGAATGGAATGAAACTTTGCTAGCCTATCGGAAAAAACGGCTGACTTGATCGAGCGCCGTTTGAGGTGGTGGATTGAGTGGGCACGAGGAACCATATGTGGAGGTCAAGATTCTCCAGTGCATTGAAATGGCAAGCTTTTGAGGAAGTGCCAGCGTAGCACAAAATGGCATATCAGCCATGCAAAACCGCGCTATACCAATCGAGCTGCTGTTTGGAATGATTAATAGGGTGGGCCTGGGCCCAAAGAATCGTGTATGAGATGTCTGTGCACATTGGCGCCACCTGGCCAATTCGGTTGAACAATTGCGCACGCTGGCTATGATCGAGTGTTTGTCACCAGAGAGACGATGACAACAAATACTATAATATTGTGGCCCAACTCGGCAAAATTTTGTGACACTGATCTTGACCTCTGCTCGGCATCGACTTATTGGAAAGTTGAATTTTGGTTAAACGTTTCAAACTGTGATATTGCAATAGTAATTCCCAATTGTGTTGTAGAAACTTTTTTGTAGGTCTTTTCGCTGCACCTTGTAGGTTATGTTAACAACGTAACCACTTTACCTTGAAAATTTTGTCAAGGAAGTCGTCGGCATTTTTGTTGTCAACAGTTTATTATTGATCGGTTTTAGTGAATAATTTAAGTGTATATTGTGTATATATAGTTCGTTTACTAAGAATGGCTACAAAATCGGAAAAAGACAAACAGAAGCCTTTTCATGATAAAAATCAGATGATTCTATCTGGATTACTGAGAGACGATGACAATAAATACTGCGTTGACTGTGATGCGAAAGGTTGAGAGGGTCTGACTAAAATATGACATAGACGTAGATGTAGACGTGCCAGATAAAGATTCTTAGACAGTCGCTTAACAACGGGATAGTCCTAAACAGTGTAAAACTTAAAATTTAATGTACGGTACCTGATAGTGCGTGTATATGGTAGGCATGGTGTTATTGCCACCCGGATTATCCGGTGGCAGATGGATTATCTAATTAATAGAACAACAGCTTACTCATCTCGACACTACCGCTCACAGCTACGTACCATACTGGACTGACCCTTGGCTGAGCTCGCGTCCTCCCACGAGGCCGTCACGGCAGCCAAGGGCCAATCAGCGTGCAGCCAGGGTACGCCAGGGCCAGCTGCTAATCCACGCCACTGGCCGGATAACCGGCGGCGTCGGGGCGGGCCCACAGAGGTGAATTATGGGGCATCTGCCCGTCCTCGTCACTCGTTGGTTGGTAGTCTGAAATTTTGAATCCGTGACGCCGTTCCACTGGATGGCGACGTCGTCGGGAGGCCGGCGCGCCATCGTTCTCGATGGCGCGTTGCCCCCTGGCGATGGGGGATGAAAATTGGGCCTGTGGAGTCACCGCATTCTCCCTCCTTACACTATTGCAGCAGTAAATGATGGTGCAAATAAGTAAGCTAGTTTGGAGCTTCTGTGTGATGAATGATTTCCTTCAAGGTGACCGTCTTGCATAATGCAAGATGGTCACCTTGAAGGAAATCATTCATCACACTCAAGCCCCAAACTAGCTTACTTATGTTGCATTCCAGTTCAAATGATCATAGAGCAGCGACTGATGTAGTCCTGTGTTGCAGTCTTTAGTGCTGTCTTGCATGGTAGCTTGTAGATGGTAATAGGCCTGTTGAGTATTGATAATTTGTACTGGATGTTGATTTGTTATTTTTTTACAAACAAAAATTTGTCATGATTTATCTACTGTTATTTGTGGAATGTATGCAGACCCTAACTGTAGTGTTGTGTAACTGTAAAGCCCCTTGTACACTTGAAATTTATTAAAAAATTTGTTAAAGGGGCTTAATAACTGTTTGTTAATGTTTTATTTGCTGTTGTAATGCAGTGATATATGCAAATAAATTATCACTTCCTTACTCATTCGAACTTAGTCTCAGCCCATCTTGATTCAAAGTTATGCTCAACAGATATTGACTTACGCCACTTCAGTGTTTTTGGACGCTTACTGCAGCATCATTTACTGGTGTAATAGATTTTTTCATATGGTAATGCAAATGCATATGTGTGAATGATAGCACAATTTTTGTTAATTGTTAGCGACAAGGAAAACAAATGCAGTGAAATGTGGGGAGATGTGTTCTATTGCATTTCTTGGCGGGCATGATGCCGGGTGGCAGGTAACACTCTGTGATCCCATATGGCTCGTGAGTTCCCGTAGTGGTGAGGCTAGTTGCAAACTGCTATACTACATTTGCTTAGTTTACTTTTCTTTACTTTTATATACTACTGTAACAAAAATTGTTGTTTGTTGTTTAATTTTTAGGTCCTACTTGGGCATCGTGGAATCTTGGGGTTTTTCTCTGTATTCGCTGTGCAGCAATTCATCGCAACCTTGGTGTGCATGTGTCTCGCGTAAAATCTGTCAACTTGGACTCATGGACCTCAGAGCAGATATCGGTAGGACGTGCTGATGATGGATAATGTTGCCGTCTGATTAATGTCTCTTCACAGAGTTACATCAGTGATGTGTGTTGAAAGTGATGCTTACATTTAGACTTGTACCCATTCTGCTGATGATTTTCGATGTTAACTAAATTGTAATTTATTCTGTTAATTATTGTAGTCATTTTCTGTTATTGTCAGATGCACAGTTGTCTCTTTTCCATTATGTACAACTCAGAGACAGGATATAAACAGAAAAAGTTAGATGGTGGTATATTTCTTGACCGACTATGATGACACTCACAGTTTTAAGAACGAATATCTTCTTTACTTTTGTTTTTTATTTTGTAAGGTATTGTATAATGATAACTTTTGGCCTTTTCTTTCACCTGTTAAATGTCGTGGACTGTGGAGGTTTCAAGCACTAGCAGTGTAAGAATAAAAATGCTTTTCATTATTTATTTTGACATACTCTGCTCGTAAAAGTATCACTTTCTCTTTGCTGTAGGTTTTCTTTCACACTGAATTTTCACCATTGTCTCTGGTTTTTCTGAGCACAGTGTTGATGTCGCCACTGCTTTCACTGATAATCTGGAACTGTCCTTCTTTTTGTCTTTGATGTCATGCGATGATTGTGTCAAACAGATGATGCAGGATATGGGAAACAGTCGAGCGCGGGCCGTTTATGAGGCTAATGTTCCTGATGATTTTCGACGACCGCAGTCTGACTAGTATCCATTGTGATTTTTATATAGCCTGCAAGTGCGAGATTGAAACTTTCTCACTTTCGGTGGTTTTCGAGGTTGTAAGAAAGTCACAACAATTTTAGCGCAACAAGTCTCTCTGTCTTTCTTGGCCCGTAGTTTTGTGCTAGTACGCATCACAGCATGGTTTCTTATTCTGCCAGTTTTTTTGTCAGATCAGCTTAGCACTGCAGGTAACCGAGTAAAGTCGAAACGAATCAATCAGTCTAACTAATGATGAAGTTAGCAATTGCAGTAACATTTTCGAATTTTTACAACTCTGGAGGTGTCTTGCTTGTGAATCTTTAACACATTGTGCAGTGGACTGGAAGGATTCATTCGTGCTAAATATGAACAGAAGAAATATATCGCTGCAGAATGGGTTCCGCCCAAACCAAGGGTATAGTTATGTTTAATTAGTGGATTACTGTACTTAGTTTTTTTTATAAAGCTTTGCTAATTAGCAACTTTATCATCTCTGTGAAGTATGCACACATATACTACTATTTTACGGCCCATTATACAGGACAACCTGGGTCAACAGGCCTCACCAGTTGAGAACTGGGGGATTTTGTTAGAGCATAGTTTTACGCATGTGATCAGTGGTGTCTGCATCGCATACTATGAATATCCACAGATGTGCTGACTATCCACCACTCACACACATCAGCTGTACCATGCGTCTCAAGTTCTTTGGCCACTCTGTTGAGTGGTTGCGTTCCAGAGATCTTTAAAGCCGCATACATCCCGCCGCATCTGAAGAAGTCAGGCATGGATCTGGCTGACGTCCAGTCGTATACAGACCTATATCCAACCTCTCGGTTGCATCCAAGCTACTAGAATGGCTAGTAGCGCAGCAGTTACTTGGACATCTGAACCGGTCAAGTCTGCTGCCACGGCTTCAGTCAGCACACCGTGCCTTCCTGTCGACAGAGACCACCATGTCAAAGGTTTTGACAGATATCCTTCTCGCTATCGACACTGGTGATCTATCTGCACTGGTGTTGCTGGATCTGTCAGCGGCCTTCAACACGGTGGACCACGACTTTCTGATTTGTCGGCTGAGAACTTCCTCCTGTCTGGATTGGTGCTCCAATGGTTCCAGTTATATCTTACCGGCCGGCGCCAGTATGTCTGAACCGGTTCGTTCCTCTGCATCCTGTACGACACTGATCGTGTCCGATACTGTTCCTGCTGTACATTGCCAATCGTATTTCACTGATCCAGAGTCACTGTCTCTGCCCACACTTGTACGCAGACGATACACAGATTTATGGATCCTGTCGGCCATCTCCGTCACTGGAGTGTCAGAAATCGATTACCACCTGTGTCAAACTTGACGTAAAACATATAGCCCTTTCGGCAAGCATGCAGATCGGCTAAATAATTTTCAGCTTTCTTCAATTTCATGGTTTTACGAGTGATTGGCTGGTATACTGTGGCTGTGTTGTATCTGTATGCTAGGTAGCGCAGTCACGTGATATGTCATCATCAGCCGGCAGTGCAGGGAGTGGGCACGGACCACACACGGCCGACAGGGAAAAGGTATCGACCGCACATTTAAGAGAAAAAGATGATACTCCAGATACCTGAGCTTATGCCATCAGTTTAATTGCAATGTCTACATTTGGTGTTACAAGATTTTGTTTGGTGAATGGCTGTTATTACTTATAACAATACATACTGCTATTAGTTGTTTGAACTAAGTATGACAGGGCAGTTTTAACTGTATTGAGTAACTGTTAACATTTCGTAGTTGACTGAAGTGACCACAGTTACTGCAAAGTAATTTCTATGTGAATGTACAGCACGTAGTAGACGCATCAAGCAGGAAGCTGAGACCACGGTCGTCCGCGGCACTGCCAGATGTATGTGGCATTTAAAATAACTTGTTCAGGAATTGGTTATTGTATCTTTGTATGTTTGATGATTGTGTGATTTGAGTTTTAAAGCTCGATATTACCATGTTTATTTGAAAGCGCCATTAAACCTTAACCGACCAACCATGCACACTCGCTATTTTCATCGTTAATATTGTAGCATGTGGTAAGGAGTGGCTTATGCACTGTTACTGTTGCTGTTTTTGTTAAACTGCACATTTTCTCGTGTCTTGGCAGGTTGGACTGTGTTGTGTCTCCTAGGGTTTTTAAAGAAAACTTTTTCATTTTTTGATCTTTGCTTTTTACACTAGGCTGGCTTCCCTTCCGGTGCCCAGTTAACAGTATAAAAACTATGAAATGGAGTAGTGAATAAATATAATACTAATAAAAGCATTTATGTAGCGCTGTGTGGTCCTAGGATGCAGAAATGCTAACAAAGTGTTGTATTTGTGAGGTAGGCTGTTTTCCAGCCAAATCGGTTGGCCGGTACCCACTTAGTTTTCTTATGCCATTAGTTCATATTAACGGATGCTGAGACATTTCTTGGTCATTAGTTATGTTAGTATTTTTGTTAGAATAGATGAACAGTTTTAGATGTACGCAATATAGTCTCAAGATTGGTTCACATTGCTTCGACAGAACCAAACTGGACTGAACTCATAGTTGGAACACATGTAAACTATTGTGACCCTTTATGTTGCTGCTGCTGCTGAATTGAACTGGTTCTGAATATACTGTTACAGAACGTGTTAAGAACTGCAAACTGCCACTTTAGTTCAGTTTAGAATGGTTGCCATAGTATGCTCATTTTTAGAACTGAAACATTTGCTGCAAGCTCAACTGAAATAGTTAGTTCAGACCATTTCAGTCTAGTTTTGTGATGATGTGAATGGACAGTTTCATTGATCTGACTGCTGTTGGTCTCAACAGCATGCACAACATGGTTTCTGTAACAAGCATGTACAGGGTGCGCCAATAAAAAACAATCCCCTATTGGCGCACCCTGTAGACATTTGTATGATGATCTTAGGGCAGTCGTGTTTTTTGCGCCATTCTGTGCAGTTGACACAGTTCCGCTCTTTGTTATTTTTTGCTGTACTATATCTATGTTGATGAATAAATATGATTGATTGATTGATTGATTGATGTGCTGCAGTTGTCGTTAAAATCACCTGCAAGCAGTGCGGCTCAGGCACCAGCGCCGGTCGTAACATCGACGCCGACACAGGCGGCACCGCAGCCGCCGCCAACCACTGCACAAGTGGACCTGCTTGGACTCGGTAGGAGCAAGCGCTCTGTCGTCAGTTATCTTGATTCTTGACTTCTCTGATCTTATTCGGTGTTTTGATTTAAGCCACTTTTCTTTGTTCAAATGATCAATATTTCCTCGTTTCTTTTTAATCAACCTAGATAATATTTTCACCATGTCGGAGAGTCGGCGTGAAGGCAGCAATGCCCGTCTGGTGGTTGTCGGATGAGGTCATGCCCGTGGTTAGTGTGGTGTGTGATGTATGCACCAGACGAGCCATCCTTCTGCCATGTTAGTGTTGACTCGCTTGTTTTTCTGGAGAATTCGATTCACTCACTTGTGCACGGTATGTGGCAGACATATCACCGCCGTCACAGCAGGCCGATGCAGATCCTTTTGCCGACTTCCTATCAAGTGCTACGTCGTCAGTGGCGCCGTCTCAGACCATGGAACCTGCCAGCTCTGAGGTGTTTGGCTCAGCGGCAACCGCTGCCCAGACCAGCACCAGCACAAAGGATGCTATAATGGCTCTGTATGGCAGCTCAGCCATCGCTGCCGGACCATACGGCATGCCGCCAGCTGGTAGGTGCAATTCGCCGAGTTACTGATACTGCTGTAAGAGTGCCTTTGATGTTTGGACACTGTTGGTTGAGTCCCTAAAAATTGAGTGATTACGTGTTGGTTGTCTAGAGTGAAGTGCATATGATCCAGCTGATACTATTGCCACCCGGTCATCTGCTTCGTTAAAATCCTGAATGCATAGTTTAACATAATGGTGTGAGCTTACCCAGATGTCCGGAAAAAGCTGCCATTGAACAGATATTGTTCTGTATAGTGATGAAACTCAATTTATCAGTTTCACTAATTGCTGTGCTGAAACTTTGTGGTTCTGTTGGTCATTCTGACATATTTCCTGCATCGCTGCATTCCTCGACTGCAATGATAAATTGTCTACCAGTCACTAACGGGAAGAACTGTTCTGTGCTGAATTTTGTGCCGTACTACAATAGTGCGCAGTGATAGGCGCACATACAAGCAGTTCTTAACTGTTGGTTTAGGTTTAAGTTTCATTTTTAAATATATTTTTCGTTTTGACTAATGCCGTATTGTTCTTGTGTTGTTTGCTTTTGTTGTGTTGGGTTCAATTTCTTTAGTACTCATCCTAGAAATTGGCTCGGAAGAACATCTCTAAAGTGACCAATTTTGTTTCGAGCAGGACGTGAAACCTTAATCAGTATACTCCGAGAGAGTTATGTAACTGTATTGATTACACACTTCTCATTTTGCAGTGTTGTCTGTGATGGCAGTTCGTCGGCAAATGTCGGGTCGATGATGAGCATGGATGTTTGTGCTGAAGCTGAGTTGCTGGTGTGTGTGTCTAGGTGGAGTGGGCGTGCCCGTACAGCCGAGTGTTATGGCTAATGGAATGATGGGCATGACACCACAGATGATGCCATCAATGCAGGTTAGAATCTGCTGTTGTCCTGGTGGTCGATTTTCACAGCACATAGTAAAGTAAATGGAGTATAGCAGTTCACAACCAGCCTGACCATTACAGGAACGCACGTGCCATATGGGATCACACAGTGTTACCTGCCACCCGGCAGTGATGACATTCCCGCCTTTACCACAGCCAATTAAAGCTGGTACTCGATTTAATGACCCCAGATGGATGCAAGGCTGAGTTGACCTAGTTGGTTTGATTACATACTGAGGTGGTATACCCGCTTAAACACGGTCACCCATCCCAGTACTAACCTGGCTCAGTGTAGCGTAACTTCGTTCATGCGACGAACAGCGCCACCTCTACAGCCAAGCCACCAACCACAGCATATGGTTGGTATTCTGGCATGGCTTTTTTGTTTGTATAACTGAAAATCAGCAGAAGTCGAGAGAATTGATTGCGAGGACTACATGCAAGCCTGTCACCAGAAATTGTCCAGTTGGTTCTGGCTAACCATTTGTCCGCTGGATACATTTCTTCCATCTGTTCTGAATATCAGCCTTTAGAGATAATTGGTGTAGGTTTTTTTCTAGCTAGATCACTTTCCTGTTACCTAACCAGCATCGTCAGTACACCGAAAGAAACACTGCAATGACTTATCGTCATATTTAATTTCTCTCTCAAATAAAATCATAAAATCATGTTTTGGTTCTTGTACAGTTGTTGGACATATAGTAACTTGCATGGATAGTGTGCTGTAGTTTCGTAACTTTGTCGACCAAAGGGTATTTTATGTCATTGCAAATAGTTTTCAGTGTTCCGTATTTAGTCATTGCATATGTGTATATTGTAGAAAGTTTCATGAATGTCGTGAAAATTTGTGTTTTTAGGCCCTTTTTATTTTGAAAGTTTACCAAAATTTCAAAGGGAATTTTAAAATACAAATTTCCAGTGTGAAGGGGGCCACAATAAGTAGAATTTTGAAAGTGATTTATTTTGAAAGTAGACTGTTCACACAAGAAATTTTCTTGCAAAAGAGACTTTTGAAAGGGAATTTCGAAATAAAAATTTTCCAATGTGAAGGGGGCCTAATGGCATTAAGAAGTTGAGTGTTTAAATTCTCTGTCGTAATTTAATAGTCGCCTTTTTACTTTTTTTACAAATATTGTTGAGGTATGCAGAGTTGCAAAGTTCGTGTACGATGTAATTATGTGGCGAGATTCTGAATGTATTTTATTGGCTGGTGAAAACATGCCTGTGTATTTGCAATATTCAGCTGAATTTATTTTGCAGTATATACATGGTCGTGGAGTCAAAAATGTACGGACTGATAGTTGAGAGTAATTTATTAATGTGAAATTTATTTAAGGCGAGTGGCATCTGAAGTTGACGATTTTATCTGGTTGCAGCATCCGATGTATGCTGGTTCGGCAGCGGGACCTAGTTGCTACGGTATTGCTATGGCACCGGGTGGTGCGGCAATGATGCCTGGCGCTGGCATGATGCCTGCAGCGTACGGCATGCCAGCAATGTACAATCTGCAGCCGGTATGACTGGCACATATTGCATTAGTAGCAGTTATAATAATTGCCTTGCATTTTAAACATGCAGTGCTGAATTTAGAAAAAAATCATATCTTCGTCATGTTCGAATACATGATGTTTACTATATATGAAGACATAAGTGCGGTTTTTCTGCTTGTTATGGAGGAGAAATTGAGCCTCATAGCCAGTCCACACTGCCAGACATGACTCAGTGCAACTGTCAAGTCGGGCAGTATCAAACCACTGAAGGTAACTCTATTTGAAACTGAAGTTGAGAGCAAATCCAGTTGGCACTATTTGCAGTATATTCAGAGCGATAGTTTGTTTACTGTGCCACACAATTCTGAAAGGTTTGTTTCGTGTGCACTAATCAGTATTAGCATAGCTGTTGATGGAAGCAAGATTCCACGATCTCTTGTGGCTTACTTTGCCAACGCAGTGTGTGTGATGTATGTGGAATGCAGATCCAGAATCAAATGGCGAATCTGAACATTTCACCGGCTGGTTATCCCGTGAACACTGGTATGGCAGCTGCGGCCGATCCATATCGGTTGAACTGGGGCAACTCACAGCCGACTCAGCCATATCAGATGTCTGCGAACGTCAATCAATAGGATAATTTTCTTAGCTACTCTGTTTACATTAATCTTTTTCCTACACCTGTCTTGACACCTTCATTGGTTACCTAAATTTGTTTTGATGTACTGATGTTGATACAATAATATTGTTGTTGATTGCTATAGAGTATTCAGTTTATATTAGGCGATAAAATATAACCAACTGAGATTGCTGCAAACCAACATTTAATTTATATGGCGCATGTTCTTAACTTAATTTTTCGACATTGTTTCAGTTTACATGTTGTTCACGGTTGGCCTCAGTGTCCTGTGACAAAAAAAGAATCACTGCTTAATGCAAGATTATGCTAACTGAACTTACGTAATGATAAACATTTCAAACTATCGCTATCGCCACAGCTGAACGCCTCTGTTATCTCAAATGTGCAAAATTGACCAAAATTGCTTTACTGTACTTGGCATAATAGCTGTGAAGCAGGAATCAAGCAGTGTAGTGCAGTATGCTGCTAAGTCATATGTGTATATATGTCGTCTTTGTTGAGTGAACTTTTGTCTATTGTCATCATCAGTTTAATTGTTATGCCGTGTTTCCTCCCTTCCAAGAAACCCGTGCCACTTGTTTCTACGATGACTGTCACAGTGGACAAAGTTTTGAACACTGCAGACAGAAAAATAGTCCAGATAATTCTCTCCGGTGTAATTTATCACCTCGACTTAGCTATGTCACTCACCGCAGTATCTCAGAACAGCAATGGTGAAGATACTTTAAATGTTGGACAAACATTATGTAGAATCCGCTGACTGACACTTTTGTTGACCATTGTGCTTACAGTTTGTCCGCTTTGTGAACTTTGGGTTGTGTTTTGGTATGGTGTAAGTTTTATGATCCACAAGCTTGGATTGGTTCTGTTTAAAAGGCGATAAACCTGTTGGATTAAAGGACGCAGCTTTGTTGTAATAGGAAAACATGGCACTGCAGTTACCATTTGTAACTGAAAGCAAATGAAGAGATGTTTCCTGTCGCAATGTTGAGGAAAGTATTCGAGTCGGTCTACGTGTGCCGGAGTTATCGTAAAAACAGGTGGCCAATTTTTCCCGGGACACGGTTGCTGTCTTGTCTGTCTATAAGTACTTAGTTCACTTGATGATATGTGTGTGTCACGCGGCTCTATGTATACTCACCAAGCAGTGATCTTTCATGTTACAACACGCGTTCTTTCACCTAGATCATCCATACCTCTAGTGGGTATGGTAAGTAGTGTCCAGGTGGGGGTAATTGTGGTAATTGTTTTTTTTTCTCTCCAATGTTTGAGAAATTTATTGCTGCTGGTGTGAGGGTTATACAGAGGATTTGATGCTTGAGTTCCAGTAGGAGATTGTCATCTTGTGTCATTTATTTTTTGAGTTCTATTCTGTTATGCTGTTGATTGGGTGATTGACAGCAAAGGCATCTCACCTCTTTAAAACCTTCTTCCCCAGATTTTCTCTCTTTTTGAGTGGAGATGGACCTCTCTCTACAATAGACTGCATCAGAGCTATGATGTTTGTCTGAAGGCTAAGAGTGAAGAATATTAGAACTGTTTCTGAGATATGTTATCTACATCAGTTGTGCCGGGTGATACACACGCGTGCACAGTTCTTACAGTTGACTGTTTGTGTATCTTTAGTAGGTTTTGTTTTTTTTATGTTACTGTTTAGCCTATGTTTTTGTATTTTTTTGTTAACTTAGGAGGCCATTTTTGTGTTCACTGATTATGTTGTGTTGATTATGTTTCTTTACTACTGGCCAAGAGATTGGCTAGGAAGAACATGTTCGATATAACCTATTTTCTGTCGAGTGGAATGTAAGCCTTAACTCAGTCGATCAATGGGAAATGAATCTGGCCAAGCATGGAGTCTCCTGTGGTTAACTGGTTTAAGCAGTAATCATAAGGACTTTGTTTCTTTTGGAGTTGTTCTCACATTATTGTGATTATGAATTCATACATGCCATTCACTCATTCGCACAACACTTACAGACACTGACAGCTGGTAGTATATGTGACTAAGATGTGGCGGGTTTTATGAGTTAATATGGCTGTGTAAATTTGTTTTTTAGTGCAAAATGCTTGCTTTAAACTGCCTAGGAAGCTAGTTCTTGCACAGACTCTGTAAATATTCCAGCTTCTTTGAGGTTCATCAGTCTTGTGCTTGTACAGTACGTGTTTTAAAATGGTGAATTTATGTGTTCTGCATTTCCACTTCGAGTTACCGTTTTCTTGTGATGACAATTGTTGTTTATTTGTAAATAGCACACAATGATTAGATCAACTGGTTTCCCGAACCATACAAGTTTGTAACTTCACATCATGAAATATCTTAATATGCTTCAGCAGTTTTCGTCATTACACATAAAGCTGCCGTCGATCTGTTATGAAATTTTATCACAAAATGTCTTTGCTGCAGTGTTTATGTTTCACTGCAATTATCCCGGAGGTTTGCTTTTGGTCAGCTCAGTTTAGCATGCAGTAACTCCACAAAAGAAGATTAATTAGACAAAAACTTAATAAGTTACGTGTTTTGCACATATTGTTGAGTTCATCCTTGTGTCAGCTGTAATGAACAAACTCTCTTCTCCAGTGCCGGTCGTTGTGCAGTTATTGGTCTAGTGTGTGTTCTGTTGCTTGTCGTGTGATATTGTTTTGTTGTTGGCTCGTCACTGTGTGTGAAACCGGCCGATCTCGGTTGCTGTTGACGGTAGACTTGATTTTGTTTCTTGGCGTGTTTCCGATAATACTAACGACCTGTATTTCCGACGTAGATTTTCGGCACCTGCAAAATCATTTTGTAGTAAATTGAAAACCTGAGATATAGCTGTGTTATTTAGTTATGTCATCAATATTCAACATTCACTTGTGTTTGTAAATTCATTTGTTCATTTATTTTTAAATAAGCCATAATCCATAGAAAATATAGAAATACCAGTAATTAGAGTATAGGCAGTTTTATGTTGGTGTGACTTTAATAACTTGGTGGTGAACACTATGGTACGTCGTTTTATTGATACAACAAATGGCTGAAAGTCAGAAATTCACTATACTGTACTTGTGTAGAATATCTGGAACCGTGTGTATTTGTGATCAGCTGCATTGCAAAGTGTATTCTTTTATGTTGCTGTATTTCCTTTGATTAAACTACTAGCTGTCACACGGTCATTATTCCTTCTTACACATCCGAGAGCGACAGAGGATTCATCGGAATGACATCTAAGTGCATCTCTTATGTTCTGTAATCTAGTGATGGATACAGATGTGGTGTCACGTCGCTGGACTCTATTTTCTTTCTATTTCACTTCTGCTGTAAGGGACGCCAATATGTCATTATAATGCAAAAGAAAACAAGACAAGTTGATACAGTAACACTAGCAACAGCTCGCATTGCCACCATTTTTGGTAGTTCAATCATTTTGCCAGTTTGAGCTAATATGCAACCTCATTTAAAACAATGGTATCTTGGGACCCATCTGAGTCTGCCCAAAATGGCATCTCTGTCAGTTCAGCTGTTTTTGCCGGGCTCATGCACACGGCCAATGCACAGAAAGACCATGGTATGTACGCTGCGCAGACAGCTGTGGCAATAGCTCGCATCTATTCACTCAGTGCATGTGATGCGGGCTAATCATTGTGTTTCAATTTATACAGGCTCTGAAGTTTTGTGGGCCTTTGTTGAACAGTCGGAACATTTTAAGGTGTGGCTGCATTTCAGTGTTAGAATCACTACAAGAGACCTAGCACTGGCTAATATGGCAGGAGATGATCCGCCCGCAAGTAGCACGGTGAGCAGCAGGGCTGCAGCACGGCGGCCGCAATGCGCGGTAAAGTGGGATCGGAATTTGAAACCTAAATTAACTATAATGCGCCAATGCACTTTCGTCACAGACAGACAGACGGACACTGACATCGTAGCATAAGCGCGAGATGTATATATTACATCTCGCGCTAAAAATTGAATTTAGTTGCTTTCATATGGTTTTGACATGACTGGGCTACTGTGACGTTGATACCAGCAGTAGTGGAATTATTCCAACTAGCGGATGAGACATTTTCTGAACGTGTGTTGAATGTTGACCTACAGGTGCTACACTATCTGCTGCCTCCAAGTACTGAATGCAGCTACAACCGCAGACGCCATGTCCATACGAACTTGTTACAAAAACTCGTAAATTAAACACTTAACAGTTTTCTTTCGTGCTTATGCTACGATGTCAGTGTCCGTCTGTCTGTCCGTCTCTCTGTGACGGAAGTGCATTGGCGCATTATAGCTAATTTATGTTTCAAATTCCAATCCAATTTTGCCGAGCATTGTGGTCGTGGGGAGGGGTAACCTAAACAACAACATCTCACGCTATGCTAGCCACTGCTAGGCCCTCTTGTTATACTTATGTTGTATAAAAACAGCTTCTGATCACCTTCATATTCATTCTAGTGAATAATGCATACTTGTCATTATTCTATTAAACGAATATTGTATTGTATAGTGATGCTGATCCTGCAGATGACATCATTATGGCTGCTCAGTTTATGGAGTGTAGACAAACTGGCAATGCTGTAGCCAGCAGCAGTATAGGCCTACATATAGTGCAGATGATCAGTCTAACATTTGTTTTGAAATTGCTATGTGACATTGCTATAGCAACCAAATTCTGGGCTAATCAGCGAAAATTGGCATGTCCCTCCATCGTACTAGCATTCCACATCGGATAGCAGTACAATGGTCACTTAAATAAAAATTTGGTGAGCTTAAGGCCGGTGAACCTGTATATTACAAGGCTAGATTGTGTAATCTTTTGGTGCAACTGCAAACTGGAGATAATTGGCATATCAGACCAATACAGTCGTAATGTACTGGAGCATTGGTCAGCAAATTTTTAAAAATTGATAGACTACATAGATTTATGGATGGGTATAATCAGTCTAAAATTCTTCCATGTGCAGTGCGACTTAGAGTTGAAGATGAACGCACGGCAAAATTATAACGAAAGCCTTTATTTTAAGTGTTCCTTCATAAAGCTGCTGCACAAAAGAAGTTGGACACTGTAATTATTGAGACTCTCAGTCTCATATCTCCGTTAGTAGGATAGTCTCAGTAGGTCGAGTACCAGAGTTAACTGGCTGGGGTTAAGGCGGTTGCAGGTAATACTGTGATCCAATGTGGCACGTGAGTTCCCGTAGCGGTGAGGCTTGTTGTGAACTGCTAGGCTATATCCAGTTACTCTACTTTACTGTTAGTTCTGTAGTGCGTGCCAGTGACTGCGTACAGTCAGAATTTGTTCGTCGTTTACTTACTGTGTGACGTTGGGTAGGCGCCGCACAGTGGGTAGGCGTGGCACTTTATTTGATAATAACATCATGTAGGTGATAGTTTTTTTTCTTGCAGTGCGAGTTTTAACTAAGTTTTAGCATTGTCGACGGTGCATAATCAGATGTAGTTGGAATCTCAGGATCTGTTGGTAGCCTCGTAGGCAGGGTCTCACTAAAAGCCGGCCCCACAGTCTGGAACACTCTGGACCATGATAATTGCGACCACTATGGAGACCGAATAGGCCGACCGGACCGCACAGACGGCATGATCATGCTGTATGCAGTTAGGCCTAACTCTGTATATGTTTAACGCATCTCCAAAAAACAGATCAAATTTTGAGGGAATTTATGAAAGATAAAAAGTAAAATGTGCACTGGTGAAAATAGGCTGAATCCCATAAAAGTCTATTAAATACAAAAAAGTAATGTTAAATTTTAAAGACAACGAACGATATGCATGCAGTTGTCTTTCAGACTGTGTGGTTGTGCAGTCGACTTTTTGTGAGACCACATAGGCAAATGCGGCATGCCGTAACTGTCCAGTACGACTAATCACAACATCGGATCACATCGGCCTAAAACAGGACCGCATTGGACGTCTAGGCAAACAACACTGTAGCATAATTGCTTGAATAACAAATTAAGTGTATAGGCCTACCAGTGATAACTGTACCATAATCACAGAAATATACATTATGCCTAAATATTTCTGTTCTACTGCACATGCTGTAAAGTTCCGTCGAGAATTGGTCCTTGAAAATGCAACAGTGCCCTTGAAAGTCCTTGAGAAGTCCTTGAATTTAAACATCAAAAGATAGTGGGAACCGTGTGTAATAAGCAGATTGAGATATTAGACAGTTTATAATTGTATTTTTCTTTGCAGAGTTTTACTTTCCAAATGGCTACTGCATTGACAAAGCGGCTCGCCACTGAGCCGGTGTCCAAGGTTGAGGTGCACATCAGTTGTGACAAGCTGATGGACAAAGATATTGCGTCCAAGTCGGATCCATGCTGTCTGCTGTATGTTATGAGCGGCAGTCACTGGGTTGAGGTGAGTGTGAGTCAGTTGCTTCAACATTATATTCTCACATTCCTCGTTGCGTGTATGATAGAAGCAGAAAAAAATGTATAGTTTATACTGTGTTCCAACACTGTTGCAAACTGCAGTGTGTGGACCATGAATTCGTAACTGTTAGCCTGTGTGAGCTATTTGCCAGGCTCTGCTGTGCATTTTTTAGTTGATTCTGCATCAGAGTGAAAGCTGTTGTGTGCATAGTTTGGGAGGACGGAGAACATAAAGAACTGCCTGAATCCACAGTTTTCTCGTGCTTTTGAGCTGGACTATTATTTCGAGGAGGTGCAGAAACTGCGTTTTGCTGTGTATGATATTGACAACAAGACTCCGCAGGTGTCTGACGATGATTTCCTCGGCCAGATCGAGTGCACGCTTGGAGAGGTATAGTATCATTTTGTAGTTGTTTATTTACAGTATTGGTGAGACTTCCTGTTATTGACATCTGTCATGTGTCATGTGGTTTGATGGTAGGACAGTGGTGATAGTTTGAATCCCAGGCGGCTGCTGCAGTGTAAGGTTTACTGGCAAGTTTTTTGTACCTGGTTGCCCACGTCAGCAATTTAAATTTTCTTCTGTGGTTTGACAATGTTGATTCAATGACAGGAAGGATCAGCTGGTCGGTCTGAACCTAACCTGTGCCACTTGTCTCAAAAGGTTTTTTTTAGAGTAAGTGGAGGAACAAAATGAAGCCAGAACCAGCTGAGCTTAGTTTACCCAGAAAACAACTTGTAAAATGGACGTGGTGGCTTTTGTTTGCTTAAGTTGCCCGCACGAGTAAAATAAAATAAAATGTTACAAAAACTTCTTACAGTTTGCAAAAATGTTTGCAATTTTTTTAGTATTAGCATATTGTTGCATCCAATCACGTCGGTCAGATGCACTGAGCTGCATATTCATAATGTATACTTATCGTGCTTGGCAGTGACACCTCCACATCAGGTGGCAGCGGTGTTATGGCATGATTTTCCATGACGTCATAATCACTACGTTATCGCTGCACCACCGTCCTGTATTGTCGACTGATCGACTAATGAACATGTATGACTCATCTAGCCTACTAGCTACTGAGCATACCAGTGCCCATCCATTTTTAGCGCGAGATGTAATATATGCATCTCGCGCTTACGATGTCAGTGTCCGTCTGTCTGTCTGTGACGGAAGTTAATTGGCGCATTATAGCTAATTTAGTTTCAAAATTATAGCTAATTTAGTTTCAAATTCCGATCCAAATTTACCACGCATTGTCGTTGCGGGGAGGGGTCATCTCAACAACAACATCTCACACTATGCTAGCCACTGCTAGACCCTCTTATTGCATATTGTTTTAGCATTGCTGTTTTGTTGCATGGTATGTTATGGAGGACCTGCAAGTTTTTGCAGAATTTATTTAGCCCGTTCGGCAAACTTGCCGGAAGGGCTATATATTTTTATTTTATTTTTAATTTGCGGAAAGTATTAGTGTGGATGCAGGATGCAATGAGTAAAATATAATTCTGTGTGAATGTTGTCTGCGGAACTTAGACGTTAGACCACATCTGATCATGAATTGTAGGTGGTCTCAGGAAGTCCTTTTACAAGGCAGCTGATGCTCAAAGGAACTACAAAAGCTGGAAATGGAACTATCACGGTACGTCATCAGATAGTTATTTACCAGTTATATTTTGTTGTATTTCACTAACATACATTACATGTAATTTCATCAAAATATGATTACTTTAGTAACTTAATTGATGGCAACTCTGCATGTGTGGTGTATGTTATTAAAACAAGTGTGTTTGTGTCATGACATTCGGTGTTTTGGTGTTTTAGCTCAGAGCGATTGAGATTGGTTCTGCCAATGACATACTCCATTTGTTATTCTCTGCCAAAGGTTTGGATAACAAGGTAACTACATTTTTGCTTTAGTGTCCCCATTGAATTTCCATTGTGGCATCAGACTTATGCTGTTTATAGTACTAAACAGCATTGAGACTTTTTCAGTTTTCAGCGCCTACAGCAGCTACAGACATCCATCTGTGTGACTGTCTGTCTGTCCATCTGTCTGTCTGTAACACTGGTGGATTGTGATCAAATTGTTCAAAAAAGTTTCAGCTTGTTGCATGAAACTTAGGCATAAGTTATAGTATTTTTACTTGCTTATGTATGTCTGACTCTGATGACATGAGAGGTCTGCTTTCCACAAGGTACAGTGGCTATACATGTATTTTGCAGATGAGGTGGACAAATTTTCAATCTTCTGGTGTAAAGCTTTTTTCCAGATTATGTGCACCAAGAATTTCTTAAAATTGGTTTATTTTTGACTGAGTTATCTGATTATCGTTATCTCTCTTTTTACCATGATTATGTAGAATGTAGATGTCATCCTGCTATTCGGATGATAGATTTTATAGCAGTGTGTTTTTTTATTAGGATTTTATGGGAAAGTCGGATCCGTACCTGCAGTTCAGTCGGCAGATGCCTGATGGTAAACTGCAAGTGGTTCACCGAACTGAGGTATAAATGTGCCACGTTATTTCTCTTTAATACCAACTTGGTCATGCGTAGACTTTGATAAAAACTTTGATTCATAAATACAAGAAGCATTTGAAAAATGTTGGGCCCATTCGCTACTGCGAGCCGCCGTTACATTGCCAGTCACCAGGTGTAGCTAGTTGCACGCCAGCTATAGCGCAGGCGGCGTGCAATGTCCACGACAACGACAACAACGACAACACGTGACAGAGGGGACCGCTATGGCCCATGGAATGGGCCCAATGAGCACAGACTTTTACTGCTGAAACTGTTGAGATTTGTCCATTTACTTACTGTTCTTACCAGCTTTATATTATAAATTTTGGGCTATAAGTACGATTATGCCTGTCAAAACACAGCTGTATTATAATCATAAACGTGACAATTGGTACACGAAATTAGAATTTAAGAATTGCCATCTGGTGAAGAAAATACACTGCCAAAAAGTTGCTGGAAGAATTGTGAAGCAAATCTGGATTAAGCAATTATATAGTTGGCTGTTTTATCCGCATGTCCATCTACAGCATGTATATCCATGTAATTGTTGTTACTGTATTGAATTTATGAGATAAAATAAGTGAATTGAAGTGAGGCAGAAGTTACAAGTGAGTAGTCACTGAAGAATTGTTGATGTCACGTACCAAATTTGTCAATGCAGCTGGAGTTTCAGTGTGCAGTGGAAGTTTATAAGCAGTGTTGGCTAGATTACTTTTTAGATGTAATTTGTTAC
>Ga0209782_1000325_pt1 | contig 19615 bp, 12 predicted proteins | sample WorMetmaBAHAMAS1_FD_187390 | JGI IMG/M metagenome (GOLD analysis project Ga0209782, IMG submission 187390) | Marine gutless worms symbiont microbial communities from Max Planck institute for Marine Microbiology, Germany - Inanidrilus... | ecosystem: Host-associated > Annelida > Digestive system...
AAAAAAAAAATCTTCCTTACAGTGTGGGATCTGGAGTTCTATACCGCATATAACACATTGTTACTTGTCACATGAAAGAAATTGCTCAACGTTGAGCCTGGTTAATACTGGGATGGGTGATACCAACTTGGTATGTAACCAAGCCAAGTATAGGTCAACTCAACCTTGCACCCTTTAGGGTCACTAAATCGAGTACCAGCCTTAACTGACTGGGATAAAGGCAGGAATGTCACCTCTGCCGAGTGACAGGTAATATGTGTGATCCCATATGGCACGTGAGTTCCCGTAGCGGTAAGGCTTAAGTACGAATTGCTATATCAGTTTTTTTACTATCAGTTTACTTTACGAAATTACACCGTCATTACCAACCGACGACTGACCTACAGAACGACGACAGAACTCAGCCGGTAAAAATAGGCCACTCACGCTATATCTGTGATGCAGCCTAACCAGACAAAACAGATTGTACCAAAACTAATGACTGAATTTATTTGATGACGGCCTAGCAATATATCATCGATGAACCAAGTGGGGCAACTTAATTCTCGTCTTCAAATTGAAGTTTTGCTTTAGCTACTATTATAGCAAACAGGCTGTAATACTTTTTCTCGATGAATATTGTGGAATAAATTTCTTGTATTGCCTAACACTAATTTCTATGCTTCGCACTTGGAGCTTACAACTTACAATGTGTCATGGGCACAGCGCTTGGCTAAGCCAAGCATCTGCCATCTGGCCCGTCCGCCAGTTATAATGCATATTCATCAGCAAACCCGAACCTGGTCTAAACCAGGGTTTGATGCCATCCAAACCCGAAAATCCGGGTTTGTAAAAAGTGGACAGGTTCTGCAGCCCTAAACACAACAAACTGCACGTACATTATTGACATTTCAACCTCCCATCTCAGGTCTTCGTTGGGACTGAATTCCAGTTTCTGACGTCATTAGTAAACTGTCCAATACGTGGCTCAGTTGGTAACAACCATCATCTCGATTGATGTAGCTGGTCTTCCTGATCCATATTACTTCCCTTATTGTCTGTATCGTAAGGGTTAGCGACTATGTCGACATCGTACACCCACTGGTGGTGGGTGGTAGAACCAGTGATAATATGGTATATTCATCGGAACCTGCTGCAGATATGGCTGCCTGGCTACAAATTAGTGATAACCCGCCTTGCAGATGAGCTATTTTTAGGCATCTTGAAAAAACTTGCTGAACGAGAAAAATGAGCTAGCTTTCCTGTGAGCGACTGAGAAAAATATTTTGGAGTCGCTTCGGGGTTAAGTCACACGTGGACTACACGTCGAAATGTGTATCGTGATGTGTAGTGTGAAACTTACTGTGGAAATTAAGGTTCCATAAACTGCACCATACAGTGAGTTAGTGTCAGATTTTAGATGAAAAATGTTAAGCATCATTGTTAATGTTAACTATTCATTGTTAAATAGAGTTGTGTAACTACTGTATTTTATTGTGTTTTGCTGTATAGCACATTTACCACAGCGACCTGGATATTATACACGAGAAGGGGAGTTTGTTTTTGTGAAAGAGATGATTCCAGAATTTGTTGTGCCTGACCTTACTGGCTTCAAGGTCTGTAGCAAGGTTATTCAACATGTCAACAAATGTAAAAACAATGGTAGTTTTAAACTGAAACAATTGAAACACTGCATTTGATTTGTATTTGCAAATGGTGAGAACTTTTTGTTCCATGTCAGCTAGTTTTTATGTTTGTCTTCCTTTTGTTGCATTATGCTCAGCTTCATCAGTACTTGCCAACAGATTGGCTGGGAAGGGTCTTCAAAATGACTAATTTGGTGTCTAGTCAAGTGAAACCTGAACTCAATCAATAAATCCTTTAAATTCAGTTAAAGGACTGTATTATTACAGGTACTAATTAGGCATATTTAGAGATGCACTAAAAATCTTGCTTAGATAATACCTATTGGTTCACTAAACTGACTTGAGTAACAATTAGCCTACTTTTTGGTTAACAACTTTTCCAAACTTTTGGCCCTCTAAATAAACCAATGGTACTTGCAGCATATATAGCTGGAATTCTAACATCAAGGACTGTTTGTCACAGAAATTTATCGTTGTGCTTTGGGTAATGGCACCATGAACATTTGCTTACAAAACGGTTACTTTTTCAAATGGCTGTGACAAACTGAGTTTTGAAACTGAGAGAAATAGTAATAATGGTAAATGATGATGATGATGACTTGTTAAAAACAGATTCTGTAGTTACTGGTACTGCTGTAGCTAATATGGTCGTGTTGATGTTTTAGTTAAAGCCATATGTATCGTACACAGTTTCGGATGTGTCTAACGACAAGTTCACTGCTCGTGATCTGTTCAACTCGACATATGCAAAGAGGATTACTGATGACTTTAACAGCGGGAAACTTGAACTAGATACAGTTACTGAAACTACCAAGACTTTTAAATCCAGTGACAGTAAATGACTGCTCATGTGATGTGAATACAAAAATATTAATGTGAAGTTGTCTATTCATTGTCTTTACATAAACGAGTACAAAACTAATGAAGACTTTAACTGCTGAGTACACGTGTTTCACAGAATTAAGCACAAATAATTAAAAAAACATATTACATCACATAAACAGTAACTAACATGGCACTTAATGCTTGGTTGATATACCTACATGGATCTATTTTCTGGTCTTCTATTTGCACTTGATGAATGTTATATGGAATATCACTCATATGAAATATCACATTATGCAATGAACAAATCAAATTTGTTCACTTTTGGTGCAAGTGGCATAACAGAACTGCTTTCAGTGTTGTAGCGTCTGAAGCTTTGCCTGAAGTATTTCATTGCGTCTACACTCCTGAAAATAACATACATGCCTGTGATTAACTGATAACTCTGTGCATGGAACAACAAATTATCTGCACCTCCTCAGCAATACCTGCCATATGTTCTTTACTCTTTTATGCCTTTTATTCATATAAGCCAGCACAGGATACTGAAAGTATATAATACAATAGTCATAGGACTCTTTTAAAGCAATATTTTTTTTCGGCCTGTCCTCTTTAATGCTGATTATATGGTACCAGTGTTGGATAGCCATCATAAAGCATCAGTTGGCGGATTAAGTCAAGTGTTTTCAACAGTGTCATATTACATGTAAAGGCAGAACATCATTTTTTCTCTCAGATGTTTGTTGGTGACGAGAAAAAATAAGGCCAGTAAATGATTCCCCCAGCTGTGACAGTGTCTATAGTTCTATGCATACACTGACGATTACAGGAACGGCATCTGGCCAGGCCTTTGCAAACTGCATCGTTTGTCTCCTCCTTTTAATAAATGTTGGAAGAAAATAAATGCTTTGTGTATGTGCAAGTGCATGATACTGTACCTCTTGAAAGTCTTTAACTGTTTTGAAATAAAGTCGTTGTTTCTCAACAAATTCTAGGTATGTATCATTAAGCTGATCACGTTTCATCTTCTCTTCTTGTTTTCGCCTCTCAACCTGTTACAATTAAATATGCACTTCCTTGTAGAACAACATTGTATTTTAATTCTAATTTCATTCTCTGAAATACGAACCTGCAACAACCTAACCGTTACCATGCACAGGCAACAATGAAGCTGATTTTGCATTTTCAGCGACTTAAAATAATTACTAGTATATAAATTGTTTTTTTTAAACTACACAATACAACCCATACTCAATGCAATGAAAAACTAAACTGCAGTGATAACACTCACCTTTGTTCTGTTTTGTTTGACACCTTCTACAATCTGTTCAAACTGTTTCAAGAACTGTTCTCGGCCACTCAACGATGCCATTGCCCTGACAAAAAACATGGATCAGTAGCTGCATTAACACAACTACCATTACAAAACAGCCAACAGCTTCACAAGAAATTTTTGTTACAATCCCATTAAAACAGGATATTCAACTAGGGCAAAAATTTGATTTTGGATTTTTAAAAATGTGTAAGATAATAATTTCTTACTGTTATATGTGTGCATCATTCTACTTTGTATTAAGTCGTCATATGTGAAAATCTGTTGATGGGCATTATCACTATACATTTAAAAAAAAATTATTTTAAAAATTATTTTAACATTTTGCCGGCTGCATTCAGTGGATGGATTTGCATCAAACTTGGTGCACCTGTTTGTGTTTGCAGACAAAAAGCATCTGCAACAAATTTTTGTAGGACATCAATTCTGTACAGGGTAAAAATTCAACATCTGTCACTTACAAGAGTATTTGCTGTAAACATGACTGATGTACACAAAAAAGGTGAAAGATCACTTACTGTTCAAAGTTATCGTTGATTGAATTAAGTAGATTAACCTGCAGTGCAGATAAAGCACAAAAAACGAGGTAAATGAATGCGTAATTCATATGTGTCATGTAAATTATGACATCACTATGCATTGTTAGCCTCCAGAGCCAAATTTAGTTACTAATATGGTACATTATGACCTATTCAGAAAAACATGATGTTAACAACAAAATGTGAATTACATTTCACTGTCATCAGAACAGGACTGAGCTACAGCCATGGGTAACATACGGAAAATTTTGTGAAGTTTGGCTACGTGTTTTTTGAGATACGTTCATGGACAGAAATACAGAGGCGCTGATTACAATACTTTGCACGCCTCCCACTGGCAAGTAAATAAATACAATAAATAACTAAAGTTCATTTAATAATTTACATAGCTACTGCAGCAATTGACACAATAATCAGTCTCTCTCAATGCTGCATGTTATGAAAATGTCAAAACGTACCTCCTTCTCAAGATAAACTTTTGTATCCTCAAGTGTATTGTACATTGTGAAAAACTGCTTTGTTTCTTTGTGCTTGGCAGCCACTGAGCACATCATCATTATAATAGCAATGTCAAGCATTACTGTGTATATTTATTATGCTAAAGCCAAAAGCCCAGCAAGAAAGTCACTGTTGAGGTATATATAGAGCATCAGTGAAAGAAAACAAATGCAACATAGCATTCCTTGCAGGACTACAGACAGCAAAGTACGTTTCCAACCAAAGTTTCAGCATAAGGACAATGTATACTATTAATTCACTTACCCTGGTTATAAAGTTCAAGAAATCGCTTCTGATACTGGCTTAACTCTGCCCTTGTTGGCATCTCGTCAATTTTTCTCTGCAGTGCTGCAATCTCTCGGTTTCGTTTTGCCTGAAAACAGTTTGAAAAACCGTGTCAGTAATACATGGACACTTATCTACATGGTAAACCATAAAAACTTGTAAGTTTTAATTTTTCCAGGTAAGGTGCGCACATAAATTGTGTGATGTGATACATTTATTGTAGTTCCATATAGAATTTCTTCACGATTAACATGATATAAAAACGATAAACATCGGTTAAAATGAGCCAAAATAACAGTGAAAAATAAAATTTCACATTTTTATGGTTCACTGTGTAGTTACACTTACACTACGTGTGTGTAATGATCACAGCACTGGACATAAGATAACTAATAATTCGACTCCCGGCCATTCCACTTTCATACAGCAACATTACGCAGGTTGTACACACACGTGTCTCCTGTCGGTAAGCTGTATACGGGGATATTCAGCGTAGGAATCCGGATTTTGAATACATAGTAAATCTAGATTCGGATTTGCTCCGCAAATCGAATACAGCATTGACGCAGTATAATGTCACTGTTTTTGTTTATGTTATTTCGGTCCTATTTTGCCCATTTTTAGCGCGAGATGTAATGAGATCTCGTGCATATGCTACAACGTCAGTGTCCGTCGGTGTGTGACGGAAGTGCATTGGCACATTATACCTAATTTAGGTTTCAAATTCCGATCCAAATTTACTGCGTATTATGGTCACGGGGAGGGGTAATCTAAACAACATCTTGCACTATGCTAGCCACTGCTAGGCCCTCTTGTAATTATTCACAACCAAGATTCTGTTTATTTGCAGCAGTTATATTGCTATAGATGTCTTTCATAAATCATTTATAATCGTTAGTACTCATCGCTGACGTCATGTCACAAGTGGAACGGGTTTCAAGCCGGATTCACCGAATCCGGATTAACATTCATTAATAGAATGCAGTTTTTTTACTGAATCCAGATCTGGATTCACTATGTATTTGAATCCGGATTCATTTAATCGAATATCCCCTAATTTGGTACTGGTCACATCGCAATATGGCCCGTCAGTAAATAAAGAATATTTATCCCAGATCCAGCTTTACTCGAAATTTTGTGAACTTCCGGTTATAAGCAATACGGTTCTAATCATAACATTTTGTGTGAAAGTTGCAAATTCTACATTTTTAGTCAAAAATAAAAGGACAAGGTGGGCTGAGTTATCGAGGTATTATTTACGCAATTGTTTTGTAAGGTAATTTTAGATTGTTGAAGACTAACCATAACATGATGCATCAAAATGTTGCATTGATGCCTGTACTAAGCTTACCGTTTTCACCGGAAACAGAAAAAACATAGATATATTCTTATATAACTGACGTGCCCTATGATACCTATGGCTGAGAAAGTAATGACAGATCTGGCATTACACTGGCCATGCATCTCAAGCTGAAGGCCTAAGGAAAAGAGATGAGCAGTCTGCCTAGAGAATGGCACTCTTCACCTTTTAGGTACACTACAAGCCGATGTCACACTGATATAATTATTTTGCTCCATATTACAAATAATGTTCAAATCACGGTAATAATGAACATATAAAAGTAACTCTTATTCCTGCACCAGATGCAACATCGATGTGTATAATAATGTAAAAAAATCAAACATGTAATCTGCAGATAACAGCAAAATGCGCACCAAAAGTAGTCGGACTTTGTTGAACTTTTCTTGATCAGCTTTAAACTGTTGGTCGATCATGTCAGCATGCTCCTAGAAATGCAAATAACACACAGATGCTTTTAGCATCAGCAGCATAAACGTAACTAGTTATTTATCAAAACTTTCATTTCTACAACTTTTACACCCTGCATACTTTTTAAGTGCTCACACATCTTTGGTCAGGCAGACAAGAATTCTTGTATTTCTGTATATATTTCTGTCTTGCAGGAAACGTTATTAGCAAACTAATATAATAATACATGGAGACCTATGTTATTTTAAAGACCTTTTTCTGGATGAACTTTTGACAGTTTTTCTCCACTTTTACCCACCTATACATCCTCTTCTAAAAAATCACAATTTTTCACATCCTCCTGAACGCCATACAATCAGGACTTCCTCAAATTGCCAGCATAATTTCTTCTACCTCCACCACTGCAGTGTTGCGACTATCCAACACTGTCTTCATATTTCTTCCAAATCAATACAGCTAACAGTATTACAGCTACATGTAAAGCTAATTCAAAAATTTCGAACAAATAATAACCAGTACTACCATTACAGAATTTCAGTATTATCCCGCACACTGCATTGTCAATGTCAACATTACAGAAATATACCTGGTTCTGTGACAGACCGCTGTCCTTTTCTACTTCAGCTATGTTTGCTTCCAGTCGTTCTTTCTCTTGCTACACATAACAGAGACAGAAAGTGAATGCTGCTTTTAACACTCGGTCCAGAACATGCACTGGACAGATAGTTGCTGCCCCCAGTAAGTAGGTTTGAGTTTACACCACTGGCAGTGCATCTACTGCACCTGGTACAGATGCATATAGATGGTCACGTATGATACGATACCAGTACGGCTCATGTGTGCCAGATGAGACAGAGAGATGGACACAGTATTGATACCTGACACTTACTGCTAGACATGGCTAACTATATGTGAAATAACTGAAGAAGTCAGTGCTATTGCACATCAATGATTTGAAATTCTCTCCCTTTCTCCACCTACTCGTTTCAATCTCATAACCCACTTGTTTCACTCTGCCTTCAACAAACTTTACTGGGCTAACCCAGTCATTATGACATTTTATGACTTACTTTCTTATTTACTTACATGAAGTGCCAAAAAGTTTGATTTAACATCACTACACTTACCACACTAAAGCAACTGCTGGTTTTTATCTATGTTATAGCAACAATCAAACAGATTCAAACATCAATCGAGTTAATAGCAAAATGTTAATCAACGTGAAAAAGAAATACTCCGCATCTCTTTTATGATGAAAGCTGTCATTATTTCCTGAATAGTAGATGTCAAGAGAGACATTTTGAATAAAGCTGGAGATTGCAGTATAACAGAGTTGAACACAGACAGGTGATCTGTGGGGTAATTCTGTGATGCACTGCAGTGACTCACTACTCACTATAATTACACGATGCAAAGTTGACTGTTTGTACCTTGCAGCTCTCACGAAAGTCACTTTCTTGTTTCTTCAGAGTTTCATTCACTGCTACTAAAGATCTCAGCTGCTGCAGAACACTGTCAATATAACACAACACTGTATACAACTGATGACAGACCTGAAATAATAATCATAGGGTACAAAAGGGCCTAGCAGTGGCTAGCAGAGCGCGAGATGTTGTTGTTTAGATTACCCCTCCCTGCAACCACAATGTGCGGTAAATTTGGATCGGAATTTGAAACCTAAATTAGCTATAATGCGCCAATGCACTTCCATCACAGACAGACGGACACTGACATCGTAGCATAAGCGCGAGATGTTTATATTACATCTCGTGCTAATAACTGAGAAATACACATAGGTATTTCAAAAAATGTTCAACAAGCACGCTGCAGTGTTCCATACACACTGCAATTGTCACCACAGCAAGCCAACCAGTGTGGAGTTACAGTAGTCTATGCGAGCTATCATCAGTGCCAGAACAACAAAAATCACTACTAGTCCATACCAATATGCCAGTGGCTGGGCAAAGGTGATATAGGCAGTGGTAACATATCAAAGCCCAATTAGCAACAAAAAGTTTGGCGAACAGAACCTAATGAATGTCATCAAGTGAACTATTAACTACTGTGCTGTGTGTTTTCATGTGCATTCTCATGGAATACTGTAATGCACCTGTTAATTCTGTAATAGGCACATTATAAATCTGCATATGATAAACAAAGACTACATACAAATAGATCTCTGCTGACAACTACTGAATCGAATAATAAACATCAGAAATGTCGTAAAAATGACTCAACAAAATACTGTTAAAGATCTACGATGTTTTGCTTTATGAAAACCACACTTAATAAGTGTAAATAGGCTAAATGAAAATTCTGATTATATTTTGACCTTGGACCTTGACTTTTGAAAACTTCAATCCCAGGAGAGCTATGGTCATGACCCATACACATACTAATGGTCAAGGTCAAAGATCACTCAGTTCAAAAGTCAAAGTGGAAATTGGACGGAGATGATTGCATTTACCTCCCGTGCTAACGCAGTCGGTAAATATACTGACTTGATTAATAGAACAATACAGCACTACTGCATGCATCAGCTGTACGAGTCAAGTGAGTCAACTGTTTATAATTAGCATTGAACGTCATATGAAGACAGTGAGTCAAACAGTCGTGGTGATATCTTTAATCAAAATCTTAAAATGAAGTGTAAATTTAAAAAGAGCTAACACACAAACCTCTGATCAGCTTCACTCTCAAGCACATCCAATCTCTGCAGTTCTGTGTCATTTATTACGCCAGCGTCTTGTAACTGTCACCATCAGACACACAGTTATTAATAAAGGTAAAGAAAATACACTAGTGGCATCACTTCTATGGCTATTTAAGACCAACAGTTACATTCTAAATTCAATGTACAAATCAGTGTTAAATAAATACACAAAGTCCATATAAGTAGTGACTACACTGTGTCCACAAAAAGAGGCCAGTAGCTTTCTTTTATATGGTTATTTTGATATTTACTATTTTTTTTGCACATGAATTACACTGACAGCTGCCAGCTCAATAATTAAATTTAACCACCACACCTGAGCCGCTCTTACTTTGTGATGACGTAGTTGTGACGCTGTGTTGTTGTTGTTGTTGATAAACAATGCTGAACTGAATGGGCTAAGGTGGACCACTCGATCACAGTCACAGCAATATGCCAGTGGCATTGCCGTCTCACAGCATGTGTGAGTGCAGATGGCAGAAACTTTGAACATTTCTTCTGACTGGCATCAATTGGCAATTCATAAACTTGCAGATTGGGCTAAACTTTTATGTTTTAACTTTGTTGTTATTTCACTGTCTTGTATGACAAAAAATGCTATTTTTGCACAAACATTACTCCACAAGGTAAAGCAATAAAATGAAATGGGTGTGGTGGGAAAATTTTATATGGTTTATGTCCTAACAGTGTACTGCACCTACCTGCCAATAATTATAAATTAAATTTGCCAAAATTATTGTAAAAAAAATCTACTGGCTTTTTTGTGGACACAGTGTATACAGGAGAGTCAGGTAATTTGGTCATACAATAAATTTACATTAAATAAATAATATACACACAAAATAACAAATGTTAAGTCCACAGATAATGCAAAACACATGAAAGACACTAAGTTAATAAAATTATATCTAAAAATATTAAAGAAAAGATGCTAACTTAATATCCAGCAAATCAATTAACTTTTGCCTTTTAGTAATATTCCTGTTTCACATACACAACAAACAAGCCACATACTTGCTGCAGCTGAGTTTTAACTTCATCATAGCTGTGTTTTACGGTATCGTGTTTCTGCTTCGCCTTCATCAACATACATTACCGATCAACCACATGACAACATAGTCAGTCAACAGACTGCATATAGAAGATGCATAAGCTGAGAAATCTCATTGTCAGCATGAATGGTTATCTAGATCGCAACATAATCTGGCTGCTGTCAGTCTACTGACAGACATGTACATTACTGAAAGTCTGTAATTCATGCAGTTGATGGTATGACCGTGCCACAGTAATGAGTGATACAACTACAATGAACTACTAAACAGCCATAACTAAGTTATGAGATATCAAATAAAATGCCCGTTAATTCATTAAAGCCTTGTATCAGACTCATATCACCTTTGCATTGCATGTGTAACCAAATTAAATATCACACTCATAACGATATTATATATTCATACTAATCCTGCAATCAGGCTTAAGACAACAAAATATGTTGCTACAATAAATAAAGTACAATACGTTAGTCATAACACCAAATAATGGAAACAGAAAATAAACAACTCATGAATCAGTAGACCAACAATGTACACAATACTTCATGGCTGTAATACAGGTCACTTGTTAACCTCAGGTAAGAACTGGATGAACTGCAGCAGAGTTTTACTGCCTGCATGCTGTTGCTAACGGCAACTAATGCATTTAGAATAGGGAGTTCTACACAATGATGTTACCGACACCATCTCCATAAAACATATAAAAACTCTCCTTCATACGCAATAAATACGAAAACAATAACAGACCTCTTCGAGCTGAGCATTCTGTTGGTCGAGCTGTTTCCTCAGTGATGCCATGAGCCTGTGGTGATGCTGGACACCACCAGCCGCTCGCTCCATTGAACCCAGTTCTGTTTGCTAGCAGTCACCATACAGCACCTCTATCATTATCACTGACGCTTTGCTCTCATGCTTCTGCTTGATCGGCTCAAATTTTACAAGGCAAAGTCATGCACTGTAAACCAAAAAAGGACACTAGAATGATGTACGTAACTTTGCGAAATGCTAACCGATTTTCAAAATTTTTGCACTTGCACTGACAGATTCAACAGTAGACTTGCAATAATGTCATTTTTAAATATCCCACCAAAACGTAGACATAGCTACACTGCCTTGTAAAATATTAAGGGCTGAAAATAGCGAGAATCTGAAACATGTATTGTGATTAATGATAAATCATAAGGTAGTGTAGCTGCACATTTAAGGTGTGGTGGGCTATTCAGCTATCACTTAACTACGTAAAGTATGTATTTATCCCTAAATCTGGCAGTGAAAAAATTCTAAAACTGGTGAATGTTTGGCAAAGTTACAGGCAAAAAGATTGATTGCCCTTGTGTGCCCTGTTCACATTGCAATGATTCTGCTCAAAGATGTAGAACTGGCCAGATAACTTACCTATGACGAACAGAAGCTGTTTTTCCTTTTGTTATGTTACTACACAGATTATTTTTTGACTTTAATTCAACAAATATCAAACTAACACGTATTTTTCTACAACTTTTTTGAGTGGTTGATTCTTGCACTACAGTTTGCTGCACTGTCATTGAGCATGGCAATTTTTGAACACAGAGGTTTCACAAGGTAGTGTAGTAGCTATGCAATTAAGGTGTGGTGGCATGTTTAATAATGACCTTAATGAATCTACCAGTGCAAGAATTTTAAAAATCGGTTAGTACTTGGCGAAGTTACGGACAAAAGTCTAGTGTCCTGTTTTTTGGTTCACAGCGTAGTTGGTGTAGGATATGCTACCTAGGATATGCTTCCCTGAAGCCAAATCAAAAGTGTTGAAGCAGACAAATTCTCACCATAAATCTTCAAACAATCCAACAAAATTCAGGGAATTTGTATTCACATTCATACACTTATTCATGCACAAATTATTTTTTCTTTCATAACTGTTTATGAATTTTTCATCGAATAAAATCGATCTCATCTGCAATTGACTTTGACAATTTAACTAACAATCAATCAGTCAATTTATTTGCGATAAAGAGCCATATGCCACTAACACATCACACGAACAGTACAAATATAACTACCAAAAGAAAAAAAAAGTTATGTAGATACAGTAGCATACAATATCAGTGTAGCATACAACTATAACACACTTTGCTGAATTACAGCATTATTAAGAGAACTGGAAACAGCAATACTTTGTCAGCATAATGTGCAGCAATGTTCTGTATCTGCTCAGACTGAAGCCCAACAAGTGAGCCGACTCCACTGGCACTGAGTCGACCCTGCAATACAATCAGAACAGTAAACAATGCCACTGTAATACAGTATCACTCCAAACACCTGCTAGAGCAATCAGTCAGCTATGTATGTGTATCTCTACGATAAACTTTTGAACTAAAAAATGTCGGATCTAGATATTTGACACGCTGGTTCGTATTCACACTTTCTAGATTAATTCTGAATCCAAGGTCAAAGTTCACTACAGTATCACAGGAGTACAGTGTGATTGCTGCAACCTAGAGTGATTGTTTTATAGTCATTGATACTCGTTGGTTGTGGAGTTTCATGGCACTTTCACACAAATGAGGCGATATCGTGCCTTAAGTCAATAATACTGAGCTAGTACATTAGCCAATGATAAGTATACACTGAAGTATTGAACTTACTGTAGTCCACTTGTACAAATTAACAAATACTTGCTGAAGAAATATTGTAATTAAACGCAACATACATAATTGTACAAATGGATGCTAATCCTAAAATTAGCATGCATGCATACAACAATGATCATTACAATTTCATTCACACTGCTACTGCGGTCAGAATGCACTCCTTTTACATCTTCATGTGCATGCTGCAAGTTAGGCAAAAAACTCCCTAACCTTAAAGGCGACTGAGATAATAAAACACAGACATTGTGACAAATAAATATCAGGTAAAGAGTTTTAACATTTTCAGGATTTCACTTCCTGCTTTTAGATCACGACTGCAACAGCAATATTATATCAAAATGGTTACTGATTTTAATACAACACTGTAAATATGATATACAATTTACCTCCTTTTGACTTGCAAGAGACATGCCACTCATTAGAGACTCGATGCATTTCTAACAAATGAACACAAATGAGCATTGTACACACAGTCTGTGGTTCTAACTAAACAAACGAATATGAGTTCAATAAACTATGCACAAATTACTTCTTAATACTTCTTAACAACTATATGATGTTCTGAATAATAAGCACAGCTTACATATACACACATATCAGAGACATTATCTGGTTATCTTTCTAGCTAACCAGATAAGTCTGTGATATGTGTACTGGTTAGTTAGAAATCTGTGAAGCAATTGTTTACAGGCTCGACGTCCATCTTGATAATCAACCAATAGTATCAGTAGACTGAAAGTAAAATCTAATTCGGACAGATCCATCAACGACATAGCAAATGACAGAACAGCATCAAGTAGTAGTACAGTCAGCAAATAGTACCGCCGCTAATGCACCGTGAATACTGCAGTGTAACAACAATAGAACGGCAACCTCGTCATACTCAGCATCCTCGCTGCGTTGACCATCATGGCCTGCCAACGATTTCTCATCATGAGCCTCAGTTTGTGAGCCCGTTGTCAGCTTTACCCAGCCATGCCTGAGACATATTCACCGCTACCAGTGAGATAACTCTCAAACGATTCCTCTCCAATTCATACATCTTAACCGATTAAGATAATAACAAAAACAACAAAAGAACAGCCAAACATCTTTGTTCTTGAACAGAGAACTCCTAAAAAGTAATCAAGAAAATCAATTTCTTGGATCACAAGGCTTTATGTAAACCGATGAAAGGTTGGGCTCATACCCAAAATGAACTGGAGTGCTCAGATAATCTACACACCTTTACATGTCCTTTGTATTGCCCAGCTAACAGTGTAAGATCACTGTAGAAAACTCATAAGCACTGACTTTAACCAAGGACAATCAAATCACTTATTGACCTTAGCTTTTCTTCATCTGCCAATTTACTCTTGATGACAGACACAGTGATGTGCGTCGTTCGACATTCCAACAACACTTTCGGTGACCGGTGTTCTGCGTCCGCTGGTCCATGTCTATGGAACACGCTGCCAGCTCATCTACGGCAGTGTGATAGTCTCGGACAGTTTAGACGGTCTTTGAAGACTCATCTGTTTGGTTCTTGTGACAATTTTGTTAGGAGTGCTGTGTATAAATCTTCTTACTTACTTACTTTATGCCAGCATTCTGACATCACTATATGGCAGCAGAGTGGTGTCAGAGCACTGAAATGAAAAATAAAGTTTACTAAGAGTGTGCTGGTGCCTGGTGGGTCATAGAGGTGTTGTCTTTTTGCAACATATGCTAATACATGTCACCTGAAAACTAACCTTCCATACTCCAGTAGTGTAGACTGTACTCTGGTTGCTTCATCAACCAACTTACTAGCATCATGTCGTCGGTACTTCCGTGCCGGACGATAAGTGTTCTGTTAGTAAAGCAGACAATGTTAAACTACCACAGCTTTACACTAACACTGGGACAATGACAATATACAAATTTTGGCGTGTAGTTCATCATACATTGCTCAGTACCTAAATATGAAAGTAAATTTGCTAACTGTAATTCACTCGGAACAAGATATTTTGTATTGCTAGACATAAAACGTCAACTTAATAAGTTACCAAACTAACACACACCTTGACGGCTGAAGCTGCTTCAATGCTACGAGGTTTTTGACAATCAAATGCAATATCCTATACAATTATAAACATCATATCAATTTCACATAAATCTCAATATAAATTCAGTACGATATTGTACATAAATTCTAGATTATCACTACAAAGTAAAATCGATAAGAAGTCATTTCCAATCACAATAGTCCACTAGTAGACAACACCAGTGTGGTCCAAGTACTGCAATTTTCCATGAATGATACATTTTACAGAACTGTCTCTAAATCTCTGCATCTTCTAAGTTTCTAGAGTAGCAATCACCCTAGAAACATGTCTTCGTTCAGCAGACTTTCACGCCAAGCTTTCCAGCTGCTCTTCAATCCATTCCATACGGGCTCCGGGGCTGTAACGCACCCCAGTTCATTCGCTGACTTTGCTGCTGTGCTGCATAAATCACCTGCTTGCTTGCTTACTTTTAACTGCTCTACTTTCTCCTCACTTATTCACTGCCTTACTTATCTACCTCTTTGCGAAAGTCTGAGAGTTCTGCTTCCATGTTGGAGGTCCTAAAAATGACCAATCCTGGTTTTAATTTTTTAGTGTTTATTTCATGTTATAGTATCTTTGTGTTCCTGATGAAAGGTTGCTTCTGATGTGCTAGATTCAGTTTCCTCGGTAACAGCCAAGAGATTGGATGGGACGAGCATCTCAAAAATGACCCATTTTGTGTTGAGTAAGTGGTTAAACATAAACTCAAATAATTCCCTTCAATCTCTGACAAAGTTCTTTTGCTTTTATCATCAGCGAGAACTGCTACATCGTTCATACAGAAGACACGTGGTAGCAGCATACTGCCAATGTGTAGTCCATACATTTTAGTGTATTCATGCACACAACTATCAATGCAGAACAGTACAGGACAAGAATATGTTCTCATTTGACTCCAGATGTTGTGATAAGAAAGGCTGAAGGTGTGTCAGATTACCATATGTGGGATTGTGAGCCTTCGCAATGACGAAGACAATAATCATTGGTGCACATGAGCTATAAGCTTCACTGTTACAATGTCTCCATGTATGTATGCAATATGCATAGCTTACAAAAAATTCTCACTGTATTTCTCACCAATGATATAGCGAAAGAATTGTGTCCAATATGCATTAAAACCAACCAAAATGACAACGGCTGATTAGTTATGATCAAAATTATGATGACTGTCTTGTCTAACCCAATTTTTGTACACCACTGGCAGTAAAATCTGCTGAAATATTTTTACATTGTAGTTTACATGCTAATAAACTATGGCAGACAAATTAAGAAGTGGCAATTTGTGATTAATTGGTTACAAATGCACAACCTCTGGAAGTTTGTGATTTTTGTTGAACTGTGAAATTGAGTAGGCACGAACATAGTCACCAGTTTCAGCACGACATTCAATGGCACGCTTCACCAGCCACTAACACACAACATTTAGCACTAATATTAACTCTCTCACTTACAATATGAATCACAATAAATTTATCAGAAAATCATGCAGAAACACATAACTTATGCATTCAGCAAAATGAAACGTGCATATCCTTTTTCATGCATGGCTTTACGAAATATTCTATTCATATTCTATTTGGACCGAGAGTGTGACTTATTCTAGTCACGTTATCAATAACACCATTGGGTGACTTTATCTTTCTGCTTAAACTAAGTTTTAAACTCGGTTGTAGACCAAAGTTCAGTCTAAAACTTAATTAATATAATGTAAAGTGACGGTTTTAACTTCAGTCTAAAACTGTACTTCAGTCTTAGAATAGGTATTAAGCTAAAGTTCAAACCAAAACTGGGTTAATTTTAACAATCCGGTTATAAACCAAACGTATGTAATGCATTTAGATAGGCAGTTGTCAGTATAAGAATACGTTTTTATGTTTTTTTCAGACTTCAAAAAACGTTTTAGCAGACATGTCAAAAAATGCTTTAAAATGCTTAACAAAAGTTATACGTCAATCTTGGGAAATGAGTTCACAACTTAGAAATCAAAACAGTAAATGATGACTTTGGCAGTTCAGTTCAGTTCTCAGCTCCTTAAGCGTGATCCGACCCATTTCCGAACATGAGCATAGTTGCTTATTTGTGCAGTCAGACTTTGGTTTGGTCTCTAAACCTGTGTACATTTTTTAATGTTAAAAAAATGCTGGCTAAAGCCATTAAATACATTTATATTTACCTGAACAACAGGATAGATGTGAATAAAGTCCAGACCCTGAATCTGGTGCGGCTCAAGACGATGTGGACATTTCATGCGTTTCAGCACACCAACAATTTTCTCAGTCATTGCACTATACAAAACAAATCCATCAGTTTATATGTACTATATCTACATGACATACACTTCAATATTAACATCATACAAGAAACAATTTACTATTAGTATTATTGTTAACTTCTAATTCACAGTTAATCGTATGAAGTTAGTGTAGATTACACCAATGTGGAGAAATCTGGCATTTTTCCTAATCCAAATGCAGCCATTGCCACCAATAATGGCATGCAGGCAATAAAATGTGGCTCAAATGAAATCTTCCAGTTCTTAACTAGACGTGCTGCTGTTTTTCACTAAGTATCGTGGCAGAACAGTGAGATCAACTGGAGTCAATACAGTGGCGAGCAGTTAAAATTATCTTTCGCAATGAACTGGATTTTGATATTTTTGCCATCATATATGACATCCCACTACTTGCAGACAGACATGATAGGCAAATGACACAACTGTTTACTGCCATGCCATAATAACAATTACAGCCAACACTCACTGAATCACACAGTGCTAGCTAGTACTATTAGCCCCGTCACATGCACTGAGTGCAGAAATGCAAGCTATTGCTACAAATGTCAACATGTAGCTTGTTGCATATGTCAATGGGTTGGTTAAACCGTAAGCAATGGCAAAACAACCGCAAATCAAGATGCCATGTGGGGTATTGTCTTGTGCGCCCTTAAAACCATGTATTAGATGGGGTACATATGGGTGCTACTTGGTGAATATAATTGGAAGATCCACACTGGATGGCTTAAAGCCACCTGCGGGCTGACTGCCTGTACACCAGGATCAGCTATGGGCCCAACGCTTGGTGACGATTATGGGATAACTTTACCTTTTTACCTTATTTCTATTAGTATGTCTATTACCTACTTCTACCACTACCAATACTTACCACCAACCACTATTATTATTATTTATATTTTTACATGTACAGTTGCAAGGAAAGAGACAAGTGAATTCTATACATAATGCCAGCACAAACATTTTCTGTCCAATGCTTGAGTTCTCTTGAAAGAGTAAATCGACATCAACATCATAGCTACATACAGATATGCACCAAACCATGCCACCAACCACCTGAAACAAGTAGAAACAGTTTACACATATAACAATGAAGCAGCATGTTTAAAGACATTTAAAGCAACTATTAAGCAAGCAAAGGAAAAATCACTGTACTTACGACATTTCGGCGAGTCTATCACTTGCATGCAAATGCTGCATAACGGGTAAATTTGTAACAAACAACAGGTTAACAGTGTTGATCTGATCCAATTATTGTTACAAAGGACAATTACTACTACTACTACTACTACTACTGTTATCTGCAGGCATCGCATGACATGAACGACTGTGAAGCCAACGATGAGAAATTATTAAGTATTTGCCTATTTTGGCTGATAAATCATTAGTACATCTTGCAAGTACATCTGATATTATGGCAGTGAGACCTGGCCAAAAGTAGAGCACAAGGTAAAGTTGTAGAGAAGTAAAATGAGTATGTAAATATGAGCTGAATTTGATAAAAAAAGAAAAATGCAAAGCTCAGAAAGATACTGAGACTGGAACGACCTAGTATGGTGATTAGAAAGGATGATTTAGACGATGGTAAAGGCAGATTCTGGCTTGATCAGAGGTCTACAATGATGGACAAAGAAGTGTTTAAATAGAGTGCATGCATGAGGTGAGACAATGTTAAAGGCAATGCAAAAATTTTGGTCTGGAAGTTGAAAGTGACGAATGGGCAACCAGCTATGTGCACTGTGCATATAAAATATTAATAATATTTAATAGTACATGAGTTTTTACCGCGCGACGCTATGCTAAACGCTGTATATGCCGTCGTCGTGTGTCTGTGTGTGTGTCTGTCTGTGTGTGTGTGAGTCTGTCACACTCCGGTATTGTATCAAAACGGCTAAACGTAGGATCACGCAAACAACGCCGCACGATAGCCCCATGACTCTAGTTTTCTGACGCCAAAGATCATGGCGAAATTCGAACGGGATCAC